>Ga0136560_1001789_pt1 | contig 11027 bp, 15 predicted proteins | sample AntRauMeHopE1497_FD_104925 | JGI IMG/M metagenome (GOLD analysis project Ga0136560, IMG submission 104925) | Saline lake microbial communities from Rauer Islands, Antarctica - Metagenome Hop E1 #497 | ecosystem: Environmental > Aquatic > Non-marine Saline and Alkaline > Saline | place...
ATGATGTCTCCAGATGGGAGAATAGCGTGGCAACGTCTGGCCATCTGAATGCAAGCTATGTAGGAGCAGGTCATTGCCCACCAGGCATTTCTGGCCTCTTCGAGCTGGCTGCAACTGGTATAGAAGCCCTTCGAGATGACATAATCCAACACCGCGTACTGCAAGAAGCGCGATCGTCCCCTGAGGTTCAGCGCCGCATGCAAGAGCAGGATAAGACCAAGCACAGCGACGATGGGCCTCGAGGTGGCGAGGACGAAGTTGAAGCTGCAGGTCGGAGACTTGAGGAGGAGCACGTGGCAGCTTCACGAAAAGCCACTACAACATTGATGGCACTCAGCAACTTGGGCCATCCGAATGCAATGAAGGCAGCTGCTGATCTCATGCACCACCCCCATCGCAACATTCGTACGATCGCGCTCGCTGTGCTCTCAAGATAGCACCCTGACTCTGTGGTTCCGGTACCTCTTGGGGCGGACAGTTCCGGACGATCGCTTGGGATTAATCATAACTCATTACAGAATTCGCTGCACTGGCTTGGGGGCGAGCACGGCCTAGCACTGTCATCTGCAATGGCATTTCACGATAGTATGCAAGTTCCTACTTCTGATGCCATGGACGCGTAGGCAGCTCGGCAACTTGCCCAGGGTGACTTCGATCGAACTTGTCTGCTGTGCTAGGTAGTATAGCGCTTGCCTGGACGGCGTGCTCAGTAGCAGCCAGATAAGACGTTTGGGTCTGCAAGACTTGGAGCGCTGACGTGTCCGTCAGGTCGGAACCAACGGGACGCTGCATCGCATCCGGCGGTTGCGTGGACACTATCGGGTGATCGTTCTTCAGGGTATTCTTCCACTGCTGAAGAGACACTTGTGGATACAATTGTTGGTGACCCCGATCTGGACATCAAATTAGCAGCGATTGGAGGTCTATCAAGCATGTTTTCGTCCCAGGCCGCCGTGTCTGCTACGCAGCGGTAGTACGCGACGGAAAGTGGAGCGGAATCATCGTTATCGTCTCCTCTCGCTGGAATTCCTTCGCCCCGTGTTGCGACCATAGAAGCTCTAATGGATTTCATCGAGGGCTCTGGCCTGCAACACGCTAGGCTAGATGCATGCATTGCATCGTGCCGGAAGTCATCTCCGATATGTCTCTTGAAGACTACCGTCAAACCAAAGAGATGCGCCGGGGAGTGCTCAATTGCCTGCACTCGGAGAGCCGAGATTTTTCACGGCATATCGTCCTTCATTGCGCTGCACTTAGCGCACGAGTAGCGTGAGCACCTTCTGGGCGATCACCCGCTTTCGCGGCGCATGTCTTCCATCGAAGAATCTGTCCTCGCAAGTCGAAGTTTATCAGCACTGAACTCATTAGAAACAGCGTTTGAGACCGAGGAACAGCCTGTGGGCGAAGTACTGCACGGCGTCGAAATCCATAGAGGTCATCTATTCGACGATGATTCGCTGGGTGCTCTACCCCAAGGAATCCACCCCGGCGAGATTCTCGCCCATGTATCGTCAGTTGATGGTGATAGGGACGTAATGTCGTTATCAGTTTTACTGGAGAGAGTTTCTTGGCGTGCATCACCAGGCAATCACCATTCGTTAGATGTTGCAGCTCACGATCCTAATCCGTAGGGTCAGAGATTGCGACGGTTGTCGGCGGGAGCAAGGCACCTAGCTAGCCGCGGGCGGCGCCTTGGGATTTTTACCCTGATAAACATGGTTCTAGGGAAAGATTCCCAGTATGTCAAAGCCTTCGGCAATTCGTTTATCGGAGCGAAAATGGAGCTCACCCTTCGCAACCAGGCAGCTTTTAGAATCGGCCTTTTCGACGGATTCTTTCGCGTCGATATCATGAACCGACTCAGTGGCCAAGCCTACCTGTTCGGATTCTCTCTGACTATTTTCGATGCTCGAGCTAGTCTATACGGCGGTACCCAATACATGAACGAGTTCGCTAAGGATCTGTCTGGTGCCCTGGACAAGCTCCAGAGAAATACGCTCGGGGCGCTAGATACGCTGGGCCGGCGACTTGCACTCGTGCTTCGAAAGTTTACAGATACGATTAGACCATTTGTTGATCGAATTGAGTCCTTCTTAAGGCCCGTGGCTCAGTTTGCAGAGGATGCTTCTGAGTACTTGGATACGCTCCTTGATACGTTTGATGTCACAGACAGGATTTTGGAGTACGTAGAGAAATGCAGACAGGCAGTCCGGCAACTGCCGATGGTGCAACGCTTCCAAAACGCTCTAGTGCAAGCTGATAGGTCTTTCGAAGTGCTTGATTAGTTCGATTTTGTCGGGCCACTTTAGCCTGTTCAGATTGGCTTAGAGAGGTTTGGGTAGTAGGTGGACTCTGGTATCCAGAGCACAACTGCGGTCGTTAGGATTTTCAAGTCTGCGATCAACGGCGGTGCAGTAACCGGGGAGGACTTGTAGCTTGCTGGCATTGATCATTTGTCAGCTACTCTTACTTCTAGACTGGAGGGCATGTCCGCATTCGGTAGGAATTCTCAACCTGTCAAAGTTGCACTTGAATCGCTCGCAAGTTTCGCCACCACGCTCGAGGATCTCATGAGTATTTCGGGATCTGAGCTTGTGGGCACCTTGATTCAATCTTCTGCGGGAAATCAGATTTAGGCTGCGCTGTAGCCTGCAGTTGCTGCTTTGGAATAGCTTGAGATGCCTCCACTTTCCGCTGGAGGGACTGCACAGATCAACCCTACTAGGCTGGCCACGCTAGCAAGAGCCGCGTTCTCGTCCGGGGTTGCTTCGGCAGACACAGCTGCAGCAAGAGATGCCTTATCGTTACGATCTGTTACCGCTGCACTCTCACAGTCTCGGCTCGAAAAGAAGGCTGGAGATTTTGCTGCAGCGCTCATTGATGTTCGCCTACTGCTTCCGTCTGACTACGATGGTCGCAGCGTGGCAGCGAAGCAACTAGCTCGGAGTGCCAGGGATGCAGCAATCGTTATACTGCGCCGATCTTGGGACTCTCTGCGTGTGGATGCGATCAAGTAGCAGCAATCTGTGTGCAGCCCTCTTCTGGGCCATACTGTTTCGGCCAACTTGCTGCAAGGTGCAAGCCAAGATACTTAGCAATCGCTCCAGAAGATAACAGGCGCATCCCTTGCTGTTGTTGCTCAACTCGGTCGAAGTGCTGCCAGGTCGATCGATCGGGTACGAGCTGATGTGTATGAACCAGCAATTGACCCCACCATCCTGGCAATGCAAGAGGCTAGGCAGACGGCAAAGAATATAGTCAGGCAGGTCGAGACGACAATAGGACCGGTGCTCGATAAGCTAGACGCGGGCCTGCTGATTGCAGACAGGGCTTGCATCGCAGTGCAGACAACAGTGGTGCGCTCCGTTTCGGTCGCAAATGCGACTCTTCTCGACGCTGCCAGCAGACTACACGGGTGGGTGCAAGGCACGACGGACTCAGCAGGTGATACAGTCGCGAACAAGCTGGAGGCAGTGACTAGCTGGCTGAACAGGCTTATACAAGACTGGTTCTCTAAGTTCGAGTAGCTCATTGGCGGGGCGTTCGGCTTTGTTGGTGATAAAGCAGAATCTTTGCTTCTGAAGGTAGAGGATTTTGCGCGCAAGGCCCACGATAAGGTTGCCGCGGCTGCAGGTGGAACTCTGGACGAGTTCTTAGACTGGATTGACGCCTAGGTAGGAGATTCTGTGGTAAAGATGCGTCTCTTCGCCGATGCATTGCGAGGGACCTCAAGGCTCCTGCGAGATTAGCAAGCTACTGGCCGGGCAGTGACAAAGGTTTCAGGAGTCACCGATGATGTTATGGCTAGAATCGACAGTCTCCGAGCTCAGGCAGAAGAGATGAGGGAGGCCATGAACGATGCAATCAGCTTCGACCGGGTGTCAGATCTCCTTAGAGACGAGCTTAGGAAGCTCGAAGGTCGTGCAGTCACTGCCATCAATGAAAAGAAATCTGTTGCGTTGGCAGGGATCCAAGATAGTGTAGACACGGCGCAGAATTTTGTATCGGGCTGGAACGATCGGCTTGATAAAGCAGTAGGGAACCTGTTCGATCGCGTTCGCGTAGAGATCATGTCCGTTATGCTACGTGCCGAAGATGCTGCCATTTCACTGTCGCGCGAGGTAAGGAAAGTACGAGATCAGGTTCAGGTCATTTATAAGCTGGTAGACCAGGCTCAAACTCTCGTGGACCGATTTGATAGTGCTGCAGATGCTACAGTCCTTGCGATCGATATTAGAGGAGCTGTTGATTCTGCGTTGTCCACCACCGCAATCTCATTGCTGGCAGATGAAGGCAGCATTGCGAGCGCAAATGCAGATTTCTCAGTGGCAGTTGATGCGGGAAGTTCTTTCTTTGAAGGGCTCGCAACGGCATGCGGCGGCCTTCGTAAGCTTGCAAACGCTCCGTATACTCCTGCACAGTTCACGTTGCCATCTAGACCTGCTGATCGAGTGACAAGTGCTGGACTATCAGCGGTAGAGTTTGGTGTTGATGTACTTGGTGGGGTTGCACCAGATGCTGCCATCACATCCTTGCGATCCGCAGCTACTGCTGCTATTCCCTAGCTCCCTGATTTCGACCAATTTGCGGAAGCGCTGCTTCTTCAAGGCAGTGAAACCGAGAATCCATGCATCGACCCGCTGTCGTCATGTGGTAGCGCACTCTCTGCATTTAAAGATGCAGCATCTAAGCTCAGGTCAAGTGCTGTCGCAGTCAGAACTGGGCGAGGGCACGCTGAAGCTGCTTTAAGAATGCTGGCATCTCCAAACTTCCTCCCGTCCCTCGGACTGGGCAGAAACTTGCAATTATCCGCGAATGTGAGCGACGGTGGTCTTGGCCTCCAAGTCAGCTCAGCATTCGCTAGTCGCATTGGAGCAGATGTGTGGAGTTTGTCTATCTTAGAAGAGTTCTAGAACGGCCTTCCCAGTTCGAAGCGTCTTGTCGAGAATGCTGTGTGGATTGTTGGCAACCTTTCGCAAACTCTGGGCGTGGCGAGTCTCGGCCCAATTGTAGATCTCACTGAAGATTTCGTAGAGAATGCAGTAGAGCAGGTAGCGTCACTCGCCACAATGGCGCGAGAGACTGTACTACCTATTCTTGATAAGTCATCATCGATCCTACGCGAGCTTCGTGAAGAATGGGTTGACCACCACGGTAACGCTGTTCGAATCATTCCAACATTCGCTCTACAAGTCGAAGAATAGAAGAAGAAACTGCGCTTGTTTCGTTCTACGCTGCAATCTTTGATAGATTTCTCGCCAGACGTAGAGAGGTTCCTCAAGCCACTGCAGCCGGTTGAACGAGCAGCTAAAGCATTCTAGCGGCTTGGATTTGCACAACATGCGCAAGAAGCGCATAAGTTTTTCGATCAGTTGCTTGGGAGGGCAACGTACGCCCTTGACATTATTGCAAAGCTTGACGTAGATATTGGCGGCAAGGCTCGCTCACTTGTGAACAAGTGGAATATAGGGCGAGACGATGCAGAACTAGTTTCTTGGGAAGATGTGCCCTGGTGCGATATCTCCACTTGCGTTCGTCAGGAGCGCAGATCTACGACCTTCTATGACAAATGGACGCGTATATTCCGCTACATGATGTTTTATGACAGGTCTTCGCCACCATTGATCCGTACTGACTCGGAACGCTTCCGCTACACAGTCCCAGGGCTTTTCGAGGAATGGAAGTCCACTGGCAACTGCTTCTTTGGAACAGACCATTTCCTGCTGACAATGCACCCAACTGGTGACCGTGCTGACCAAGGGGATGATGGTGCATTGCTAGTTGTCATGAATCGTGGAGGACGCGGTGAAGTGCAGAAAGTATTTCGCCTCGTCGATGATATGAGCGATGGCAATCCTTTGCATATATCTGCGGGAGGTATTGCAGTTGTATTTGATTGGATCTACGTCTCTGATGACACGGAAGGTATGGGAGGTGGAGGAAACCCAAGGGGTAACAGACTGTTCGCATTCCGCGTATCTGACGTAAATGCAGGACTCATTAGAGGCAGGGCCCCGGAGAACCTTGCTATCGGAACCATCGACGTCCAAATACAGCAGATCAAGGCAGTTGTTGTAGTTGACTGCGTGGCATCCGGGCTTTTCTTTCGAGATGGTGACGATGATAAGGAGCTTCTCTGGGTATTTGAGCATCATAGGCCTGAGGACCAAGGCATGCCAGAACTGGGGATCAAGACGAAGCAAGCTAGAGCACTTGCCTACGAAGTTAACCCAGTCACTGGGATGCTGCTTCAAGTCGGACAAGGAAAAGGAATTTTGCTAGACTGGTAGAATCCAGATGATGGGGGTCTCCTCGGCGCGCTGTCCATTGAGCAGACGGTAAACATAGGACCGCACGTAAAAGGCTTTATCGCTGACTACCGCGAGGTAGGCCCTCCACGAGGGCGCTCCGGAGACCCTGTGAGCATGTTTTCGCATGTACTTTTGACTCGGTGTGCGCTCTAGCAAGGGTTTGAGTGCCGCTTGGAGTTCCACCAAGCTGGTCCAGCCATAGATAGGTACTCGAAATCTACCATAACCTTGGTACAAGGCGACATGCACAATCGCAAGTCTACGCAAGCCCAGACGGTCAGAGTACCCCCAGGAGCAGAGAGCCTCGCATTCGAGAGGCGCGAGTCAGGCATCAACTACTTCTCAGTTATATTCAGTGGTGCGTCGGTAGAATCGCGCCCCAAGATGATGGAGTATGGGCTCGACACTGATGATTCCTTGTACCTCTTTGACGCTCCAGTGATCCGAACGATGAAGCCTTATATCTCTGACAATTAGTTGTACTTTCACATTCTGGGGAGGTACATCGTCAAACCAAGGTGCTTGATCAACTTTGGGAAGTCAACTTGTACGTTCCTGTTCGGAGACAGTGTCGGGGGGAGCAAGAAGAAGAAAAGCACCAAGAAGAAACGTCGCCTTGATATGATGCACGATGTTTGCTTGACATCACTCGATGCAACCGCGGCAAAACTTCTACTTCCCACCATGAAGCAGAGAGGTCTACTGAACAGCAGATCTCCTCACGCTGATCGTATCGTTGCAAAGGCACTTAAGCAAGCAGGTGCTAGCGATGAAGCACTGCAATCGCTGGACGAAATGGCAGGGGATGTTAGCCGTCGCCGAAGGCTGGGAGAACTGGAGCCAGGACAGCTCGAAATCGATGGGTGCTTCGGCGAGAGCATTGAGCTTTTCGCGGAAGAGTTCATAATCTTCTAGAAATCAACTATACAGGTGGTGGGGTTCATTCCCGTTCAATTAAGATCTGCTGCCGGGTTAGAAATGCGCGTTGATCTTGCCATTGCTCTCTGCTTCACGCGAAGGTCAATCATCCTGGCACCAATCCCTCAAGCAGGTATCTTTGCGCTGGCTGAGATAAGCACTCCAAGAGTACCTCTCGCATACGGCGGGCTTGGAATTCGGGCCAACGTAGTGCGGACGACTTTTGTTCCGCAGATCACCTTCGGCTTGACTGCAGATGGTGCCATTCGGGTGTGCTTGACTGGCGACATAGAAACGATCCCACTTGAGATCAAGTTCTACTGGTTCTTCAACATTTTCCTATGCATTTCATTCAGGAAGAAGTGCTTCAGCGTAGGATTCGGTAGGATCTGCATCCCGATTCCCTACATCAAGTGGTGCGGAGAAAAATCGGGAAATTTCTACAAGTGGGGCTTGAGCCCAATCCGGAAGCGCCTCTTTCACATTTGTACGGGTGCATACGACCGGAGCCCACCACAGAGGGGTAGTATTGATGCACAATAGTCTACCCCAGACACTATAACGGTAGTTATACGAGACTTCTACGATCCTGAGTCCGACATGCTCAAATACGACGTTTGCATCGGCTCCAGACCAGGAGGCTGCAACGTACGGCGACACACGGTCGACGGATAGCAAACCTCTGCTACTCTGGCAGGTCTTGCCAGGAGGCTACCGGACATGACTCGAGTATACGTGACCGTGATTGCCTACAACGAGGAAAAGCTTACAACTGCAGTAGTCTCCGATCCCATCGATTTTGACCAAACAGCGCCTGTGCCATCTGACTACCGAGTGTTACGAACGCTAGATGGTGCGATGATACGACGCTCGTGTTTGTACGGCAGAGTAGACTACGTACCACCGTCATTCAGGCCTACTTGGAGATGTTTCGAGTACGATACCACCCTGTGGACGTCTTCAGAAAGTTCAATGGTATCTACGTTCATACCCCGCGAGCCTTCGGTCTCGTCAAGAATTGTATCGATTGAAACAAGGATTGGAACATCGAAGCTTGACGACGACGTTGCGTTGCTGCATGATGTCGGAAGGATCGACACTCTCAACGAGAAGCAAGCGGTTCTAGTAGACGACGAGCGCACATCAGTGCAGTTTGAGCACGATGCCGAGTACTACCCAAGCGTATTGACCAAGAGCTCCTCAGGAAATGTTGGCGACTTTTCCTTCGACATGGTACTTCATACGGATCACACGATGCCTCCACTTGGGACACTACACAACCTCTTCGACTAGTCCGTTGAGTACACATCGATTCCGTACTATGTTCTACCTGGTTGGTCTGGGTTTGAAGACCCTGAATCTGGAGTGTACAGGTACTATCTGCAGCTGGTGGATGAAGATGACCCCTGGACCCCGGTCATTCCTGAACAAGAATTCACTGCTGACTTCTCTAGCACCTACTGGCCGACAAGCCTCGAATCTGGTCACAACTACACAATCCGCATGCGGTCACGGAATAACGCCGGGCTTGTTAGGCTAACAACGTCATAGTGGTTCCTTTTCGATGATAGCAGACCAGCTCTGCGTTCTGTCACAGCGATGGACTAGTGGCACCTTGGCCGTGACTACCTCACCCTAGACTACATCGCGGCTTCCATGAACGAGACCAGCGCAATGCCTCCCAGGACGAGCAATGACATGACAGTGTCAATTGGCAGGTCGTCCATTGAGATGTGGGACGAACTTGATCAACTGAAGGCCAGTATGTCTGCTTGGAGGTCATGCGCAGATGCCTCCTCCACTCCCATTCCAGACGTGGACCCGTCGGTTCCCCTAGCTGACCAAGCTGCCTTGGTCCACCAATGCGGGGCACATCCGTGGGAGTTGAAGGCGATTCGCTTGTCAGAATCGGGCAATGTTCCGATGTAGTACAGCAGTGCTGCAGATCTTGCCTCACGAGCCTCCCTGCTAGATGCTGACTGGGAAACTCGAAAAGGGATAGATTCGAGTACAACCCCTGATTTCGATAACGCTAGCGCTGCATGGGACAGTGAGCTCCTGTTTCAACTCGAGCGTGAAGCTTAGCTACGGAACCCATACCGTCGAGGAACAGCTCAGGACGGACTTCTCATTACAATCCCGGTTAGGTTTGCTGCGGGAGACGGCGAATCGCGCCTAGATTTCTTCCTCGTTGGAGTCGGAACGATACCAGGCCAAGCAAACGTGATGCCTTTCGCTAGAGCTCCAGCACCTATTCATGTTAGCATGGCTCCACATCCAAGCTGGAGCCGCCCTGAGGAGTACACGACTCCGGGGGTATACAATGTGATGCGAGCTGGGCAGTACTATGAGGCTTGGCTAAGGGTACCAACGCATTCTGCTGGCTCACCGCAGTGGTACCCGACCTCTCAATTGCCAGCTCCACAGGCATCTGCGCAGAAAGCAATGTTCATTATTGTTAAGGCTTTTAACAAAGCTGGCGTCTCTAGTGGCCTAGTTGGCTAGCATCCCATTGTCCACGACGTCACCCCACCAATTATAATTCAGCGGCGAATCAAGGAGGGAGTGAGGTAGGGGAATGTCAACTCAAGGTTCCAGTCGCGGAACGACACATTGGTCATATCTTGGCAGTTTGCTATTCTTGACGCAGAAAGTCAGATGATGCAGTATGATGTTCGACTTGGAAGCTCTCCCGGGAGCGATGACATCATGGCCAACCGTGTGTTCCCAGCGCGGGAAATGAAGCTTAATACTACTGAACTCGCGCTACCTCACGGTGCCGTGGCTCATATCACGATTGTGGCATCCAATAATGCCAATGGAGATGCTGTGTACAGCGGAAGAGGGATAGTTATAGATTTGTCGGCTCCCAAGCTATCATTCTCGTTCGGGGTTCCTTCGGAGCTACAATCTCGAGGAACTAATCAGCCTTGGCCTTATCCGAGCATGAACGCAAGTTTACTAGTCGAGATGCACAAGGCATGTGACATACTTGATGACCTGAATTCCTTGTCGGAGAACGCAGACCCTTTGTTGCTAGCAGGACAAGGTGACTCTGAGAATTTCGTGTATGCTGATGACGAAAAACTTCGTCGTTTTGCGGTGGAGCTCCCGCAACCCATGCTACGGAACGCTTTGAGAATTTTTGACCGTACGGTCAGCCCAATTTCCGGTGGAATCAATGGAAGAGCAACGGCACCTGCCCTTGGGCCGTCGAGATGGGGCGAATAGAATGCTTTCACCCGCGACGACCCGGAGATGCTTGCAACCGTCAGCGTGCTGGACGGATGCCCTGATATGGCTTCTCGTGCATTCCGATACGGAGATTCGCGTCCCGTCGCTGCCTCACTGGGGGCTCCAAGTAGGAGGGATGTTGACTGGTAGGATTCGTTTGGGTCTGTTTGTTCAGCTTGGACGGCGTTCGAGGACCTGGAGAGTGGAGTGTGGGAGTACTACATGCGTTTGGTTGATAGCATCACTGCAGTTCCAGTATCGAGGATAAAGGCAGTCGGTTTTGCTAGAGCAGGCAATATTGCGCCTCTGTACTCGCACTTCGAAGGAAAGCTTGAGCATGGCAGAGCGTATACGGTAGAAGTTCAGGCTGAAAACCGGGCAGGGGGGCGATCTGAATGGGTTGCCTCGGATGGGTTCATAGTTGACCTTACCCCTCCGGTCTTATCAGCAATATCCGTATCTCCTGCTGTGGTTTCGTGGCAGGTTCCTCGGCTTACTATTGAATGGAACTCTGCCGATGCTGAGTCTGGCATTGCTGAGTGCGTATATGCACTTGGAACCGTG
>Ga0136560_1001790_pt1 | contig 11026 bp, 16 predicted proteins | sample AntRauMeHopE1497_FD_104925 | JGI IMG/M metagenome (GOLD analysis project Ga0136560, IMG submission 104925) | Saline lake microbial communities from Rauer Islands, Antarctica - Metagenome Hop E1 #497 | ecosystem: Environmental > Aquatic > Non-marine Saline and Alkaline > Saline | place...
AGCCGGTAATGGTAAGCACGTCTCAACCAAGAGCCTGGATGGGCCACCAGCAGATGCATCATTGCAGACCTTCAATGAAGAGCTTTGGTCTATCTTAGACTGCGGTTATTCTGCCCGGTGTAGGTCTGTGACAGGGGCGTCACCTCTCTCGGGCCCACTGAAGGCGGTCCTGCAAGAATCGCCCCCCCCACAGGAATGTGTGGAGGAAACTGCCAGGGGGAGCGGATCGAACTCACTTGCTTCAACGGCGTCCCACCCTGATGCTACAGAGGACATGGACCGGGTCCAGGGCGAGGGCGAGACAGAGGCGGAGTCTGATCAGGTGGAGGCAGGAGCAGATGAAGATGAAGATGAAGGTCATAGCCCCAGCAGTCGAAATAGCTCAAACAGTCTCGAATCTATGATACTCGACCCAGTCCTCGAGTCTCGAATCGACGACCTCGGCTGTGGGGACTCGGAGAGTGCTCTCCCGCCCACCGCGGGTCACCTGGCGGCTGCCGTCGCGATGCATGCTCGCCGTTCGGCAGCCTGGGGCGCGATCCTGCAGAGCAGGGCTCGATCTCGCAGTAGCTATGATGGGGCGACGGCAAGCCGCGGCGATGATATCAGCGGCGGGGTAACGCTGGTGCTATCACCAACCGTGAGTCACACCGTCGCATTTCTCGCTGGAATAGCCAGAGCATCGAGACGAGCCTCACGGGCATGCCTGTCTGGGCATCTCCCTGCGCTCGCTTCGATGGGGCTGCGGGCAAGCGCTGTCGCCGGTGCAAGGGTAGGGTGGACCGATCGAGTGTTGTCGGATCGTGGTGCCATGGCGTTTCGGGGAGGTAGCGAGCCATTGACTGCCATACAGGACATCGACACCGCTGGCCGTGCGGTGTGCGGGCCATCGGACGGCGTTGCTCTCCAGGGAACAAATTGCTGGACGGATGCCGATGCGGCAGCTAGCTTCGCCGAGCCATCGATCGTTAGCTTGCTGCTGGCAGCTGCCTAGGCTGTGACCGGCAGGCAAACCGCAGAGGACGACAGCTCCGACTGGAGTAAAAGCAACACCGGGGGCAAAAGTAAGGCAGCTAGCAAGTCAAAATCTGTCGGGTGGGGTAGCAAGATGGCCGATGAAAAGAGTCCAGCGATGTCTCTCTGGAAGGAACAGGCCGTGGCAGCCTCTAGTAGCTCCACAAGGTCCAAGGTCGCCAGAGCTGGCGGGGGACGAGCAATTCGCGCGTTTGAGCCAAAGCTGCACTTGGCGATAGCAACAGCTTGTGCAGAGGCCGTGCTTCATTGCGTGCTATCCGCAGGTAGATCACGATCCAAGCCTGCAGCTTATCGTCCAGAAAGATCTGGATCTGCTTCTGGAACTGCAGGCGCAGGGTCAGCGTCGAAGATGCTCACGGTAGATGCCCCAGCTGTACTAGGAGCCTGCATCGCTCCGTTCCCCTCCGCTCCGAGCTGGATGAGAGAAATTGATGTTCCAAGCGTGTCTGTGATTCTCTAGCAGTCTCTCACTGCGTCCACGGCGAGGGAATCGTGCAGGTCGGATGCAGAGTCATCCAAGGCGCTTGGGGGCAGTTTGGGTCGGGCTTTAGGTGCCGCGGTTGTCCCTGAATGTGCTCCGTGGCCGCCTCCAAAACATGCAACTTCTAGAGATACTGCAGACGGCCACTCTCCGTTGGACTGGGCAGTGCACTGTTCGCCGCTTCTGCTGCCGTCGCTCTTATCGGCGCATCCTCCGCTGCGCCCGATTCACGATCAAGAAGCAGAATCAGGAGGACCAAGGACAGCGATGCTGCCCATGGCGCCGCATTCGAGGCAGACAATGGCAAGAGCATGGGCCAAGAGCCTGTGGGGGTAGGGTTGCGCCCAGTTGAGGAACAACGAGGAGGCTGGGGGCCCTCCTGCGACGGATCTAGGCAGACCACTGCCTAGAGAACCGTTGGAGGCGATATAGCTGCTGGCTGCCGGCGGATGCAACGCCACTGCACCGGTAGCAATTGATATATCGCTGGCGGTGGGTGGATCGACCGAAGTCTAGGGGGGGGACGGTGAAGAAAGTGAAGCAGTATCTACGGATGGAGAAAGCATGGCCGTCTCCAAGTTTCGTACCTCCGTGGCGTAGCAAAGTACAATCATGGCCGCCATTCAGGAGCCCGCAATGCTTCCCTCAGTATCTCCTGATGCGTCGCTCGCATTTGCTCTGTCGCTGTGCGGCCGGTGGCCAAGGGCCACTGCGTGTGTCCCCAGGAGTTTGTTGTCTGACGTGATGAAGTTGCCCGTCGACGTGGAGGACAGAGGAGCCTGGATGGCAGCAATCAGTTGTCTCGCTGGAGTAGGCATGGCAGCCGGGGGCGTCGGCGATGTCGGTGGGCCTTCCCCTTCGAGTCAACCCCTTTGCCTATCACCGCCAAGTGCAGTTGCATCGTTCCCAGTGTCTGTACCTTCTGCTGCCATTCTTGGCAGGGGGGGTGGAACGGAGGGATCATCAAGCACGGCCATAGGTTCGTTCCTGTAGTTTCTAGTCGGGCAGTCAGCCAGGGAATCTGAAGATGATGAGGCCTCGGCGCCATCATCATCTCCGGATGAAGATGAAGACTCGGGAGCCGCAGCTGCTGCCAAGAGACGAGCTGCAGCCGCTTCGGTAAGAGCTGATGAGGCCTAGCTGCGTCTTGCCCTGGCTCCTCTCCTCGTGCCGATGCTAGCGAGGACTGCGCGGAACGTAAGCACTGTGTCGACATTAGTAGAGTCATCGCTCTCTCAGAGTGCTGGAGCTGCAGCTGCTCGTGCGCAAATTAGTAGTATGCTAGATGACGAATCGAGTTGTTTCGGTCCACAGGTCAAGCATGCTATCACGATGAATGCTGACTGGATCTGGTATGCATGCGGGGCCAGGCAGTGTAGGACTAGTGACAGCAAGCGATCAAGCGACTCAGACACCGAGTCGTCACCGACGGGTGCTGCTGCATCACAGGAGCAGTTCTCGGTGAGTGATGAGAAAGATGGAGAAAATGAGGATGATGGCGATGATGCTAGCCGTTCATCGAGTGCCCCTCCAGCTTGCATCCTATGGGCGAGCATTGGGCCAATCCCGGCCTTGCCCCTTGCCCGGGCCGTACAGACGGGAAATAGGCCCCGGATCAGCCGAGCCAACCAGCGTATCCAAGACAAATGCACCATAGGGGAATCGTACCCGCTTGGGCTACGTCCCGCCGTTCTTATCTCCAGCGACGGTGCAGATGGCAGCAGCGGTGGTGCTACCACTCTGCTGAGACACGTCGGTAGCTCGGAAGCCAGCGGTGGGACCGACTTCCCAGCTGGTCTGGAGCGGTCTCTGCTTCCCTTGGGCGTCGTCGTTCCGCCAGCTAGAGCTGTAACAGCTGGACGTAGCACCCAGAGCACCCAGCTTATCGTGCCCAACACAATCACTCTAACCCTATATCATTGCTGGCATGAGCCACCCGCGCGAGCTGAGGTCCTACGAGGAGGGGATGAGCCAGGCAGTCTGCACCGGCGCGGGTACGATGTCGGCCATGGGCTACGTGGGGACGAATATGACGATCTCGATGCAGATGACGAGGAGGTTCACGTCCGTCCCCCAGCGAGACACGTGGTGGAGGCAGGCAGTTTCCCGGAGACGGTGCTACCGAGCGTCGGGTAGCAGTTGCCCGGGGCGGCGTCAAGCATCAGCGAAGGCCTGTCAATGCAGCTGAAACGCGGGCGCGCGAGCCGAGCCCGACTACTCTCGTTCGATTTCGTCCCTGAAGCCATCTTATCAGGGGCCATGGACGGCGTACATTCTCAGCGCGCACGAGACGACCCCTTTGCTGTCATCGTGACCTTCTCAGGGGCCTCCCTGGGAATCCATCCCGGTGATGAGCGCTTTCCGCCGAATTTTCAGGTTTCTGTCGCTCTGTCTAGAATGCCCCAGCTCCGATGGCAGAAGCGCTTATCGATGTTCGGTGGCGCCGAGCGAGCAGCCGCCTCGCAGTGCCTTGATTCGTCTTTGCTGCGAAGCATGAGTGCGCCTGGCATTGCGATGCAAGCGCAGCTGCTCGCCCGTGCCTGGGCAGGGTTAGATGGCATGCCATCGCTGCGCAAGTTGAAAGAAGAGCTGGTTGCGACCTCGTGTGGCGATCACGGCGGAGGCGGAGGTGCAGGTGATGCTTCTTGTATCGAGCACGCTCGGTTTGCTTGGAATGCGGCAGCTGCGGGAGCGCTCCGATTGCGCGGCAGCTTGTCAAGTTCCGCCGCAGAGTCTGCACATGCTGCCAAGTTCTTGCTTGACCGAATCATAGCCGAACCACAGCATGAGCACGATACTGTAGGCAAAGTTGAGGAACACTAGGTGAATTCGTCAGTGGAAATGACGGGCATCACCCTTGATCTTCTCCATGCGTAGCGTGTTGGAGCATTGGCCGCACTGAAAGCAATGGATGTCGCGAGCCTGCGGCAGCCGTGTCATGCTGCTGCCAGTAGCTGTATGCTGGTATGCCCAGATCCAGATTGTGGCGCCATCACCGAGATCTCAGCGGAACATCTCCAACACCTTACTGGAATGGCGGACGCGTCAAATGGTACGCCACAATCTGCAGAGAGAGTTTGGCCTCCGCAGGGAGTTGCTCCGGACGATATGGCAGCAGCTGTAGGCATGCCTGACTTGCCTAGAGTCTAGATCCGGTCCAGTGTTAGTGCCGCCTTGGCTCGCTATGAGCAGTCGATTACAATGGACGCAACCGATGCTACCTCTGAAGCCGAGGGTGCTCCTAGCATCAGGCCCTAGAGTGGTACGCCAAAACAACAGGCAGGGATTACCCGCCTCCTGCAGAAGTCCATAATCGGCACAGCGACAAGTTCTCCCTCTGCTGAAGAGGGCAGCCACGTTTCTGCTGCCGGGTTGTCGGCCGGGCGCAGCACGCGCGGAGGTGTAACAGCGAGTATGACCTATGGGTAGTCACATGCAAATGCCAAAGCCACGACAGGTGTTCATTTTGGGGGTCATCAAGATCCAATGCGCACAGCGCAAAGCAACAAAATGTGGATTGAAATGATAGGACAGGGCCGGGCCCTGGGCAGGGGAGCCAATGCTGATTTCCAGCTCGATTCGTGCCGCCCTCCGCTGAGGTGCCTCTAGGCGACCGCAGCTCCGGCTCGGACCTTCGCTACGTGCGCCAAGAGATTTGGTTCTGATTCCGATTCCGATTCCGGTGCGGTTTCATCTGTTCGCGGAAGCATCTGGACAGAGTCATGCGGTGCATCGGTTATGCTAGGAGTTAGTTCTTCGATCGGGTGCGTTTCTTGCCACGCGTGCGGTGCCTCTATCCCTCTCGATCCTGCTGCGGTGGGACTGGCCTCTGGAGTACTTCATCCGACTGACATCAATGGGGCCACGGCATCAGCTCACAGGCTATGTGTAGATGCCCCGCTCTAGAGCCACGACAAGGGCTGGATGCTTCAAGGGGGGTGGGACGAGGGAGGCGCTGGACGGTGGTGGTGGGAGCACAGAGGCACATTGGACGTGCATGTGGGAAAAGATGCGTCAACGCTGCAATGGAATGAACTGGATTCATAGATTGCGGTATCAAATGCGTCGTATGCCGTGGGAGATGCTGCAGGGTCCCCAGAATGGCCCGTAGGGGGTCTGAGAGCAGCTATTGCTCCTCATCTAAATGAAGAAATTATTGGAAGCGACCAGGGTACAGTGATTGACATTTTGCAGGCATATGGTGCGGACGTTAGTGTCTTGGCAGAGGGATGGAGGGATAAAGCTGTGGAAGGTGCGGTGATGGGCCCGGTATCGGGCGCTGGATCCAGACAAGGCTACGACTCAGGCGGGGACGATACCGGTGCAGATGGCTGGCACCCGCTAGCTGGCGATGCCGAGGCATCGGCCGCGGAAGGTGCTGGGGTTGCCATGCTAGTACGTGCGAGAGCACAGAGGCGAAAACGAGAAAATGAGGTGGTTGATAACATGAAGAGGAGTTTCTACAGAGTACCTAGAGGACTCATCCGGCGGGTGCTGAGAGAGATGGCCAGGGCGGGAGGCTCGATTGAAATGGTCGCTCAGGTGATCTCTGTCATCGAGTCACGCAGGGGACCAAATAAGTCCAAGGCAGCAGACATGTCCACGATGCGTGACTCTGATGGTCACCGCATAGTAGGGCTTCAGCTGGCATCGGAACGGGAAGGCGAGCGGCGTGAAGCACCTCCTGATGCAAGTGCGGCCCCGGCCGACCCCGAGCCGCAACACATCAGTGCAGTGGTTCGCTAGGTGGATGATCCTGAGGCTCTGGCCGCCAAGGAGCGAGAAGACGAAGATGCTGCCTTCGCAGCCGCGCTCTAGGCACAAATCGATGAGGAGGATGGCATCGACTCGCAGCGGCTCGCGTCGCGTATCGCGAGCCAACAGACGAGTCACCGCAATGCCGTGGAACGGGCACATCGGGTAGAGGTAGGGCATGCTCATGAGATTGCTGCCACGATGCTTGGCCGGCAGCAGCCCCGGAGGAGCGGGTTCAGAACACGTGCGGAGAGATCCGATAGTCACAATAGCGATGATGCTGTGGCTGCAGGCTCAGCCGTTAGTGAGAGCAACGGTGCCACCAGTGCTGGGCCTGGCGCAATCAGTGGATTGGAAGCTGGGGCTGATGCTTCAGGATTCGTCTCTGCGATGATGCACTCGAGTTCCATGCAGGGTACGGTATTTCAGCAGTCGTACTCGAACGGGGCCGAGCCCGGCGTCGTAGATGCCCTCCCTCTGTGGCGGAGACCGCCAAGGAACAGCGAGGGGAAGCTAATTCACTCGTCACACCCTCTGGATGATGCTGCGGGCGAGAGCACTGGGACGGCTGATACACCCCCCTCTTAGGCGGACGGTGATCTGCCCTCCGGAGTGCCGCCTGGCGTGGAAGACGACTCGGACGATGAAGATGAAGAAGGGCCCAGCTGCGCCGTCTGTATGGAGGCCCAGCTGCCGAATCACGTGTGTCGATCATTGCCTTGTGGGCACCACCTCCACTCTCGCTGCGTTGACCCGTGGCTGCTGATGAAAGGAGCTTGTCCTGTGTGCAATGCAAAGCTGCCACTTCACCTCAGCGATCTGGCAAAGCTTGGAGCAAAGCGGGGCTGGGGCATCTTGGTGCCTGTTAAAGGATATAACGAGATCCTGCCCGAGGTGCGCAAGATGCAAACAGCTTCCAGCGGCAAGGCGAGTGGATCGCCTGCAGACGGCAGCGATTCGAGCACTAGGACTGGGTCACTGTGTGCTTGGGGAGCCGGGTAGTGGGTGTGGATGCGTGAAGGTCTGCATGCGACTCTGCGGCGGCAAGATGGTGACGAATAGTCAGAGTCAGGGGCTTCGGGTTCGGCATCGAGCGGCGCCGGGGCTGCTGTTGGTGCTTCAACGAAGATAGGCTACGGCACTGGAGCCGGAGCTGGAACAGGAACAGACCCCCTCAGTGCCAGGCAGCTCCCCGCGGCTTCTCGGTCCCAGCTGAAGAGGTGGTGGGCTGAGGGAACAGGCGACGAACACGACTACTCTGAAGCAGAGGCATAGGCTGCAGATGCTACTGTGCGGGCTGTCCTCAATGGCACGTTGTGATGCCAGGCAGTTTGTTAATGTACAAGTCGGATGTGCTCCCGTTGTGTCGGGTGGAGCTAAACACGCGAGCGTACTTGTGATGGTTTCAAGATTGCATTGAAATGGTATTCACCGTGCTTGAAACCGCATGCCAGGATGTCAGTTGCACGCAGTCGAGAATCAATGGGCATTCGTGGTGACAATGTTGCCAGGGTTTTGCGTAGACAGAGTGCAGATAGAGCGAGAGAGGTACGAAGTGATCCGGGTTGATTGCTTGCGCGTGTATTATTGCTGGTAGAAGAGACTCATTAGTACTGGAGCACCAGCTGTCTTCACTGGTAGTAAGGCAGTCGGTAGTCGGTAATGGGAGCTTCAGGGGGCCTTGTGAGAGGCATCATTGCAAGCCCTTGTTCTTCCCCTCGTCCTCTGCTGTCTCATCGCCGCCCCCTCCTCCTACTGCTGCCTACGCTGCCGGATCTGCAACGGTCTCTGCAGCAGTGGGTGAAAAACCGGTCTCTGCATGGACACGGTCGGCCCCTGCCACGGCCTATGCTTGTATGGCTGAATCTAGAGCGCTTTCGACTGGAGCCACGGTGAATGGAGTGTTCGCTCCCAGCCAATCGACAGGGGTACTTTCTGCCTGCATGAAGCTCAGCGGCATGACGTGCCCCCCGCTCTCGAGGAACAGAGCCCAGTCGAACGGTTCGCTCGCTCGAAGGTGCCAGTGCTCGTCACCGAACGACAGCAAGGGGCAGCCCGGCTGCTCTGCGATCGCCCTCCCCCACTGGCAGGCGGTCTCTGCAAGCTTGGATGAATAACATCGAGACTTGGCATATGCTGCGGCTACTTCAATTGGGAACCCTGAAAAGGAAACATCACGGATTCTGCGCAGTCGCAAGAGCTTGTCGTCGGATGCAGGCGGAGGCCGAAATTCGGCGCTACCCTCGAGAGATTGTATTGCTGCGCACACCTGGTTGTACGCATTTACCACATATCCTTCATCGGCACAGCGCTGCACTGCAGCAGCGATAATTTCTCTGAACGATAGCCACGAGGCTCCGTCGGACTCAGCATCTTTCTCGCTCTTCACTGTATCATCAAAGCCGTCACCCTCTTTGAAAGCTTTCGGCTCCGCATAGTAAACCACTCGCATGCGCTGCTTTGATGGAGCGCCTGGCTCTCCTTTTGAGACCACCTCGTGTTCAATTCTGAGTACACCGCGCAGCTCTGGGTCATGGCATGCCTCTTCCTGCGATTCTCGAGCGGCACCTTCTTCAAATGACTCTCCCGCGTCTACACCACCTGCCGGTAACCACCATCCTGCTAATACACGCATGAATGTATATTTTTGATAGTAACGGTGCGTCGTTTGGGTGGGTATAGCCCTACATAGCTTCTGCATACAACTCCTGATTCTCTTACCCCTTTTCTTGCGCTCCTTCACACACAGATACTTGCCAGTATGTGGATGCCGGCACACCACCAGCGAAATATTAAACGAGAGGAACATATCTCGTGCCATTGTAGTCAGCCAATTTCAGTATTGCACTGATAAATGACGGATTAAGGTGCACTAGGTCAAGCAGATCCGGACCTAGATCCGATAGATCCGGACATTCCGGATCGATCTGACAGATCTTCAAATCCATAGATCCGGCTAGGAACCTGTACAAGCCTCAATTCTTGACTCAGCTAGTGTAGCAACGGCATCTTCAACATATGAATCCATTCAATCAGATGTCTTGGGGTCCGGGTCAGGGGTGTTCTCCCCGTTTCGAAATTTCAGAAGTTTTTCGGGCGACAGCCTGGCTGATGAACCTCGACACCAGGCTCCAAGCCCTGGAGCTGATGTCCCGCCCGGGTTGCTGCTCGGCTTTGATGCCGCTGCTCAAAGCGACCCGAAGCCGGATTAATAGTCACAGGGGATTCCAGTACATCGAGCGACCGAGGCAGACATCTGTGCCTCGATTGATGCAGAAGATGCTGAAACTGCGACGACTGGCCAGCTGGGCTGGTCGGAGCTGCCGAATCTACTGCCAGAAGCTCTTGCGCGAGCTGGCGCACCTGTGAGATCGTAGTATCGCCAGGGGGCACACCCTCGCTATTGTCACTGCTTGTGGTAATATGCATCTCTGCCACATCGGCTGCCGGGGCCTCGGCTACTGCAATATGCTGATGCTTTCCGTCCTATATTCCCACGTCATTCGATTCTGACGATTCGTCGGGTGGAGCCGTGCTCTGCGCTGGCTGGCCGCTCGCTTGGCTGGCATTGTTCAGTTGCATACCACGCCACCCACCCATTCGACTTTGCTTCGGCCCGAGAGCTCTTCCTTGCAGGAGGTGACGGGCATTACGAATGCATTCGAATGCTTGATTCCTGTCGTACATTGACGTCATTGGACCAGTGTCGATAGCTTTGTTCCTGTCAGCGAGCGGGCTTGAGCGCGCATTGATGTTCTCCCAATCCACACCTGCAAAATAAGGATGGCGCATGACCCGCCTGCCCCCGCCAATAGATCCGTACCTACGAGCAGGATCTAGCTCGAGCAGTCCCACCATCAAATCAAGCAGCTCCCTGCTGATCGTCTTCGAAAGGCGCTCCCACGCGATCTGGCCAGATTTCCCTTTGGCCAAAACGCCATCAGCTGTAAGGTCATCATACGGCATCCGGCCGCAAGCCAACCGGAAGATGCACACTCCGAGCGAATACCAGTCACTGCTGTACCCCTTGGCTGGCTCCCCCTTGATCACCTCCGGGGCGATGAAGGCAGGGGACCCTGCGAATCCCTTCGCGAAGTCTCGTCTTAGCTCCATGAGAGGGGCGGCGCAGTCTTCCTTCGCTCGCTCCACGTATGCCTCTGACGACAGTGCCTCCACCCCGCATCTAGCTGGTAGGTCGAACGTGAATGCCGAAGCAGAGCTAGCGCCCGCTCTAGGTATTTCCGAGTCGTCACCTGGATCAGAACGAAGGCTTGTCAGGCTGTGTTCCCCACCAAAAGCGGTATCACCCTACTATGTGGCCGAGCCAGGAGGTGCCACGCTGGAGCTCTGAGCACGGTGAGTCTCCGAGTGGCGTGCAAGTCCTCCAGCCCGGGTTCCTCGCGCTGCCTGCGCTGATAGAGCCTCGCCGAGGGGCTTGGCATGCACATGATGCTTCTACGCCTGAGCAACGACAAGTGTTTTACCCCCTAGAGAGGCCCAGCCTCGCTTTTGCTGGGAAGGGTGCATGAAGTCGGTGCCTACCGCATACATGCTAGCAACTTCCTGCCAGCGGGCGGCCCTTGCAAACGAAGGCAGTATCATCCGACTGTAGGTTGCCATCCCGGTCGCAACAGATGGAAGGCATGCAACGCCAGGGCAAACGCGTTCAGCTACACGCTTTATCTATCGAATCTCGTCGCTACGAGCAATCGCACTGATGACAAGAACGACACGGGGGTAAATCGCACTTTGGGC
>Ga0136560_1001792_pt1 | contig 11024 bp, 3 predicted proteins | sample AntRauMeHopE1497_FD_104925 | JGI IMG/M metagenome (GOLD analysis project Ga0136560, IMG submission 104925) | Saline lake microbial communities from Rauer Islands, Antarctica - Metagenome Hop E1 #497 | ecosystem: Environmental > Aquatic > Non-marine Saline and Alkaline > Saline | place...
GACGGCAGTGCGGGCATGGGCCCACCCAGGGGCGCGGCCGGGGGCTGGGGCAGGCCGCGGTCGCGAGGTGGTGGGGCGGGCAGGGGCGCGCCAGTGCGGGAGGCGAGGCGCGGGATGACGGGTGCGGGCAGGCCTCGCTCGCCAGCGGAGGTGCGGGGCGGCGAGAACACTGTCGGCCCGCCCAGTGCTACGGCGCTCGCCTCGCGCAGCCCCGGCCAGTCTGACGATGACGATGACCTCATCGGCCGCTCGCAGCAGCCTGTTACCGCGCTGCCTGCGCCCCAGACAGTCCAGACCGGCGGCAGCAGGGCAGCTGGAGGGGGGATGGGGAACCGGTCCGGGGGTGCCCGCTCGCCTCAGCGCCCGCCCTTGCGCTCAGAAGGAGCCAGCGACGCGTCGTCAGATTCCTTGCAGAGCAGCGGGTCGTCTGAGCAGCAGGTGCCGGCGGATCAAGAGGAAACTCCGGCTGAGGGCGCCGCGCCGGAGCAGTGGCGATGGGACGTGGAGGGGCGGGCAGAGCAGGCTGAGGCAGAGCTGCGCGCCCGCACCGCGGCGGAGGACCGCATGCAGCGCGCCCTCAGCATCGCGCAGCGGGTCTCGGACCAGCAGCCGCCCTCCGAGCCGGGGCCTGCGCCTCCCGTCGCCGCGCCGGCCGGAGGCTCACAGCCGGCCCCCGGGCCTGGCCGCGTCAACGACAACCCCGGGACACCGGTGAAGTCCAAGTCCAAGCCGCAGCAGCCGCTCGCCAGTGCCAACTCTGCCGCCCCCGACAGCCCTGGGCCGAGCCCGGCGCCCTCCCACGAGGAGCAGCCGCAGGACTACACCCCTTGGTTCCCCGACTTCGCCGCAGTCTTCGCCTCCTGTGCCGCGGAGAACCCCAACGCGGAGGTGGTGCGGGGCGGCTTCGCGAGCGGGAAGCGCGCGCCCGTGGCGTCGCGGCGCAGGCGGGACCGCGTCACGGAGGCCGAGGCGGCGGCCGCTCGAGTCCGCCAGGCCATGGGACCCTTCGCAGGCAGAGGGGCGCCGGTGCCCCCCGCCCTCGTGCGGCAGTCCCCCGCGGAGCTCGAGGCCGCGCGTGCCTTGGCGGACGCCGGCGCGGCGGACGGCAGCTCGTCCGAGGACGACGTGGTCGGGGAGGACGTCAGCCTCGCGGCCGTGCCGGTCCCGGCGGGCGCGGCCGGGGAGGGCGAGTTCCGCGTCCCGTTCCGCGGGTCTAAAATGGCTCTGCTCCGGTCCCACGCGGCGCGGCTGGGCGCCGAGGAGCGCGCCAGGAGGGAGGCGCTAGGCCTGCCCGCCCCGCCCACCCGCCTGTTCCGCGTGCTCCCAGCCGGCCGGGCGGAGGTCTATCACCTCGTACGGCTGGCCCTGGAACAGGCGAGCGGCGGGGGGTGGGCGGAGGCCCCTGCCACGGCGGGCAACGACGCCTGCTGGCACCTGTACTGGAGCTGGGGCAAGCCCAAGGTGGTCCGCGCCAACCTTCTGACCGTGCAGCGGTTCAACCACTTCCGCCACGCCCGGGAGCTCACCCGCAAGGACCTGCTCAAGAAGAATCTCTCGCGCTACCAGTGCCTCGGGGGCCGCATGGCGCGGGCCTTCGGGGTGCTGCCGCCGACGTTCGTGCTCCCCAAGGAGTACCTGGCCTTCGCGGAGGCATTCGGGAGGGCGGCGTACAGAGGGGGCGAGGCATCCGAGACGGGGGGCGCGGCCTACGGGCTGGTTGGTGCGGGGACCGGGATGGGCGCGGCCGGGAGCTCGGCCACGCTCGCAGCGCGCGCCGCGATGATGCTCGCGGGGCCGCCCAAGTCCGGCGCCGCCTCGGTCCCCGCGGGCGCGGATGACAACGTGTGGATCCTGAAGCCGGTCGGGCTGTCGCGCGGCCGCGGCATCTCCATGGTGCGGGAGATCTCCGACGTGACGTACGGGACCCCGTGCGTGCTGCAGAAGTACGTGGGGGACACGATGCTGCTGGACGGGTACAAGTTCGACCTGCGGGTGTACGTGCTGGTGACGTCCTTCTCCCCGCTGGAGGCCTTCGTCTACGAGAAAGGGTTCGCGCGCGTCAGCTCGGTCCCGTACTCCCGGCAGGCCGCCTCCACCTACGACAAGGCCATGCACCTCACCAACAGCTCCCTGCAGAAGGACGCCGCGGACAAGGGCAGCGCCGTGGCGGCGGCGGTCAGGGAGGGGGAGGGGGGCGGCACCAAGGTGAGCCTGGACTACCTATGGCAGCGGCTGCACGCGTCGGGCGTGGACGCGGCGCGCTGCTGGCGGCGCGTGAAGGAGGTCCTGGTGAAGAGCCTGGTGTGCGTGGATGACGTCATCCCGCACCAGCCGAACTGCTTCGAGCTGTACGGCTACGACGTGCTGCTCGACGCCGCGGGGAAGGCGCACCTGATCGAGGTGAACTCCAGCCCGTCGCTGGGCGTGGACTCGGACCTGGACACGCGCGTCAAGCTCGGGCTCGTGCGGGACATCGCTCGGGTGGTGGACCCGCTGCCGTTCCACCACGGCCGCCTGGTGGAGACACTGGACGCCAGGGCGGCCGCCACCGCGCGGTGCCGCTCCCGCCCGAGGCACCACAGCGCAGGGCTCGGCCTCGCGGCGCCCAGTGGAGCGCTCCAGTCCGGCGTGGAGCAGGCCGCGCTCAACCGCGATTTGTCGCGCGTCTTCGGCGGCGCGCTCCCCCGGGAGTACGGGGTGCAGCCGCAGGACGCGGGGCACTTTTCGATGATCTGCCCCGGCAGCGACGCCTACAAGAAGGTCCTCCGCCTCAAGCTCAGCCACCTGGCGGGCGGCAGGGCGAGGCAGAAGGCGGCCGACGACGCCGCCACGAGGACACCGTTCCGCGCCACCGAGACGCCGGCGGCGATGCGGCGGCCGCCCCTGGCCAAGGCGGCCGACAGCGCCGCCACCTCGGCGTCGCTGCGGGTGCGGGAGCCCACCAAGGGCGCCACGGCTCGCCGTGCCACCAGCTTTCGAATGTGATCATGCGTCCGCGGCCGTGTGAGGGTCACAGCGACGGTTTCACGCGGCGCTCTTCACCCGGCATCGTCACACAACCGCCGCCGCGCGCCGCAGCTGCGTCGCCGCGTAGTGCCAGCACGACCAGCCGGCTGGGCCGCCGTCGGCCCCAAGCGCCGCGCCGGCGTCGCTGACGCGCTGCCCCCGGCTCGAGCCCATCCCCACGCCCCAAAGGCCCCAGATCAGCCGGACCAAACGCGCCGCCTCCCGGGCCTGGGCCAGGAGCACGCCCGCCGCCTCCTCGTCGCCCTCCGAGTACGCCAGGCAGAGCTGCTCGGCAAGCGAGCCCGGGAGTCGGAGCGACTCCGCCACCTCAAACCCGGTGTCGTTGGCAGCGTTGTTCTCGATGCACGCCTCCTCCATGACGTTGGCCAGGTCCACGCACGGAGGCGCCCACGCCGAGTACTCAAAGTCGATCAGGGTCACGCCGTCGCCGGCGGCGGTGTCCCCGGGCACGATGACATTGCCCGGGTTGGCATCGCAGTGCGCGACCACGGATCGCGCCCTCCCGGGGCCGTCGGCCTCGAGCCGCGCGCGAAGCGCACCGACCACGCCCCGCGCGGCCTCCTTCCACGACCGAGACCCCGGGTGCACGTCGGAAGGCGCCGGGCAGCCGGCAAGCGACATCGACGCAAGGTCTTCCGGGGACAGGGAATCGGCCCCCCGTGCGAGCGCGTCGGCCCTCGACGCCACGGTGATGCACGCGCCCCGGGCCCCTGGAATCGCCGGCAGCTCGCCCGCGGCCCCAGGGTCGCCGAGCGACGCGGCCGCCGGCGCGGTGGGCATCAGCCCGTGCAGCCGACGCAGCGCCCGCCCCACAGCGCGCAGTGACGCAGGGTCGTGAAAATCACCGCGCTTGAGCACCCTGCCCTCCACAAAGGCCTCGAGCCTGAGGGCCTCGCTGCAGCCCGCCGCCACGGCCTGCTCGCGGAGGTCGTCCGGGACATCCAGCAACATCGGCGCCAGCCTGACACGGGACGCCAAAGACTGGACCGCCACCTCGATGTGCCGGCTCACGACCTCGTTGGGCAGCGCCTGCAGGCAGCGAAGCACCGACGGAGGCCTGTCGGCGGATGTCACCAGGAAGAGCTTGTTTGTTGCGCCTCCCACGAGCGTCCTCAGCGTGAACGGCGACTTTTGCACGGTTCCCGCGGCAGCCATGACCGTGGACGGCAGTGCGAGTGCTGGGAGCGTGGTCTGAGCAGAGCATCGTTGGCGGCGGACGCCGCGCCGCCGCCAGCGCTCATGATGAACGCCGCCTGCCCGCAACACCACACCCGGGCACTAGCGGAAGCACCCACCTTGTCTTTGGTGTGTCGTGCCGCCAGGCTCTCGCTGTCGTCGTTGCAGGCCTTGCTTGAGTGCCCCAACGGCGTCGCGGCCCAATGGAGTGGACGCCGGACGCGGATGGCGACCTGAGCCGCGCGGCGCACGCGGTGGCATTCGACTGGGACAAGGTGTCGACAATGTTGCTGTGAGGTCGCGGGCGGCTGCCGGGGGTGCAAGTGACGGTTCGAAAAGAAACGGCGGATGGCAGCCGCGCTACGAGCGCCCCGCAATGCCATCACATCCTGTCGCAGTGCGAGCAGGAACCTGGATGTGTCTCCATCGCAATGCCGCGCCCGCTTCGCGGATTTGAGCTCCGGCGAAGTTCCTGAGGGCGAGGACGACGGCCTGGACGACCTGCTGGACCTCCTGGATGACGACGAGGCGCCGCCCGCGAGGGCTGTGCCGCAGCCGTCTGGAGCAAGCATTGCACCACAGGCTCCTGTCAATATCACGGGCACGGGTGTGGAGCTTTCCGGCCGGACGCTCGCGGCGGCGGCGGATTTTGACTTTGACGCCGAGGCTGCCCTGGCGCAGGGGGACGCGGAGATGGCCCGGCTTCTCGACAGCGCGATCGCGTCACGCCGTGCCGGTCCGTCCGCTGCGCTGGCTGCCGGTGCCGGTGAAGCCACGCCGGCGGACGGCGAGGCGCTTTTGCGGGAGCTGGACGAGCAAGCCGCGGTGCGGTCCGCCCGGCACGCCGAGGCACGCCGCAGTGTGTTTGACCGCGTGGCTGCGGCGCTGGGGGCGCACGGTGACACGGCGGCGGCGCGGGAGGAGGCGGCGCTCGAGCTGGGCCTGCCGTCGCGGGGCGGCGCGGCGGTTGTGATTCCCGCAGAGGCCGCGGCGGCGGGCGGTCGCGCCGGTCGCATCGAGGACGGCACCGCGGCGGCGGATGGCGGCGAGGCGCGGGGCCCTGGCGGCCGGTCTGTCCGCATGGAGCCCGACGGGTCGACGTACTGGGCCTCGGAGCGGGCGCGGCTGCGGCGGGCGAGGGGCGGGGGCAGCGCGGCGGGGCGAGGGGCAGAGGACGCCGAGGAGGAGGCGGCGGCGGCGGCGTCGTCGGCGCCCGGGTGGCGCGCGGGCGAGGCGGGGCGCGGAGCCGGCGCAGGCGACGAGGACAGCGACTCGTTCGACGACGAGCCCGAGGGCGGCTCTGCCGGTGAGGGTGCCGGCTCTGCCTTCCTGTCGTCGCTCCCGGCCGGCGAGGCGATCCGCTCGACGCCACTGGGCATGCAGATCGCCATGGCGGCGGACGCGGCGGCGGCGGCGGGGCGGCAGGCAGAGCGGGAGCGGCGGCGCGCCGGGGCTCGCATGGCCGCGGGCGGCGGGGCGGTGCTCGGCCTGGACCCGTCGCTGCAGGAGCTGCTGTCGGAGCCCGCGCCCGCTCGGCCGGCGGGGGCGCCGCTGACGCCTCTGGGCGAGATCCTGGAAATGCTGTCCCGACCCGATGGCGCGGCCGTGGCGCCAGGGGTGGGCGCCGGTGCGGCGTCGGGGGGCGGGCCCTCGGGCGGGGAGGACGAGGACGAGGAGGAGGACGACGATGACGCGTCGCTCGCCGCCGCATCGCGGCGCTCGCTCAAGGGAGGGAGAGGCCGCGGGGCGGGTGCTGGTGCCGGCACGGGCGGCGGTGGGGCGTCGTCCCCCGGCGCTGTGGCTGCGGGGGCCGCTGCCGCTGGGGGGGCATCGAGACCGTCCGCTGCCGCAGCCGCAGCCGCTGCCGTCTCTTCCTCCCAGGCTGGTGACGACGACGGATCGAGCGGTGACGAGATGGACGACGAAGAGTGGGAGGCACGGCTGGAGGCGGCGGCCGCGAGGGTGGCTGCGGAGGCGCGGCCAGGGCCGGGGCAGGATCGGGCGGCGGCCGAAGAGGGGGCGGGGGCGCGTGTAGACGGGACGGCACCGCCGCCCGCCGCCGAGGAGGAGGGGGCGGCGGCAGCGGGCGGCGGCAGCGCGAACCCCGCGCTCGCCGCCTCCGCCTCCGGGGGAGTGGTGGTCCCCGCGGGCGACTCGATGTGGGAAGGTTGGGCTGGTGCCGCGGAGGCGGGCCTGGGCCCGTCGGGCGGGGCGGAGGAAAGCAAGGAGGAGGAGGAGGAGGAGGCGGAGGACGAGGCGGCGCCTCGTCGTCGCTCCGCTGCCGGGAGCGCCTCGGCCGCCGCCGCTCCCGCCGTCGCCTCCCTGCCCCCTGCGGCACCCTCACCGCCCAGCACTGGCACCAGCCCCCCGGTGGTGTCCGGCGGGGCGTCTGCGGCCAGGGCCGCCGCCTCTGCGCGCCGGGAGGCCGAGCGACGCGCCCGCTCCCACGGCGAGGGTCCCGCGTCTCTCAGCGTGTACCACCACGCGGCGGCCACGGCGGGCTGGTGCCCCTCCGCCAGGCCCCTCCTCGGCCCCGCCCCCGCCTGCGTCGCGCTGGCGATCACCCTCCGGCCGCCCCTCTGCCTCGGCGGCGCCCTCACAGCGGCGGGGGAGGGAGCCCTCGCGTCCCTGCTCGCGTCGCCCTTCGAAGGCGTCGGCTCTGCCGTCGACGTCCTCGGGATGGCCATGACGACGGAGGCCGCCGCCCGGTCGGCGCTCGGCGGCGCTGCCGCGCCCGTGGCGGCCGCGGGCCGGCGAGCCGTCCTGGCTTGCGTGGCCGCCGGCGGAGGCGGGGAGGCCGCCGCGCGCTCCTGGGCCGTCGCGTCGCTCATGGGGGCGGGCTTGTCGCCGGGCGACGCACAGCGGTGCGTGGAGTCGTCGTCCGAGGGCGGTGCCGCCGCCCGCTGCCTCCGCCTCCTCCACGGCCCCCATGCCTTCGCCATGGCGCGGCTGCGCGTCGACCCGCGGTGCGACGCGGCGGACGACGCGCCGCCGCCCGGTCCGTGGGACGGGGCCATGGCGTCCTCGTGGGCCCGGGCGTCGTCTGGGGCCGCCGCGTCCGATCTCACCGTCGGTGTCGCGTTCCCGGCAGCCGACGGCGCGGGTCCGGACGGGGCGCCACCCGCCGCCCGCGTCGTCGCCACGGCCCTCGCGGCCGCGCGCCGAGCCGGCGTGTACGTGGCTGGGGCCCGCCTCGCCTGGCCCGCCGGGGCGGAGGGAAGCCTCCTCGACGCCCCCGCGGCGTGGCGGGGCGGGCTGGCCCCCGCCGTGGCCCTGCTCCTGCGGGGACACGAGGCGGCAGAGCGCTGGAGCGACGCGGTCGGGCCGAGCAACGTCCGCGCCGCGGCGGTCTCGGCCCCCGGCTCGGTCCGCGGCAGCCTCGGCACCCGGGCCCTGGAGGCCCCGTCCTCCCGCGAGGCGGCGGAGCGGGAGGCCGCGTGGTGGTTCGGCGGCAGGCTGCTGCCCGAGGGGCGGGAGGCGGGGGACCCGGCCGGGGCGGTCGCCGCCCGGGGGGTGCCCCTCGCCCCGGGGGAGGTCGGCGCGGAGACGGCGTGGACGGGGCCACGCGGCGACGTGGGGCCGGCGTCGCCCCGCCTGCCCCTCGTCGCGCTCGCGCCGCCGTCTCTGGTCGTGGTCGAGGCGTCGGCCGCCGCCGCCCCGCGGGGCGGCATGGAGCCACGGCACCCGGCGCCGCGGCAGGCCGCCCTGAGCGACTGCGCGTCGCTCCTGGCCGGGGCGCGCCTCGGCATCCTGGGGACGCGGCTCCCCGCTGACGGCGGCCCAGCCAGGATCCTGGCCGTCGGAGAGGCGGCGCACGACAAGGCGGCCTCGGCCCTCGCGGCGGGGGCCGCCGACGGCGTGACGGCAGCGGTGCTGTGCCGCTGGCCCGGCCCCGGCGGCGACGCGGCGCCCCTGTCCGCGATGCTGCCAGCCCCCGCCGCGGGCGCCGAGGCGGGCGCGAGGCGGCTCGTCGCGTCGGTGCGCGCTCTTTGGTCGCCCCCCGCCGCGGCGGCTCCGGGCGCCAGGACCCGCGGCCCCGTCCTCACCGGTCTCGCGCGTGACGACGACGGCGCGGGCTGCGTTAGCGCCGCTCTGGTGCTAGTCAGCGCCGACGCCCTCCTTCCGGCGGGGGAGGCCATCGCGGACGGCGCGCCCGGGCCCGTGCTCCGCCCGCCCAGGCCGCACCTGCCGACCTCGGCGGACGACGCCGACAGGTCGGGTCTCCCCGGCTGGCTGGAGGCGCACTGCCCACGACGCGACGCACCAGTGGCGGCGCTGCTCGCGCGCCTGCTGGGGGCGACGCCCCCCGCCTCCGCCTGGTGCCCCCTCCTCCCCGACGACGGACCGGCACGCACCGCCGCGGGCGGTCCGGGCGGCACGTCGCACGCCGCCCCTGAGCGCGCCGCCGACCCCGACGCGGCCCGCCGCCGGCCCCCCCACGGGTCGGGCGTCGTCCTCCTCGCCTCGGCATCCTTCCCCCTCGGCATCCCCGGCACCTCCGCCGCCCCGGCTCTCGTCGACGCCCTCGCCGCGGCGACGCAGCCCCCTCACGGCGCCGCCGCCGCCTCCTCCGCGCACCCCTGCCCCCCCTCCCTCGCCTCCGCCGCCGAGCGCTCTGCCTGGTGGCGCGGCCTCCTCCGATGGCACCTAACCTCGCGCCCCGTCGCCGCATTCCTCGTCGCCGGCCCGGGCGCCGCCGAGGCCGCCGAGGCCGCAGTCGGGCCCACCCGCTGGGCTGACGTATGCCTTGCCGCCGAGGCGCTGAAGGCCGCCTCCCGGACAGCGAGGGCCGCGGGCCGCGGCGCCTCCGGCCTCCGGACCACGGGCCGCCGCGCCGGCGCGGCACAGCGCGCGGCGGCCGAGGCTCGAGCCGCCGCCGACGCCCGCAGCTTCCGCGCCGCTTCGGCCGTCGACCCCCTGCGCTCCGCCGCCGTCGTCGTCTCCGCGCCCAGCGCCGTCGCGCGCCTCGCGGCAGAGCTCTTCGGCGCGGCGGGGGGCGCCGCCCTCGCCGACGCCTCCCGCGCGGCGGCGGCGTCCTCCCGCCCCGTCGCCGCCGGCCTTCCCTGGTCCCTCGCCCTCGAGCCCCGCCCCGCCCTCCCCGCCTGGCCGGGCACCCTCCTCCCCCTCCTCGCCCCTCCCTCCCTCTCCTCGTGGTCCTTCGCCGTCGCCATCCTCCGCCCCGCCGCCCTCGCCTCGGGAGCCTTCGCGGCCCTGTCCCGCTGCCTCAGGGAATGGGCCGCCGCCGGACTCACCGTCGAGGCCGTGCGCTGCGGCGGACTCCGGGCCGCCGCCGCTGACGTCATCGGCTCGTCCCACGCCTGGGCCCTGCGCACCACGCTGCTCGCCGCCACGGGGCTGGAGACCGCCGACGCCGACGCCGCCGACGTCGCTCGCGCGAGCGCCGCCGGCCTCAATGGCCCCGCCGCCGCGGTGCTGCTCACGGGACCCCGGGCGCTGGAGGCCGCACTGCGCGCCGCCGGCCCCCCGCGCTTCGCCGACGACGGGTCGGGGGCGTCCGTCGCGCTGCGTCGCGTCGTGGAGCAAGAGTGGTCGGCGAAGCGCGCCGCCGGGTCGCCCGTGGACGCCGGCTCGGCCTTTGCCTCGGCCCGCTCCGACGCCCTGCGCGCCGCCCTCCGGGCTCGCTACGACGCGCAGAGCGCCGGGGCCTCGGGCCGACGCATGAGCCTGCGGGCACTGCTCGGCACCGGCGCCATCGAGGAGGCGATCCACGTCTCCCCCACGGCAGAGCACGCGGCGGCAGAGCTGCGCGCGGTGTTCCCGGACCTCGCGGAGGGTGTGCTCTGCCGGGCGGCGTGGGGCACGGCGGGCGGGGCGACAGCTGGGCGGCCGGAGGCCGGCCCTCCCCCCGACCCGGCCTCGCTGTCCGCGACGACGTCGTCTGACGCGGCGCAGGAGTGCGTGGACGGGCCTCCTGAGGCGGCGGGGCCCGGCTCCCGGCCCCAGACGTGCGTGCTCGTCGTCGCGCCCTCCGTCGCCGCGCCCGTGCTCTGCCCCCCCATGCACGCCGGCGCCGCCGTGCGCATGACGTCGATGGCCGTGGCGGACCCGGCGGACGGGCCCGCGGCGGAGGGCGTGAGCGACGCTTCCCCGACCACCCGTGACCGCACCGCCTGGCTCGCGGCGGCAGCCCGCCTCCCCGCCCTCCTCGACGCGCTGGGTCGCGGTGGCTTCTCCCTCGCCGGCCTCAAGACCGCCGCGCTGTCCCTCGCCGACGCACGGTCACTCGTGGCATCGGTGCGCGCCAGCGGGGCGCGGGTGGAGGCCGGGGCGGAGGACGCCATGGCTGCCGGGACGTGTCTGGTCATCGCGGCACACCGGGACGGCGCCGTCGGTAGGCTTCGCACCGACCTGTCCTCGGCGGCGGCGGTGCTGGACCCGCCGCCCTTCCCCGAGGACGGGCGACGCGCGGCCGGGCCCGACGCCGCGGGCGCTAGGGCGGCGGGCAGGAGCAGGCGACTGGGCCTCGCGGCGAGCGGTATCGCCGCCTGCGCCTGCGACGAGCCGTCCAGCCGCCGCGTCCTCGCTGCCCTCTTCCGCCCCGAGGAGCTCGTGGCGGGGCCGTGGCGGCTCCAGCCCAGGGCCGGCTCGCAGGCCGCGGCCCGGCCGTCACGCGCCGCCGCCGTGGCCGAGGCCGCGGAGCCAGAGGCTGCAGGCTGGGGCGGCGGCGGCGCGGAGGAGCACAAGGAGGACGAGATGGACTGACGAGGCAGGGCACAAGGAGGACGAGATGGACTGACGAGGCAGGGCACAAGGAGGACGAGATGGACTGACGAGGCAGGGCACAAGGAGGACGAGATGGA
>Ga0136560_1001793_pt1 | contig 11024 bp, 8 predicted proteins | sample AntRauMeHopE1497_FD_104925 | JGI IMG/M metagenome (GOLD analysis project Ga0136560, IMG submission 104925) | Saline lake microbial communities from Rauer Islands, Antarctica - Metagenome Hop E1 #497 | ecosystem: Environmental > Aquatic > Non-marine Saline and Alkaline > Saline | place...
GGTGGCGGGTACGGCGGCGGCGGCGGCGGCGGCGGCTATAGCGGCGGCGGCGGGTACCGGGGCGGGGGCGGCGGTGGGTACAGCGGCGGTGGATACAGCGGCGGAGGCGGCGGCGGCTACAGTGGCGGTGGCGGCGGCTACCGCGGCGGGGGCGGCGGCGGGTACGGCGGCGGGGGCCGTTACTGAGCGTGTGACCGTTTGCGGGCCATTCGCCCTCGGGCGAGGCGTCGAAGTTGCTCTGCACGTGCCGATGCCTCACTCATCACACTCGGGGCATTCACTCAGTGGGCCGCCGCGGAGGAGGAGCCGGCCGCCGAGGCCGAGGCCGCGGCCGCGCCGCCGGGCGCTGCCGCCGCCGAGGCCAGCACAGCCCTGGGGTCCATAGCGCCTGTGGCGACGAGGGCGGCGCGGAGGCTGGAGGGCAGGGGCGCGGTGACGTCCATGTCCTCCGCCGAGAGGATGCGGCCGTACGAGGTGGGCCCCCACTTGGGGTAGACGCGCTTCCAGAGGGGGAGGCAGATGGTGTCGTGCTGCGGGACTGGGCGGTTGAAGTTGGCCTTGAAGAGGCCGTGGGTGCCGACAGAGTCGCGGATGCGGCCCTTGGCGCCCAGGCGCGTGTGGAGCTCTACCGGGCGGAACCACATGACGTCCTCGGGTCGGAAGAACATGGACTGCACGACGGCCCAGCGCTTCTTGGAGCGGATGGGGGCGCCGGTGAGGAGGGTGCGCTTGAGGAGGAGCTGGTGCGGATCGGCGCCGATGACGGAGCCGGTGGCGACGAGCTCGGCGCGGCCGAGGACTCCGGGCGGGCTGCCGGGGGATGGGGCGGCGCGGCGGAAGGTGAGGACGGGGAGGGGGGGGAAGGCCACGGGTGCGAGGAGGGATGCCATGACGAAGCCGTTGGACGGCATCCAGCGCTTGACCTTGTGCCTGCCGCCCGAGGAGGAGCGCTGGCTGAAGATGGGGCGGGCGTCGACCACCCTGGGGCCGACGTGGACCTCGAGGGGGTCCTTGGACTTGATGGGGACGGAGGCGAGGGCCGCGGCGGCGCCGACGGCGGCCGCGTCGTCGTCGTCCTCATCGTCGCCCTCTTCGCCCTCGACCGCCGTGTCAGCGGCCAGGACGGTGCGCTGGAGCTGCGTGTGGAGGACCGACGTCCTCCCCTCGTGCCGCATCAGCGCCGAGGCGAGGAGGGGGAGGCCGCCGGGCCGCCCCGACAGCAGTGAGGCAGGGACGTTGGCGACGTGGAGGACGACGAAGCGGCCGGGGGGCGCCAGCGCCTCCCCGGTGCGCTCCGCGAGGACGGATGCGAGGTCCGCGGCGGTTGCTGACGCCGTCAGGGTGGTCCCCGCGCCCACGGACGCTGCGTAGCCGGGCGCCGGGGCGGCGGAGGCGGACCCAGGGGCGGTGAGGTCGAAACCGGGGCCGGTGGCTCCGGCCCCCCTGCGGCCCGACGCGGAGCGCTCTGCTCGCTCCATGGCCATGACCTCGCCCTCGGCGAGTGCCATGGCCTTGACGGCGCCCGCCCCGGCCGCCTCGGCCGCGCGCTTCGCGGCGTGGAAGTCGGAGAATGCGAAGAGGCGGGCGTAGGAGGGCGGGAGGGACTCGTGGCGGTCCCACGCCCCCGTCCGCATGCTCTCCAGGCCGCGGTAGCGCGCGAAGCGCTCGCGCGCCGTCTGCCCGATGGGCGTGTCGATCTCGTCGGGGTACTCCGAGTCCTCGGCGAAGAGGCGGCGGCGCGTCTCCGGGTCGTCCTTGTCGGGGGGGGGCGGGTCCGTAAGCATCCCGGCCGGCCCGCGGAGCGCCTCGAGGCCGTCGTCCTCCTCTGCCACGTCGTCGTCGTCGTCGTCGTCGTCGTCGTCACCCTCCTCGTCCTCCTCCGCGAAGCCGAGGTCCTCGCCCACGAGCCACGCCGAGCTGTAGTCATCGATGCCGCGGCGCTTCCGCGCGGCCTCGAGGCTGCGGAGGTGCTCCGCCTCGGTGGCCACGGCCTCCTCCTCCGCCGTCGGCCACGTCTGCTCGGCGTCCTCGGGGTCGGGGTCGGCGAGGGACTTGAGGGCCGAGGCGTCGGCGTCCGTCTCCGTGAGGAGAGGGCCGTCCACGCGGATGCCGGCACGAGGGGAGAGGGCGGCTGCCGCGCCGGCCTCGGCCGCGGACCCCCCTGCGTGCGCGGGCCGGATCGGGATTGGGTCCTCGCCCTCGGTGACGCGAGCGACGCGGAATGTCCCCATGCGGGGCAGGTGCACGAGGGAGGACGCGGACAGCGGGGGGCCGCGGAGCCAGCCGGAGACGAGGAGGGTGCCAAAGGTCTCGGGGGCCGCGACACCGCCCGCGGCGGCGGCGTCCACGGCCCGCCTCCTCGCCGCCACGTCGACGGCCAGGGGGCACAGGGGCTGCCCCGAGGCGGCCATGGCCTGCTCCGCGGTGGTGATTCCCGCGGCGTGCGCCCGGGCGGTGAGCTCGGCGTCGGGGGCAAAGTCCAGGGCGTGGGCGAGGAGCGTCGGCCGCTTCTCCCGCCACGCGATGGCCCGGGGCCGTGCCGTCACGACGGCGCGGACCAGGGCGGCCTGCGCGTCCTGCTCCGCCACCTTGCACTGCTCGCCCATCTCCGTGGCGACGAGGCGGGCGGCCCAGCGGCGCGCCTCGGAGCGGGCCTTGGGCGCCATGGCCCCGGTGCCCTGGATGCAGGCGGCCGTGGAGGGGAGGCCCGCGGAGCGGAGGCCGGCGAGGGCGACGTCGCCAGCGGCGTCGATGGCCGCGTCGGGCCCGCCGGCGACGTTGAGGACGACGAGGACGAGGTCGCAGCCGCGGGCCGCCTCGAGCGTCGCGATGAGGTCGGTCGAGGGGCCGGTTCCGATGGGGTGCGCGGGGTCGGCCGCCGCCGCGGCAGCGGCCGCGGCGTCGGCGCCGGGGGCGTCGGTCACCGGCCTGGGGATGAGCACGACTGTCATGCGCTGCTTGTGGGCGCGGAAAAGCATCGTCACGGGGTTCCCGACCGCGCCCGCCACGGGCGAGACCACCGTCGAGTCTGCCGCCGCGGCGAGTGCCGCAGCAGCAGCAGCGGCATCGGCGTTGTCACCGAGCGCAAGCACGCCGACCACGCGAGGCGGGCCCTCTCCGGCCGAGCCGCCGGCCCCGAGCCGCCTGTCGATCTTCCGCGCGTCCACCTTGGCCTGGCGGGCCTGCACCGCGCGGTTGGCCTTGTCCTTCCGCGCCCTCGAAGCCGCGCTGCGACGGGACGTAACGAGGCGCGGGGAGGCGCGGGTGTTGGGAAGCTTAGCATTGGCCAGCGAAGCCCACCCCCTGCCCTGGAATCGCACCTGGCACCGCTGTGGTGCGCATCCGCTCACATTGAAGAGGCCATCCCGCCGCCCCTCCTGGTGCTGGTCTCGTCGGCCTTCCGGCCGGCGATGCGGCGCTCGACGGTGCGCTTGCTCGCATGGCCGCCAGTCTTGTGCGTCTTGTTCTGCTGCCGGAGCTTCCCCGCCCGGTGGCCAGACATGACCCGGGCTGCCCTTCCTTGTCGAGCAAGGGCGCTCCAAAGTGCAGCAGCGAGTCCAAGCTCTGCTGAGGCTCTGCGCGGAGCAGCAACAACGCGCCAGTGTTCGCGCCCACAGCAGCCCCCGCCCCCCGCTCTCTGCCCGTCCGTCTCCAATCAGCACCGCGATCCATCCCAGCGGATGGCGGCGGGAGCAGCGACGTTTTCGGTCACCGTGCAGCTGTTTGCGGCTGCCAAGGACCTCGCTGGAGGCTCGGCGCAGGTTTCCCTGGAGCTTTCGGGTGAGGCCACAGTCGCGGACGTCCGCGAAGCGCTGACCGCAGCAGTGCCTGCCCTGGCGGCGGTCCTCCAGGCGCCCAGCACGGCGTTTGCGCGCAACGAGGAGTTCGCGGACCTCACAGACCGCGTGTATGGCGGCGACGAGCTCGCGATCCTCCCCGCCGTCAGCGGGGGCTGAGATCTCGGTGCGGGTGACGGGGGAAGAGCTCAGCGCGGGGGATGCCATCGCGTTCGTGACTCGCCCCTCTGCCGGTGGCATCGGCGTCTTCGTCGGCACGACGCGCGACTCGTTCCGGGGAAAGCGCGTCGTGCGCCTGGAGTACGAGGCGTTCGTGCCCCTCGCGCGCAAGGCCCTGGAGCGCATCGCGTCGGCGGCGGCGAGGCGCTACCGGCTGGACGCCGTGGCGCTGTGGCACCGCACGGGCAGCGTCGGCGTCACGGAGGCCTCGGTGGTGGTGGCGGCGTCCTCGGAGCACCGGCGGGAGGCGCTGGAGGCCACGGCGGCGATGATCGCGGCGGTGAAGGCGCGTGCACCGGTGTGGAAGCGAGAGTGGTACGAGGGTGACGAGCGATGCTGGAAGGAGAACTGCGAGTGCGGCGCCGCCACGCCCGCGTCGGCGGCCGCCCTGAGGACGGACGACGAGGACGCGTGGCTCGGCCCGGCGCGCGCTGCCCCCGCCGCCGCGGCCGCCGCGGTCGGGGCGCTGGCCGGCGCGCAGGAGCGGTCCGTCGCCCCGGTGCCCTGAGGCGGCGGGCTGCGCTGACAGCAGTGGCAGGGCGGGCATGCCACTGTCGCGGAGGGGAAGCGGTGTGGGGCCCGGCCGACGTCGGGCGCGGGGAATGGCGCCGCCGCCGCGTGACCTTCGCTCGGGCGGCGCGTCTCGGAGGACCAGGCGAGGCGAGCGGCGGGGCGGTGCGTGACGCGCGTACGTTCTCTGTTTGGGGCCGACTGAGAGCGGCTGCTCGCCGCACCGTCGACCTTGACACGCTTGCACCCTCGCGGCACGCACGGCTCCCGCCCCCCTTCGAGCATAACCCCTGAGCCCCCGCCGCGCTCACGGCAGCCGCGGCCGCGGCATGGCCCCGCCGCCCGCCATCGGCGTCCGCTTCGTGCGCAGCCGCGTCAGCCCCCCCACCAGGGCCTGGTCCACCCCCGCCGCGTCCTGCGCCGACGTCGACCAGCCCATCGCCGCCGCGTCCCTGCGGAACACCGGCTCCTCCCGGCCCCGCCTCCGCATGGCCGATCTGCCCTTGAGAGTGGTCACCGTCTCCTGGGCGATGGACCGGTGCATCGCCACGTCGTACGCGACGTCGGCGCCCTCGCCCACGGCGCCCAGCCGCAGCCGCGGCACCCCCGACCGGAGAGTGGACGTCATTCCCCCCGCCCGGGCGCGCTCCGCGGCCCCGTGGATGGTGATCTGCCGCCCGGCCGAGTCCACCTTGGGACTGTAAAAGTCCGTCCCGCCCGCCCCCGTCCCGTCGGCCGCCCGCGCCCCCGCCGTGACGTTGAGACCGGGGAGGCCGGCCCTGACCGCGAGCGGGTCGGAGAACCGCGCCCCGCGCGCCGACAGCGCCAGCGCCGACGCCGCCCCGCCCGTCGGGTGCCCCGCCGCCACGGCGTCGGCGAGGCCGCGCTTCTGCGGCGCCTTCTCGTACGAATACATGACGTCGGGCCCACAGCCCCCCACGCCCCGCGACGACATCACCGGCGCCTCGCGGCCCCGCCGGTCCACGTGCATCCCGCGGGCCGTCCACTGCTTCGCCTCGGTGGCCGCCGACCACCGAGACGACAGCACCGCGGTGTCCTTGCCCCTGGCGCCCCTCAGCCTGGGCGCCCCCTTGCCGAACCGCGGCGCCCGCGACACCGGAGCCGTCCCCGTGTGCCCCTTCATCGTCGCGCGGAGGCCCCGCTCGACGTCGTACGACCCTGGGCCTGGCCCCTGCACCTTCCGAACCCGCGTCGACTCCCCCGGCACCAGCACCGCCGTGCCCGGCCCCGCCCCCGTGTCCACCCGCGACGCCCCCGGGAAGCGCGGGGCCGTCGACGTCAGCGTTCCCACCCGCCGCGGCGACCTCGCCACGCGGCTCGCGAGCGAGTCGGAGTCACCAGGGCCCGCCATCGCCTCGAGACGGTTCCGCAGGTACCGGTCGCCGGCGGGGGCGCGGAACCGCCCCTGCCGGGACCGGAACACGTGGCCGTAGTCCCTCGCCGCGGTCCTCGCCTCCCTGGCGGTGAGAGACTCCCCGTCCCTCGCCGAGAGCGACCCGTCCTTGGTCTCCACCGCGACCGCGCCCGCCCCGCCCCGCATGCGGCCGCGCGCCGTGGAGCTCCCGGGCGGCCTGGGGGGCGCCTTGAAGCGCGGGGAGGTCGACCGGAGAACGCTGTAGTTGCGGGAGCTCCTTGCGGCCGACACCGTCAGGCCCGCCGTGGGGCCGCGACACTCCAGGTCGAGCTCCAGCGCGTCGTTTGCCGCGGCGCGGGGCGGCCTGCCGGGCTCCTCGAACCGCGGCGTCGCGCCGAAGGTCGCCGCGCGAACGTGCATCTCGTCGGGAAGCCGCGGCACGCCGCGCTCCCCCGGCCCGGCGCCCTCCGAGTGCGCCGCCGGACGCGCCTCGAACCTCGAAACGCGTGAGCTCAGGTTGGAGTACGCCCGGGGCGACCGGTCGACGGCCTGGGCCAGCGACGAGGAACCGGCCACCGCGGTGGTGTCCGGGTCGTACGCCACGTCCAGGGCCTCCTGAAAACGGCGCCCGAACCTCGGGGCCTTGGAGCGGATGATCGCGTAGCCCATTGGGCCGTCATTTGCGGCGGCGACCATGCCCCGCATCGGGCCGACGGCGTCAAGGTTGTACAAGCGGCCGCCGGCTCCCGCCGCTGCGAGAGGTTGAGGGCGAGCGAAGCACGACAGTGTGAGGCAGCTTTGGGGGCTCGACTCCCTTGAAAGGTGCACGGGGGGGGGGGGGCGGAAGCCACGACGGCCGCCCTGGCCGGGCTCACATGCAGGCTTTGCGCCATCTCTCGGCCCGACGCTGGCAAACACCGAGTGACCCTTGTCCCGCTCCGCCGTGCGCCCACCGGCACGGTAGAGGCGCGCTCCTGCCCTGGGCGAGCGCATGGTGAGCGTGTGCTGGGCGGTTCTGCGCGGCCGCGCGATCGGTTGCAAAAGACTCTGCATGTCGGTTTCCGAGACCCACCGCGCGCACCCTGGCGGTGCTGCGACGGGAACGCACCGACGCACGTTGAGACCCTGCGCGCGCGCGCACGCTGTTTGGCATCGGTGCCAGCCAGCACTGCGCGCTCAGAGCTCGTCGGCAGGCACCGGCTTGGCGCCGTCGCCCGGGCGGTACGAGATCTGCTCATTGGGTCCCATGCCCGAGGTGTCAGGGGCGTCGGCGTTTCCCACGGTGGGCGTGCCGGCGGGCGCGGCCTCGCCGGCCTCGACAAGAGCGCGCTCGGCGTCGGTCGCGGCCCGTGCGCACCGGAAGCCTAGGTTGTAGGCCGCCGAATTCGCCGTGTTCTTGGTCCGGGCGGCCACGCGGTACCGGTAGCAGTAGCTCTTGTGGCACAGGAACGAGCCGCCCTTCTTTACGTACTCCACCTCCCCGGGGTCGTCGGGAAGGCGGGCGCGGCGGCACTCGGGCGCGGGGCGCGCGGGGTCGCACCAGCGGTCGGACGTCCACTCCCACACGTTGCCAGCCACGCCGTAGAAGCCCCAGCTGCGAGGCACAGCCGAGCGACGAGCGCAACGGGGTATGAGGGTGGGGTTGGCGGGAGCACGCCGCGGGACGGGGAGACAGCGCACGCAAGCGTCGCACGCTCCCAGGGAGCTCCCGGGGGAGCGGGCCGGGGGGCCAGGGCGCGGCCGGGCGCCGCCCGCGCGGGCCCTCACTCGTTCTGGGGCTCGAAGGCGTCCACGGGGCTTGCCCACTTGAACCCGTCCTTCTTGGTGTTGACGTCGGGGAAGTACCCTTGCCAAATGTTCGCGCGGTAGCGCCGCCCCGGCATCAGCTTGTCGCCCCACGTGTACGTACGGTTCTCCTGCCCGCCGCGGGCGGCCCGCTCCCACTCCGCCTCGGTGGGAAGCCGCCCGGAGGGCATCGCCCACGCGCAGAAGGCCTCGGCGTCCCGGTGCGAGACGTGCACCGCCGGCTCCGACTCCCGCCCCTCGGTGCCGCTCCTCGCGCCCTCGGGCTGGCGCCAGGTGGCGTTGTCGCTGCGGGGCGGCGGGGGGGGGGCAAGGAAGCCTCGGGCGACGCAGATGGGCTCGGCGCGCACCAGCGCAGCACGGCGGGCTGGCGCAGCCCGGCCTGGCTTTGCAGCGTGGCAAGCTCCCGCCCACGCCCGCGCGCATACGCCCAGAGCCCTCACACGGGGAGCCACCACGGAACCTGCTGAACCGCCCGGGTGATCTCCTTGACCGTCTTCGGGTCCATCGCCTTCTCGTGGACGAATGACCAGCCGAACCGCTCCGCCTCCGAAACGTAGCCCGTGTCCCGAACATACTCGTCGAACCGCCCGATGGAGACCTGCGGTGCCGGGGAGGCGGCGGCAGTATCGCGCGGCGGAGTTGGGAAGGTCCTCCACGCCCGCCTACGGACACAAGCAGGAGCGCCGCGCCGCGAGCCGCACCTCGTACTTGTCCATCACAAACGCCGAGACCGTCGCCGGGAAGGCGGGGCCCTCGGCGTCCTGGGGAAACCAGATCTTGTCCGTGCCCATGAAGAACTTGCCACCGGGCACCACGATTTGGTCCTGCGGGAGCCAGCCGGGTCGTTGGCATGCGCTGTGGGTGGCCCGCTCGCAAAGCCACGTGGGATAGGGGCGGAAGGCCGGGATCCGCTCACCCTGAACGGCGCCGACCCGTCGTGCACGTTGGCAGCTCCGGCGGCCCAGGCCAGGAGGGCGGTAGCAAAGGCAGTGCTCCGCATCGCGCGATCGCCTCAAAGGCGTGCCTTCCGCGTGTGCGGAAGCTGAGGTGTGAGAGGGCGACGCGGCAGGGCAGGGCGCCACAGCGATGCCTCGAGCAAGCACGGTTGCGGAAACTTTGCGCACTCATTCACGGGGCAGCGGGCCTGCCCTCGGGCGCGACATCCATCGGGCTGTGACGGGGTCAGGACTCGTCGCCCTCCGCTTCCTCCGCCTTGGGGAGGGCGGCCACCTTGGAGTCCGCCCACTCTCCGAGAGCGGCGGCGCCCGCGGTCGGCTCGTCGCCCTCGCGCGGTCGCTTGGCACTGCGCGGTCCGCGCACGGCCGCAACGGCCTCTGTCGAGCCGGGCTCGCTGGCGAGGCCCGCGCCGGCCGTCATGCCGGCCACGACACCGCCGTCCCTGACCTGCTCGGGCACTGCCGGGGCGCCGGATGAGGATGAGGATGACGAGGATGACGAGGCGGCCGGGGCACCGGCGCGGACGTTGCGGGCGAGGACGACGCCCGAGTCGGCGGCGTGCGCGGCGGCGTCGTCGGCCCTTGCGGCCTCCTCCTCCTCGTGCTTGAGCACCGCGGGGGGCAGGGCGCCGCGCATGAGGGTGCCGTGGGTGAGGAGTCGCGCGGCGTAGGGGGGAAGGTTGCCCTGGACGGCGGCGACGGAGTCCTCGGGGTCGGGGACGCCGATGAAGCGGACGCTGAGGGAGGCGCCGCGGGAGGAGGGGAGGGGGCCGGAGGCGGCGAGGCGGGGGAGGGAGGCGGCGGGGTCGGCCCCCAGGGCGCCGTTGGCGGCGACGCTGGTGACACGGGAGGCAGGGGCGTCCTCGAGGGCGACGCCGAGGCGCGCGGCGGTCTTGGCCCTGGCTGCCTCGGCGTAGACCCTGCCCATCTCCTCCGACTCTGGGGTGTCGGGTGTGAACTGCACGAGGTAGAAGTCCTCCGCGTAGGCCTGGAGGAGGCCCGCGGCGTCGTGGCGATAGCGGGCGGCGGCCTCCTCGGCGAGGGCGTCGAGGGCGTCAGGGTCGGCCGAGTCTCCGGCGAGCGCGGCACGGGCGGCGAGGACGTCGAGGGTGAGGAGGTGGCGCTCGTAGACGGCGCGGGCGGCGGTGCTGGTCTCGTCGGTGGCGAGGACGCTGAGCTGCCTGGCGGCGTGGGAGGTCATGCGGTCCAGGGTGAAGACGGCGTAGGCCCCGGACCCGAGGATCTCCCGGCACTCGTCCTCGTAGGCCCGCTCGTCCGTCTCGCCCTGCACGAGGGCGTGGAGGGCGGCGATGAAGTGGCGGTAGCGCTCCTCGGCCACGGCGGGGTCGTCCTCGGGGGCGGCGGCGGCGGCGGCGTCTGCAGCGGGCCATGCGGCGGAGGAGGAGGAGGAGGACGACGCCGCGGCGGCCTCTGCCGCGGCCTTGTCGATCACGTGCGCCGCAGTCTTGGTGGGGCGTCGCGCGAGGCGCTTGGCGAGAGCAAGGCGCTCGCAGATCATCTGGTGGACACGGAAGAAGACAAAGTCGGCCGCCGTGCCGAGGAAGACGGAGCCGGGGGGCGGGCGGACGCTCCGGGGCTCGTCGGGCTCGTCCTCGTCGTCGTGCTCCGACTCGGGCAGGCGGGAGACGGGGGGAGGGGGCAGGGCGCCGCCCTTGCGGGGCTTGCGGCCCCCGCGGCGGGACGACTTGGCCACGGTGCGGCCGCTCGCCTCGCCCGAGGTCTCGACGCCCTGGGGGGGGGGCGGGAGGTCGGGGACCAGGGGCCTGACGCGGCCGCCGGGGCCGGGGTAGGCGTGGGATCCGGTGGTGATGCCGCCGCCGGCGATGAGGGAGCCTGCCGAGGTGCCGCCGGTGATGCCTGCCCTGACCCTATCGAACTCGGCGGACTTGTTGATGGTGACGGAGGAGGCGGGGAGGTAGACGAAGGCCTGCTCGAAGTTTACGAGCTTGACGCGGACCATGGGGACGGGGCCCTCCCCCGCTGCGACGGGGGAGGATGAGGAAGAGGATGAGGAAGAGGCGGCGGCGTCGTCGGAGGTGCCTTGCCTGAGGCGGAGCGCGGTTCGGCCCGCGAACTCGTCCTCCTTGAGCACGTCCTGGTTGCCCCAGCGGACGCCGGCAACCACGCCGAGGCCGTAACGGGAGGTGACGGCGTCGCCGATGGCGGGGATCCCCTCGCCCGAGGGGACGGCGCTGCCGAGGGGGGCGTCCTGCCCGGGCGGCGCCATGCGGAGGAATCGCGAGCAGAAGGAGTGCCAGACGGCGGCGGTGCGGACCTTGTCGTGGATGAAGCGCTCCACGGCGCGGGCGATGAGGTCGCTCGCGTCTGCGGGGGAGAGGA
>Ga0136560_1001795_pt1 | contig 11012 bp, 5 predicted proteins | sample AntRauMeHopE1497_FD_104925 | JGI IMG/M metagenome (GOLD analysis project Ga0136560, IMG submission 104925) | Saline lake microbial communities from Rauer Islands, Antarctica - Metagenome Hop E1 #497 | ecosystem: Environmental > Aquatic > Non-marine Saline and Alkaline > Saline | place...
CGCCTCCGCCCCCGCCGCGAGCAGAGCCTCCATCACACCCGACCCGTAGGCGTGGACGTCGAACGCCCCGAGCCGCTCCTCCTCCTCCAGCGCCGCGCCCACCGACTCCGTCCACGCCGCCACCCGCCGCTGCAGAGCCGTCGTCCCCACTTCCTCCTCCGCCTCGCGCAGGAAGTCGTCCCTGTACCTGGCCACCATCGCCTCGTACGAGCCGGCGTCGGCGGACGCCGCCGCTGCCGCCCCGCCGTACGATCCCCCGTACCCGCCGCCGAACGCCTCGCGCGAAACCGCGCCGGCGCCGAAGAGAGCCGCCCTCGTGGCGTCCCGCGCCCCGCCGTCCTCCTCGTCCTCCTCCCCGGCGCCGCCCATGCCTCCGCCGTAACCCCCGGCGTCGGCCCCGGCGTCGTCGCCGAACCCGCCGCCCGCCCCGGCCCCCGCCCCGTCGTCGCCGTACCCCGCAAAGTCGCCGTCGTCCATCGCGGCGAAGGCCGCCTCGGCCTCCTCCGCGTCGCCCTCCAGCCCGGCGGTGACCGCGGTCCCCGCCGACGCCGACGCGCCGGCCGCGCGGTGGCCCCCGCCCGCCGTGGCACGGGCGAGCGCGGCCCTCGCCGCGGCAGAGCGCACCGCCGCGAAGTGGGGACCGAACTCCGGCAGAGCCGGCGCCGCCGACGTCGCGGGGACGTCAATGGGGACGCCGAGGGCGGCGGAGAGGCGCGCGAGGGCCCCCGACGCCTTCTTGGCGGCGGGGTGGGCGCTGGAGGCGGGGCGGGCTCCCGCGCCGCCGACGGCACCCAGGGGGAGGAGGGCTGCGTGGGCCGAGGGGGGGATGACGAGGCCCCCCGGGGCGTCGGACCCCGTGGCGGCGAGGCCGAGGGCGTCGGCGGGGGGCGCCGCGGTGCGCCCGGACCGCATCGGCCGCGCCCTGGCCGTCCTCGCGAAACCGCGCGCCCCCCTGGCCCTGGCGTCGCGCAGGAGGGTGTCGTCGGCGTCCTCCAGCCGAAGCTGCGCCCACGGATCGTCCCCGTCGCCCTCCTCGTCCTCCTCGCCGCCTTCGGCCCCGGCCCCGGCGTAGCCATGCTCCTCCCCCTCCTCGGCCGCCGCCGCCCACAGCGCAGCGAGCCCGCGCGGCCGCCTCCTCGCCAGCCGCACCCTGGCCTCCCCGTCCGCCGCGAAACCGCCGCCGTCGCCGTCGTCACCGGCCTCGGCGCCGAACCACCCCCCGTCCTCGCCGCCGTCGCCGCCCGCGAAACCGCCGTACCCCGCGGTGTGCTGCGTCGCGGGGCTGCCCCCGGGACCACCACTCCCGTCCATGAAGGACAGAGCCGCCGCGACGCCGGGCCCCTCCCGCCCCGCCATCCCGTCGGCCGCCCCGCCGCCGTACCCGGGCCCGCCGCCCGCGGCCCCGCGGCCGCCGCCGCCCGCCATGCCGTCGGCGACGAGGCCGAGGGACCCCCCGGCGGCGCCGAGCAGCCCCGTGCCGCCCGCCCCTCCCAGCATCAGCGCCCCGCTCCCGTCGTCCACCGCGCACGTGCCGAGGTGGAACGACGCCGGCCCGCCCCCCGCGTCCGACCTGGCAGAGCCGAGCCGGGAGAGGGGTGTCTTCGCCATGAGATCCGCCGACGTCGACGCCGATGCCTTCCGGGCCGAGGCCGCGGCTCTGCCGGGCGTGGTCCCCGCGCGGCTGGCCGAGGCCACCGTGGCGATGGCCGCGAAGGTCTCGTGCGGCTCCCGCAGGTCCACGGCGCCGCCGCCCTCCCGGATGACGTCATCGAGGAGGAGGAGCTCGGCGTCGGCGAGCTCCAGCGCGTCCTGGTCCACGCCGTCGCGCATGGACGTGCCCTGCTGCCCCTTGCGCTTGCGCGCCTTGGGGACGAGGTGCACCTGCTCCAGGGAGCGCCAGACCTGCGGCGCGGCGGCTGGGACCGAGGATGATTTTGTGGTTCTTGTGCGCGGGGGAGTGCGCAGCCGGGGGCGGTTCGCGCGGGGCCGGCGAATCGCGGCCGCAGTGCCCGTACCGCGCGCGAAGCCCGTGCCAGAGGTGACGGCGGGGGCGGCAACAACAGCCGCGGCGAGGCTCACGAGCTCGTAGAGGTACTCCACCTTGCGCGAGTAGACGCACGTGGACCCCTGGATCAGCGTCGCGGCCTCGGCAAAGTTCAGGCGGGCCGCTCCGTCGAAGGAAATGGAGATGGCCTCTGCGACAGGGACGGGCAACGGGGCAAGCCATGTGACGGTTCCCGCTCCGCCACAAGCTCCTTACAGCGACTCCGAGGGGCCTCACCCAGCTCCTCCAGGTAGTTCTCGAGGTCCCCCGCGATGTTGATGTCCCAGTTCTTGGCCAAATCCCTGCGAGGTGCGAGGCGCAGAGGCAACGGTCGCTGGCCGTCCACCGCCCCGGCGCGACGGACTCCCCTCTGGCCGCATTGCGGCTTGCGCGCGTGGTCTTCCGCGGTGGAATAACACACCCGGCGGTAGCTATGCCATGGGAACACGGCCGCGGGGGCCGGGGGGGGAGGCACGGGTGCAGGGTCGGAGCGCAGAATCGGCGTCGCGGCTGGCGGGCCACCCGGGACCCGCGTCCTCGCGAGGCTCACCTGATAGGCTTCAGGAGGTGGCCGAACCGGCTGTCGCGCTCCTTGTCTGCTCCGCGGGCGGCGGCCATGGCGGCCGTGCGGTGCGAGATGTTTGCCGACCAGCAACAACGGGCGACAAGGCTGCCGGGCTCTGCCGACACGAAATTCGCTCGGAAACTACCTGTCACCCTCACGGCGCCGAACGCCGCCACAGAGGGATGCGCTCGAGCGCTTGCATCATTGATGCAGCAGCTGAGCTGATGGGCAAGGCAGGGGTGCCGCTGGATCCGGCGCTGCCGTCCGTGGCGGCTGCGATCGCCATCCATGAGAATCATGGCGTCGCCGGGGCCGTCCGAGCGCGGGCCGCCGGGTCGGCGTTCCTGGAGCTGGTCAGGTCGGGCGGCTCGCCGTCGCGGGCGAAGCTGGCCGAGCTCAAGGAAGCCATGGACGGACTCCTTGTCAGCCGCCTAGGGGAAGCTCACAAGATGCGGCTCGCGATCGCTGGCGCTCGCCCGGGCATCGCCGCTCGCCAGATCTCGGCCGGGACGGCACTTGTTGTGGCCACGGCGTGCCGCGCCATCCGCGACGAGGTGCGAGGCGTGGCGGCAGGAGCCAGCCTCGCAGCGGGCATGGCCGTCCCCGCGGGCTTCTTGCGATGGAGCGGGGCGGCCAACTCGATCGGTGACCTGTTCGACCTCCTCACGGCCGCGTGCGGCGTCCCGCTGGTGCGGGGACACTGCGAAGCGTGAGACCTGCCGCTCGATCCAGCGTCGCGAGAGTGCGCCGCCGCAGGCCACGCCCGCGCCCATGAGCGCTCAGTGTGCCCTCATCAGACAGGCTTTGTCGGCAGCCGCCGCCAACCCTCGGGATGGCGCGCCCGCGCCCGCCGTTGCCTGGCCGCGGGGCGTTGTTGTGATGCGTCGACTTGTTCTTCCGCGTCGGCCCCGCCCGTCTGCCGCCCCGCCCGCCCGCTCTCGTGCAAAGCGCCATGCACCTCGCTTCGCATCGTTCCGTGCCGTCTGCAGGTTCGATACCGCGGACAGGGCGCTGATGGCGCGCCGGCCGGCACTTGCGGAGCTCCTCACCCCCCTGCCCGGGCTTGTGGGCGCGGCACCTTCCCACAACTGCGAGGCCGCGACTCTCTGCGTCCTGGAGGGCGTTGCCGAGGCGTGCGGATGGAACGGCGCGGGCGGCGAGGCGGCGGCGTCGATGACTTCCGACGAGGCCGTGTCGGCGGTCCTCGCGGGCGGGATCGAGGGAAGGGTCGCGAGCGTGTGGGAGGGTGCTGCTTCCTCGGAAGACGGGGGCGGGGAGTACGAGGAGGAGGCCGGGGACGAGGACGGCGGCGGCTGGGCGGAGGTGTCGGACCCCCCCGCCGGTGCCGCTATCGCCGCGATCCTCGGTCCCGCCGTCGCTGCCACGCAGGAGGCCGCGCGGGCGGGCAGGCGGTGCCCCCCCCGCCGGACCCTCGCGCTCAGAGGGGCGATGCTTGCGGCGTGGGGCCGGGCCCTGCTCCGCCTCCTGCCCCGCCTCGCGCACGGCACCCCGGTGGGGCGGGGCGAGGCGGTGCGGCGCGCGTCGTGGGACACGGCGGACGAGGCGTGCGACCTGGTCGGGGCCATCGTCGCGGGGGCACGCGTCGCGGTTTCGCCGGCGGCCAAGACGGGGTCCTGCCTCGAGGGCGGCGCGGGGGGGCCGAGCGGGCGGGCGTCGGAGGGGGCCGCGAGCGCCGGGCAGACGGTCTGGTGCTGCCCGGGGGTGGCGTCGTCGCGTCTCTCGGTCCTGATGGCGAGGGCGTCGGTCGCGTCGGCATCGCCCCTCCTTGATGCCCTCGCCGCATCGCTCCGGCGCCCGACGCCGACATCGGTCCGGGCGATCGAGGCCGCGATGCGCTTCGCTGCTGCCGCGTGCCGCGGCGACGCCGGGGCCCGGTCGGTAGAGCCGGTGGACGACGCCAGCCTGCGGGCGGCGATGCGAGCGATGGCCGCAGCCTTTGCAGAGGCGGCTTGTGCCGGCACGGGCATGCCGGCCGCGTCGGCCGCCGCCGTCGAGGAGGGCGACCGCGAGCTGGTAGCGCAGGCCCAGCGGTCCTCGGCCGTGGGCAGCATGGCAATGTGAAAACGCTTGTGCCGCACGGAGGCAATAGCGGATGGGCGCCAGACCGCCCCGCGCCACGCTGCGAGCTCCCCCCGCCCGGGTGTCTCACAGCCGATCAGCGGAACGCACGGGGCCGCATCACCCCGCGCCGCGCATCTCCCTGATATGGCACACAACGCCGTGAGCTCTACAGAGATCGGAAACGTGGCACGAACGGGCGGCGAGTATCGACGACTCCGACGCACCCTTCGGCGGGCCGGACGTTAGGGAAACCTCGATCCGGGGCAGGAATGGACGGTTCGGGGGGCACAAGGCACCGCGCCGCAGCACGAGGCGTCGGGGGTGCGGCAGGCCTACGCCGCAGTCTCGAGGGGCTGGACGCGTTCCCCAAGTTCACCAGGGATTTCCGCGAGCAGACGGGGGCTGGTGCAATCGGTGAGCCGGGCGGCGGGCCGCGCCGGCGCGTGCGAGGTGGCCGAGGCCGGCGGTGATGCAGGCAGTCCCGGCGCCCCCGCGAGGCGTAGCCGCGCTCCAGGCGCCTCCGTGGGCGCCTCGCGACCCTGTGCCGCGATATTCTTCCCGCCTGCAGTGTCGATCCTGACGCTCCTGGTCATCGCGTGGCTGGTGGTTTCCGAGACGGTCTGGTGGCTCAACACGGAGATCACAGAGACGATGGAGGTGAACCACGAGCGGAACGAGCTCGTGAAGATCAGCTTTGACATCATCTTCCCCTCGGTTCCGTGCTCCATGGTGAGCGTGGACGCGCAGGACGTGACGGGGCAGAAGCAGGAGGGGCTTTTGCACAACATCTTCAAGCGGCGCGTGGACGCCGACGGCAAGGCCACGGGCCGCGCGGACGCCCACTCCCTGGGCGGGGCCATCACCTCGAGCGCGGAGCTCATGGCGGAGAAGAACATGGCCATGAAGGAGGGACGGGAGACGCTGTCGGAGGAGGAGGCTCAGCGGTCGGGGAAGGACTGCGGCGCCTGCTACGGCGCCGGCCGCCCCGGGCAGTGCTGCGCCACCTGCGACGAGGTGAAGGAGCTCTACCGGCAGAAGGGGTGGTCGTTCGACCCGTCGACGGTGCAGCAGTGCAAGGAGGAGGGCATCACGGGAGACGCCGACGCCGCCACCGCCTCGGGCTGCAACGCCTACGGCTTTGTCATGGTCCCCGCCGTGGCCGGGCAGCTCCACTTCGCCCCCGCGTCCGAGCTCGGCTCCCTCCACGAGCGCATCTTTGACCTAACCTCCTGGACCCACACGAAGTGGAACTCGACGCACGTCATCAACAAGCTCAGCTTCGGCCCCTTCTTCGACGGCCGCGTCAACCCCCTGGACGGCGCCGCCCGCTCCTCCCCCGAGCCGGGCACCATTTGGCAGTACTTTGTCAAGGTCGTCCCGACCGAGTTCCGCCCCCTCTACGGCTCCCCCGTCTCCTCCCACCAGTACAGCGTGACCGACCACAGCCGCGTGCTCGGCCCCACCAGCCGCGCCCTGCCCGGCCTGCACCTGTCGTACGACCTCAGCCCCATCCGCGTGCGGATCGAGGAGGCGCGGCGCTCCTTCGGCCACTTCCTCGTGGGCCTGTCGGCCATCATCGGGGGCGTGTACACCATCGCGCAGATGGTCGACTCCGCGGTGTACCAGGCGGGGCGGAGCCGCAGGGGCGGCCTGCCGGGGTGATGTGAGCGGCGGTCGGGGCCGAGGGAGGGGGGATGTCCGGACGGCGGCGGCGCGGGGGCTTCGGGTGTGTGCGTGCGTGGGGCGCGGCGGCGGAATGGCGGGCGTGCCCTCGGACCGCTTGTCGGCGTTGCGAGGCACTGGGTCGCACGAAGTCACGAAAGTCAGATGCACAGCTCCTGCGCGCCGTACAATCTGATCACTGCCACCAGCGGCACCGCGGATGCGGCGTCTGCGCGCGGGGTGAGGGGCCCCGGGAGCCAGCGCGGGCGCCCCTGTGCGGGCGGGGGAGCGGAGCGCGGGAGGGGCCGGGGGCGGCGTGCGGGAGCCTGCGGCTCGCGTCACGCCCGCCCCCGTCCCCCGCCATGCTAACCGCTTCCTCGCCGGCCACGGGGCGCCCGTCGTGCCCTCCTCCCCCCCCCCCCCCCCCCCCCCCCCCCCTCCCCCCGCGCCGCCGCCCCCCCCCCCGGGCAACCGCGCTTCTCCCCCTCTTGATTTCCGCCCGCCCCGGGGGCCCCTTGTGCCTCCCCTCCCCGCCCCCCCCCGAGCGCAGCTCGCTTCCACGCGGATGCCGTCATGGCGTTGTCCGTCTCCGGATCAGCGCCTCCCCGCGGTCTGGAGCCAGTTCACGCTGGCGCTGAGTTCGTCGTCGTGGAGATCGGCGGCGGCACGGACGAGGGCGGCGATGCCGTCACCCGCCGCCTCCGCCACCACCGCGGCCCACGACACGCCCGTCTTCCCGGAGGGACTCGACCCGTCGGGGGCCGGGCCCTCTCGCGAGGAGGCGGAGCGGAGCGCGGATGCGGTGGCGCGGAGGCGGAGGACGGCGCCCGAGGCGGCGAGCCAGGGGGAGGACGACGCGGCGGGGCCGTCGCCGCAGGAGCCGCCGTGGGGGGCGGGGGGCGGCGGGGCGGAGCCGCCGGAGAGGGATGTGTCGGTGATGTCGAGGGACGCAAAAGCCGCCAGGAGCTGAGAGTGGCCGGCAGAGCCGGCAGAGGAGGGCGCGGCGGCGGCGGCGAGGTCGCGGAGCGCGTCTCCGTGCTGCAGCGACGCGGCCTTGGCTGCGTCGGAGAGGGCGGAGAGGGCGGCGAGGGCGGCGGGGCCGGCGGCGGTCAGCGTCTCGCAACCTCGTCCCGGACAGGCCAGGAGCCGGCCGAGGGCGACGAGGGAGGGGATGACGGTGGAGTCGTCGGCGGCCATGGCCGCGGTGGCCGCGTCGTCGGCCTCGGCGGCCGCGGTGGCGGCGACGAGGACGCCGACGAGGGCACGGGGGACGCGGGCGGCGTCGAGGGCGGCGCAGGTTCCGGCCAGGGCGGACTCGTCCATGGCGGCTAGCCGGTCACTGATCGCGGCGAGGGTCTCTGCCGACTCCGAGGCGTCGGGGGCGGGGCTCTGCCGGCCCGGGGAGCCGGGCCGGGATCGGGAGGCGGACTCAAGGCGGTCGGCGAGGAGGGTGAGGCCTGCCTCGCCCGGGACGGTGGCGTCGGCCGAGGCCGCGCGGCCGTCGGCGAGGGCGGGGGCGGCGTCGGCGAAGGCGGCCGACGGTGATGAGGCGGCGCCGAGCGTTGCGGCGCGGGCCGAGAGCGCCCTGGGCGGGCCGAGCGGCTCGAACTGGGCGGCCGCGAGGCGAGGTAGCTCCAGGGAGCCGCCGCACCCCGCCTCGGCGCGGAGCTGCTCCGCGACCGAGGCGTAAATGGCGTTGAAGGCGAGGCGGTCGCCGCGCCCCGCGTGCTGCACCTCCATCACGAGGTCGCCGCAGCCGACCTGCGTGAAAACCTGCACGCTGTAGTCCACGGGAGCGCCGGTGGCGCCGTCGAGCGCGGTGCATAGCACCGTGGCCGACGAGGTGACGTCCGACACCACGTGCCCCAGTCCGCGGCAGGCCGTCTGCACGGCATCGAGGCCCGCATCCGACGGCATCTCGGAGCGGAGGTGTGTGGCCCTCAAGCACGCGCCCTCGGCCGGGAGCTCCGGCACCACGACGGGCCCGGGCGCGGGGGGAAGAGCCCCAGTAACAGCCGTTCCGTGGTGCAGCACCGAGTCCTCCTCGCCCTCCGGGGCGCCATCGGCGTGATCTTCGGCACCCAGGTACACGGTGCTCTGGCTGGGCATGCCGTGGGGCCCGAGCGGGAGCTGGTCGGCGTCGGCAAGACCGCTGGCACCGCTGGGGACGTCGGACTCTTGGAAATAGCTCAGGCCACGGCTCACGCCGTCGTCCTCCGGGACCACGGCCAGCCCCTCGTCCTCCTCGTACATGGTTGCCTCGCCGGAATCAGTGTATCCGGCCCCTCCGACCTCGGCCAGACCGCCGCCAGCCCCTGTCAAGGGGGCCGGCGCGCCGAAGCCAAAGGCCGAGAGGTCAAGCTGGGGAAACGCGGACGTGAGCGCCCCTGCAGTCACCGAATCAGTTGCGAACGCGACGTCCATGATCGAGCGTCGGTGTGGCTGTTGGTGGTTTGTGAAAGTGCGCCTCGGAACGGCGGGCGCGTTCCAAACTGGAATGGCGGTGGTTGTCCGCGTTGCTCTTTTTCTTGGCTTTGCCGGCGTGATTTTTCCATTTTTTGGCCGACCCCTGCAGATGCCGATGACGGGAATTCCGGCACGCCAGCTGCTGCCAGGCACACGAAAGATATTCATATGCCTCGTTTGCGCGGCGAGCTGACAGCCAGGAACCTGTAGTTGCGGGCAAAAAAAGGCAAAGGGAACAAAGACCACCACTGTTCCGCAAAACACCCGCTCACGTGACCGCCGGGAGAGGGGTCTGCCGGCGGCTGAGCGATGGTGCAAGCCCGCCTGGACCTGCGGCATCTGCCGCGGGCATTTCCGAGTCTCCGGCGACGCTCCAGAGCGACGCGAGGAAGTGCTTCGCCTCGGCGTCGTCCCTGGCCGGCGCGCCCACGACGAGCTCGCGCACGGCGCCGTAGACGGCCAAAACACACAGCACCCCGTACAGCACGGCCGCCACGGCCACCCCGACGACGGGGATGGCCCCGCCGCACGCCGCAGCGCCCCGCACCACAGCCCCGCTGAGGCCCAGCGCGAGCACCGCCCCAACGACGGCCACGGTGCCCCACAGGCCCATTGCCATCCGCGACCCGTGCCCCAGGAGCGAGATGGTCACTGCGGTCTCAAGGGCGGCGGGGGTCGGGCCGCCCGCCGCCGCGCCGACGGCCACTGCCCTCGCCAGCCCGACGGCTAGCCCCACCGCCCCGAAGACGAGGCCCCACGCCAGGAGGCCGAGCGCCTGCGCGGGGCACGCCGCCGAGGGCCTGGCCAGGAGGGCGACGAGGGAAGCGGCCAGGACGGGGCCGAAGACGAGGACAGGCAGGGCCGACGACGCGGCCGCGACGGCGGCGCAGCGGCCGGGGCCGAACGCGGCCGGCGCGCCCCGCTTCGAGGACGCGCGGGCGTGGGCGGAGGGGCGGAGGGCAGCCGTCCACGACGGCGTGAGGAGCCGCATCGCAGGCCGGCCGAACGTGGGCACTGGGGCCGACAGGGCAGGGGTGGAGGACGACTCGGGGCGGCCGACGGCCCAGAGCATGGAGCCGTGCGCCCCTGCCGCGCCCCGGCCAGTCGCCCCCGACAGCTCGAGCAGGCCTGCCTCGGAGGCCACGTCCACCGCCTCGCGCCGCCACCACGCGCCCCCGAGGTCCGACCGCATCCACTCCCCGTGGGCCAGCCTTCCCGTGTCCACCGCCGGGCCTCCCGCGTCGTACGTGACCTCGTGAGTCGCAGCAGCGCCGGTTGCGGACCCGACACCGGAGAGCAGACCGGTCGCCTCCCCGCCGCCCTCGACCCCGCCCTCGTCGTCCCCGGCGTCCGGACCGACGCCGTTTGATGCCTTGTCGCGCCTCAAGTCCGACGAGCCCGCCACGGAGCCGTCGCTCGACCATCTTGCGGGCTCAGGCTCGTCGTCCGCGGCCTGCACGGCCCGCGCGGGCATCCAAAGGGACCGAAGGACACCCCCGCCCCCCTCGACACCAGCAAGCATAGACGAGCCGCGCAGCTGGTGCACGCGCATCACGTGGGACCCCGGGTCGTCGCGCTTGACCACGGTCTTGACCGCACGGCTCGGGCCGCCCGGCGCCAGAGCCCTGAGCAGCGAGCCGGCCTTGGTCTCGCCCTCAGTCGGCAGCGGTGCATCGGGGCCGGGGCAGACCCGCCACTCGATCTCCCCATCTGCGTCCATCTCCGCCCGGTCGCAGTGCGGCGCGGTTGGACGTGCGCGGCTGTGTATGTACGCGTCACGACATATATCGTCTCGTGCAGGCCATCGAGCATCAGGCAGCCGGCGCCGATGCATGATGGCGCGCGACTCGGGCGTCAGCTTGTGTGGGACGCTGTAGTCTCGCATGCCTGCGTGGCGAGGCTCGCCTGGATGCTGCGACGCTTGATGAGTGGCCCTCCGCGCAGGACGGAAGGCAAGGTCCACAGGCACAGATCATGTCTGTCTCGCCCGGTGCGCCGGCAGTATCCCAACCTGCGGCAAATTCACGGCCAAGCCCTGCGGTGGTGGCCCGAAAGGGAGGGGAAAGTCCAGCAGAGCGCAGCCTGTGTTCGCTTGGCAGAGTGCTTTTTGTACTGCCTCAGTCGCCGGCAGGCTTTGGCGATTCGTGCCGAGGCGGCTGGCCGTCCGGGTTGGGCAGGTGTAGCCTGCCCTCC
>Ga0136560_1001796_pt1 | contig 11009 bp, 20 predicted proteins | sample AntRauMeHopE1497_FD_104925 | JGI IMG/M metagenome (GOLD analysis project Ga0136560, IMG submission 104925) | Saline lake microbial communities from Rauer Islands, Antarctica - Metagenome Hop E1 #497 | ecosystem: Environmental > Aquatic > Non-marine Saline and Alkaline > Saline | place...
AGACCTGCGGCCTTCGGGCCAGGCAAAAATGGGAAATCGACACCGGTCCGAGAAATCCGCGGGTTCATTGATCGATGCAACAGGCTCTATGAGGCCAATGAGAGAGGAAGTGGACAAGGGCAGGGACGGAGATGGGGTCGGCTTGAAGCACCAAGGTTCGGATGCCGATCGCAATGACGGCGTAAGTGTGCTGGAGAGCGCTGTGAAGTCTCCGACGGCAGAGGTTAGCGAGGCGCCTATCGATGAGGTTCTGCCTATGCAGAGTGTCCCTGACCCTGCAGCCGCGTCCTTGGGGCAGGTTGGACTCGCGATTCGAGACCAGAGAGACCGGCTGAGAGGCCAAGTCATGGAGCTAGAGGAGAAGCTTGCAGCCTCTGAAGACGATGCAAGGGCGGCCCGCCGACGGGCAGAGACACTGCGAGAAGAGAGCGTGCGACTGTTTCAAAAGGTGAAGTTTCTAGAATCTGTCCGAGGGTTTGCAGGCGGAGGAGGAATGCCAATGCCTACAGCGCTAGACAGCGAGGACGGGGAGGGCGGTGCCACCGAGTCGTTCTCTGCAGCGGCAGGTGAAGCTTCTGCTTCGCATGGCGGGGCAAGCGAGGCATCTACTGGTGCTGGTGCAGCCAGAGTACGTGCAGGCGTTTCCACTCCAAGCGATATCGAGGCGAGTCGACCGCATGCCGGGGCGATGCAGCAGCGAGCGACCCAAGACCAGCAACTGCTGAGAAAATACGAGGCAATCTACGACCGTCGCTCGAATCCGTTTCAGACATTCAAGCGGAAGGAACGGCAGCGCAGAGAAACCAACATGAACGTTCTGGACCGGGGCGCGCTCATGTGCGCAAAGACGCTGGCTCATAGTCGCATGGCGAGAGTTGTGGTGGCCGTTTATTTGATTGTTCTTCACTTGATCGCACTCACGGTTGTGCTTACGTTGGCACACCACGACACCAAGCATGCAGTTGGCAAGGGGCCCGCAGGCTTACAGAGGATTCAAGCGCCGGCTGGTGTGACTGCAGCAGGAAGTGAGAGCTTTGGTGTTACGTGAAACGGCGTAAGCGCCCTGTTGTGAAAGGTCATTGTGCAGAACAATATGCACCCAACGGAGTCAAAAATGTCATCGCACAATATGCTATCGTTACGAATACTTTGATCGCCGTTGGCTCTGTCTCTCGGTTGAAGCATCAGCTGGTTTTAGACGTACGCTGTTCCCCCCTTGAGCTCTGCTTGAACTCTTGTTCATTGGGCATGCGTCATTCAGCTGTTAAACTCGGCGTCCACGTTTGTCACAGCATGTACTTCTTCTGTCTCTGGTCCGCGTGGGGAGCCACCAGCAGCTGCCTCCACCGCCACCATGGCAGCCACAGGATCAGCAGATTCTTCACCCTCGCCCCAGTCACCAGAGGTCCCTGGGGAACCCGCTGGACTGCTCGATCCGAAAGGCACCACGGCAGTGGGCCCTCCAGAGGGCCCTCCTGCACCCGCTGCCGCAAGGTGTGCTGCCTTTCGTCCAGCTGCGGCGCTGGAACGACGCTTGGATTTCTTCCGAGCTTTCTTGGATGTAGCTTTGCTCTTCTTGCCCTTGCCCTTGCTTCTGCCTTGGGGCAGCTCGCTTTCATCGATCTCAAGTACAAGAACACGCTTGCTGCCCACCCGCTAGATCTTCTCAAGCATGCCTTTCGTGGTTCGCTTACCTCGGCCCAGTAGTGCAGTTAAGTCGATCATGGTCTCACCCTCGCCCGCGCCTTCGCCCGACGCGGATTTTCGCCTGTTTCTCTTGCCAGCCCGCCCGTCGGCCGATGGTCGTCGCTTTCCCTTCTTGCCGGATCCCTTCTTGCCCGTCTTGGCACCGTCACTTGGGTGCAAGTCAAGTGTCTGTTCGCTGCCCACCCGCTTGATCTTAGCAAGCACATCCTTTGTCGTCTGCTTGCCTCGACCCAAGAGCACCGAGAGATCAATTGTCTCTTCTTCATCGTTCAGTTTGTTTCCCCCTTTGGCCTGTGCACCACCCTCAACCTGCTCGCTGCCTACTCGCTTGATCTTGTTGAGTACATCACGAGACGTGCGCTGCCCTTGCCCAAGCACCGCTGTCAAGTCTACCATCCCCTCATCCTCATCGGGTGCCTCCGACTGTGGAGGAGCCATTCCAAAATCTGCTTTGCTCTCCGCCTCAGGCACAGGCTCTGCTCTTTGCGTGAGAGCTTCCTTCGAGAACACGTCTTCGATAGGCACTGCAACATTGGGGTCGTTCCCAGTGGGGAATTCCATGTCGTCATCATAGAACTCATCGAATGCCTAAGGCCGTGCCCATGCACCGGCATCATCGCCCGATTCGTCAGAATAATCGCTCTCAGAATCCTCCGAGTTCTCGCCGCCAACAATGCCGCGCTTGCGATTTGAGCTGTAGGCTTCCTTCTTTCGGACCATACGATGACTCTCCCAGCAGCAAATTCCGGGACACACCCTTCCGCAGCAACGGCCCCAGCACCACTTGAACATCTTCTCCACCGAGTACAGCAGCGAACCGACAGTTCGAACGATGAGACTGTAAAAAATAATGATGGCAATCATAATTGCGAACTGCTGGATGAAGCCCTCGTACCCCAGAATCACGCTGATGTACACCCAATTCGTGCCTAGCCACAGACTGAGGGTACGTGTCCTGAACGAAGCAAAGTCCCGCTCCATCTCTTTGCGCTCGGTTTCCAAAGCCTGCCTTCGCCTAGCCTCCTCTGCCTAAGCCGCGCGCTCCTGCTCTCTCTGAGCCAGTCGCTTCAATTTCTACTCAGCATTCATGTCAGCGACATCAACTGAGTCCTCTTCGGCGCTTTCTTCCTCCTCACTTTCCTCGCTTTCCTCCGTGTCACCGCCCTCTTCATCATACTCACCCTCCTCGGAATGGTCCAATGATGCATCGTCAGCCCTGAACTCGTGCACATCCTCTTCTTCCTCTTCCATCGTGCCACCCTCAGCGTCCCACGCGCCACCGCTCTAGGATGCCCCGGCACCAACACCATTAGCCCCTGAAGCCAGCAGACCACCACCCGCGCCGTGGCCCCACGCCTCAGGCACACCCCCCCCGTGTTTTCGAGGAGAAAACGCGACCCCAGATGCATCTGCAGCACCCCCGTTGGCCCCACCATAGCCCGCCATCCCACCAGCAGCCATACCCGTGTCAACAACACCGGACTGGTCGATGCCCCCCATCCCACCCATTCCACCCATTCCACCCATACCATCCATTCCACCCATACCCATCATCCCCATACCGCCATAGGGGTCTGAAGGAAAGCCGCCCATCATTCCCATGTTGCCATACCCCTCATACATTGCTGGCTGGCCGTACATGCCTCCATCGTACACCCCCATCCCCATGCCACCCATCCCCATGCCCATGCCACCCATGGGCATCATAGGCTAAAAGTCGCCTCCCTGGCCGGCACCACCTCCTCCTCCCGCTCCTTTTGCCACGTCAAAGAACTACTACCTCCGTTTCTCCACGTCTGCCACTCGAACATCAGACTGCCCTGGGTTCGCCTTCCTCTCCACCCGCGTCAGAAGCGCCTTGGTACTTCCCTCGCGAGTCCCCCATGAGATATCGTTGAGGTTGGAAAAAGCGAACAGGCTCAGAGTAGAAATATAGCTGGGAATCATAAAGAAGTACTGTGGCATGGTAGCCAGTACCCGAACAAGCTGGCCGTGCAGTAATGCTACAGTAGCATACGCAGCGAAGGTCGCGATGGCAGCGAACAGGACAAGGAGCGGGAGTCTTCCAGACGAGAGATGCCATCCGCTGAGCACAAGGGCGACATACGTCAGCAATCCGTAGCCTAGACTGGCGGTGTAGTAAAGCACACTCGCGTCCCCCACTTTGGATCCTAGAGCGAGCAAGAGCAGCCACATGGTGATGAGAAAATAGCTGACGTAAAATACTAGCTGCAGCGTGGGACCCGCGGCACCCAGCTATTCGAACGCATTGTTGAAGATAATGACGAAACTGAGGAACAGAGATCCGATGCCAAACCACGTCAGAGCGATCTGAGTGATGAACCACATGAACTGCAATGTTAGCACGATCCGGCGACAGAATGAATGCTCGCTTCGCCGTAGCAGTCGACTGCGCAGAAAAAAAAGGAATGAAGTACATGGAGTCATGTGATATATCAAGTGCACGCGTCCGGTAGACGCAGGCCCCGAAGAGCCACCAGGCAAAACGAATGTCAGGTTATTATGAAGATTCTGGTCGTGCATTGAATACCGCCTATCCTAGAGGGGAAAGGGGGGGGTGTATAGCGCTAGCTCAGCCAAAGAACTAGCTGCGTGAACTTACGGGAAACTCTGCACGTAGTAAAGAAGCGCCATAAAAGAGCCATTTAGCCATCGGCGACGCTGCTTGACGAGTGAGACGAGGTCCCCTGGGATGTCAGTATAGGCAGAGGCCGCGTTATTGAAATGGAGCTGCGATAGAATGGATGGGGCATCGAGGCAATCGGTTAAACATTGTGATACAAGGTGAACAGAGTGGTACGTCGTACCGGGCTGCTGTTGACTACAACCAGGTGCGGTTCCATCGGCAAACCTACCACAACTTACGGTGTAGTTGCAGTTCTTCTTGGCGACGATTTCGAAGCACAAGATACTGCGGTGGAAGATATAACGAAGAGTGGAACGGGGCAGGAGCTTGATGCGCTGCGAATAAGACGCAAAGCGCCAAAGGGGTGACCGGGCGCGTGCATGAGACTAACCGAAGGCTAACTCGCACAAGCTACAGGGTGCTGAGGGCCAACAGAGGAAGGAGCAGTGCCTGTGAGTTGCAGTGCATGGGCCAAACAGCAAACCAACTTGAAGCCATCGAGGCTCCGATTTCGTTTCCTCACCGATCTTCAGCCAGATACATGTTGGCAGTAAAGGCCCCCAGCTATGCCACCGATGCTTCTTCGAGCTTAAAGTACGCGTTCAAGGGTCCTCCTCGAATTGCTTGCCATCGGTAGGCGCTGAAGGCACCTGGCAGCACGCTGATGAACCCAAAGATACTTTCGAACGCCTTGTCTAGCGAGTGAGAGACAGCATACTCGAATGTCTGACTGGCCTCCACGAAGTTGTAGTACTTCGGCTCCCTTGGAATGATCTCTCCGCAGACACCTCCGACCTGGGGATTGTTCACCATGCTTGAATATAGCTCCACCATAGCGGTCTCAGCTGGAACGGTCCCCGCATCAAGCAAAAACACGAACTCGGGCTACAGCTGCCTGCAGAATCCAGCGAAGAACCAGTTATGCGAGGACAGCTTGCCTGCGTTGAGCTCCTTAATGCACATGATGAGTTGCAGAGGCTGGTAGTGCTCCCTCTGAGAGGAGTGCTTTACCAGAGAAACCGTCTTCTCAAATAAATGCATTGTCACAGGGTTGTTCTTGTGTGTTGCCAGGAGCATCTCCTTGTCGTATATGTTCAGCTTCCTCTCCATGTACTCGAGCATGCTCTTTTCGATCCGATCCCTGCCGTCGTACACGACACACACAGCCACCTCCCGCCAGTCCACCCCCTGTTGCTGCCATGCATCCAGGTTGCTTGCAAGCCCACTGAGAGTTCGTTCAAGATCATCTCCTATTTCGTTGTAACAAGTGATACACACGAGGCATCGGATCTTGCGGGCCTACCTAAGCACCCGAAGAGGTGTATGGAGGTCAATGGGTCGTTTGCAGATGCAAGGCGTATAGTCCAGCATCAGTACACTCTCCCGACTCTCGTAGTAGCTGAGAGCGCCTTCTGCAAGACGCTTGCGGCGGAAACTCAGTCGGCGGCTGAGTCCTCGTTTTTCGATCTCTTGGTCTGACATCTTGTCCATCCTGTCGATCTGCTCTTTCGACGATGTCGACGACTCCCCGCTGCCACTGCCGCTGCCGGACTCATACATGGATTCATCTTCATCTTCTTGTTCCGAACCGCTCTCTGGAGCTGCACCGCCTCGTCGGCTACCAGACCTGCTGCTGCCGCCGCGAGCGCGCCGATGTACACCGGAGCCATGGTGGCTGCTCTGATGGCTGCCTGTGCGGCGACTTCCTCGCGAGTCAGTGGCCTCGCTAGAACGGTCGTGCAAAGCCCGCGCAAGGGCATTGCGATCATCTGCAATATCTCCAGAAGGTGTTTCGAATGCGTCCATTTCACTTATGTCTCGCATCCCAGGTTTTGCTCCAACTATCGGTTCTATCCCGGCAAACGGACGGCGAGGTCGGCCGTGCTGAACTGCTGGAGTCTCTACAGCACCGCTTGTTGTTATTCCTGCATCCTCTTCATCATCACTGCCAAAATATTGAGAAGCCCCTTCCATGCCGATATCGTCATCAGCGTCTCCATCCCCTGCGGCCGCTGAAGTTGCCCACGAGGTCTACGGGGGAATCTCGACTGCCATTGGAGCTCCCACACCTCCCAGCCCCCGCCCTACACCCCGATTCCCCATTATTGCCTACATGTCTCCTTCATCCATTGCAGTTATCTGGAAATGTGAAGGCACCCCAGAGGGCATTGCATCCATCTGGCCTGTGTTTATCCCACCGTTTATGTAGTGTTGAGCCGGGTAAGTTGCTCCTGTTGCTTCAGCTCCAGTGCCATTCCCAACACGGTTCCAGCCTTCCTGCTGCCACATTTGCTGCATTAGAAAATCAGCACCCGCCGGCTGGCTTGCTCGCTTACTGCCCCGCATCTAGGATGGTTGAACTAAACCTCCGTCGCCATACGCTTGACCTGTTTCTCCTTCCTGGGTCTCCCGAAGGCCCGCTGCGCGAGCTTCAATAGCACCAGGAAGAGAAGATCTACCTTCAGATGGAGATAAATTGTCGGGGCGACCTTCCATCGCAGATTTTTTGTTGTGGAAAGTGATCTCGGCGTTCGTTAAAGTTTCTATTCCGCTGTTGGACCAAGTTGGTCGCAAACAATGGATTCACAAATACCTGCAGGAAGTTCTGATCTATTGCATTGACAAGCACCCGGGGATAGTATGAACAAAGCACACAAATCAACCGTACTACAATCAAGTCCATCTTTAATCGCCCCCGCCTCCAGCAGCAGCTGCTCCGGCAACCTGAGCGAGCACGGGTGCACCCTCGGGGACTTTCTCGTCCTGGATGACGTTAGTGATTGATCCGATCTTCTCCACGGAGCAGGTGACCTCATCACCAGCCTTGAGCCACAAAGGGGGCTTGCGGAAACACCCTACACCCTGCGGCGTGCCGGTCAGAATCACATCCCCAGGGGAGAGCGTGATGAACTGTGTGATCCACTCCACGACGTAACCCGTGTCGAAAATGAGATCGCTCGTGTTGCTATCCTGCACCGTCTCTCCATTCAGAACGCACGACAGATTCAGCTTGTGCGGGTCGCCGAGGGTGTCGACCGTCACAATGGACGGCCCGAGGGGAGCTGATTGGTCGAAAGCCTTGCCCATGCCCCACTATCCAGAATTGCGCTTAAGCTACCAGTCACGCATAGATACATCATGTGCCACAGTATATCCTGCGACGTATTTCATCGCGTCTGCTCGCTTCACGTGCTTGCACGTAGCACCCATCACGATAGCGAGCTCAACTTCGAAGTCAAGCTCGCTCGTCCCAGGCGACTTGTAAAGGATGTCTCCAGGGTCTGCAATTGCATGAGGCAATTTATTGAAAATGACTGGCTCCGTTGGGATAGGAAATCCCTGCTCTTCGCAGTGCATCTTGTAGTTCATTCCGATACAGAAGATCTTCTCAGAGTCATCTCGCTATACTGGAGCAAGGATCTTTACGTCGGACTGTTTTAGCGCCCCTTCGGGTGCCTCGCCTTTTGATAGGCTGACAGCGATCGCTTTAATCTCTTCAGCGGCGGCGAGATCCTCCTGTGATGCTCCGCTATCGCCAGAAATTGCGCCTAGAGTCCTCTTCATGGTAGGGATCATCTTGGTGATGTCGACAATCAGGCTATCCTCTGCATCACCTCCGACACCAATCTTCCTGGATGCATCCTCTTTAGTACTGAAAGAAAACAGGCGCATGTTTCACCCAGTTGCAGCGATGAATGGGGCGATCCTCATTGCGCGTCATATCCAGATCTGATCCGGATCACGTTTGTCGCGCGCCGCGCTACGCAATAATCAATATTATTCCGAGTATCTCGATCCGATCCGGGGAAAAACTATCATAGATGTAGATCTATAGGTCTAGGCCACGCCATTCATTACTATTTATATGTGATCTGGTGTTTTTGCTGGATAATACTGTCTCTGATGGGAATTGGGAGTTCACGCTTCGTAGGCATGCAGGGTACAACCGCCAGTGCATATTGGCCAGCTTGGTGACAAGCTGGTGGCTAGAGTCATACGTTGGATAATGACTTATTTGTATTCAAAACATGGCCCGCGTCACAACTTCGCTAACCCTCGTTTGAGCATGTCCCTGACCTCGAGTCCAGCCACCGTCCTGGCATGCACCTCGTCAGGGCCATCAGCCAAACGCAGGGACCTGATACCTGCGAATCCTCGAGCGAGAGGTCCATCCCCTTCCACCCCTGCACCGCCAAACACCTAGATCGCCCTATCCAGCACCCGAAGCACCAGCCGAGGAACAGCCACCTTGATGAGAGCTACCTCCTTCCTCGCCCCTCTTCCTCCGACCGCATCCACCAGAGCAGCGCATTTGAGCACTAGCAGGCGGGCGGCTTCCAGATCGATCCGACTCTCCGCGATATCACGACTTACAGTGCCATGCTGCACCAGCCGTTTCCCGAACGTTCGCCGAGCAAGTGCTCTCCGCACCATCATCTCGAGAGCACGCTCGCCCAATCCGATCGCCCGCATACAATGGTGTATCCTTCCAGGGCCCAGCCTCCCCTGGGCAATCTCGAAGCCCCGTCCCTCTCCCAGCACCACGGCCTCCCCGCCGACCTGAACGTGGTCCAGGTCAACCTCAGCATGTCCAGCAGGAGCATCATCGTATCCGAACGCGGTAAGCGCTCGCACCACGCGTGCCCCGGGAGATCGGGCAGGTACAAGCATAATGCTGTGTTCCCTGTACTTGGCCTTAGATAGGCTACCACCGCCAGAACTAGACCCACTTGTACTCCCTGAACTGCCTGCTTCGGCTTCGGTCGCCGACCCAGATGAAGCGGGTCCCCCGGTGCATTTGCCCAGAACCAGGTAGAGCTCACAGTCCGGGTGCATCGCACCAGTAGACCACCATTTACGACCCGTCACGGTGTATCCACCGCCAGGTTTGCGCTCGAAGCTGGTGCTCACATTGGTGGCATCAGAGGATGCCACTGCAGGCTCAGTCATAAGAAAGGCAGACCGAATCGTTCCCTCCAGCAATGGTGTCAGCCACTCCTTTTTTTGCTGGGCATTACCGTAGTGAATGAGGACTTCCATGTTTCCCGTGTCTGGCGCGGAGCAATTGCATGCTTCGCTAGAGAGTAAACCCCGGCCCATTAGCTCAGCCAACGGTGCATACTCGGCATTGCTGAGGCCCGGTCCAGGCTGAAAATGCTTTGGCAAAAACAGGTTCCACAGCCCTTGGGAACGAGCTTTCTATTTGAGCTGAGTCATGATGGGAGGGACTCGGGCAAATCTCCCTCGTCCGGCCGCTTCTTCCTGTCGTATGAATGATTCATGAACTATTTCTGCTGGGATGGCATGGTCGTGCACGAACTCCCAAAGCTATTTACGGAGCTCGCGAACTCTAGCATTCCGAAGTGGGATCGAGTCAATCGGTTCGGATAGATCCATTTTATTACTAGATTGGGTCTGGACGCGTTAGTCTCATCATCACGCACGTGCGCGCACATTTTGGACTCCGGATTGAACTAGCTATAACATCCGGAATATTAAATATAAGGTGACTAGACGCAGCCTTCCGCGACACGTCTACACTCGGTCGTTCGATCAGTATACTCGTTGGCGCGCTCAAGATTAGAAAGATTGACAATCAAAGAAGGTAGTCATGAATACGACTGGGGCAAATTTTGTTCAGGATCCAACGAGAATAGGAGATTCGCTAGGGGCCAGCGCTGTCGTCAGTTTTCTGCCTATCCTGGTGCTTTTTGTTGTTCTAGGCCTACAGTTTCGGGTAAGATCGTCAATTATTGCATGTTTTACCTGTAAATGCGTGGTTTATACGTGGAACGCGCTCGAGATTCGATGCAAGAGCATAGATTCTTCCGACATCAGCAACCCATCAGATACTTTTCTCAGGTTATCTGGGCCGCTGCGTTGAGTCTTTTGTGCGCACTCATCGTCGCTACAGCAGCATTTGAAATGTCAATAGGCATGGCTTTGCTTGCAAGTGAGTATACGTTCCATTGGTGCCCTATGTTGTTTGATGTCCGATATGCGCACACCGCATCTTGAGAACAATCGACAGCGCAGCAAACTGAAGCGACGCGCAGCGGCCAGAGTACACATATGCTATGCCGACCACCTTAAACTTCATACGTGGCATTCTCGCAGCACTACATGGAGCGCTATTCAGCCTCCTGCCGATCTCATGGATCGTTATCACCGCACTATTCCTATACGACCTCACCGTGCGATCGCATGCCTTCGACATCGTCAAAGCGGTGCTCCTGTCGCTATCCCCAGATAAAAGAATGCAATGCCTTGTCATTGCATACCTCTTCGGCGGCTTCCTCGAAGGAGCAGCTGGGTTTTCCACCCCGGTTGCGCTCGCAGCTGCCATGCTCACGGGCATGAATTTCGGGAAGGTCGAAGCGGCGTCCCTTGCCCTCCTGGCCAACACAATCCCCGTGAGCTTCGGAGCGCTAGGGACTCCAATCCTGGTCATACCCGAAGCAACTGGCTTCGAAATTGGAGCTGTCGCACGGGCAGTCGGTAGGTTGCAAGTGCCCTTCAGCCTCTTTGTTCCCTGGATGGTGGTGTATGCCTCCTGCGGTTCACTAGCTCTTACCCTGGAGGCATGGCCAGCGCTGCTGACGACCTCGCTGAGTTACACCGCGATGCTCGTGCTTACGACGGAATTTATGGGGGC
>Ga0136560_1001798_pt1 | contig 11000 bp, 8 predicted proteins | sample AntRauMeHopE1497_FD_104925 | JGI IMG/M metagenome (GOLD analysis project Ga0136560, IMG submission 104925) | Saline lake microbial communities from Rauer Islands, Antarctica - Metagenome Hop E1 #497 | ecosystem: Environmental > Aquatic > Non-marine Saline and Alkaline > Saline | place...
CAACCCGGACGCTGCCCCGGGGGCAGGAGTTACGTCGAATCAGGGGGCAGCAGCCGCGGCCGCGGCCGCCGACTCGGCACGGCCGTCAGCCCCGGCCGAGCGGCGCGCCGCCCCCGGCTACACGGGCAGCCTCGCCCGCGCCAAGGTTCTCCTGGTCCGCCCCGTCGGGTCGACGTCGTCGTCCCCGGCGGAGGGGCGAAGGCGCCCGGATCCCGGCGATGACGCCATGGCCGTCACCGCAGCCTCAGCCTTCTCCGATCGCCTTGCGTCGCTCGAGGCGCGCGCGGCGCGCGCCCGAGCCGCGCTCGCCGATGCCCTCCGCATGGAAGCATCACTTGCCGGCGTGGAGTGAGGCCGGCCACGCGGCAGCGCCGCTCGCTGTCGCTGGTGGCCGCCGGGAATCGTGGCGCCGATCGCAGGGGCGACTGGCGTGTCGAGGGCGCCGCCGCGTCTGCCAGTGCATGCGAGCGCGTGACTGCGGGGGCGCTGTGTGACATGCCACGACGGTGCGGCCAGAAAGGGATGCATGCGCGGCCTTGTTGCAGACGGCACGTCACTCGGGGCGCCGGCGCGGCCGCGGCGGGTCCACGGCGTCAACCGCCCCTTCCCAAGGCCCGGCCCGCGGAGGGGGCCTGCCGGTGTCACAAGGGCGACGCGGGTCGGCGAGAGGTCCTGGCGTCGGACCCCGCAACTCCTCCTCTGCCCGCGGCGGCGCCCCGCCCGGTCGCGGCCGCACCCGCCTGCCGTGGCGGCGCCCCGGGCATCGGCGACCCGTCCTCCGCGTGCCAGCGGGGGAGGCTGACGCCGCCGGCGCTGCCCTCGTCGTCCGAGTCCGAGCCGCCGACCTCGGAGCCGCTGCCGTCGCCGGCGGCGCCGTGCGCCCGGCGGTGGACGAAGCCGTCGTCCGGTGCCTCGGAGTCGACGAGGGAGTCCAGGCTCTGCTCACGGGTCGCGGAAGCGGAGACGGAGGCGTCCGAGGGGTCGAGGAGGGACGAGGTCTCGCCGCCCACCGAGTCCACCGCCCAGGCCTTGCCCGCGTCGGTGTATCGCAGCCAGAGGAAGCCGGCGACGGCGAGGGCGAGGTTGACGAGCAGGGCGGCGACGAGCTGCGGCCAGTCGGTGCTGCTGAACCCAAGGACGCCGATCGCGAAGAAGATAACGGCGATCTTGGGGGCGGACACCAGCCAGGCGCCCCACACGCCCCAGGGCACGGCGTACGGCCGGGGGAGGGTGGGGAAGCTGTGCTTGAGGTGCAGGAAGGCCGCAACCTCGAGGAGGAGGGAGAAGTTGTTGAAGAGCGTGTCCAGCGTGACGAGCTGGTTGAAGTCGAAGAACATGAGGCCGGCCACGATGCAGCACTGCAGCACGATGGCCACGACGGGGGTCTGCCGCGCCTTGTAGGTGCACGCGATGCACGACGGCAGCATGCCGTAGTCGGCGACGTGCTGCAGAGCCCGTGAGGACGTCGACATGATGGCGGTGAACTCCGCCAGGTTGGCCACCGAGGCGGAGATGAGGACCCACACGCCCATCCAGGGGGCGATGGCCTTGCCGACGGTGGCGAGGTTGATGCTGGGGCCGGAGCCCGCGGCGGCGGGGGCGTCGTCGTCGTCGGCCCGCCAGCGGGAGAGGTCGCCCTCGACAGAGACCCCCACCATGACGGGGAGGAGGTAGTTGGCGGTGATGAGGACGGTGGCGAGGGACACCCCGAGCGGGAAGGTGCGCCTCGCGTTCTTGACCTCCCCGGCGACGCAGCCGAGGCTGTCGAAGCCCTGGACGGCCCAGAGCGTGGCGCTGATGAAGGGGACCCACTGGATCTCGGGGGCGGTGTAGAGCCAGTTCTCGGGCTTGAAGTCGACCATGAAGAGCTGCACGATGAAGGGCGCCACGATGATGGCGGTGAAGAAGACAGACGACGTGGCCACCACCTCGATGCCGAGGATGTTCAGCACCATCACGATCAGGAGCGCGCCCCCCTTGATGCTCCACTCCAGCGCGCCGCCCTTGTCCGCATCAAACACCTGCACCGCGTAGTCGGCGATGAGCACGGGGTACAGGGGCAGGTCGAACAGGTTCGACGCCAGCGAGTTGCCGGCGTTCAGGAATCCCCAAAACGGGCCCAGCCCGCGCGACACCCAGCCGATGTAGCCCGCATTGGAAGGAAATACGGTCGAAAGCTCGGCAGTCATGAGCGCCTGGGGGAGCTCCCACAGGACCGCGAGGGCGGCGATGGCGACGATGGTCGGGAACGACCCCGCCGCCCCGACGGCTGATTCGATACCAAACGGGCCGCCACACACTGCAAGGTATGTCACGAACGCCAGCCCGATGACACCGAGCTTGCGCTCGTCCTCCGGAAGGTTGGAAGCGTCCTTTCGCTTCGAAGACGGGAGCGCCGCGGCCGCGGGCGAGTCCACGGCCACCTCGCCAGCGCCCGTGCCGTACGACTCCGTCTTCATGGCGAGCAGGCCAGGCGAGCGCCGGGAACGGTGGCCGGTGGGAGCCTCAAGCCCTGGAGCAACCCTGGGTCAAGCGCGGGGCGCCTTGGCCGGATGCGCGCCTCGTCCTGAAAGCAAGGTGCAGCCAACCTGCAGGGCCTGCGTTTTGACCGGTCCTGTCAGCGCTGTGCCGTCGCGAGCGTCTGGGCGCCCGAGCGCGGGAAGGAATCGGGCAGAGTCACTCGACGAAAGACTGAAGGCCGGCATTTGCAGCTGTCGCTGGGTTGGCCATGACCCGCCGTCGCGCGCGACTCGAGCGTGCGACAGCGCCCGCCTCGCACCCCCGAAAGCGAGCGTCTCACGCCCCCGGCTGGCTGTACCACGGCCTGGGGTGCGGAGAGAGCAGCGACGCCGATTTCCCTGCTGCCGCCCACGACCCTGGCTGGGCAACCCGGCCGGTCGCAATCGGATTGCTTGCCCGCGCTCGCGGCATCGTGCGCGTTCGGCGCGACGACTCTAGCTGTGTAGCACGCGCGCGTAGTGCACCCGCGGGGAGGCTCGCGCCTCGCGAGGCGAGACGACGCGGCAGATGCGCTCCGGCGGAGCATTTCACCGGCAGGACCCGCGATGGCGACGAAAGGAATTTCGGCAGAGCAGCGGGGGAACAACCGCCGTTCTCCACAGCAACGCCCTTGCTTCGGTTTCCGGGCGGGGCTGATGCCGACGAAGAATGCGTGGACTGACGAGGAGGACGAGCTGATCCGAAAGCTGGTCGGAGAGCTCGGCCAGAGCAAGTGGTCCCAGATCGCCGAGGCCATCAAGCGGAAATGCCGCACCACGCGCACGGGGAAGCAATGCCGGACGCGCTGGCTCAACCATCTCGACCCGTCGATCAACAGGTCCCCATGGACGCCGGAAGAAGAGCGCATCATCTACGAGCGCCAAAAGGTGGACGGGAACAAGTGGGCGCTGATCGCAAAGTTTTTGCCGGGCCGGTGAGGAGACCCACCGCAAGCGCGCGGCCGCGCGGCGAACCGCGCTGATGGGCTGCTCCCCGGAGCACGGGTGCGTCGCGGGCCTGGGCCTCTAGGGGTCGGGTATCTCCGGCTGGTGCGCTGCAGGCGCGCCAGCGTTTTGCTTTCACGGAAGCGACCCGCAAAAACGCGGCGTCCAACCTCCGCCCTGTCCCCTTGGCATGCACCGACCGCCTGCCACGTTCGCGTCTGCAATCCTCCGCCCGAGCCCTTTCTCCACTCTCTTTCGATCGCAGGACCGACAATGCCATCAAGAACCACTGGTACAGCACGATGCGCCGAAACATCCGCAAGATTGACAAGGCCGTAACGATGGCGCAGGAGGTGGCCAAGACCACGGGCGAGGCGGTGAACTTTGTCAAGATCATCGATGAGCTCGCTGAAACGGACGATGAGAGCTTCCGCAGGTGCTACGCCGTGCTCAGGCAGAAGCTGAACGGCGCGCAGGCCTCGGGCAGCACGTCCACCGAGGACGTCATCCTGGGAATGCTGCCCAGGTGCGTCGCTTCCGCCATCGGGAACCGGGGCGGCGGCGGGGGACTGTCGGGGACGCCGGTGTCCTGGGGGTCGGCCGGCCCGCCGGCGGCTGGCGGCAAGGCGCGCTCGGCCCGCCCAGCCGCCACGAGGCGGAGCAAGCGGCCGCGCAGCGTCAGCACCAGGACGAGCTACGACGACGAGGACTACGAGGAGTCGCCGGCAGCCGGGGGCCGCGCGGCCGCCCCGGCCTCTTACGGCGCCCCCATGCGCACCACCGGCCCCTTCACGGTGCCCCTGGTGCCCCAGGGCAGCCACAGCGCCGCCTACTCCACCATCCCCGTCCCCACCATCGGCGCCGTCCCCTTCCGCCCCGGCCCGGGCCAGCACCCCCACCTCGAGCAGGCCGTGACCTCGGCGCTCGCGGGCGGCGTGCGCAGCGGCCGCCACGCCCTCTTCAGCGGGCACTTCGCGGCCCTCACACAGGACGCGGCCATGCAGGGAGGCATGGTCCTGGACGTCAGGCGCGCGGCGGCGAACGGCGCCGGACACGGTCCCTACGCCGCCGAGGCCCCCGCCTCGTCCGCCGCGGCGGCCGCCCACCACCGCCGCCTGCCCCCGGCGTCGGCGCCGTCGGGCATGCCCTTCTCCGGCTTCATGCCCCTCGTCCACCCGGCTTACATGCGCCACCAGCCGCCGCCGGCCCACCACGCCCCCGGGTCCTCCGCCCCGCCCGTCTCCGCCGGCGGCGCGCCGTCCCCCAAGCGCCCCCGCCTCCCCCTCGGCGGCGGCGCCTTCTCGGGCGAAGCCCTCGGCGCCATCGCGTCGGCCCTGCCCCCTGGCTTCCGCGACGGTGACCGCAACCTCCAGGCCCTCGCCACGTCAGCCCTGGCGGGCGCCGCCTCTGCCGGCCTCCCCACCGCCACCGCGGCCTCCATGGCCATGGCGATGGGCGTCACCCCGTCGGGCTTCGCATACGGCTTCGCATCCCCCGCCTACGGCTCCCTGGCCGGAGGGCCCTTTGCCATCCACCCGGGGCAGCAGGGCACCGCCGCGCCGCCGCAGGGCTTCGGTGTGGCGGCACCAGGCGCCAGCGCCGCCCTCTCGGGGGGTGCGGCAACCCCTGCGTCGAGCAGCGCCGCCCCCCACTACGCCGAGACCGCCCACGCAGCGCACGCGCCCGCCTCGGCGGCCGCCAACGCCACCAGCCCGTCCTCCGCAGCGCAGCAGTACGACCCCAAGGCCGAGTGGAGGGCTGCCGTCGCCCACACCGAGTCGCAGCGACGCTCCGTCCGCCTCAGGGGGCGCCCGGGCCTCAGCGTCAACACCGAGGGCGACGAGGCCGCCGCCGCCGCGGCTGTCGCGGCGCACGACGCCGCGCAGCCCCCCGGCCAGGCGAGGTCGACGCGCGCGGGAAACGGCGTAGCCCTGGGCCTGGGCACCGGCGGCCGCCTCCCCTCCGTCTTCGGCGCGCAGCACGCCGGCGCCTTCGGGGCCCCCTCGCCGCCCGCGGGGGGCATACCCAACGTCCTCCCCTCCGCCACGGGCGGCCACCCCGCCTCCGCCTCCATGAGCGGCGTGCTCCTCGGCCACCTCCACCCGGGAATGCACGCAGTCCCCGTCGCCCACGGCGGCGGCCTCCACGGCGGGCCCTTCGCCCTCCACTCCGCGGGCACCCCCGGACAGCTCTACCTCGTCTCGCCGAACACCTCCGCCAGCCCCGGCGGAATGTTCGGCCGGCAGCACGGCTCCTTCCTGCCCGGCTACCACCAGGGCCTGTCCAGCGTCTCCTCGCCCCCAATGCACCTGGACCCCTTCTTCGGGGAGCGCCAGGGCGACCCGGCGTCCGCCTCGCCGGGAGCCAAGACCAGGAGGGGCCCCGGCAACAACGGGCACCCGTCCCAGTCACCGGGCACCGCAGCCCTCGGCCTCGGCGCCGCCCACCCGCGATCCCACGCCGCGTCCTCGCCCCTCGGGCTGCTCGGCGAGGTGGCCGCCCTGTCCGCGGCGTCGAGGGAAGCGCCCCCCGCCCCCGCCGAGTCGGCCGCAAACGCGTCCGTGCCCGTGGTCAGCGCCTGATTGCCGGCTCTCGCGTCTCCCGCCTTATCGAGTGGCACTGCAGCCAAGAAATCTAGTGCATCGTTGCAATCAGCGAGGGCAGCGCGCGCGCGTCACACATCCAGCGCCAGGAAGTCCTCGTCGGCGAGGTCGTCGTCGCCGTCCCCTCCAGCAGCCGCGGGCGCCGCTGCTTCTGCCGCTGCTGGGCGCTTGGCGCTGGGGACCGCCGCCGTGGCCGCCTTGGCCCGTCGCTTTGCCGCGCGGCCGCTGCGCGAGGCTTCAACCGCCTCGGCAACCGCGCTGGTGGCCTCGGGGCTGTGCCTGACCGCGAGCGCCACGTCGTCGTGTGTGATCGTCTGCCGCTTGGCGTGCCTCGAGTATGCCGCCATGTCGTCGGCGCAGACGTTGACAAACTGCGACACCAGCTCGTGCGCGGTTCGAAGCGCCGCCGGCGAGAATTTGGCCCCCGCCCTCGCCCCCTCCTCCTCCAGCACCTTCGCGACCCCGTACCGAAGGGCCTCCGCGCTGCCCCCTCCAACCCCCGCCATGCCCGCGGTGCCGCCGTCGCCCAGGCGCGGCGATGTGCGCGGACTCTGCCATTGGCCCTCGCGGCACTCTCGCGGTTATGGCGGCCTCAGGGAGCGATTCCAAGGTCGAGGCCGCAAAGCGGGCTGCTGCTGAGCGTGCGGTCGACGCTTACGTGCGCGACGGCATGGTGGTGGGCATCGGGTCGGGCTCGACAATTGTCTACGCCGTGGCGCGCCTCGAGGAGCGCAAGGCACTCCCCGAGGGCGACCCCCTGCGAATCAGCAGCGCGGTGTTTGTGCCCACAAGCTTTCAGTCCAGGCAGGTGAGCCCTTCTTGTCCGCGGGCACGTTTTTGCCAGCCCAAGGTTCGGAGGGTTCACTTTCCCGCCGACGGCTGCCTGCCGCCCCTTGGTCGCAGCTGCTCGCCGATGCCGGCCTCACGGCCGCCGAGCTCTCCAGCCAGGACATCCTGGACGTGGCGGTCGACGGGGCGGACGAGGTGGACCGGGCGCTGAACTGCATCAAGGGTGAGCGCCGCGGGCAGGCAGCGGCGCATCGGCACGCGGGCGGCAGGTGTGTGGGGGTTTGTGCTCGCTCGCGTTGCCGCGCCTGCCTCGGCCACGGGCCACGTCGCGCGCCCGAGCGTCCTCCCGCACCGCGCAGGGGGCGGGGGCTGCCAGCTTGAGGAGAAGCTCGTGGCGAGCGCCGCCCGCCGCTTCGTGCTCGTGGCGGACCACCGCAAGCAGAGCGAGCGGCTGGGGACGGCGTGGACCAAGGGCGTGCCGCTGGAGGTGGCGCCGTCGGGCTACCGGCTCGCGATGAGAGTCCTCCGCACCCGCGCCGAGTCGGCCGCGCTGCGCATGGCCGCGCGCAAGGCGGGCCCCGTGGTGACGGACGGCGGGCACTTCATCATCGACGCCGTGTTCGGCGGGGTGGAGGACCCTGAGGAGCTCGAGGCGTGGCTGCGCGCGGTGCCGGGGGTGCTGGAGACCGGGCTCTTCTGCCGCATGGCCTCCCACGCCTACTTTGGCCAGGCCGACGGCACCGTGGAGGAGTGGACCTCGGACACGAACGCCACGCCCGTTGCCAAGACCGTGACCTCGTCGTGACATTCCCCGGCCACCGAAGCTCAGTGTGTTGCAGCGCCAGCGACGGCTGCCCCCTGCAAAGCTCGCCACACGAGCGCCGCGAATGGCAGACTGCGCGGGTCCTGCCCCGTTCGATTGCACCATCTGCCTGGGCAGGGTGCGCGAGCCCGTGGTCACGACGTGAGGGCGCGGGCAGCGGCAGCACTGGCCCGCGCGCCGCGCTCCGTTGCCGACGGGCCTTGCTCGCCCGGAGAGCTGCGCCGCGGCCTAGCATTGTCTCCCCTCCTCGGTCCTTTTTCCCGTCCGGGCCCAGGTGCGGTCACCTGTACTGCTGGCCGTGCTTGCACCGGTGGATCAGCGAGGGAAGCCCGCGCTGTCCGGCTTGCAAGGCACCTCTGGGACCGGACTCAATAGTCCCCCTGTATGCCCAAGGGAGGCACGCCGCGGACCCCGCCGGCGAGGAGACCGCGGCGTCCGGCGACGACGTGCCTCCCCGCCCGCAAGCCCCGCTCCGCCGGCCCTCCCAGCGCGCCGCGGCGCCAGCGGCTCGGATCTCAAGGGCTGGATCGGGCTCGGCTGGGGACGGTGCAACGTTTGGGCTGTTCCCGGCGCTGTTTGGCGTTCATGTTCGACTCAGGGCGCCTCACTCGGCAGGGGCCGCCCCGCGGGCGCAGCACGAAGAGGAGGCGCTTCGCATCATCACAGGCGTAATCGTAATGTTCGTCCTGTACATCCTCGTGCTCTAGGTGGGGGGATGATGCGAAGCCGCCGGCAAGGGCTGGAGGAGGGTCCGGGTCGCTCGGCCCGTGGCGCCCGTCCCCCCCGCTGCTGGGCCGCGGGGCAGGGCTGACAGGCTGGTCGATTCGTCATGGAGGCCGCACCCGTCGGCGTCCTGTCCAGGTGGCGGACGGGCCGCGAGCAGCCCCAGACCCACGCAACTCCGCGGTAGCGTGCGCAGGCCGCAAGCGCACGGCCGCCGTCGGCCCCGCCGGGGACATTCTCCGGCGACAGTCGCCCGGCATCTAGGAGGCCGGCGCGTCGACGGCGGCGGCCAGCGCCTCGAACGACTCTGCCTCCTTGACCAGCGCGGCCGATAGCCGAGCTGAAAAGGCCTGCGCGGACTCCCCCGCCGCCTCCAGCTCTGCGATCCACTCCATCGGCCCCTGGGCTCCCGCGTCGTCGTCATCGATTCGCCTGCGCGGGCGGAAGAAGCGGGGAGGGAGCGGTGGACGGCGAGGGAGGCCCCCGGCGCCACTTCCTGCCACGGAGGCCGCGGGCGTGCAGCACTATCCTCACTCGAGGACATGATGCGGAACGATGATCTTGTCAGCAGGTTTTGAGAGCTCCGCCACTCGCCCCAGAGACTCTTGTAAGGCTTTGCTGCGAGCGCAAGCGGCCAGCATACGTCGCCGCGCCGTCTACGCCGAACATGCAGGTATCACTCATGACTGCCGCGCTTCGCACTCACGTTGCGGTGCCGACGGGCTCGGGCTGCTCGCCCCGGGCCGCCATTGTATGAATTTGCCGGACCGCGCCGAGGGCTCGCAGGCATTCGGCTTCCAGCGCCAACAGGGAGCTTTCGGGCGTTGCTTCCGACATTCTGGCTACGCTTTACCCGTCTGCAGTGCCCCGGGCACGTGCTGAACAAGGCCGCAGCAATTGTTTGGCCATGGCCAAGCAGAGCTTGGACGTCGGCACGCCGTTCGCCGTCAAGCCCGCGCCCTCCTCACCCCCCAATCGAACCTACCGCAGTGAGTCCTGCTCCCTGCGTTGTGCTGCACGTGTTGTCCTTGTTCTGGGTGGCCGAGATCGCGGCGTGGGCCGCGGTGCCAGGGGCTGGGCGCGGCCCGGACGCGGTCGCTTGCCCGGCGGGCAGCGTGCACCAGCTGAGCTCGGGCCAGGGACCGGTGCAGCGGCGCCCTGGGCCTTGGAATGCATGGCATACCTGGCGATGTGATGCCGCCGCGCGCCCCGGTTGCTGGCGCGGCCGGCTTGCCCCCCGATCGTGTGCTCCACCTTTGCTTTCTCGCCCGCCATCCCTTGCTGTCGCAGGCCATGGCCGCGGCCGAGCCGGTCAAGTACGCCAACGAGGTCAAGCTCTTCGGCAAGTGGTGAGCACCGGCCCGGGCGGCAGCAGCAGCACACTAAGTCAGCTCGGCCGCGCAACACGCCACCCCGTCGTGCTGTGTCCGCTGTCGCCCACCCCGCAGGAGCTACCTTGACGTCAAGCTTGATGACGTGACCCTCACCGACTTCATCGCGGTGCGCGAGAAGGACCACGTGTACCTTCCCCACACCGCCGGCCGCTACCAGGTCAAGAAGTTCCGCAAGTCCACGTGCCCGGCAGTCGAGCGCCTCGTCAACGGCCTCATGTTCCACGGCCGCAACTCCGGCAAGAAGCAGATGGCCGTGCGCATCGTGCAGCAGGCCTTCGAGATCATGCACCTGCAGCTCGACGAGAACCCCATCCAGATCCTCGTGCGCGCCATCGAGAACGCCGGCCCCCGTGAGGACTCGACCCGCGTCGGCTCCGCCGGTGTGGTGCGCCGCCAGGCCGTCGACGTGGCCCCCTTCCGCCGCGTGAACCAGGCCGTCTTCCTCCTGGCCATCGGTGCCCGTGAGGCCTCCTTCCGGACCATCAAGACCATCGCCGAGTGCCTCGCCGACGAGGTCATGAACGCCTCCAAGGGCTCCAGCAACTCGTACGCCATCAAGAAGAAGGACGAGGTGGAGCGCGTGGCCAAGGTCAACCGCTGAGTGCTGCTCGGCGGGGCGCCGTCCCCGCTCGTCGCGTGTGTGTTTGTGTCGACCGGCGCGCGTGTGGATCGGTGCACCCACATCAACCAGGTTCTCGGAGGGGCATTCGAATCCCGCCCTCGCGCCAGATCACGCACCCGCAATGCCCGCTCCGCCTCACCGAAGCGACCGGACCAGCCCAATCTCCGCCGCGAGCTTCTGCCGCTCCCGCTCGTACTCGAGCCGCGCCGCGTTGGTCAGCAGGCTCGCCGGCCGGTCCGTCGGCCTCGGCCCCACCGCCCTGGAGATCTCCCGGTCCAGGCGGATCATCTTCTTCTCCTCATCCGCCATGGCCGGGGCCAGCCGCGCGTTGGCCTCCCCGAACACGCGGTCCGGCGCCCGCTCACCCGGCCTGAGCCGCACCGGCGCGCGCGCGTCCAGCCCGTCCGTTGCCGGCGCCGACGCCCGCATCCGGCGCTGCGCCTCCGCCTCGGCGGCGAGCGCCTGCTCCCGGCGGGCCCGCAGCCTCCCCGCCGGCTCGTACTCGCTCTTGTCCAGCGCGTCCCGCACCCCGTGGCTCTCGATGTCGCCCCGGCCGTACCCCAGCACGCTGCTCTTGCGCGGAGCGTCGGGGAGGCCGCTGGA
>Ga0136560_1001799_pt1 | contig 10998 bp, 3 predicted proteins | sample AntRauMeHopE1497_FD_104925 | JGI IMG/M metagenome (GOLD analysis project Ga0136560, IMG submission 104925) | Saline lake microbial communities from Rauer Islands, Antarctica - Metagenome Hop E1 #497 | ecosystem: Environmental > Aquatic > Non-marine Saline and Alkaline > Saline | place...
CCCGCCGCGTCCGCGCGCTCGAAGAGCCGGTCCGCCGCCTCCACCGCGGCGGCGGGGTCCGCGGCGCCGACGGCGAGCCTCCACCTCCGGCGCGCCGCCTTGCGCGGCCGCCCCGCCGCGGCGTCGAGCTGCGACCACGCAGCGTCGAGCGCGCCCGACAGCACCGCGGCGGCGAGGCCCGCCGCCAGCGAGGCGCGGGCGCCGGCCGGCACCAGCTCGTCCGCCCCCATCACCCGACGCAGCGCCGGCCCCCGGCCCCGTCCCGCCGCCGGGCCGTCGCCACCGTCCGGCAGAGCCGCCCACGCCCCCGCCTCCGCCGCAGCGCAGATCCTGACCAGCGCGACGGCGGCCGACGCCGACCAAAGGCTCCAGCCCGGGCCGGGGCCGCACGTGACGGGCCCGCCCGAGGCAGCCCTGGCTCCACCCGCTGCCGGGTCGGCCGCCGCCGCGGCGTCGGCCTCGGCGCGGGCAGTCGCCGCGGCGATGAGACGGGACAGGGCCGGCGCGGCGGCGAGGAGCTCTACCGCCGCGGTTTCGCGTCCGTGGCGGACGGGCTGTGCGGCGGCGTTGCGGGACACGTCATCCTCGGTGTCGTCAGCGGGGCCCGCGTCCCAGCCGCGAGCGGCGGGCGGCGGCGGCGGCGGCGGGGCCGCGGTGGCCACGGCCTCGGCGTCACGGGCGCCGAGGTACCGGCCCACTACGGCGGAAAGAAGGGCCGAGGCGCCAGGGAAGAGGTCGGCGGCCGCGGCGCTGCCGTCGTCGTCGTCGTCGTCGTCATTGTCCCCCGCGCGGCCGTGGCAGCATGCCATCGATGCGGCGTCGCATAGGGCCACGATGACTGCGACGGCGTCGGGGAGGGCGGCGGCCTGAGCGGCGGCCGCGCCGCGCATGGCGCCGAGGCGGCCGCCGGCCTCGGGCGATGCGGCGGAGGCTGCCGCGGCATCGTCACGCGCCGCGGGGGATCCGGGCAGGGACGGGAGGCCGGTCTCGTCGTCCCTCGCCGGCACGATCTCGAGCGACGGGGCAGCGAAGAGGTGTGCGAGCGACGCCGCGGCGCTCGAGAGGGCATCCCGCACGGCGCGGGAGGGGCGGGGGCGGGCCGAGGCGAGGGAGCGGGGGAGGGGGCCGGCGCCGCGGGCCACGGCGACGGTCGCGGCAAGGGCCGAGGCGGCGCTCCGGTGGGCAGAGGCCGCGGCGGCCGTGTCGGCGTTGTCGGCGAACCCCGTTCCAGCGGCCTCCCAGCACGACGCCGCGCCGAGCCTCGGGACCATGGGGAGCGGCTGCGGGCCCTGGCGCGGGCCGCCACGGCGCCGGGGCGCAAAGGCGCCGCTGCCGTCGCCCCGCGCCTCTCGGCGTCGCTCGATCACGGGAACCCGGGCGACGCCGGCGTCCGTGCGCTGTCGCGCGGCCCTGACCGAGGGAGGGGGGCCGGGGAGCGACCTGGCGGCGGAGGACGAGAGGATGGAACGGTAGCGAGCGGCGACGGAGGAGGCGGCGGATGCGACGCTCCCGCCGTCACCGTCGCCGTCGCCGCCGTAGCCGTCGCTGGCAGCGACACCGGTCGCGAGGGCGAGGGCCGAGGCGGCCCAGCCGTCGTCACCGGCGCCGCTCCGGCCGTGTCTCCCGGTCCGGCGGGAGGGCGGCAAGGCCGAGTCCGGGAGGGAGGGCGGGGCCACCCGCGCGGCCCGGCCTCGGCCCGGTGTCACTGTGCCGGACATGGGGCCTGGCTCCGCCGCGGAAGACCAGGCGGGCACGACGGCGCCGGCCCTGGTGCCTCGTCCGCCCCCGGATGCCGGGGAGGGGGAGGAGGAGGAGGACGCAGCGGCGAGGACAGGGCCCAGGCAGGCCGCGAGGGCGGCCCGGCAGAGCGTGGCGGCGACGTCGGCGGGGACAAGAGACCCGGCGACGGCGCCGAGCGACGCGGCAGCGGCGGCAATGGCCGTTCGGGCCTCGAGCGCCGCGGGCGCGGCCGTCGCCGGCAGCGCCCCGCCGGCCTCAGCGCACGCCGCGAGGGCGCTGACCGCATGGAAGGCGGCTGCCTCCTCGGGCGCGAACTCTGATGCGGCGGCGGGGGCGTCCGTCCCGTCGGACGGCGGCGCACCGTCCAGTGCCGCGGACACGACGGCCCGCAGCGCCGAGCGGGCGGCGCGCTGCCGCCGGTCGTGGGCCTCGGCCTCGTCGGCGGGGGGGGGCTGGGCGTGCGCCGCCTCCTCGGCCGCCCTCCACACGAGGACGTCGGGAGACGCCTGCTCGCCGTGAAGGCTGCCCCCCGCCGCGGCGTGACGGCACGCCGACGTCACCAGCTGGCTCCACGCGGCGAGGCAGGCGACGGCGCGGCCCACGAGGGCGTCCGCGACGGGGCCGGACGCGCCGACAGCCCTGGGGCCGGGGGCGGCCGGGCCGCTGACCGACGCGTCGGCGTCGGGGGTGCTGGCGGCGCGGCCGCCTCGGCGGCGGCGAAACGGGTCATGGGGTGACGAGCGACCGCTCCCGGCGAGCTCCGAGGCGCCGCCGACGCCCCTGGCGGGGAGGAGGCCGGCCGAGCCCCCGCCGAGGCCGGCGAAGGTGCCCGGCGGCGCGAGGCTTAGCGCGCGCACGGCGTCGAGGGCGCGCCACCGCGCGAGGCGGAGCACGGTGGAGGCGGAGGCGGCGGGGACGCAGCCGGTGGCGGAGGGCGTGGCGCCGGGGGCTCCGGGGGCGCCGGCCTCGGCGTCAAGGCCCCACAGGGCCTCGTCTGCTGCGGCGGCGCAGTGGGGGGCGCAGAGCTCGGGGCTGCCGACGAGGACGGCGGAGGCGCGGAGGAGGAGGTCGAGGAGGACGCGGACGTGCCACGCGGCCGTGAGGGCGGGCGGGGCGCCGGCGGGGGGCGGGGAGGCCGGGAGGCGGTGGGGCCGGAGGACGGGGGCGAGCGGGTCCATGCCTGCCGCGACCTGGGCCCGGACAAGGAGGCGGGATAGGAGGCGGAGGACGCGGTTTCGCGCCTTGAAGAGGGCGATGGGGTCGGCGTGCGCGAGGGCCGAGGCGAGGGGGGCGACGGGGTCGGCGCCGTCGTCGCCGCGCGCCGCCGTCCTCGCTGCCTCGGCGACGAGCCGGCGCACGGCCTGGGCGTCGCCCGCCGCGGTGGCGTCCTCGTCCGCGAGCGCGGCGACGAGGGGGTGGGCCGGGGCGGCGCGCGGGGAGGGCGCGCCTCCCGGTGGGGGGTTCGCCGCAGCGCGCACGAGCGCCGCGACTGCGGTGTCGTTGACGACTGCGGAGGACACGACGGCGGTGTGGACGACGAGGACGGAGGGGAAGGTGCCCCAGGCCTGGGCGTCGGCGACGGCGTCCGCGAGGGACGAGGCGGCGCCCGTGCCGTCGGCGCCCCCCCGGTGGTGCCGGTGGTGGGGGGAGGCCGGTACGGTGAGGGTCGCGGGGGGCGGGGCCGGGACGACGACGTCCACGCCGAGCCCCCTGAGCGCCCTCGGGAGGGGGAGCGCCCCGCCGGGGGAGGCGGGGGAGGCGGCGGCCGGGATGACGTCCATGGTCGGGGCGACGGGCGGCGGGCCCGAGGAGCGGAGCGAGGGCAGGCCAGTGGGGCCGGCCGGGAGGCGCGGGGGGGACCCGGGGTAGAGCCGCAGGGCGAAGGTGGCGTTGGGGAGGGCGCGGCCCCCCGGCCGCGTGAGGGGCAGGAAGGCAAAGGCCGAGGCCACGGGGAGGGTGGAGGACGCGTCCCCCTGCGGGGGCGGCGTGGCGACGAGGAAGAGGAGGAAGAGCGACGCGTCGGCGCTCGCCTCGTCCCCCGGGGCGGGGAGGTCGACGGCGCACTGCCGCGCGAGGCAGCCCTTCCAGCAGCCGGAGCGGGACACCCCCGCGCTCCCCAGCACGCGCGGCGGCCCCGCGAGGGTGCCGTCCCCCCGGCAGAGCACCACGATCACCGTGGCAGAGCCGAGGCAGAGGGGCACGGCCCTTCCGACCTTGGACTCCGGCCCGCCCCCCGCCGCGTCCTCGTCCCCCGCGCCGCTCAGCACCCCGGTGGGGACGGCGAGGAGGCGCCTGCAGTCCAGGAAGAGCTCCGAGCGGCCCGGGAAGAGGAGGTCCGAGGCGGTGAGCGACGCGGGGCGCACCGGGGCCGCCCCGCCCCACGCAGACGGGGCGCGGAACAGCGCCGGGGAGACGCCCACCCACGCGGAGAGCGCGGCCCGCTGCCCCGCGGCGCCCGCGGCCGCGTCGCGGGGCAGGGCGACAGCGTCCGCCACGAGGCGGTGCGACGGCTCAGCGCCGTGCGAGGGCACCAGGGAGAGCCGCACGGCCGTCACCCGACCGAGGCGCGCAAGCTGCACGGCACAACACCCTGCCGCGAGCACGTGGTCCCCCAGCACGGCCTGCAGCGAAAGGCTCAAGGGCCCGCGGCCGCGCGGCCGGCCGGCAACCACACCCAGGTCGAAGCGCACCACCCGAACGCGGGACGACCCGGAAGGCATGACTGCGGCGCGCGCATCGGTGCTAAGCCGGGCCCCGTTGGCGCCCCAGAGCGCCATGCGCCAGTCAAGGTCCGGGTCGTCCATGGGGAGGCCGGACTCCTCGTCCTCCTCGATGCGCCTCGGCAGCTCGACGAACACCGAGGCCCGGCAAGGCCCGGTCCACGGCATCGGCATGCCCCCGTCATCGGCGAGCGGGCGGGCTCCGTCAACCCTGCCGGCGGGCAGCGCGTCAGACTCGGCGAACCCTGAGAAGGAACGCCCCGCCATCACCACAAGCGATGTGTTCCGTGTCTCAGCGAGCAGCCGGCGCTTGGCTGCGTGGGCGGCCGGCGCCTTGTGCTCGAGGGGAACGGCAACGGGCGGATGACGGCGTGCTCTGCCAACCGCGACCTGCCGCCCGACGGGAGGCTGCACCCGCAGCGTTGAAGTCCCTGGTGCTGGAAGCTCCGGCCATGCCCAAGGCAGGTCATGCAAGCCATGCGCCTCGCTGCCTCGGCCGTGTGTGGAGCTCGGGCATGCTGGCCGGTGGTCGCACGGCGAGCGCAAGCCCGCGGCCCGGGCCCCGCGCATCGTTGGACACGGTGTAGTTGCGCCACACGACTCGGAAGCGTGAAGACGCGTGCGCGGGCGTTTAGTGATGCAGGGTCGCCGGCGCGCCTGCCGGTCACCCGTGTCCCGCACGGGTCATCCAGGCCTCTGGCTGTGCCCCATGCCTGCTTGCTGTGACATTCTGACGTCACTCGCACACCAGGAAGGCGTGCGTGGCCCGAATCTGCCGGGGCACACCCGGCTGAAAATTGATCGACGGCTTGGAAACCCGCCACCCCGAAGCAGCGGCGGGACCAGGTGCGCTGGTAAAACACGCCTGCTCCACTCGCAGGGCTCGCTGGAGCGCGCTGGGAGCGCAGAGTTGATGCGGCAGGTCAAATCGAGCGATGATCGCCCTTGCCCCCCACTCAGCGCCCTGACGGGCCGAATGGACATCATGCAGGCCGACGCAGGCGGTGCACAGACCGGCCTCATAATAGAGCGGGTGCTCCCGGGAGGTGTCAGGACTCGCAGGCCGTCGGGGCAGACCGCCTGGGAAGTCCAGCCCCGCGCGCCGGTCCTCGTGCGCAGCGACCTGGTTTCCGAGCCCTATCAAGGCGACCCATCCTACGATGCAAGCCTGGAAGCCGACGAGGAGAGCGAGCTCCGCCTGTTTGAGCTGAATGCCCGCGAAGGTCAGGCGAGAACGCTCGCTGAGGTCCGCGAGGAGAGAGGCAGGTTCGCCGCCATCGCGAGTGAGCGGCGAGTCATCAAGGTGGACCTAGGGAGGCAGGTCTTGGAGCATCTTGGGATTGCGAACCCTGGCTTCGCCCGGCTGGCTCGTGAATTCGAGTCGAGGACTCTCCAGTTTCTGAACCCCTCGGCAAAGGCGGCGCTAGAGCATGATGTCATGGGCTGTGATCCGACCGGGGAGATGTGGGCCGTCGTTCACGATGCGCTCACCGCTGCGCAGCAAGAGGGGCTCGCCCGGCACATGGAGGTCTCGGCAAGGTGGCACTGCTTTGTGACCGGCGCGCATTCCGTGCGCGACGCGGCGCCGGTGGACTGCGTGTGGGACGTAGCAGGACCGGGCGTCGTCGCGAGGCGGCGCCCGGTGTCGCCCTCGCTTGTGGACGAGCTGTGGGTGTGCATGACCCAAGCGACAGCCGCGCCAGGCGTGGCGCCGGCAAGCGAGCTGCTCCGTGACCCTGTGGTGGCGGCCGTCATGGCAGAGGCCGTGAGCAGCGTGCCGGGGCCGCGTCAGAAGCTCGGCCAGCCTGACCCAATGGTCGCCGCGGCGCAGCGAGCCGGCGCCTCGCTCATGCAGCTTGCCGGCCTTCCGGCTGTGGCCGGGCACCCTTGCCGCACGGGTCCGCGCCTGCGCGCGAGGTCGTGGAGGGCTGCCGTGTCCGGGGACGCGTTCTTGGCCGCGGAGGAGGCGCGGGCGGCCGCCCTCGTCGAGAACGATGTGCTGCTATCGGCGGAGAGGGAGGAGGAGGAGGAGGCGCGGCGGGCGCGGGGGGCGGAGAAGGAGGCGGAGGCAATGGCGGAGAAGGAGGCGGCCGCCGCCAGGGAGCCTGCTGCGTCCGGGGCCGGCTCGTCCGCGAGAGGGCGGGCGGAGGGCGCCCCTGGCCGCGCCGGCGGGGCGAAGGCAGGGGGGCGGGGCAAGGGCAGGCGGCGGAAGGCAAAGGCGGGCGCCAAGGGGGCCGAGGACGCCGCGCAGGCTGCGAGCGCGGCGTCGGCCGGCTCGGCCGCGGCACCGCCCCCGCCCCCGCCGCCGCCGCCGCCCGCCGTCCGTGCGCCGGGCGGTCCGGGCCCTGCCGACACCGCCCCTCCCCAGACCGAGTCCTCGGCCCGCCTCGCCGCCGCCGCCATCGGGCGGTACATGCGATCCAAGGAGCCGCTCCCGCCGGTGCAGGCCGACCTGCCCGCCGGCGCCGAGGGCATGACGATCCGCGAGCTGATCGACGCGGCCCTGGCCCAAGAAACGGGGCTCGTGTGCGCCGCGGGCCAGCTGGCGGCTGTGGACGGCATCTACCGCCTCCCCAGGGGCGCGAACCTTCGCAGGGCGATCCGGGATGCGGCGATCCTGGAGGAGGCCGAGCACACGGTCCGCTGGCCCTCGCAGCTGCCGTCGGCCTTCGATGGCTGGTCGAGCTACCGAGCCAACTCGCGGCTAGACGCCGCGCTCTCTCACGGCGCGACCATGCTCGTGCGACTGCACAACCTTCAGGCATTGCCCCTGGAGCCGGAGTTCAAGGGGCAGGAGGAGAGCGAGGAGGACAAGGCGGGCCCGGACCCTCGCCGGAACGGAATGGCGACGGCTGACAGGCGGGTGATCAAGGGCCGGACGGGCAGAGTCGTGGAGATCCGGCCGCTTCCTCGATCGCAAAGCGCCGACGGCGTGTTCGCGGCCCTCGGGCGGATCACGGGCGAGCGGGCGAACGGCATCACCGCCAGGGCGGCAAGCTACCCGCTCGCCGTCGTCCGCGCCGTCATCGCCATGCGCGTCCGCGCGTCCGCGGTGGTCGAGGGCCTGCGTTCGGCCACAGGAGCGGGCGTGGGCGCGGGCGCGGGCGCGGCTTCGGCGGGGGGCGCCGCGGAGCTGCCGACAGCGCTGCGCGGGAAGGGCCTCGGCTGTCCCGATGACGTCATCCGGGCGGCCACAGCGCACTGCGAGGCCGGGCCGGGCGGCTCGGGCGAGCCATTCGCCGCCACGGTGGAGCCGTGGCTCCGCGACCGCGCGCTGTGGGGCCTCGACAGCAGGGGCTCCGAGTTCCGCCTCCTTGTCGCCTGCGCCTCGCAGCACGCCGAGCAGGCCGTGGCGGAGCGGACGACGTGGTATGCGGCCATCACCGACGCGGTGCCCTGCGCGCACGTGGTCAGGGTGCTGCTCGTTGGGCCGGATGTCGTGGACGCTGACGGGGCGTACTCCCCCGACGCCCCGCTGCCCCCGGGCCTGCCCCCCGCCGTTGCGGCCATCGGGGACGTCGCGTTCGGGCTGCGCTGGCTCCCCGTGGGCTGGAGGTGCCCCGAGGACCACCGGTCGCACGTCTTCCAGCAGGCCAGGCTCCGGCGCGCCGCCGTGCTCGTCAGCTGCCTCCGGTGTCACAGGGCAGAGCAGGCGCTCATCGCGCCCCCGCCGGCTGACGCCCCCGCCGCGGCGGAGGCCGCCGCGGCGGAGGCTGTTGCAGGCAGCGTGTCGTTCCGCGGCGCCTCGCTCGCGTCGGCCGTCGCCGCCCACCACCGGGTGTCCGCGCCCGCGTGGAGGCCGGCGCCCCTCCGCGGCCTCGCTCCGGCCCCCGCGGCGGGGTCGGTGTCGGGGAAGGCCAAGGCCAAGGCCAAGGCCAAGCCCAAGGGGAAGCCCAAGGGGAAGGCAAAGGGGAAATCCAAGCCCGGCAAGGCGGCCGCGGCACCGGACTCGCGCGTGCCCACGTCCCTCCATCGCTTCCTGGACAGCTCCGCGGTGACGTGGGCCGGGGACCCGTCCGTGGTCGGCGAGCTCCGTGCCGAGTTCGAGGCCGCTGGGCCGGCTGCGCGCCAGGGCTGGATGGCGCGGCGCTTCCCGGCGGAGCGGGCCATGGTCATGGCGGCAGTACACCACCCGGCATCCCTCCACGGCGTGCCGGACGGCCCGCGCACCGCCATCGCGGCCCTCGCGGCGACGGGCGTCCCCCTCCTCCTGACGTCGGCGACCAGGGCAGAGTTCCGGTGCCTGACTCACTCGACCGCCCTCGTCACCAACACTCTCCTGGTCCAGGACCGGCTGGCCAAGGAGCTCTGCCCGATGGCCACGCTCACGGGCAGGCATGCCCACTTCGCCTCCGAGCGGAGGCCGCCTTGGGCGGTCCGCGGCGCGAGGACCCTCGTGGAGCGGAGCGCGTGGGGCACCGGCGGCAGCCTGGAGGCCCTGAGCGACGCCACCGACGACGTGGGGTTCCCCAACGCGCTGAGCGTGCTGGCGCAGGGTGTCGCAGGGGAGCCGGCGGCGCGGTCGGCCAGGGACCTCTTGGCCCTGGCGGCCTCCGCTGGTGGCATCGCCGACACCGCAGAGCACAGGACCGGGTCTGCCACGGTCGCAGTCCGCACAACGGGCGGCGCGGCGCCAGCGAAGCGGTTCCTGGGGGTGCACACTGCTCGCCTGGACGGTCGGAGCACGGTCGTGCAGTTTCCGGCGAGTCAGCTCTCCACCATGTGCGGCGATGCCCTGCCGCCGTTCATGAACGAGTCCGAGCAGCCAGCGAGCATGGTGTGCCTGGCGTCCATGGCGGGCAGCGAGGTGGAGGCCGTTCGCGCCGCCCAGCGCCTTGCCTCGGACTGTGTGTCGGCCCCGACGGCCTTGTGAGCGTTGTCGCCCGCCCCAACACAGTTTTATCCGCCGGCGGTCCACCACTCACGCGTAAGGCGGGCATCACAGCCCCTCAGCTCTGGCGGCTGGAGACCAGCCGGCCAGCACCCGTTGGCCCGTTGGCAGGCCCGCTGCCCGCCCCGCGTCGGTCTGCCTGGAGATGGGAAGCGACGCACAGAAGCACACGTCCGCGAATGGCGTGGGGCCCGGGGGACTGACTGCCATCTGGCGGCTGGTCACCAATCTGTCGCCGGAGCAGGCTCGCGCGCTACGGATCTGCGTGGCCTACGCGACGGCGTCCATCACGATCTCGATGATCTACAAGGTGCGGAGAGGGGTTTCTTTCTTCGGACGAGCGCCTGATGACAGGTGTCTTTGCTGCCAGCTCGCGCCTAACGTTGGCCCGCCGCGCTCCCCCCGCCCCGGGCTCCCCCGCAGGCCATTCTCAGCTCGTGGGAGTTCGACTGCAAGTTCCTGCTCCTGTCTGCGCAAGCTGCGCTGTCGCTTGTCGTCTGCGTCGTCCTCATGGAGTTCGCCCCCGGGATGGCCAAGTCGCTGCATCTTGAGCCCGTGAACTGGACCACGTTCCGAGAGTGAGGGCGCGTCGCATGCACCGCGGCACATCCCGTGCTGGCCGCCGAGGATGGCTCGGCGCGATTGCGATTGCGATTGCGCGCAGCAACACCTGCGACTGTGGGACGCCCCGCGACGCAGGTCCACACCGCTTGGGGCCTTGTACGTGGCCAACATTGCTGTGGGGTGGTTCGGCCTTCAGCTGGTGGACGTTCCGATGTTTCTTGCGATCAGGCGCACGGCAACGGCGTTCACAATGCTCGGCGAGTTCCTCATCCTCGGCGTGACGCCCTCCCCGACGGTGCGCATGGGCGTCGCCGTGATCGTGCTCGGAACGATCATCGCAGGGTGGGAGACGTTCAGCAGCGACCTCCTGGGCTACGCGTACACGATGGGCAACAACCTCGTCACCGCCGTGCAGCTCTCCTTCGCCAAGCGCTTCAAGGAGAGGTCTGGCGTCCAGGGCTTCGGCCTCGTGCTGTACAACGGCATCACCGCGCTGCCGCTCGCGCTCCTGGGCGCCGCCGTCCGCGGCGAGTTCGCCGAGGCCGCCAGATACGAGCACCTGTCCAACCCGGCATTCCTCGGCGCCGTGGTCCTCGCCTCCTCCCTCGGGTGCTTCATGACGTACATCGTCCTCCTCTGCGCAACCGTCAACTCCCCCACCGTCACGTCCGTCACCGGTAACGTCAAGGATGTCGTCTCAACCTACGTGGGCGCGCTCCTCTTCCCCGGCTTCGTCCCCACGGTGCTCAAGGTCGGTGGCCTCGCCGTTTCCTTCACCGGAAGCGCAATCTTCACGTACTCTAAGCTCACGGAGGCCGCGCGGCCCAAAGCGGCGGTTGCGGTCGAGCCGAAGCCACGGGCGGAGGACGAGGGGGAGTCGGATGTGTGACGCGGGCGGGGCGGCAACGGTCATAGCGATGGCGTGAAAGGCCGCGCCAGCATCGAATTTTGCGTGAAGACGGTGGTGTTGAATGAACACCGGGGGTTGGGGTGAGAGTGTGCAGGAGACGCCGAGGCGCCACGGCACAGGTCCGGAGAGCTGGGACCAGGCGTGCCTCCCTGGCAAGACCCCACACGATTGGA
>Ga0136560_1001800_pt1 | contig 10991 bp, 15 predicted proteins | sample AntRauMeHopE1497_FD_104925 | JGI IMG/M metagenome (GOLD analysis project Ga0136560, IMG submission 104925) | Saline lake microbial communities from Rauer Islands, Antarctica - Metagenome Hop E1 #497 | ecosystem: Environmental > Aquatic > Non-marine Saline and Alkaline > Saline | place...
CGAGCGACTCTTTGGGCCTTGCGAACGAAACAAAGCCAAAACAAAGCCAAAACAAGGGGCTAATAAGTGGGCTGTCGAATCGGATTTGGCTTCCGGAACCCCAGATCTGATGGTAGAATGCAATCTTTCACTTGTTCAGCAGTGCAAAACCGGAACAACCAACCAACCAACTGTGGCACAGTGTGTTGGTCCCCATTGGACTCCCCAACAGCAATTGGCAGCCAACTTGGGCCGGTGTTTGTGCTGATGTGCAAGTCCCGTGAAGCCCTCTTGGGCCGCACATCTGCGGAATCCCAGGGCCAAAGATGGCCTCTGGGCGCTTTTGCGTTGAAGCTGGGGACCTCGCTCGGACTGCCTGCTCGCATCAACAATGAACCGAGCACCTGCTTCGCTCCGACGAAGTGGGTCCGCTGTGTTCACAAAACCAAGCCAAGAATATGATTCACCGGCATCTAGTCGTAGTATCTCGTATCTCCAGTATCTAGATGTCGTATCTCGAAACTCCCGAACACGACTCGGTCGCAAGAGTGAAGTGCACATTGCCAGTCATGCACCCACAACCAGCTGGCAATCACGTCACCCCTGGGGGGACCGATCCAATAGCTGCATCGACACCGGCAGCGGGACCGGAATACTTCTCTCTCTATTTGGAAGCGACAGTCCGTGAGCGCTTCTGTTGCCACCTGGATTCAGGGGTGCCTGGCAGTGGCGGCCACTCTAGTAGTTGGTCGAGGGCGAGGGCAAGGGCCCTCCCTCCCTCGTCACGCATTCGTGTCCTTTAAACGCCCGGTTGAAGCATTGAAATACGATAGCGCTGCATAAGCAATTCCGACAAGAATGACCAGCTGCCTCCCCGCGATGACAAAGAAACCGGCGTAGAAGAGAAAGTCCTCGAACCATCCAAATAGAATGTACGAGATGAGGAGGCGCCACAGGATGACTGACGCGAGCGCAGCACCATATGCTGTCCTTGCGGCGTGCAATCCACGCTGTAGGTATCCATCGGTGGCATTCCCAGCTTCATTGGGCCTCAGGAGCGCGGCAACGAAAACCACGAAGCTCGCAAGCTGAGCCAACGCGAAAACTGAACTCGCAATGGGGTTGGTATCGGAAAAGTTCCACAGCATCCTAGCAGCAAGGACATTCGGGGCCAACAGCCACAGCAGCCAGAAGAAAACTCCCGTTTCGTCCGCTTCAATAAAGTGCTCCAAGAAGTCGTAGTCGTGCAAGTAGTATGCCAGGATCGTGGCTTGTGGGCTGCTGGCGCATCCAGCGAGGAATGCATCAAACCTCGCCTTGTCAAGTTCCCGCACCTCAAAAAAGTCTAAGTCGCCGTAACCCAGGGATGAGCCGCCGAATCCTTCCGCTGCCAGTGGGGCCGGGGTTTCGAGCAACTACGCCAAATCAGCCTTGAGCCTGTACATTGGAATCCCAGAGGTAGGCAGCCCTAAATCACGCATAACTTCAACATCATAAGCTTCAACTATGTCCCACAGCGTTACTATTGTTAGTCCATTCGACTTGATTAGCTCGGCCGCTTCTATTGACACGATCGAATGCTCGGACAAGAACTGTGCAGATACGGAACTGTCCCAAGACCTTGCCGGCAAACTGTGCTCCAAGCCTGATACAAACAGCAACAGTGGCAGTAATGCCGTCAATCGTGTCAACATCCTGCAATAGAGCTAGTCTAAGCCCCAACTGTATCTCGAACCCTTACTTTCTGCGCGTTCCCGTCCTTTGTGAATGCATGCACTACAGTGCGCTGCAATACAAATTAGTTTCGTTTTTGATCCTCCGCTCTACATCGGGATAACAGCAACACGTGCCATCATTTGGTAGGTTTCAGTTGCAAGGAACATGCAGGCAGTATAGTGAGCAGTGACACCAGGTGCGGGCAGTGGCAGACCCGAGCCAGGACAACGAACGTGCTCGCACTGTTGGAAGGTTGATCCGATCACATGTTCCCTCTCGCGTAGCCGCGAACGCTCTTCTTGAGCTCTGCCATAGATAGCGGCCTCGCCTCCTCGTCGCTGTCTTCGTCGCTGTCTTGCTCGTCCTCCATGTCTCGCAGCCGGGGGGGCTGCACCTTGGGCATCGCATCTGACGACTCTTTGTGCCTCGAGGCGGGCCCAGGACCTAGCACTGCAGCGATGGTGCGGGCGACTTGCCTCCTCTGTGCGTCGGTCGAGGCATCACCCGCCCTGCCCTGTGACCCTTCAGAGCCCCCAGCTGTTCCCCCAGCAGCGCCCCCGCTCCCTGTCCCCGTCCCAACCCGCGGAGCACTTCCCGACGACGCGCTCCCCGCACGATGACTGTTCCCTGGTACCAGCCCAGCATCGATGGCCTTGGCAGCGGCGAACGCCTGCAGGACCTCGTCTGCCCTTCGCTCGACCAGACCCAGGAACTGGACCGAGTTCGTCTCCGTCACGGCGGCGCCGTCAAGGGTGCCTGCGTAACCTCGACCGGTGCATTCCAACCGTCGTACGGCACGCTTCACGCCTCGACGGAGGCCCTCGAGCTGTCCAGCCAGCTCCTCGTACTTCCTCGAGTTGTCCGCCACGGACCGCCGAGCGCTCGTCAGGTTCTTCTCTAGTTCTCTGAGAGCGTGCCTCTGTCCCAGGGCTGAGGTTCCGCTTTCGGCCGACGCCGCTTCCACGTCCTCTCGCATCCTCGCGATCCGATCCTCCAGTCTCTCCGACTCCGCGCTCTGCTCGGCTGCGAAGTTGAAGAGAGAAAAATTGGCTTCCTCGTTCTTCGTGAACACTGCCACGAGTTCCTCCACGTCCGAGATGCCGGTTGCCTCCTGAATCGCGTTGAAGGCACCTTCGTAGTACTCCACTTTGTCCTCGGCTGCCCTCTGCCTGGCCTTCTCGAGAGCCAGCTGCTCCTGCGCAGCTCGCCTCTGGTCCTTGAGAGCCTTCTCCTGGTCGATCCCCATGGCGCCGCGCTGCTGCCGGTCCCGCTTGCTCGCCTGCTCTTCTTCCTGTTTGATCCGATCCTCTAGCTCCGCGACCTCTCTCTCGAAGTCCTCCCGCTCCTTGGCCATGGCCGCCTGCAGGTCCATGAGCTGGACGGTGGCGCCGTCTCGGATTTCGTAGGCTTCATTCGAGTGCTCGATGAGCATCGCCATCTCTTGCTTTTTCTCCTGCAATTTGCGCTCCATCTTGCGATATATGCCGTCGAATACTACGCGCTCGCTGCGCAAGTTGTCAATCTCTTCTCTGAGCTTCTTGTTCGCGGCGAGCGAGTCGTTGAACTTGACTAGCGCTTTCTCCAGCCGACTCTCAAGAATGCGAATCTGCTTCTGCTTAAGTCGAGAGTTCTCGCGCGAAGCGAAGGCACCTCCAGTTTCAACACGTAGTGAATCTATTTTTTCTCGCAAGGTGGCAATATTGTCACGAAGAGCCTTAATACTCTTTTTTTCTATCTCAACTTTACTGCTGTACTGGTCAACTGCGACATAAAATCACTAAGTGCACCCACTTAGATCATGTCGATGCAGGCAATACTTGGGTCGCAGTCGAAGCGAGCACCAAACCGCAAGCGCAAATACACACTAACTCACGTTGGCCGTGCAAACTCTTTGACTAGCTTCCTTTTGACTGCTTTTTCTGAGTGTAACGCATCTCCATATCCAGCTCTGTCTTTAGTCCTTCATTATCTCTTACTAACCGGTCGATTTGATCCTTCTACTTCCGAATGATTGACAAACTCTCGTCAGCGTACGATTTCTTCATCTGCTCCAGGCTCTTATACTCTCGTTGCAGTTTTTCAAACTCTTGCCTGATAATCAATCTATCATCTCCATTTCCACCCGAGGCCGCCATGGCGACGAGGCCAATTTTGGCGATGCAAATGCACTTCGTGTTTCGTCAACGGAAACCAGAACTGCGTACAAGTTCCGCAAATGCGCGGCTTCGCGAGCTCGCGTGTGTCCGAGTCGCCGGCTAAATTATGTATGCTTGGCACCTTGCGCACCAGAATCGCTTCTCGATCTTAATAGCTGCTATAACGCAAGTACGAGTGAACCATCATACACTTAATCAACTATGCCAAGACTGAGAGGGCAGGATGCTGCGATGATTGTGGCGAACACTACGATTATATCGGCAGTGTCCCAGCCTGATTCCGCATCTGGGCCCGCACTGATCGGTGGACTGATCGCAATAGTGGTAGTTGCTGCCGCAATTTTTGTCGTGGGTAGCTTGTGCTCGTGCGCCGGGGGCAGAAGAGGGGCTCTTCCGAATTAGGGCAGTAGTCGCACCGTCAGCCACAGGGGTTCGCTCGGTTCGAACGCTGACCTACGTGTGCCAAGCCGGCCCGCGCCTGAGCCATAGAATCACATAGGAAAACGGTACAGCGATTTAGACCAAATCAAAGGTATTCGTAAGCCGAATCCTCTCGCAAACCTTGATCGGGAGGCAAAGCATCCAAGACCGGAACGCCCACGTGACGAGTTAGCTGCATAGGCAGGACGCAGCGGCAGCAAGAGGGTGAAAACGTCTAGGGACATTAGAGGGGTGAAACGAAGTGCCCCTGAGGGTCCAATTATAAACGCAGACATTAGTTCTGACGGGAGCAGCGCTGCAGCGCCACATGCGGTGGAACTGGTGTCTCTAACCCAGACCCAGACCCAGACCCAGACCCAGACCCAGACCCAGACCGGATCCACTGCCGAGGCACTGAAGAAATCGAAAGCGACCGATCCAGCAATGGGTTCTAGCCTTGCTTCTGCAAGCCCCTCATCACCCATTGTCAGAGGACGGTCGGATCCTGTACAGTCTAACCGTAGGAATGACAAGGCGGTGTCTTCATTGAGAGCCATTGCGGCGAGTCGCCCGGTAGGCGGAGGTGATGATGAGAGCCAGGTGGAGGCGGAGGTTGGCGTGGGTATAGGTTTAGATGTGGGTATGGGTACGAACGTGAATGTGGGTGATGAAAGCAATTCCGGTCTCGGTGGAGGCGCTGTCCTTGGCACAGGGATCAGTCGCGGTAGCAGCGAAGGGCTCTTATCAAGAGCCACGGCTGCTTCAGATGCCGTGTCTCAGCTCGAGGAGGAGGGCGATGACGACGAGACAGGTGGCAGTGGGGGCAAGGCAGAGCCAGGGAACCTCGGGGAACTTAGACGAACACGGACAGCTGTGCGAGTGCAGCAACCGAAACTACCGAAGCGACCAAAGCTACCTCAGTCAATGCGTGCAGACGACTCTCGTGATGCTGGATTACTCGCAAAGGGAGGACGAAAAGGACCTAGCTGCACTGCGTGGAAATCTCAGTCTCGACCAACATCAGGAGCATTGCATGCCTGCAGTAGCCAGGAGGCCCCGAGATCCAGGTCAGAAGACGGTTCGGAGGACAGAGTGGAGGCAGCAGCAGCGGAAGGAATGCGAGTCTTTCGAAGGGAAGAGGACGAAGAGGACGAATGGTTCGTGAACGTTTGCTCTGAGGAGAGCGAGTGGGTGCTGCCACCCGATGGGGTCCTCCTGCGCGACCTGGAAGAGGCAGCAGACCTGGAGGCATTCCTGCGCGAGGCCAGGGAACAACTGCAACAACACGGTGATGAAGAAGATCTAGATCCGGACGGTGTTCACGGCGGCGATTCTGGCGGAGAGGAGAAACACCCAGAGGACGAGGACAAGGACGAGGACGGCGATTCTGGCGGAGAGGAGAAACACCCAGAGGACAAGGACAAGGACGAGGACGGCGATTCTGGCGGAGAGGAGAAACACCCAGAGGACGAGGACAAGGACGGCGATGAGGACGACGATGATGGTGACGATGAGGACGGGGCAAAAGCCACTGATGATCATGTAGAGAAACTCGGTGGAGATGAAGATGAAGATGAAGATGAGCACGGGGATGGTGGCGGTCGATCCGACGAGCAGCAGGCCGTGCTAGACACTGTGGTGAGATCGGCGAAGGAACTCGGGGTGGACGTCTTGCAACGGGATGCCGACCACGAGGACGAATGGTTCTCCAGCCTTGTCTCCGGGGAGACGTTCTGGGAGAGGCCAGCCGGTGCGCTCGCCGTGCTCACGACAGAGCTTGATCTGGATGACCTTGAGGCGGCCATGGAGGCGATCGGAGCCGCGGCCGAGGTGTGACGAGTGGGAGGGAGACCGTGGGACGTGATCTTAATTGGAGACGGGGGCTAGCCCGTTTTACAGGATGTTACACGTTACACGTTACACGTTACACGTTGCACGGCTGCAATCCTAGATGGGTGCAGGCAATTCGATCGATGGTCTGGAGGGGGACGGATTGCCGACTCTGTGCTCATATCAGGATATAGGGAGAAAAACGTGGCGAAAATCTTGGGAAATAATCTAGACTTTCGGCTTCCATGGTTACTATTAGTTCTTTTGCTGCCTCTTGGCCTGCCTCGCCGCCCTCTTCTCTGCATATTTCTGGTCGATCCCACGCTTGCCATCCCTGTAGGCTGAGTTGCCACGCCCTGAAGGCATGAGGGAGTCCCCGCCTGCCTCGGCGTCTGTGAGCAAGTGCGTGTCTTGGCCTGCGTACTTTGAATCTGTCGGCTCGTTCTCGTTAAATGTTCCTGTGAGCGAACCGGCCACCGAGTATGCAGCAAACCATGCCAGCACCTACAGAGCTGTGATTCCATACAGGACAAAGCCGAAATCAGTCACGTGCTTCTCAATCTCGCCCCGTAGGTGTTCTTCCTGCAATGTCAAGATAACCGACCGAAGCACGTGCATGCTCAATGCTTCGTTGGACCATTGTGCGCAAAACATATTTGTAGATGGATGTGTCGAGCAGCAGCAAGCATCTCACCACATGGTCTTCCATTGCAGATACAACCTTCTCCTTTGAGCTTTTGATACTGAACACAAATGCTGCAATGAGCTCTGCTACTGCAATGACGGCCATCACCACTAGGTACGAAGTCACGAAAAGAGAACTTCCTGAGCAGCAGAACGTAAGGCCCGACATGAACGCATTCACGAAGCCAAAGGCCATAATACTTATGGTGAATACACTAAAAGAATTGAACTTGATTACCATGTAGACTCTGCGCACGCATAAGAAGCAGGTGAATGCGTAGACTAACGTGCAAACCCCTACTAGCACCGTTCTGCAACAGCAACCAGCTAGCAACGACTCACCCATAGCCAAGAATGCCAAGCCCAAGAATCAGAATAAACAGATTAAAGAACTTCAATACAAAGGTCATGCATTTGCCGCAGCATCCAAGGTCATCCTTGCGAGCAGCAGCCATTTCAAGAGAAGAAATGCCCAAAGAAGGCCATTCTATCTCATATTATGCGCGCTACAATTATTGACTAATGTTGCGTACACTTTCAAAGGCACGAGGCGAGAAGGAACCCGTAGGTCTACAGCTTTGATCGGTTCCTCGTTGTCATGGAAGAGCGAATCGCTTGCCCATGGCGAATATTTCAGGATGTTGGTGGTGGATATATTTTAGGTGAGTGAAAACCGAGAGTTTGGCTCGGGATGGCAGGAGTGCCGGTCTTTGAGGGCTGTCGTCGAAATGCGTGGAATTTCACGATTTCCACGTTCCAGCTCAATTTTGGCCGCTTTGCATCGCAGGAGCTGGAGGTGGAGCTATCTGGCATTTTATAATGGGAATACGGAATTACCCCAAGGGTCGAAAACTGCTTGGCGGGCTAACCCGAGTTCGGTTACGCGCTCCTGTGCTCGGTGGTAACTTCGCAGTTTGGGGCATGATGTTCAGCATATTCGACTGTACATTGACCAGAATACGAAAAACTGAGGATGCTTGGAATGCTATCATCGCGGGTGGACTGACTGGTGGTGTGCTCGCTGCAAGAGCAGGCCCTCGAGCTATGGGCAGGAGCGCCTTAATTGGAGCCATGTTTCTGGCTGTCATAGAGGGCTTCGTTCTGTTCCTCTCCCGGTTCATGCAAGACATGCAACAGAAAACACTCAGAGACTAGTATGAATTGATTCATGGCGAGCCACCTCCGGCTATGCAAAAGGACAAGCTGGAGCCCCCACTTCGTGCCAGGCGACCAGAAGAGACCGCCCGCGTGGCTGGGGCAGGCGAGCTCAGTGGCACCGAGATGCTGCTGGGTGGTTCACAGCACTCCGGTTCTTCCTCGTTGGCCACTAGTCCTCTTGCCTCGGCGATGGAGCTGCAGCTATATGAGGGCGGAGCTGGGGCCGTGCTGGTCAGGATGCAGTGCGCGCTGCTGACAGCAGGTTCAGAGTTCACGCAAGGGGCCAGGCGCTGGGCTGCTGCTGCTTAGTCTACATTGCCCCCTATGGTTAGGGCAGGACTGGAGGCTGCGATGGGTCGTTCCATGATGGCTGGAGGCAGCGCACTCGCAGCATCAGGTGCGACTCCATCAACCTCTTCAGCTAGTAAAGACGTTGCTGGACGTTCCGATAAGGTATTTGATGCCGAGGATGCCTCGTTCCGATAGTAATGAGCAAAGTTCTGTGCGTGCAATGAGATGGATATTATGAACAGAGTTTGAGAGAAGCTGAGCGAAAGTTCGCCGGTAGGCGGGTTCGGCTGCCGGCGAGCGAAGGGTTCTTCGATCCACGCACTTTGGCCGGAAGGCATGAATCAAACGGAACTAATCTCATCCACGATTGAAGCAGATAACTATGAATCCTCCTCGTCAGTTGCGTTGGGTGCCGTCGTTTCGGTGCTATGGCTGACATCGGTAAGACGGAACGAATCCGGATCTGATCTAGATGCTCGGAAGTGAAGTGAAAACTGTTAGTAGCGGCGAAATCGATCATGCCAAATTCTCGTGAGCCAATCAATCGCAGCTGTTCTGTACTAATTTTTTGGCGGGTAGTAGAACATCAGCCCACTTGGGCTCGATCCGGAGTGCTGTACTGGCGTCAATGCTTGTTAAAGCAGGGTACGCCATGACTGCGACCATCGTTAGGTGAGGTGATAAAAACAAGCTCAATGGAGCGCTCCTATTGAGCACAATCTGAGCAAGTAACGGGCAGTATTTTTACTTATGTGATTCCGTTGTCAGTCTTGGTGCGGCGATTGTGCGACGAGCCTGTGCCTAGATTGAACTCATTCTTGCCTCTCCCAACTCCTTTGCAGTTTCGGCTGCGGTGGAGACCTATTCATTGAAACCGGGTCAGTGGGAGCTTGCCAGCAGTATACATTTGCTCGCATTATGATGAGTTCGGTAGCTGCGGTGGAGTTCGTGTTTAGGTGCTGCTCTCTGTTGCTGCTCTGCTTGGGATATTCGATCACACTGAGAGCTGTCCCAATCGAGTAGAGATTCTGGCTCAAGACAGTGAGGATTCCTAGCATTCTCCCTGCTGTACCACACCCAGTGCTTCATTATCCGTGTACGAGATATCAGTCGCTGATTCCTTGCAGGTCGGTCCAGCTCTAGCCATCGGGCACTTCTGCGCCACGCTCGTGGGCGGGCATAGTGCGTTGGGTGCGTCGTACATTGCAGGATCCTGCGCGGTCCTGCTTGCGTTTGCCTGTTTCTACTCATCCTCGGTCACAACCGGTCGCATGGAAGCCCTGCTCCGGTTTGTGGGGAGGCACCGAGATTCGATTCCCGCCGCTGCGTTCCTGAACCGAAGGGCCGTGTACGAGCAATAGGGACACGCGAAGTCCCTGCAGTTCATAGTGATGTACTACTGCGCCCTCCGCCTCCTGTGCGCCCTCGTTGCCTCGCGATAGGGGCGATTCCCCTGGGTCGCCTTCGTGCTTGCCGAGATCGGGGACGGTCTCATGGCCGGCATGGCGATGAGAACCATCCTAGAATTCCCGGCCAAGCGGTCCGTTCGGTCACTCGGGTACGTGTCGGGCATGCGGCTGGCAGGGCTAGAGGACTTATTAGGCAGGAGCCCCGGGGACCAAGGTAGGCCGGGCCCCGATAGGGAACACAGGGGGCATCGCAGGGGCAGGTCGAGAGAACGAGTCGGCCGTTAGGGTGCTACTGGCGGTACGGGGTCGCGAGGGAACAGTCATGGGTCACGATAGGGTTCGCAGGGACGGGTCCAAGCCTCGGCAGAACCGGCATCCATGGGAGGCGAGCTGCTATCTGCACCGCAAGGCAATGCACCCACGGGTCCCTCGAGGACGGAGCAGCGATGGGACCGCACATGGCGCCGCGCGGAGGCAGCAGAACGGAGGCGCGGGTTCCGGGTGGATGGAAGTAGAAATAGCGCGTTTGGGCGTCGAAGAGCCAGGCGGGGGGGGAGGGGAGGGAGGGGAGGTGGCATGGGTGGAGGGGCAGGAGGTGCCAGAGGAGGGGGGGGGGGGGTGGCCATGCTTCAGGGCCTGGCTCTATTGATCCAGGCAATGTGGCAGTGCTGGTGAGACGAGACGAGCATGCGAGAGGGGGGCTGCAAATGGAGTCAAGCATGCCGCACAATGATAGGGTTTCTTCCAGGGAACACAGGTCTCGGCCTCGGGCTGGAAGTGTGCCTGCTGCACTCCAGGCGCCTGGGCCGATCCACCCAGATGACTACGATTCTTCGTCTTCATCTTCGTCGGTCAACTCATCGTACTCGGCCGGGCGATTCGAGAGCCGTCGTGCAGGACAGTCGGTGGGAGCTAGGGGTAGGGGGGTCGGAGGTCGTTTCGGTCTCAACGACCTGCTCCCGCATGCAACAGCTGGGGATGAGGCAGCTGAGCGCAGGAGGCGTCGGGCTGCCGACATGGCAATTGGCCGTGCCAGGCTGGCGATGCGGCTAGGCCTTCCTATGGATGCGCTGCAGTCGTCATCGTCATCCAGTGAGTTCGACGGACTAGTTGAGCTGGAGGTGCAACGCATGCACGGGTCCACAGTTCGAGGAGGAGAAGGAGACGGTGGTGGCGTCTTGCATGAAGATGAAGATGAAGACGGTGAGGCTGCAGCTGGTAGGAGACAGAGGCAGGGAACAGGGTAGACGTGGACCCAGGAGTCAGACGGTCAGCTGGTTCCTGGTGGGGCAGGAAGAGGAAGAGGGAGAGGGAGAGGGAACGGATCTCATCATCGAGGCGGCCTCCA
>Ga0136560_1001801_pt1 | contig 10989 bp, 4 predicted proteins | sample AntRauMeHopE1497_FD_104925 | JGI IMG/M metagenome (GOLD analysis project Ga0136560, IMG submission 104925) | Saline lake microbial communities from Rauer Islands, Antarctica - Metagenome Hop E1 #497 | ecosystem: Environmental > Aquatic > Non-marine Saline and Alkaline > Saline | place...
GGCCGGCGGCGGCGGGGGCGACGGGCAAGCCGGGGCCGCCGAAGCCCAGGCCGCTGTTGCTGCCGCCGAAGCCCAGGCCGGCGTCGCTGGCGCCGGGGCGCAGGCCGGCTTCGCTGGCGCCGGGGCGCAGGCCGTGGCAGCCGAGGGTGCCCCGGCCGACGCAGCCCAGGAGGGGCCCCCCGAACCACTGGACGAGGCGCCTCGGCCCGAGGAGGGGCCGCACGGGGACGTGGCCCCGCCCGCAGGCGCGGCGCCTCAGCCCGAGGCAGCCCCTCCCGCGGGCGCCGGGGCACTGGCTATCGACGCCGCCCCTCTCGCGGGCGCCGGGGCACTGGCTATCGACGCCGCAGCGGGCCCGGCCGAAGCCGTTGCCGCCGACGAGCCCGAGGCCGACGAGCCCGCGGCATACGAGCCCGCGGCCGACGAGCCCGCGGCCGACGAGCCCGCGGCCGACCCGAGTGGGGCGCGAGGGGGCGGGGAGGCCGCCGCTCCCGCGCAGGCGCCGCTCGGCGACGACGGTAACCCTGTGGCTGCGACCCCGCGGGCCTCAGAGGACGGGGCCGACGACGACCCCAGGGAGGCGCTGGCCCGGCGGGCGGACGCCAGGACCGCCGCGGCAGTGGCGGCCGTCGCCGCGGCCGCGCCTGACAGCCCCGCCGCAGCGGCCGCGGCGCCTGGGGGCGACGACGAGGACCCGGCCACGCTGGGCAGCGCGGCGGTGGAGTTTGGCTTCTCGGACTCGGACGACGACGCCTGAGTCGGGGGAGATCGTCGTCGCTCCGCGAGCGCTTCCGGGCGCGGCGGGCTTGTGGCGTGTGTGTTGTGACGATTGACGTGGATCGTTGCGGGGCTGTGTTGTGAGGGTCCGCCGTACGTGCACGCACGCAGGAATGAACACACGGCCTTCTTGGTTGGCGGGAAACGGCGGCGGCGGGCAGAAGGGGTTGCATAGAGCGCGGCGGCGGGCCCGCGCGGCGGCCCCTCGGCCGCGGCCGCCAGTGCGAATACGTTTTGGGACCGGCGGCTCGCGCGGGTCGGGGCGCCGAGCCTACCACTCGAGCTTGATGGGGTAGTCCCCGGTGAAGCATGCGCTGCAGTGTCCCGTGGGCATGGACCAGCTGTCGCTGGCGGCCTCGAGCTCTGAGTGGGACGAGGTCTCGTTGCCGCCGGCAGAGGAGACGCTAAGGCGGCGTGCGCCCTTGCCGCCCTTGCGGGGCGCCGAGTGGGCGTGGTGGCCGCCGATGCCGGACCTGACGGCGCGCATCATGCCGTCGTGGGTGATGTACTCGAGGCTGTCGGCGCCGATGTGGTCGCGGATGGCGTCGATGCTGTCCACGCGGTGCGCGATGAGCTCCTCGTAGGTGCCGATGTCCACGCCCATGTAGCAGGGGTGGCGCAGGGGCGGGCTGCTGATGCGGATGTGGATCTCGGCGGCGCCGGCCTCGCGGAGGAGGGGGACGAGCTTGCGGAGGGTGTTGCCGCGCACGATGGAGTCGTCGATGAGGATGAGGCGCTTGCCGCGGACGTTGTGGGTGAGGGCGTTGAACTTGAGGTGGATGGCGTTCTTGCGGAGGGTCTGGTCCGGCTGGATGAAGGTGCGGCCGATGTAGCGGTTCTTGCAGAAGACCTCGGTGTAGGGGAGGCCTGACGCGGCGGAGTAGCCGATGGCGGCGGCGATGGAGGAGTCGGGGACGCCGCTGACGATGTCGGCCTCGACGTGGCACTCCTCGGCGAGGACGGCGCCGAGGCGCTGCCTGACCGAGTGGACGAGCTGGCCCTCAATGAGGGAGTCGGGGCGGGCGAAGTAGACGTACTCGAAGACGCAGAGTGCAGGGGGGATGCGGGGCTGGAGCTGGGGCATGGCCACCCAGGAGTGGACGCCGTGGGCGTCGATGCGGACCACCTCCCCCGGGTGGACCTCGCGGACGAGGGTTGCGCCGACGGTGCCGAGGGCGCAAGACTCCGAGGAGAAGAAGTACGACGGCCCGGAGCCGTCGGCGTTGACGCGCTTGCCGATGCAGAGGGGCCGGAAGCCGAAGCGGTCGCGCGTGCCGTACACCGCCTCGCGGGCCAGCACGGCAAAGGCGAAGGCCCCCTCGGCCTGGGCCACCAGGGCGGAGATGCGCTGCACCATGGGGTCGTCGCGGGACGCCGAGGCGAGCACGATGGCGCCCTCCACGGGGGAGGAGGCCGACCCGGCGCTGCTGCCGGCCGAGTCGGCGCGGGCATGGCTGGCCGCCGCCGCCGCCACGGGGGCGCGCACGGAGTGGACGCGGGCCACGGCCGCGGCGGGCGCGTCGTCGCTCACGGGCGACTCGGTGCCGTCCGCGTCCTCCTCCTCGGCGTCGGGGAGGGTCATGCAGCCGCCGCGGGGAGCGGGGGCGGGGGCGTCAGCCCCGGCCTCTTTCCTGGCCGCGGGCGAGGCGCGCATCCTCGCGGCCTCGTGGGCCGAGAGCCGGCGCGCGGGGCTCGCCGGTGCCGCGGCGCCGGGCTCCTCCGTGTACGTCAGGTCGACGCCGACGGCGGCGGCGCCGGCGGTGGCCGGGTCCGCGGGCCCCGCCTCGGCGTCCTCCGCGGCCGAGTACACGAGGCGGATGTTGGCCAGCTGGTCGGTGTTGTCGCGCGCCAGCATCTGCGCGATGATCTCCGAGTCCGTGGTGGTGAAGAGGCCGGTGCCGGCGCGGAGGAGCCGCTTGCGCAGCATCGTCTCGTGCACGAGCTGGCCGTTGTGCGCCACGGCGATGCGGCCCTGGTCCGTCTCCAGCACGAACGGCTGCGCGTTGGCGATGACCGAGCTGCCCTTGGTCGAGTAGCGCGTGTGCCCGATGCCGATGCGCCCCGACATTGTGCTCATCACGTCCTCGTTGAAGATCTGCGACACGAGGCCCATCCCCCGGTGCACGTTAAAGGTGTGGTGGTGGGACGTCGCGATGCCCGCGGACTCCTGGCCGCGGTGCTGGAGCGCGTACAGGGCGAAGAAGATGTTCTTGGCCGCGTTCTCGACGTTGAAGGCCCTGCGGACCACAGAGCGGGGGGATGCGGGCGGTGAATCGCGGAAGGCCGTGCGTGCTTCCAGCCGCCGGGCGGGTCCGGGCGAGGCCGGCGCCCGGGAGCCCCGCTGGTGAGGACGGCAGGTGCAGTGCAACCCCGCGACACGCGCTTCGCCGCCATTGGTCGCCGCGTTTCTCACGCGAACACGCCGCACTCGTGCTGGGGGTGGTCCTCGTGCACGCAGTCGTCAGCATCCATGAATGCCATGCCCCCCGGGCGAGCGCAGGGCCAAGGTGCGGGCTGCCCGACGAGAGCGGCCGACGACATGGGCCGGTAGAGCAGGACAGTTCCCCGTCCGGCCCTCTCCCGCGCGCCCTGGCAGGGGCCGGGCCGCCTTGGGCGGCACTCTGCGGCACGCATCGCCGTGCTCGCACGTACGCTCGCCCGCCCAGGCCTGGCCCTCGCCCTCGCCCGATCAGGCGCCCGCCGAGCCTTTGCGTCGCGAACGATGGCAGCTTCGACCACAGCCGCGGCTGTGCCTCCGCCCCTCGCCGCGAGCGCCGCCGAGGCGGTCTCCGAGGGCCTGACCGAGAAGGTGGCGGCGGCCTCCTCCGCCAGGGTCCCCGAGACGCACCTCCGGGTCGGCAAGCGGTACCAGGGCAAGGTCCGCGACGTGTATGACCTGGGCGAGGAGGTCCTGTTCGTGGCCACGGACCGGCTGAGCGCGTTTGACCGGAGCCTGGCCGTCGTGCCGCTCAAGGGCGCCGTCCTGAACCTCATCTCGACCTGGTGGTTCGAGCGCCTCGCCCCCGTCGTCCCCAACCACGTCGTCCGGCTCGTGGACCCCAACGCGGTGCTCGTGAAGCGCTGCGAGGTCTTCCCCATCGAGGTCGTGGTGCGCGGCTTCATCACGGGCACGACCTCGACCTCGCTGTGGACAAACTACGCGTCGGGCGCCCGCGAGTACTGCGGCATCACCTTCCCCGACGGCCTCCGCAAGAACGACCGGCTTCCCGAGGCGGTGCTCACGCCCACGACCAAGGAGGCCGACCACGACCGCCCCATCTCCCCCGAGGCCATCGTCGCCGAGGGCTGGATGACCGCGGAGGACTGGGCCGTGGTGGCCGACGCCGCGATGCGCGTCTTCGCCGAGGGCCAGCGCGTCGCGGCGGAGCACGGCCTCCTGCTCGTGGACACCAAGTACGAGTTCGGCCGCACCGCCGACGGCACAATCTGCCTCGTCGACGAGGTCCACACCCCCGACAGCTCCCGCTACTGGCTCGCATCCACCTACGAGGCCCGCCACGAGGCCCGCGAGGAGCCGGAAAACATCGACAAGGAGTTCATGCGCCTCTGGTACCGCGAGCGCTGCGACCCCTACGCCGACGCCGCCGTCCCTGACGCCCCCGAGGCCCTCGTGCGGGAGCTCAGCAGGCGCTACGTCCTCCTCTACGAGATGATCACGGGGCAGCGGTTCGACTTCGAGGCATGCGGGGGGGACGCGTCAGGCCGCATCCGGGACCGCATCGCCGAGCTCCACGCCCCGGCGGAGGACGTGCTCGTGCGCTTTGCGGGGTCGCATGCCGCCGCCGCGCGCATGGGTAAGGGCGCCGAGGCCCCGGTCGTCGAGGCGTACACTTGCACGTCGGCGATCAAGGCCGCAGAGGCCGCGGGCAGCGTCGAGCTGCTCGTTGCGGCGGGGGCGACGCCGACGTTTGAGCTGGCGGGCGCCGCGGAGGGCGAGAAGGGACTCGACGAGGCCGCGCTGAGGGAGGCGCTCCTGGCCGCGGGCGTGAAGCTCTGAGCGAGCCGCGCTCGCCGGCGGCATCCCGCGGCGCACCGTCCCTCGTATGAGTGGCCGACGCGCCCGAACCGAAAGCGTGCTCGTGCAAACCGAGCGGGCCGCACCCGCGCTCGCTCCAGCCAGAGCTGCACGCACGGTGGCGCGAGACATGTCGCACTCGGGTGGAACACCAAGCCGGGGGCGATGCTCCGGACCCTCGCCAGCGTCGCCATATTCGGTGCCGTGACGGCACAGGCCGGCGGGTCGGTGCAGTCGCTGTCGTCCGGCGCGGGCGCGGCGTGGTCGTACATCAGCGCCAACGGAACGCTCACCGGCCCGGCAACGGTGCCTGGCGCCATCCACACGGATCTTCTCGCCAACGGCGTCATCTCGGACCCGTACGTGGGAAGGGATCCGGTGGACTCGATGCGGTGGGTGGCCCTGACGGACTGGAACTACACCGGCACATTTGCAGTTGCGGCGGACGTGCTGGCCCGCGAGAGCGTCATGCTCGTGCTCGAGGGCGTCGACACCGTGGCGACAGTGACGCTCAACGGCGCGCTGGTCGCGACGGTGAGCAACATGTTCCACCGCAGCGTCATCCCCGTCAAGGACCACCTCAGGGCCGGGACCAACACGCTGCGCTTCGCGTTCGAGTCCAAGCCCGCCACCGCCAAGCGCGGCCAGACGGCTTGCAAGGCCGAGGCCCCCGGCTACTGCCCGTTCAAGTACCCCAACAAGGCCCAGAACGGATTCGACGGCTTCAACCTCGTCCGGACGGAGCAGTGCTCGGCCTCGTGGGACTGGGGCCCCGGGTTCGCCCCCGTCGGGGTGTGGAGGGAGCTGTACCTGCACGGCTTTGACGGCGCCGTGGTCAGGGACCTCGTCGTCAGCGCCGACGCCCCCGCGCTGCGCCTCGGCCCCGCCCCGGGGCTCAGCGCGTCCTCGTCCGCGGCGGACAAGCGCGCCGCCCTCGCCCGCGCCACGACGGCGGCCCAGCGGGGCGCGGCGGAGTGGTCCGTCACCGCCACCGTGTACCTCAACGCGGGCGGCGCCCAGCTCTACAACAGCACCATCTGGGGCGGCGGGCCGGCCGCGGACCCCGCCCCCAGCCCCGGCGGCGCGGCGGTGCGGGGCACCGTGACGGTGACTATCGACGGCGTCCCGGGCGCGACGGCCAGCGCGCCGGCCGAGGTCCCCGCTGGCGGCGTCGCGAGCGTGACGGTGACGGTGCCGGGCGTCCGAGGCGTCCTCCCCTGGATGCCCAACGGCTACGGGGACCAGCCCATGTACGTCGCGCGGGCAGTCTTCGCCGCGGAGGGCGCCGGGCCGCCGGCCGACGGGGCGCCCGGCACGGCCGCATCCGCCGCCGGCGGTGGCACCGCCGCCAGCCCGGCCGCCATCCCCGTGCTCCCGCCCGCCGACGGCTCCCTCAGCCGCCGCTTCGGCTTCCGCACGGTAGAGCTGGTCCAGGACTTCCTCCCCGGGCCGTCGCCGGAGCACTCCACGTCGTACTACACGCGCGTCAGCGGCCTTCCCGTCGTCTGGCACGGCTCTAACGTCGTCCCCACGGACGCCTTCCAGTCCCGCGTCAGCCGTTCCACGCTCGTCCGCTTCGTCGCCGGCCTCCGCGGCGCACACCAGAACGCGGTGCGCATCTGGGGCGGCGGCGTGTACCCCAAGCAGGCCCTGTACGACCTCCTCGACGAGTCAGGCATCCTGGTTTGGCACGATGCCATGTTCAGCGACGCGCAGTACCCCGTCCCGGGGGCCTTCCTGGCCTCGGTCGCTAAGGAGGTGCAGGACTCGGTGAAGCGCATCGCGAGCTCCCCCAGCATCGCCGTGTGGGCGGGGAACAACGAGAACGAGGGCGGGTACAAGCCGGGCGAGGCCGACTCGGCCTTCTACGGGCAGCTCACGTTCGGCACGGTGCTGGACAACGTCACGGCCGTGGACGCGTCGCGCCCCACGTCGGGGAGCTCCCCGTCGTGCGGGAACGAGACGGCGGCGTTCCCGGTGTGCGGCAACGTCCGCGACGAGTTCAGCGGGGACGACCACCGGTACTTGTACACCCTTGACCCGTGGGACGTCTCCATCTACCCGCGGCCCCGCGCCATGACCGAGTTCGGCCTGCAGTCCTGGCCCGAGTTCGAGACCATGCGCCGCTACGTGCCCAGCGACGACTGGTTCTACCTCTCCCCCACCATGGTGCGCCGGAACCACCACCCGGGGGGCGTCGCGGAGATGTCGGACCTCATCGCCATGCACTGGCCGCTCCCCGCGGCGATGAAGGCCAACGCGTCGTCCGAGGCCGGCTTCCGCTCGGTGCTGTACCTGTCGCAGGTCTACCAGGCGTACGCCTACTCCACCGAGATCCAGCACCTCCGCCGCATCCGGAATGAGTGCGACGACGGGGTGGGCGGCTGCACGCAGGGCGGGATGCTCTACTGGCAGGCCCAGAACATCTGGCCGGGGGCCTCCTGGGCCTCCATCGACAGCGACGACCGCTACCAGGCCTCGCTCTACCACGTCGCCAGGGCGTACGAGCCCGTGCTGCCCAGCGCCTTCCTGCTGCGCCAGGGGCACGGCACCCTCTTCGACGACGACGCCCTGCTCGGCGCTTACGTGGTCAACGACCGCCCCGAGACCCCCATCGAGGCCGGCATCCTGGAGATGTCGTGCTTCTCGTGGTCCGGCGGCCTCGAGGGCCCGCCCAGCGTCGCGGCCAACGTCAGCGTGGGCGCCGCGAGCTCCCGCTCCGTCCTCACCACCACGCTCGGCAGGGCCCGGGCCATGACCGGGTGCGGCGGCAAGAACGGCACGCTCCTCACCTTCCGCGTGCTCGACGTGGAGGGCGAAGTGGTGGGCTCCAGCACCCTCCTCGCCTCGGACTTCCATGGCTCCCCCGGCCTCCTCGACCCGAAGCTCACCGTTGTGTCTGTGCGGGACGACGGGCCGGCGGGCCCCCCTCCCCAGTTCGCGGGCCCCTCCGCGTACGGCGGCTCCCTGTGGCGGGAGACCGTCCGGGGCGGGCACGCCTTCAACGTGACGGTGAGCTTCGAGGCGCCCGCGGCCTTCGTGTGGGCGTCGACGGCGGTGGACGGCTTCTGGGCGGACAACGCGGCGCACTTCCTCCCGGAGGCGCAGGGCGTCCTGGGCGGCACCCGCACGATGCGCTTCATCTCCCGGGACCCGACCGCCACCGCCGCCGACGTCGAGGCGACCCTTCACCTCATGAGCGTGTTTGACACGTCATCCGAGTACGCGTGAGGCCCGTCCTCCGCGCCGCCGGGAACCTCGTGAGCCGCGGCTGCCCGCGCACCTCGCGCGCCTGCAGTGGCGATGCTGCTGTGCGCGACACGGATGCGCGCGCGCAAGACGGAAGCCGGTCGCTGACGGGCAAAACCGGCAGCAGACGAGCCAAGACTCGGCACACATTCGCAAAGACTCAAGGATGCTGACTGCTGTGGCGAACCGTCTTCACAAAATATGCACGACGGTCACGCGCACATCTCCGAACTTGCTCGAGTCGAGCGATGGCCGCCGCCGCCGGGCCGAGCGCCACGACGATGAGACGAAGCGGCCTGACACTTGCTGCGCCCACGGTGACTCTGAGCGCGCGGGCGCTGGTGGACCGGGTGAAGCCGGAGCTCGCGAAGGGCGGGCAAGCAGCCCCCTGGCCCACGCTTGAGGCCCTGAGCGAGGCACACCAGGCCGACGGATCGAGTTGCGTCTTTGCGGCAGCCAAGGTGCGGTCGCCGGCGACCGCGGTGACGATGCAGGACGTGCTCGCGGCGCCCGAAAGCGATGTTGAGCTGGTCGTCCTGGACGGTAAGGGCACGTGCAACGGCCGCCCGTGCACGTTCGTCCTCGGGATGATGACCGGCGAGGTCAGGCTCGCGTCCGGCTGCTTCACCTTCGCGTGGGGCCTGCCGTCGGGGCCGTGCGCGGTCGCCCTGCCCTCCAGCGTCCTGCTCGGCCTAGCGTCCGGCCGGCCCGAGCACGGCCAGGGCATCGCGGAGGAGGTGTTTGTTGACGGCACCCGGATCATCGGCACCAGGACGGCGGCCGGCTCGTGGCTCGGGCCGGTTCTGTGCCAGCTTCATGACGGCTCCGCCGAGTACGTCGTCTACGCGGCCACGAGCGACGGCGCTTCCCGCGAGATGGTGCGCAGGACCCTCTCGCACGAGCAGGCGTCGGCCATCGCGGCCCGGATGCGGCCGCTGACGCTTCCGGGCGCACATCTCGCCGACGTGGCGGGGCAGGTGCCCGGCATGCACGCCGGCGACCTGGCCGCGGCCTCCCCGCCGGCCGCGCGTCCCACCCACATCGACGTGCCTCCCGCGGGCGACGCGACCCCGGCGCCGGGCGCTCTCTCGGCCACTCCGGCCGGCGTCGCAACGGCGCCGACAGAGGCGCGCCGCGCCCGCGCCGCGATGGAGGTCCGCCGCCTCCTCAGCAGCGTCACGGTGGACCACCTGGGCGGTGGCAGCACGGGCGGCGGCAAGGTGGTGACCGTGGAGCTGGACGCGTCGGTGGAGGACGCCCTCGCGGTCCTGACCGAGCACTCGGTCCTCTCCTGCCCCGTCACCGACGCCTCGGGCGCCACCGCCTCGGGCAAGGGCTCCTACGTCGCCGTGGTGCACATCGCTGACATCTTCGCGGCGATGGTGGAGGTGCTCGCGAAGCACGGCGACGACGCCGCCCCGTCGCCCGCCGACCCGGCGGCGACCGGGGCCGACCCGCACCCCGCGGGCCCGTCCCCCCTCGTGGAGACGACGGCGGCGCCGCCCCAGGACGCGGCCTTCCCCTCGGGCGCCTCCGCCGGGGCCCGCCGCTCCCCGCTGTCCAGCCACACCCGGCGAATCGTCGACCCCGACGTGCCCGCGGACGTCGACGGCGTCGCGCCGGCGGCCCACGGCCGCACCCGCACGCGCCGGACCTCGGGCTCCGGTCAGGGCCTCCGCGCCGCCCTCGCCCACAAGCGGCAGCTGATGCGCCTCTCGGTCCGTGACGTCCTCGGCATGGCCATGGAGGCGGAGGCCACCCGCGCGTCGGCGTCCGCGGGCGGCGCGTCCAGCGCGGGCTCGGCCATCGGCACCCTCCCCGCCGCGACGGCCACGCCGACCCGCCCGGCGTCCTTCCGCCTCCCCCGCTCCCTGGAGGAGGCCGGGGCCGACGCCTCCGCCCCGAGCAGCGTCGGCTCCGAGGCGGACGGCGACTCCCCGACGGCCTCCCCCCGCCCGGCGGAGATCTCCAGGACGGCCTTCCGCCAGCTCCCGGCCGGCTGCCCCGCCGTGTACGCCGCCCACGTCCTCGCCGCCGGCGCCCACGCCGTGCCGGTGGTGGACGCCGACGGCAACCTGGTCCGCGTCGTCACGCAGGCCGACATCATCCGCTTCCTCGCCTCCGGCCTCGACACCCTCCCCACCACGCGCACCCTCACCCTGTCGGACCTCGGGCTCGACACCGCGGGGGCGGAGCGCCTCGTCGTCGCCCGCTTCGACGAGCGCGCCATCGACGTCTTCCGCCGCATGCGCCGCGCCGGCTCCAGCGCCGTCCCCGTCCTCGACCGCTACGGCTCCATGTCAGCCAACCTCTCCATGACCGACGCCAAGGCCGTGGCCAAGCACGCCTCCATCGGCCTCCTCAGGCTCCCCCTCCACGCCTTCTTCCGCGAGATCGCCTCGGCCCGCGACATCCGCAGCCCCTCCATCTACTGCCGCGGCGCCGACCCCCTCCACCGCTGCATCATGACCCTGGCGGCCACCCGCATCCACCAGGTCTACTTTGTCGACGCCACCGTCCGCCCCACCGGCGTCCTCCGCGTCTCCGACGTCCTCCGCGTCCTCCTCGGCGAGGAGCCCTGAGCCGCGCGGCCCCGGGTGTGCGAGCGACTGCGATTGCGTGAGGTCGGCCGCGCGATTCGAACAGTGTATGGGCCGCGGACGGATGCCAGCGCACGGGCAGCGACGCGAAAGTGATGGAATTGGGCAGGCGCCAGCTCTGGCCGCGAGGCAGAGGAAGCCGCGCGGCCCGCCGACGCCCGCACGCGCGCACACACACACACACAGGAAGACTGACGGACACGACGGGGGGGGGGGCGGGCGGGCGCCCGGGGCCGGCGGGGGCAGGCACCGCACCCCCCCCCCCTCCCCCCCCGCCCCCCCGCCCGGCTCGCTCGCTCACCCGGCGGCGCCCCCGTCCCCGTCCCC
>Ga0136560_1001803_pt1 | contig 10986 bp, 17 predicted proteins | sample AntRauMeHopE1497_FD_104925 | JGI IMG/M metagenome (GOLD analysis project Ga0136560, IMG submission 104925) | Saline lake microbial communities from Rauer Islands, Antarctica - Metagenome Hop E1 #497 | ecosystem: Environmental > Aquatic > Non-marine Saline and Alkaline > Saline | place...
CCTTTCGCACTAAATGCCCGGGCAGCAAGTATCATTTCTCTCACGGCAGCTAAACCTGTGGAGCCTATGCCTGGTAAGGCGGAGGCTGCATGCTGTGCAAGGCAGGTCAGCGCAGATCCGGCTGGTGACTCTGCTCTGGGTAGCGAGCACGACAAGAGGACCGATTCTAGAAGATTTTTATCATCAGCACATGGCACCGCGTGCTATCCACCCAGAACAATACTTCGATAGACGGCACCAGAATGCCGAAGTCCAAGGCCGAGCGAATGCAGCACTTGCTTGGCCGTCAATCGCAGTTTGCGAATCAAGGCCAGGGAAATTTCAGCGGACTTGCAGCCCCCAGAAACACCGGCATCCCTTGCTTGGTGGACGTCGTGAGCAGCCTAAAGAATTCTGCTGGCCGCGTCAGCCAATCGCTCCTGTGTGACCAGCGAGGCGCAGGTATGCACTAGCTCATTCACGCGAATACCGCCTGGGTCATGACCTTGCTGCATGGCGCTATCAGGAGCTACTGGGGGGATCCCCATCGATCGGAGCACACCCGATGCCTCAGGTGGGAGCATGCACGTTAAAGCGGGGTTTCGTCCAAAGTACCAAATCGGACACGATACCGCGAGGATCCACTCACGGTGGCTTGTGCCTTCACGTTCTGTTGCCCTGAGGAGCACCTGGCCGCTACCTGGTGACTAAGCCAACACATGCACATGCACCTGAGGCGCTGTAGATTCACCCAACTGGCTCAAACGTTGAATCTAGATCCATCCTGCGACCTCGTGGCACAGTTTTTCCGTGTTTTCAGCAGAATCGGGCCATCGCAACCGCTTGGGCAGCTGCCCTTGAGAACACGCGCGGATCTCGGTAGACGATGCATCAGCTAGATCTATGTGCGACCCGGATGCATCTCTACGACTTGAATTGCTTACATGAATGGCCCAGACGCGGGGTACAGATTCGGCAGAGCAACGCATCCAGTCAATCCACGCCATGTCTGGGATCAGCAGCCGATGTGAATCCAGCACCATGCGCTGCCCACTAGCCAGCTAATGCACTTCCACATCAAATGGCAAAGGGTGCAATGGCATGGTGCCATCGCATGAGGCTGTGTCTGCTGCGTGAGTCACGACCTCTTGTTGATGAATATCAAGGTGTGCACCTGACCTCGATACCAGTTCCTTGACCCACGCATTCTCGCTAGCAGATGCCACGTCAAGATCCATGGCAGCCTCGATCGAGGTCGTATCTGTCCCTCTGGCCTGGATAGCAGCCAACCAGTCGCATGGAATCAGCTGAGCACCCCTCTCCAGCTGAGCATCCCTCTCCAGTGCGTGCCCCTCGCACTGAGGCGGCACTGCGTCTCCTAATTCGGGCGGCACTGCGTCTCCTAATTCGGGCGGCACTGCGTCTCCTAATTCGGGCGGCACTGCGTCTCCTAATTCGGGTCGGCTGGAGGCTTGCAACCCCAATGCATTTGGCACTCGAGCAGCACTTGCTCCACATTCGGGAGGTGTGCCGAGCTACAGGTAAGAATGGCGAACGAGGCATGTACACTTGGCCTATTCGATCGGAGCCAGGTGGAATCGCGTCGCCAAAGCATCTACCACGTCCTCCATTTGCAGTGCATCTACGTGCAGGGTGCGGCCGGCGTCAGAGGAACCCACCCGGAGAGTATGAGATCCTATCTACAGCCGGGCTTGCACCAGCACCCTCGTGACGGAACCTTCGACAGTTTCGCATGCAGACGAAGCAGTTGCTCGGGTCATGATCTCTACGGGTACATCTACGACCGTACTCAGAGGAGCATTGACATGGACAGAATCCATTTCGTGGATCCATCGATTGGCATTACGCTCGAGCTTCATCACTTTGGCCGCCATGACAGCGCTACTGTATATTGGACCAACCTTGTCGGGAGTTTTCAGGAACAGTCCTAGCTGTGGATGCACTGCCTTAATACCGCCTGCGAGACCTCCAGCGTTGACCAATCGTAGCTGTACGGCATTATCTGACCCCGTGTCCGTGGTAGCCTCTTCCTAGCGCGAAGCCTCTGATGGTCCCCTTTCTCCATCTTCATCTTCATATTCATATTCATCTTCGTCTTCATCTGCATGCCTTGCTAGTCGTACGACTCGTGCCTCGTCAGTTCCGTTTGGCCGCATCTAGATCCCGGCTGGGATGCACCCCCCCTCCTGCTATGGGCCCTCTGCTCCTACGTAAGAGGAAGAAATGCAGGAAAACTGTACAGAAGCTGCACCCAAACGGGTTGCAGGTGTTGAGGAGGTCTCGCGTGGAGTTGGCGTCGTTCGGGTAGCAGCATACTCGGGTTCACGCCGGTGTGATTCCAACAGCTTCGGGATGTCGTGAGCAGCACCCATAGCATCTCGGTTGAATTCCCTCGCAATTTCGATCAGCTCCTCCTCTCGCGACTATATTTGGTATTTGGCCATAACGATGAGCCGCTTAGCTCGATCGAAACTACGCTGGTGATCCTTCCTGGGCGTAGGCAGTTGCATGCTGCCGGTAACGGCTGAATCCCGGCCTCGCAGGGAACAAACAGTAGAAGAGCTGGGTACATTGGACGATGAAGTGATGCCACTGGCAGCTCTCCCTCTCGCAGGACTGTATTCGCTCACCGGCATGGTAGTCACTGGGTCGATGGGCAGAGCGTGTGCTTGGGATTCAAGTTCAAGTCGCGAAATTGTTTGCCTCCGGGCTTGACTACTTTCCCCTCCTACGACCCGCCTGCTACTACTAATACCGTCGACATTAGCGCTTACTGCTAGACTGCAAGTTTTGAGGTGCTCATGCTATAGTAGTTGCTTCTCGGTCAATTCTGTCTCTACCTTTGCACAACCGCTTTGTGGATTTACCCCAGATAGTCCGTCTGGGCTACATGCCGACATGGCTTTGGCAGCAACTTTTTTTCTCCCTGAAATGTCATGTGGCTTGGGGATGCACCGTTGGGCTGGTCGAAAATCCGGATATGTCGGCGCCGGAATACCTTCGTATGAGCCTGATGCACTAAATTCTGCCGGGTCCATGTTCAAACTAGGAAATCAAAAGCACATCCAATAAATGCAGATTTTTGTTTTATTATCGACGTCATCAATAGCTTCCATCGAGCCCGAGAGTGTGGTAAAGTCACCAGTGGATCCTAGCAAGCCCTTCAAGGTACCGGCTCCGGATCGATCTATCTCGAGCCGGCTGCCGCGTAGGGGATCAAGGATCCAGCGATCTTGCGTATCGCCGCTGCACATGCGCGCATCATCTTGCTCGATCTAAGATCAACACTTCCATCGGCCTTATCTAGAACACGGATCTGCAGGATCGTGCCTCCTCGCCGTTTGCCGTATCCCATGTGCACTGCTCGCTGCACTCAGACGGACGCCTGGCCCAGGAAAGTGCTTGGTCAATCAGTGCAGGTCTGGGTACCTCCCCATGATCCAAGATAGACCTCAACTCTGCGCCTTACGGCGGAGAGAGATCTTTATATGCAGCCCTCCCTCCGCTTGAGGCATAGTTAGGCTACTGGCGTAAGGAATGTCCGTGCGATTTCCAATCATCGGACCGTCGAGTTTCTCACCATCGCTTGCGGAACTTGACTTTTCGGGAGCAGAGGCGATCGGCTCACCACCGCAATGCAATGCCTCGAAGTCATACCTGTGATACAGCGTGGCTAGAATCGTCGAGATTTCCAGCAGCGCCATCTCTTTCCCCAGGCAGCTTCTCTTGCCGGCATTGAAGACGGGATACACGTAGTCGGACATGCGAGGCAAGGTGGAGACACCATTGGACCCGTTGTTCCCTGACATGGGGCACCCACTTGCAACTTTGGCACTACTTCCCGCTCCGCTAACCGGGCACGATGCTCCACTGACACTTTGCTTCCCAGCCAGATTCTGCTGGTCCTCCTTGCCGTCCCCTTCACCGGTGGCATGGGCATGGGCATGGGCCTCGCCCTCGCCCTCATTCTGGCGCTCTGAACCTGCATGGGCTATGCGACTCTGCTTCTGCGCCTCCGTCGCTGCCTCATCAGCTGCTCGCCTCTCTGCCCATCGCTCTGGCCTGAACACGTCTGCATCCTACCCCCACAGCGCCTTCCAGCGTCCCATGGCATAGGGAGCATACACGACGAAACTGCCCTTGGGGATGCGAGTGCCATCGGGGAGCACGTCATCGTTAGCAGCACACTTCACGTCCTTGGGCACGCTGGGGAACAAACGCAGGGTTTCCCGGATCACGTCGGTGGTGTAGGACAAGTCCTTTCTGACCTCGTAGTAAGTTGGAGTGAGAGCCCCAGGGCCTGACTGTTCCCCAGAATGGGCATTTGCGCTGCCTCCTTCTTCCTCCCGCTTGGCATACATGGCATCAAACTCTGCCCGCATCTTCGCCAGCACTCGCGGGGCCTGGGCTAGACAGTATGCGATCCACGATAGGGCCTGTGCCGACGTGTCTCTGCCGGCGATGAGGTAGTTCAGGACGAGATCACGAAGGAACTTGTCGTCATTCAGCACGAGCGGCTTGCCTTGCTTGTCCTTGAGCTGCATGAAACGAGAAAGGACGTCCTTCTGGTCGAGGTAAGCTCCGGAGTCTCTCTTCTCCTTGATGAGTTCCAGGCAGAACGAGTCGAGGAAGGCAACTTGCTTGCGTATCTTGCTCCTAGACCCGTCGATCCACTCAGTGAGTCGCCAGAGGGGGTTAAAGAAGCGCTCCTCAAGCAGCGTCTGCACCCCGTCGAAGGCACTGGCGAACGGGTGGTCGGGCATTGCAAGGGATTTGATGTCCTTGCCGAAGCCGATCTCACCGATCGAATCGAGAGTGAACCTGTTGGCGAAATCGAAAAAGTTGACCACCTCGCCTGTGCGTGCCGCTCTGTCGAATCCCGAGCAAGCAGTCTACAAGTGCTTCTGAAACGTAGGTTGCATCACCTCTCGCATCATAAGGGTGGAGAACATGTGGAGGGATTCCTTCCGCTGCCTCTCCCACAGCTTGCCATCGGCGTTAAAAATCCCGTCTCCAAGGAGTTCGCCAAGCATGGCCTGGAATTCTTTGCCTTTCGGGTAGTTCTTAAAGTTGTCCTGCAAGATGTACCGCACGTTCTCGGGGGATAGGACCACTATGTACCGCGGAGTAAGAGGTAGCCGGAACGTAAACACGCTCCAGTTGTACTGCTTCGCATATCCCATGAGCGCGTCCAGCATACGACTACGGATTGGCCAAAGTTGCGGCATGTTGTATACGATTGGATACTCGTATGGGCCTGGAATTGTAACTTCCTGCGGGTGAATGCAGGGGAGCTAGGTGATGCAGTAGCTGTCTCTTTGGCTGAAATAATAAGGCGACACGGAACATTTCAGCGACAGGCCGGGACACGACTTGGCAACAGAGAAACCAAAAGCATAAAGTCGACCCTCTACAGATCCAACGCACACCAAGCGTTCGGACCACGCAGGTCGGCCTCAAACATCAAGACCCGAGCGATAGCTGGCTTCAAAATAAATAAAATGATAGCGCAGAACTGATATATGACCGCGAGCATAATGGTGCACACCACGGTAGACCTCATCAAGCTAACTTTGTTTCGTATTCCCCTTCATAATTCATGGAAGACAGAGACAGCTCGGGCGCAAAAATGACGTTTATAGCGACGGCTTAAGTTCAGCCGGTTCCTTACCTTCATATTAAGTAAGCAGAACACGATCAACCCAACAGAAAATGCCGCAGCAACAAATACATATCCATCCAGCTACACGACGAAATCGTTTAAAGCCTGCCAAATGTCTTCCATATTGTGGACAGTACTGGAATGTTTTTCAGTGCAACCGCAGCACGTGCAAATTGGTTTTTGCCAATTAGATACACGGCTTAAACAATATGTGGCACTACAGTGCAGTGATACATGGATCCACGATCTTGATGCCGACCACGACCGGTCAGCAGTACATCGTCTAGCAGTAGCTAGATCATGCGGCCGAAGTACTTAAGCGTGCCGATGATTTTGCTTTATGCACTACTCAGCACAGTTAGTGCAGATTTTCATCCCGTCTTCGACCACCAGCATGTGTAAGAAGCGATCAACATTAGAGATCAGTTGCTTGACATATTGTATTCGCTATTATTTCAATGAGTTACATGCATTTTACGACATTCTATGGCCCCGGTAACTGCATTTGAGTATGAATATCGTAGATTCTGATCCACACTTTAATAATTACGATCGTAGGAAGTACGTTGCAAACCACAAGCCCGTGTTCGTTAACGGCAGTGGGGTGTCCTTACTGCCTTTCTTTTCACCTACGTATTCAACACCCACGCTAGTGGGTCTGATCGAAGAAGCAAAAGCCGGGGATGCGGTCGACATCGGAACTCCAGGGTTTGACTCTTGGGGAAATTGCACTTGGGCAAGTACTGGGTGCCAGGGGTGCACAATTGAGCAGATGAAGGCTGAAACATTCCCCGTATTTCCTGCAGTTTTGAACGCGGTGCATCGTGGCGTGAAGGTTCGAATGCTAACGAACAACTACAACACACCAACGTGCCCTGGCCTGATTGCCCCTCTGGACTTTCTTTCCCTTAATGGCGTTGAGCTCAAGTACTACACAACCACGACTTTTATGCATGCAAAATACATCGCACTGACCCCCCCGGCAGATGCAGCAGCAGCAGCAGAGCACGGGCTGCCAAACGATGCGACGACCAGGGTGGGTAGTGGTAGTAGCAGGAAGGCATCTGTCTCTTCGATCAATTTCTCATAGACGAGCTTCCTCAAGAACAGAGAGGCTGGAATCGTCATTCAGTCCCAGTCCCAGTCTGCAGAGGGCAGCGTACATACCAGCCCAGACTCAGAGGCACTCCTGGACTTCTTGCAATCGATCTTTGAGTTTGACCATGGACAGGGGGACGAGTACGTGGTGAACAACACATACACCAAGGAACAGCTGCAGGCCATCACCGACGATGCCCCGTACCCTGTGCCCACGCCCACACCGGCTTCGATCCCGGGCCAATATACCCCCCCTGCTCCGGCGGCAATCCCTCTAGACGGCCACGGGTCGGTCGGTATCACTGCGAGTCCCGACTACGCGAGGCAGTAGCTGTATGCCGACCTGAATGCGACCAAGTCGTCCCTGCAGCTGATGATCTACCAGGTCACTGATTTCGGGCTGTGTGACTCACTGCAGGCGTTATCTAAGCAAGGCATCAATGTGACAGTGCTGGTGTCCTCGGACATTTACAGCCACTTCGACAAGCAGGGAGCTGAGTGGTGCTACGAGGCACTGAGCAAGGCAAGCATTCTGCCCCGACTTACCCCGAGCTACTACCGCTTTTCCCACTAGAAGTTCTGGATCGTGGATGGCAAGAAGGTGGGCATGTCCACAGGGAATTGGTCCCCGAGTGACTACAACTACCCGAGGGAGGAGGAGAGGGTGTACCCTCCATATCCATCGGGGGACTGGCAGGACACGAACCGGGATTTCACCGTGACCGTGGAAGATGCCGGGGTGGTGGCTGTCTTTGATGAGCTGTTCAACGGGGATTGGGAGCGGGGGTCGGATTGGTATCCAGGGTGGTGCTGCGAGGAGACCGAGAACTGATCGGTACTCGGATTGGCCATACTGCAATGCGTCGACAGACGAATACAAAATTATTTCCTGCAGCTGAGTTGTGTTGAGTCATGCCCGCTTTGCTGCATTTTTCACGAAGGAAGGAAGGAGTGAATAGTGATTTTTTAAGGGATGGATGATCATGAATCATGGATCCCGGGTGGAACGAACGAACGTTCCGAACGAACCTCCTGCTGTGCACCTAGGCTGCAGCAAAGAGTCTGCCCCGCACAGTCATCCAACGACTACAATATGTTGAATGCTTTAGTTTTGATTGCTGGTTCCTGTGTCGCAGCTGCATAGACTATTCCGGACAATCGACCACTTCTTATGCGTCAAGCAACCGTGACCGGATCTTTGCACGACATTGGTTATGCTGTTGGAAGCGCCTTTCAGTCCGAAATTCACCTAAAACTGCAACGCTACGAACCCCTGCGCTAGTATGTGAAAACTCAGGATGGTAAAAAGGCTATCGAGTCGCTGCGATCTGCAGTTGAAGCAAGCAGTGTATATGGACGGTATCTGGATGAAGTCCGGGGCCTGGCTCAAGGCGCCAACGTATCACTAGACGATGCCTTTTTGATGCAGTGCGGTGATGAGTTGGAGAATCTTATGCGCATTCACGTGCCACACTGCAGCGACGTAGCAAACCCGGAAATAGGGGGTGGGGGCCTCATGGCGCACAACGAAGACGCAGGCGTAAGCAGCTTCGACTGGCGCACAGGGGCCCCTCTCACATATCTGGTGAACGCGCGAGAGACAACCCCGGCCAATGAAATGCGCGTGGACGGCAATGATTCTGCCACCGGATTCACGGCTCTGTGCTATCCCGGCCAGCTCCCAACCGGAGCCTTCGGGTTCAACACCCGAGGACTCTTCCTCTCCCTCAATGGGCTTTTCCCAGAGTTCGTCAACGTCACTGGCATCCCACGGCATTTCGTGCACAGGCACCTGCTCACCGCCCCGACTGTGGATGATCTCATCCGGCGGCTAAAGGACGTGGATGTAGCGTGCGGATTCTCTATAAATGTCGCGTCCGTGAGCGAGCCCGGGCGGATCGTCAACATGGAGGTTGCAACCGGCCGAGCATGGAGCGTGATGGAGCTACGGCGCGGCGAGAAGGCCGTCGTCACCACAAACGAGGGCGGAGCCAGAGCCGCCACTGGATAGAAGAAACCCATACCCACCTTCACCCTCACCGCCGGGCCGCAGCCATGGCCTTTCCCATATCCGGACGGGAGTGGGGCGTCACCTGCCGAGTCTAACTTCAACTTCCACTTCAATGAGTACGTCAGGATGCATACAAAGTAGTTCCCCGACCCCTCGTCTTTCGGCAGGGCTTCTGCCGCGCACTCCCTCCCAGTGCCATCCGACGCCGAGGCCATGACCCGCATCCTTGGAGATAAGTCCAATTCAACGTTTCCCCTCTGGAGGAACGGCGCCCCCCCAGACGGCATCGCCACTGTATGCACTGCTTTGTTCTGGGTGAGCAAGCCGGGCAGTGGGACGCAGACCATGGCCGGGGCCGGTGCAAGGATGCCTGCCTAGGAAGGGGCAGGGGTGGGGGAGCTCAAGATCTTCGTGAGGGACCCTCGAGACGAGAAGACACCCCTCGTCGCCTTCGACGTGAGAGACGAGGAGGCATCAGCATTGAAAGCACGCACCATGAACACATGAAATTTCAGCGGGGTGCAAGGACGAGGCGGTGCAGAGACTTCTTCCAGCGTGTCCAGGGGTCTCTCTGTATATTTATTACCTAGTTTATTTTCTGTTCTTGCTTGGAATGAGTGCTAGGGCATTCGCTAATCTGGAACAGCTCGTGGATAGGGAGTTGGCGAGTCGTTCAGCTCATAAAACTCGACAGGAAAGCCTCTGTGGTAGTGACAGCTCGCGCCTAAGAAGAAATATATCTACCCTATGTGCTTAAGCTTGATCTAGACTAGGCTACTTCAGCTCAACGGCTATCTTGAAGCCTATCCACTAACGACACAAGGACCCAAGGGTACAAGTACCACATCTTGCCCCGTGCCACTTTGCGACTCAAGCCTGTCCTCACCTTCATCACAAACCAATTTTATTTGGAAAAACCTAGGGCACCATGGCAGCCGCATCACAGCAAGCGGCGCTAGCCCCAATACTTCTCGATTCGAAATCCAAGTCTGGAGATGGCATAGGCACCAAACCAGCTTGCTCTGTTGTACTAACAACCATAGATGAATTTGAGGTGATTATCAGAGCAACCCGACTAGGCGTGAAGGTGGGTGACTGTGTCTCTGATATTCTGGATCAAGCGCGAGAATCAGATGACCTATACGCAGGATCCATGAAGCCATTCCACGTGATGAAAGTTTCATCGGGTGGCCATGTCCTGGAGGGAGGGTGCGTAGCTACTACTGCGGACCTTCATCAGATCGAACCTGGAATACTTCTGGTATCTGTGCAACTCTCGGCCGAAGGCTCACGGCTGGCAAAGCTGGAGCATATTCGAATCGCCGTGCACATTGCTACCGTCGACATCAATGATGCCGGCTTCTCGTGGGAGAATTGGTACAAGCACGAAGATGCTCAGCAGGATGAAGCGGCGCTGAAGCTGATGTGCAGCACCTACTGGTCGCCAGACCAAGGCTCTAGCCTAGTCGAAGGGATGGAGGAGATCATGTCCAGCCGTGGGATCAATGTCACTGATCTAGTACAGCTAGATGAGCAAAGTGGCGGCATCGGGGTGAGTAGGGGGATGAAGAGGTCAATTGCTGGTGGAAGCACTGCTGCCAGCCGGCGCAAGCTCAGGCGCAGGCGAGGGCAAGCACAGGCGTAGGCAAGCACAGGCGCAGGCGCAGGCGAGGGCAAGCACGGGCGCAGGCGAGGGCAAGCACAGGCGTAGGCAAGCACAGGCGCAGGCGCAGGCTAGGACAAGCACGGGCGCAGGCTGGATCAAGCGTCCAGAGCTCGGTGCTACATTAAGTGCGTCTAGAACGCATCAGACGCTCACGATATGGTAAGGGACATGCTTGAAACGTCAGCGATCGGCAACAAGCGCGAAGTGAGGGATGTGATGTATGCGGCGTCGAATGGCTATCATTGCAGCGCGAAAAAGATCAGCAGCATGAACGAGTAGACGTTCTATGTGAGCGAGGCTGGGCAAGTGCTGCTTGCCACATAGATCCAACCTACTGAAGAGTCACCTCCAACTCGCACTTTTCCCGTCGGAATGCCAGTGGGCCATTTCGTCCGTGGGATGCGGAATGGCTTCTATCGGAAGGACTCGCTCAGCGTGGTAGTCGGCGTGTCTCCTGCCCAGATGGAGACGATCCGACCGGCCCCGGAAGCCGCTGTCGAGTACTCGGTGCATGTGCTCGGGCTGGACCAAGAGGCTGACGCAGAATCA
>Ga0136560_1001805_pt1 | contig 10985 bp, 11 predicted proteins | sample AntRauMeHopE1497_FD_104925 | JGI IMG/M metagenome (GOLD analysis project Ga0136560, IMG submission 104925) | Saline lake microbial communities from Rauer Islands, Antarctica - Metagenome Hop E1 #497 | ecosystem: Environmental > Aquatic > Non-marine Saline and Alkaline > Saline | place...
CCGTAGGTTGCAAGAATTATGGCATCTTTATTAAAGACTATCTTATAAATGACCCAGATGCAAAATTACTCATTATAGGCAGTAGTGGTAGCGCAGAGGCTGCTAGCCTGGGGCAAAGGCGTGCCGCCTATATTAGCGAACTGCTCGTGGGCACCGGCGTTAGTGAAACCCAATTACAACTTGCAAGCCGTGTAGATAACATTCCCTATGAACTAGGAGCAGCGCGAGGTGGCCTTAAAATGGTTCTACTTACTGCAGATGCTACGATGGACGAGACCTCAAATAATACAGCAGCGGCGGCCGAAAACCAAGCAGCCGAACCCTTTGCCTTTAAAAAATTTACGTCTGGTTTCAAAGGTGATTTTTACTATGGTGATCAAACTGCCACCAGTTATATTGCTTCTTTGAAAAAATTCTTAAATACCAATAAAAATAAAAAGATCAACATACTTGCTTATGCAGACGCTGTAGGAAGTGAACTTGACAACATGGAGTTAACCAGACAAAATGCAAGAGCCATGCGCAAATTAATGCTCGAAGCGGGTATACCTACTTCTCAAATTCTTGTTTTGCCACAAGGGGATTCTCCACAAAGTACCAACAACAGCAAGCGATGTATAGTAATTACCGTAAAATAACCTAGAACATGGATACAACAACCGTTTATATAGTCTTAGTCGTTATGTTATTAGGCGCTTTTTTTATGGGTATTTTTTTTGGCGCAAATAGTTTTAGTGCTACACCGCACGCGCAACACAGCAAGTTTCCTGAGCTGCAAGATGATCAGAGCAACGATGCACAACAGACAGGTGCAGAAAACCGGGCAGAAAACCGTTTAGACATGCAAGAATTGCAGCCGGGCGGTATACGCGCTACCAGAACTAGAGACCGCGCAGGTTCCCTATCTCGTGAGGGACGTCAAGAAATTATAGATAGCACGCTAGATTTTAATAGATTGGGTCGTGGTGACATACGCAACGCAAGCGAGTTTCAGAAAATAGTAGGCATAGGTCCCATTGTTGAAGAGAAACTCAACGATATAGGTATTTATAATTACGGACAGCTCGCAAATATGAACGATAAAGACATAGAGGTTATTACTAAGCTCATCGATTTTTTTCCAAGACGTATTTTCAGGGACGACTGGCGCGGACAAGCCAAAAAATTAATGATTAAACAGGAACTAGATCGTTAATACCCTACACGACGATTTAACAGGCTGTAAAACCTAACGACCTTTAAACCCCTAACAACCGTTAGTTAATGCCCCAAGCACCGACTATCTAGTTTTTAACTACACCAGTACCAACTATTTTACATGTCTAAACTTCCCGAGAAGTACCAGTTTAAAGACCTTTCTGACTACGGCAGACCCATAGGAAGGTTGATAGCGCAATCCCTAGTCTCTACCCGTTTTACACCCATAGATGTCACTACCTCGTTTATAGTAGCGGGCGTTTGTGCTATATATTGCATCTTTAACGAGCTGTATGTCGCCGCTGCATGCTTTATTATTTTAAAGTCTATACTAGACGCAGCAGACGGCGAGCTATCACGACTTAAAAACACACCATCGTACACAGGTAGGTATTATGACTCTATAGCCGACTTATTGCTAAACGCTTTATTGCTTTACAGTATTTGTTATGTCACAAACGGTTCTTACGGTCTAGCAGCCATAGCATTTATAGGGTTGCAGTTGCAAGGAACGGTTTATAACTACTACTATGTCATCTTACGTAACCGCGTTGCAGGTGATACGACAAGTCGCATATTTGAAAACCAAACACCTGTAGCACTAGCGGGCGAGTCGCAACGCAGTGTTGATATATTCTACTCGTTGTATGTGGTACTTTATAGAGGTTTTGACAAAACTATTTACTTCTTAGACAAGCAGGCCACGCACGGTAACACCTTTCCTAAATGGTTTATGACCATGATTTCTATCTTTGGGTTGGGCTTTCAGTTACTTGTTATCTCTTTTATGCTGGTACTGGACAAAGCCGCCCTTATTATTCCAGTAATAGTAGCAAGCTCTGTGCTCATTCTCTTTTTTATAGGAACGCGCAAGTTTGTCCTAAAGTAGATTGTAGTTACCTGTTTTTAAGTTCGCAGTTTGTAGTCGCCGTTTGTAGATAATAACGCAGTAGCTGTTAACGTAACTCCAGCACAACATTCCCTTTGGAAAGGTTGATATGGAATTACAGCCAGCTGCTATAAGCCTCTCGTTTATTAGCACCTTGCTGTTGCGGTTTGCTTTGTTGCTTCGTTTTGACTGTTTACAGCTGTGGTTCGGTTTGTGTTTAAAAACTGACCGTGCGATGTTCACAAGTTCCGATTTCTAGCAGTCAGACAATGCTACGTTTACCGCAAGGCCGCCCTCGCTGGTTTCTTTGTACTTAGAGTTCATGTCCAGCGCGGTTTGCCACATGGTGTCTATAACTTTGTCTAGGGGTACTTTAGCATTTTTTGCATCGCTGTCCAGTGCCAGCTCGCAAGCGTTTATTGCTTTTATCGCTCCCATGGCATTGCGTTCTATACAGGGTATTTGTACTAGACCGCCTATGGGGTCGCAGGTAAGTCCTAAATGGTGTTCCATCGCTATCTCGCTAGCCATGAGTACCTGCTCTGGTGAGCCGCCCATGAGCTCCGTAAGTGCACCGGCTGCCATGGCGCTGCTCACGCCTATCTCTGCCTGGCAACCACCCATGGCTGCGCTTATGGTTGCTCCTTTTTTAAAGAGCATACCTATCGCACCACTAACAAGCAAGAACTTCTTAATGTCTTCAAAACTTGCGTCGTGGTTCTCTATGACCATGTAATACATGAGTACTGCTGGTATAACTCCTGCGCTGCCGTTTGTAGGTGCGGTAACTACACGGCCTAGTGATGCATTTACCTCATTTACGGCCAGTGCAAAACAAGATACCCATTTAAGTATCTCGCGGAATTTTACTTCGGTATCGCGTATGGATGCTATCCACTCATATTTATTTGAATAAGCAACTACACCTTTTTGTAGTTTCAAGTGGCTGTCATAAGCACGGCGGCGAACGTTTAGACCGCCTGGTAAGGTTCCTTCGGTGTGGCAACCTACGTACATGCTATCTAGCATAACGTCCCATATCTTACGTAGGCGCTCGTCTATATCTTCTTGTGAATGCAAGTATAACTCGTTTTCTAGCACGACGTCCGAAACTTGCAGGTTCTCGCGTAGGCAATACCCTAACAAGTCTGTTGCTTTTTCTACAGGTCGCGGAAAACAATCAAAATCGAGCATTTTCTTTGCTGCGCGTTTGCGCTCCTCTTGTACAAAAAAACCGCCGCCTATGCTGTAATATTTTTCAGTTCGTGATGTACCGTTTTTGTATAAGGCTTTAAATTTCATGCCATTAGGATGAAACGGCAGGAAGGCGCGGTTAAAAATAATGTCGGTCGCTGGGTTAAAGTTGATAAGATTCACGCCGTCTAATTGCAAGGTGCGCTGCTCTGTAATGTAGGCAACCTCGTGCGGTATCTGGTCTATATCGCAGGTTTGCGGGTCAGCATCTGTCAGGCCCATGATAACGGCTATGTCTGTCGCGTGGCCTTTACCGGTGAGCGATAAAGAACCGTAAAGGTCTATGGTTATACGTTCTACGTCTTGTAGTTTGTTTGACTCGCGCAGTTTCCCTAAAAACTCACGAGCTGCGCGCCACGGTCCCAAGGTGTGCGAGCTCGATGGCCCTACGCCTATTTTGAGCATGTCGAACACGCTTATGGACTCTATTTTTTTGGCTGTTTCTACGATCATCATCCGTTGCTTTATTAACCTTCAAAGATAATGATATAGTTTGTAAGGAAAATCGAAGTTCTGAATTCCAAAATCCAAAATCCAAGTTTCAAAATCCAAATTGCAAATTCCAAATTGCAAATCTCAAGTTCCAAAATCCAAAAACCAAAATCCAAATTGCAAATCTCAATTCTCAAGACATCCCGTGCTTGACATGGGACCATATTCTATATTCCATAAACGGAATGTATACCGCGCAACCTTAAATAGCATTGTGGTTTCTACAGTATATGCTTTCGCGAAAGCGAACAAACAAATGCCACTATTGCACCTTAAATGACACTGTGTCATAATCGCTGGCATGGCATAAAGGTTGTCATAAGCACATCGTTGAATAGCTAAAAAACTAAAACGTAACAACATGAGTAAAATAATAGGAATAGATCTAGGAACGACAAACAGCTGCGTGTCTGTAATGGAAGGTAGTGAGGCCGTTGTAATCCCTAATGCTGAGGGGAAAAGAACCACGCCGTCTGTAATTGCATTTGTAGAAGGTGGCGAGATTAAAGTAGGAGATCCTGCAAAAAGACAAGCGGTAACAAACCCTACAAAAACGGTTGCTTCTATCAAGCGTTTTATGGGTAACAAGTTTAGTGAGAGCTCAAACGAGATTCCTCGTGTGCCTTACAAAGTTGTAAAAGGAGATAATGACACACCTCGTGTAGATATAGACGGTCGTCTATACACGCCACAAGAGCTTAGTGCCATGATCCTTCAAAAAATGAAAAAAACGGCCGAAGATTATCTAGGTCAGGAAGTAACCCGTGCGGTTATTACCGTACCTGCATACTTTAACGATAGTCAGCGCCAGGCAACTAAGGAAGCTGGTGAGATCGCCGGTCTTACCGTAGAGCGCATTATTAACGAGCCTACCGCTGCGGCACTGGCTTATGGACTTGACAAGAAAGATACAGACCAGAAAATCGTTGTTTTTGATTTTGGTGGTGGAACACACGATGTTTCGATACTAGAATTAGGCGATGGCGTTTTTGAAGTACTTGCTACAGACGGCGACACGCACTTAGGTGGTGACAACGTAGACGAGAAAATTATAGACTGGCTTGCCGACGCTTTTCTTGCAGATGAGCAAATAGACCTACGCAAAGACCCTATGGCACTGCAACGTCTTAAAGAAGCCGCAGAAAAAGCGAAGATAGAATTATCTTCAAGCGCGTCTACAGAAATTAACCTACCCTATGTAACAGCAACAGCAAGCGGCCCTAAGCACCTTGTGAAGCCACTTACCAAGGCAAAGTTTGAGCAACTTATAGACGACCTAGTTAAACGCACCATAGAACCATGTCAGACCGCACTTAAAGCAGCCGGACTTTCTATAAGCGATATAGATGAGATTATCTTAGTAGGTGGTTCAACACGTATCCCTGCGGTACAAGAGGCAGTTGAAAAATTCTTCAACAAAAAGCCATCCAAAGGTGTAAACCCAGACGAGGTTGTAGCTATAGGTGCTGCCATACAAGGTGGTGTACTTACTGGCGATGTTAAAGATGTACTCTTACTGGACGTTACACCATTATCACTGGGTATAGAAACCATGGGTGGCGTAATGACTAAATTAATAGAGTCTAACACGACCATACCTACTAAAAAGTCACAAGTATTCTCTACCGCTGCCGACAACCAGCCTAGTGTAGAAATACATGTTATACAAGGAGAGCGCTCCATGGCAACAGATAACAAAACCATAGGAAGGTTCCATTTATCTGATATACCACCATCACGTCGTGGGACACCACAAATCGAAGTAACCTTTGACATAGACGCAAACGGTATTATTAAGGTAAGTGCAGAGGATAAAGCAACAGGTAAGAAACAAGATATACGCATCGAAGCGAGTTCTGGACTTACCGAGGACGAAATCAAACAAATGAAAGCAGATGCTGAGGCAAATGCCGAGTCTGACAAAAAGGCCAAGGAAACTGCTGACAAACTCAACAGTGCTGACCAAATGATTTTCCAAACAGAGCAACAGCTTGAGGAATTTGGAGATAAATTACCAGCAGACAAGAAAGCACCTATAGAAGAAGCGCTTACAGAACTTAAAGCCGCTTATATGTCTAAAGAACTTGAGCTCATAGACCCCGCGTTAGAAAAGCTCAATAAAGTGTGGACTGCCGCAACCGAAGAAATGTACAAATCCCAAGGTGATGCCGCAGGTGCTGCTCCAGGACCAGATGCTGGCGCACAAGAAGCAGACGCTACTAGTGATGTAGAAGATGTGGACTTTGAAGAAGTAAAATAAGTCGTGATCTTTGAGCTTTGAGCTTACCTGCCGCAGGTAGCGTTTGAGCTTAACATGTATTAAAGTTATAAAATCCCTTGAGTTTCTCAAGGGATTTTTTTTGCGGGCTCTTTTTCGTTTTTGCTAAAACTTGTTATCCATAATCTTACGTTTGCCGTCAGGGTTTATAATCTTATTGTACGCTAGTGGTACGCGGTAAACCCAACGCACATGCGTACGACCCAGTAAAGCTATTTTCCTTAGAGCAGGTCGGGATGGGATTGTGGCCGTAGGACATTAGAGCATATGCAATTAAACGACCATGATCATTTGAGAACAGTCATTTTAACTATCTTTGAATTTCCATTAACACCTGCGACCTAACTATGCACCGAGCTACTACCCTACTCTTACTACTATTAACGATGCAACTAGGCACTGCACAAAATGAAACGGTAATTGCCATGAAATCTAAGGTGTACGAGCTTACCCAGCAAGTAGGTAAAGACGGTAATTTAGGCCTGCAATTATACAAGGACAACATGGTCACCTTAGAGCTTCTTAAACAAGCTGCTGCGTCGCCAGAGCTGCTCATGTCCATAAAACACCGCGATGTTATAGACGCACTCACTAGAACCCAATATGCACAAGTACTGCTAGAAGATTATCAAGGCATTATTAAAGAAGCGCAGTCCAAAAACATCCATTGGAAAAAAATAAAATATATAGATTTTCTCATTAAAAGCCGCGCGTCCTTTAAACTGGGGCAACCCGGTTTTGAAGGACTCTTGCTGTTTGAGGACAGCACCCAAAAAGGCAAACTCTTTACCCTAAAAGTAGATTTTCTAATGCTTGGAACCGAGCCGTTCATTTTTGAAATGAACGATTTAAAGGTGACAAAAAGGTGATTGTTTGTGGTTGTTACGCTTTCGCGAAAGCGTACAGATTACAGGCATGCTGCTTTTTAGGAAACTATTTGCAGGTAGCAAGGTTAAAAATGGCCCACGGAACGCTGAACATTTCATTTAGCCCTTGTTGGGAATAGGTCGTCCGGTCTTCTTTTGGTGCCGTTGCAAAGTCCCTACTTAAAAATAACTCGCGAAAATGAGAGTCTTTTATTGTAAAACACAAAAAATAGGCGGTGCTTCCTTTTTAGCGTGTAACCAATGCTGCTACACGGTAACCCAGAACAAACACCCACAAACCGATTATTAAAAATGGCCTAGAGCATTGTACTTTAGAACCTTGTATACAAAAAAAGCCGTGGGCGGCAATACGCTTTAATTACGACCATGCGCTTAAAGAGATTATAACCCAGTTTAAAGATTGCACGCGGTCGCAAACGCATCATTGCTTTTAGATTCCCAACGACAGGACAAGCTGCACCCTGTTGTATGTTCATTTACAGAAACACACGGTTTTTATAGATTACACTAACTTTAAAATAGCGAGTGCAGCAGAAGTAAAACCCGCTGCACCGGTGCCTAGTGCCCACGAGCAAGAACTCATAGACCGTTTTAGGGATTACCTGGAGGGCAAGCGGTATAATAAAAGTACCATAGAGACCTTAAGGAACCTCGCAAAACCAATTATAAGCTACATGCTGCACAGGCCCATTGCAAAGGCTACAGGGGACGAACTGCCCCTGTTCATAGAACAGAACGCGAAAGCGAAAAGCTACAGTATAAGCATGCGCAGACAGCTCGTTAGCACCTTAAAACTGCTGCTTACCCTGCACAAGAACACCAGCGAGATAGCCGTACTGGACTGGTTTGAAAAGAATGATTACAAACCCGAAGTACGTAGCAACGTAGAAATAATAATCCTATTGCAATGCACGGTAAACCTGAAACACCGTTGCATACTCGCGGTACGCTACCCTTGCGGTTTGCGTGTGAGCGAGGCACTTGCCATAGAAAAAAAAGCCGTATACTTAAAGCGCACGCAGTTACATGTGCGCAACGGCAAAGGACGTAATGACCGTTATGTAGGTATCGATACCAGTGTCATCCCTTTACTGCTCCATTATAAAAAAAGTGACAAGACCAGCCGGTATGAACAAAGAGCCCAAACGGTGCGGTATACAGCACAAACAGTGTGCGGGCCTTTTTAAAGCGCAATTGCCAGGCTGCACAAATCACAAAACAGGTGACACCGCACACCTTGTGACACAGTTATGCGACCCATCTCATGGTGCAGGGCGTTAACATACGTTATATTCAAAGTTCCTTGGGACATTCGAGTATCAAGACCACACAAATTTATACACACCTAACCAAAAGTGCCGTTGATAAGATAAAAAGTCCACTTGATATTATGGTGGATGAAATTAATAAAAAGAAACTTGAATAGAAATTTCGTAAATTGAAAAAAGTTGTATAGACTTGTGGGTATATACTAGTTGTGCATAATGCAAGAAAATCCGTCTTCAATTTAAAAATCGAGTTTAAATACTTAAATTTGTCAAGATGGAAACAAAAAATCTATATATTATCGCAGGATGCAATGGAGCGGGAAAAACAACTGCTTCATATACTATCTTACCTGAAATAATCGAATGTAAAGAATTTGTGAATGCTGATGAAATTGCAAAAGGATTATCCCCCTTTCAGCCCGAAAAAGTTGCTTTTGAGTCAGGAAGAATAATGATAAATCGAATTAATGAACTTTTAAAAGAAAATGAGAGTTTTGCATTTGAAACAACATTATCCACAAGAAGTTACCGAAATAAAATCATACAGGCAAAAAAACAAGGATACACAATTACATTATTATTCTTTTGGCTGAATAATATAGAACTTGCCAAAGAGAGAGTAAAGACCAGAGTTAAAGAAGGCGGACATAATATTCCAGAAAATGTAATGGAAAGAAGGTATTTTAAAGGAATTTTCAATCTATTTGACATTTATCTACCCATTATTGATGGAGCATTGATTTTTGATAATTCCTTTGGCAAACACGAATTAATCGCTCACAAAATGGGTACTGATAATTTAGAAATAATTGATTCTGATAAATTTAAACAATTAAAAACAGTATATGACACAAAAGGATAAACAAATTGAATTGAAAGATAAGATTGTTAAAGGACTTGAAAAAGTTTATGAGCGACTTATTGAATTCAAGAAATTAAAGAACAGCGAGCTTGTGGTAATGCAAGGAGATAAAATAGTAAAAATCAAACCAGAATAAGCACTATGCACAACACAATGTATAGACCATTGCTGGGTCTGTGCTTCATTTGGAACATTAACGGATTGACCCAAAGTTATTTTATATTTGGATTGGTTCGTGTGTGAGACACGCAACGGTCCATACACATCAACGTTATGCAACATTTAAAAAAAACCGAATGACGAAAAAACACCTTTTAATTTTAACAATTAGTCTTTTTGCTTTTTCCAATTCTATTATCGGACAAACTAAAAGTGCTACTGATTTTATAAAATTCGCCAAACAAGATTTTTCTACAAAATCATCTCAATTAAAAACTAATAATTGGAAATTACTACAACCAACATCATCTGAAACTGAAAGTAGGACAACTACCAAAATGAGTTTTTACGGTAAAGAAATTTCAAGCAAAGATTATTATATAATTCTTAATTTAAGTAGTAGCAAAGAAACCACTCTTAAAGTTGAAAAAACACAAATTAAACTTTCAAACGGGACTGAATTTGACAAATGGGTTGCTGAATTTGAAAGTATGGGTTATAATTTCAAAAAAGTTTCTGGTATAAAAGGACATTTATTTTCAGGAGAAAAAGGAATGATGATTAAAGTAGGGATAAATAATATGGATTATGCAGAAAGTGAATGGTCTTACGAAATATCTATAATAACTGACAATAAATAAACTTATGGAAAATCCAATAGAATGGCTATATCTAAACAATCCGACTGATACTGTCCGATATATTTTAGGAGAAAAAACTAAAAATATGGTCGCTTGTATCGGTATTAATCCAAGCACCGCAAAACCAAATGAACTCGACAACACTTTAAAATCTGTAAAACGAATTTCAAAATTTAATGGATTTGATGGTTGGATTATGTATAATGTTTATCCACAAAGAGCAACGAACCCAAACGATTTAGATGATACTATCGACCACGATTTAAGACTTACAAATATTGGGGTTTTAATGAAATCAATTAAACATCTAGAAATTGACACGATTTGGATTGCTTATGGCGATTTAATAGAATCCCGAGAATATTTGGCTTTCTGTATGTCAAGTTTATATACAAGTTTAGGTAATCTAAACATAAAATGGAAAGTCATTGGAGAGCTGACAAAAAAAGGACATCCAAGACATCCACTTTACAAAGCCACAGAAAGCAAATTTGTAGATTTTGATATGGAAAAATACGTAAGTGATAAACTGAAACCGAAAACAAAAGAATTTGAGAAAATCTACATTAACGGAATAGAATTCAAATGAATAAACGTTGCATAACCGTCGTTTGGCAATATGGCGGGATTTGGCTTAATTTGAAGATGGTTTTGTACTTGGGAAATTAGTCTTTAACCGTAAGTTTAGGCTTCCTTAATCCGCCACATCGCCAAGCGACCAAACGTTAGTGGCTATGTTGCCCGAAAAACCGCAAAAACCAATGAAACAAGAAAATATTTTAAACGGAATTAGATTAAGAAGCTTATTTGATTCTTTTAGTCACGAATTTAAATCATCAACAATTGACGATAAAATTGTGACTTTATCATCTTTAAATCATTTTGGTTTATTAAAGAATGTAATCAAGGAATATCAGAAAGAATACAAAGAAAAAGGAAGAATGGACATTGCTAACGATGTTAATTCGACTTTATAGAGGTCAGTAGTTAGCTACTCATTAATTTTGATTGGCTGATAGCGTTGGCGTCGACCATTCGTGTTATCAGATTATGGAAGA
>Ga0136560_1001807_pt1 | contig 10979 bp, 16 predicted proteins | sample AntRauMeHopE1497_FD_104925 | JGI IMG/M metagenome (GOLD analysis project Ga0136560, IMG submission 104925) | Saline lake microbial communities from Rauer Islands, Antarctica - Metagenome Hop E1 #497 | ecosystem: Environmental > Aquatic > Non-marine Saline and Alkaline > Saline | place...
GCTGGGGCAATGGGGCCCTAGCAAGGTGCTTAGGCGGCTTAGGCTGCTGCTGCTCAAGCGTAAGTATGCTGAGTTTGCCTGGGTAGCCTTTCCCAGATGTGAATCATGATAGCGTGTACTTTTTATGATTGAGATTAACAAGAGATTCCCCCCACTCTCCCGGCAGCTTCCCGATCGGAACGCAATCAAACGTCCCTATACAAGTTTACGATGGCAGCCAGGACCGCTCTTGCCCGTGCATCCCGTACCATGTTGCGCGCTCCTATGGCCGGCATGGGGCAAATCAGAGCCCTCTCTACCGCCCGGGAATCGATCACTGCTACCGAGACAAAAGGCACGATGGGCTCTTTTTACACGCTCTTCGGTGCATCGCGTATGCTTGAGGCTACGAAGTCCAACGTGAAGTAGCAATAGGCCTATTTCCGAAGCTTTGGAGTCGGATCAGAGGGAACTGGCAATGGTGAGTGAAGCCTGCTACAAGCGTTGCATAGCAACTGGGGCAGTCTGAGATTGCACATGCCAGATGTTTCAGCGATCCTGGAATATTCTGCACACACCCCCCACCCAAGTCACATACAAGTTCGGCTATATTGCGCAGGCACGCCTACGGTAAGGGCGTTATCCACCAAATCAGGTATTGGGCAACCTTCATTCGTGCTGCCGTTCGCACAAGGTGAACCGCCATCATTTTTTGTACCATTTACTGCATTTCTTTCGTCCGCGCAGATGCTCAAGGGTTCGTATGATCGGTACCTTGTGTGAGGCTAGCGCACTACGACACCTCCTGATCTATGTCGCGGCTCAACCTGTTCACTGTTTTTCTTGACCATATGCCCACCTCCTGATTTTGCAGCCTTGGTTTCGCGGGAATCGTCATCGTCGGCGGCTTGTCGAACTTCGCGCTGACGCTCAAGGATATTATCCTTACAACCAACCGGAAGGAGTAAATGTTTGGCAACCTCATCGTGGCCGATCGAATTCGCGCGAACAGGCCTATGGTCGCAGCACTACGGAAGCAATTATTTTGCTTGTTCGTGCGCTACTTACTCTGCGTTGGATCTCCACAGCGATTCTATTTAATTGGCTTTATTTGTGCAATACCCCTGTCCATTACGCTGACACCCAAGCTAACTCACGCTCTTGCTAGCTCAAGCAAGCGCCGCAAGGCAGCCATTCCAGCAGGTCCCGCCGCCCGCGCGATCGATGCCTTGCCCACTTTCTCTCTAAGTGCACTCACCTTATCCGCCACCAACCGGGCAAACGACCCGCTGACAGATATGTCCGCCATTGTGAGGGCCGCCCGCGAGCGAGCGAGCGCACGAGCAGATACTTCGACGGTCGCTGCAAAAGCGCTCGCCCGCGACTCTGCAGCCACCGCCGCTGCCTCCACCGCCCTCGCAGCCGCATCACCAGCATCCCGCCCTAAGGACCGCGATACCACCCTTCCACCAGGTCCCTGACATTCTACTCTGTTCCCCTCGATCGCATAGGCTGCCCATAGCTGGCTCGGGGCCTGAGACCCAGAGCCACTCCCACCCCCATCGTCATCGTCCTCGTCGTCCTCAGGGTCCAGGCCCCAGGCCCCGGACGGAACCTCCGTAGCGGAGAGCGAGTGCAGCACCACCCCTGTTCCCCGGCTAAAGACAGAGCCAGACCCCCCTCTCAGGCTAGCAAGCAGCACAGGCGATGGCTCGGCCCCGAGACACCCAGGCACCTGCACCCCCTCCCCGAGCAACTGCTGGGGCCGTGGCAGAAGACTCACATCAAGGCAACCGGCGGTTCCGCCGGAATCTTCCGCAGCCATGGCGGCGTGCTAAAGTGCAGCGCACAGGCGCATAGGTAGCGGAACCTGGCACGTGCTTGCAACGATCGCCAGGGCCCACAGTCGCTGCCGAGCCGGCCTCCCTGCAGCAGCTGCGTCAAACTCTGACAGCAGGCAGTCGACAAAGGGGAGCACAGCGCTGGCTGCAGATACAGGGTTGCCGCCTGCTCCAGGGCCCGAGGGTGACGGCAACGCTGCTGTCGGGCTGGCAGGACCAGGACCGCCACCAATCCCCAGGATCCGTGCGAGCGCATCCGGAGCCAGAATAGCCACCCGGGCCAGTGGTGTCAGGCACGACACCCGAACCGCAGTAGAGCAGTCGAGGGCTCCCGCACCGGCACCGCCATGCGATGCATCTAGTCCTGCAATCTTGGCCAGCCGGTGCAAGGCAGGTCCCACGACCTGCATGGCCTTTCCTAACTTCTGCTGAACCCGACCCGGTGGCGCCCCGGCATGGCCTCCGCTCGATGACGTCATTGATCGGATGATGACGTCACACCCGCGGGCCGCGTGCATCTACGTGGCCGGCATCCCAGCTCCCGCAGCCAGAGACAATACCTCCGATGTGGCCTTGGCCTGCGCCTCATCCCCAGGGAACACACCGCCACCAAGTAGGCAGCAGCTGGTCACTGCTTCTACCGCCAGCGGCAGGCAAGCTGGACAGGCTTGTCCAGCCGCCACTGCAGCCCCTAACGGGGCCACCAGAGCAGGAGCCAGCCCTGGAGCAGCATCCAGGACTGTGAGCCACAGCTCCATGGCGTCTTCCGCCGTGTGCCTGAGAGAGCTGGCAGCATCGCTGGATGCCGATCCCGCCCCGAGTGCCTCGCGCAATAGACCCAGTGCAGGACCGAGCACTTGCTTCACGGCCTCCTTTGTTCCCCCAGAGACCCCTGCGAGTACTCTGCAGGCTGTGCCCAGCAGATGCCCTCTCATGTGGGCTTGCCCACGGCACGCTGTCCACAGCCTCTGCATCTCTGTCATGAGCCTAGGGGCAGCGTCGGCGAGCGCATGCTTCGGTGTCGTACTCGTCAGCGCATGCAGCAGCTCAAAGTATCTTAACCGAGCATCTCCACGCTGTGACATGCCGATCCCGCGGACCGCACTTCCGAGGAGGTCGCCCAGGAGACCCCTCGACGCCAGGATCGCCGCCCCATCCTGTTCCCTGGCCGTGCTCGTGCTTGTGCCCACCACCGCGCTCAAGGCGCCAGGCGCTACCTCGATCCTGGCCAGCGAGGGAACAATGTCAATCATGGCCTGAGACGCAGCTACACGGATGGCACCATCAGGGCAGGCAAGCCCCGCCGCAATGCAGTGCAGAATCCCAGCTGCAGCTTCCTGGGTCACGAACCCGCCGTAGCATGCCGCCAGCCATGGAACTCTCCGCAGCAACAGTCTCCAATGCAGCGCCACGCGACCGCTTCTCGATGCGTCAGCCGCAAGGCCCCGCAGTATGGGCAGCATCTGCACCACCGTGCTGAACGAACCCCTGCTCCAGCTCCCGAACTCGGTCACATACCCGAAATGATACGCGCACACGCCCCACAGCTAGAAGCATGCATCGAGGGCACTTGCAGCGGCCTGACTTCCAGCCGGACACTCCGCCGGCCCTAAGCAGATGACCTCACTCGCTACACGTTGTTCCCTAGCTGCATCTGGGCCGGGACCGGCGCCGGCAGCGCTTCGGCACATTCTCCTCATCTCGACGACGCGATGGCCCCAAGCTTCATCAGCCGCTCTAAAGGCACCCTCCAGGACGGCCAGGGAACAATCTTGTTCCCTATCTACAAGTGACACCATGAGAGACTGCGCGCTCGCACGCACCGACCTTTCACCGTCCGTCTCGTCCGCCTCTTGGTCAAGCCCGAAACCCTCGGCGTCCTCCCGCCACTCGGCCACCTCGTCACTCGTCACACTGCACAGAGGGAGAATCACCCGGGTCACCAGCCTCCGAATGAAGCTCTCATCGCTGATCATCCGACGGAGAGCAAGTCCCATCTCGAGACCAGATGCACCTTCCACCGCACCCCCATCCACTATGGGTGAAAACGCAGAGCAAGAGATCACATCGCTGATCAGACGTACCGCCTGGCATGCGATCACACTGGCTCGGGCCACCCCTCGCCATGCTGGCAGCACCACACTTCGCCCGCCTCCAAAGTCCACGCTACTCAATATCGGTCCTGGCCCCCGTTTGCCCACGCCTTGTCCCCCTCCCCTGTCCCTGTCCCTGTCCCTGTCCCTGTCGCCCAGAGCAGCCTCGGCTCCGGCCTGCTCGGCACATGCTCGCACAGCCCCTGCCATGGGTCCGGCAAGATCCGCCCCGTGGGACTGAGCACTTGCTCGGAGGAGCAGCAGCGACTGCTTCCCGGCAGCAAGGAGCAGCTGCTCGGGACCCTGCGTTGATGAGGTTACAACCACTGGACCCGAGGCCGACCCAACGGTGCTCGTCGCGGCCGGGTGTGACGAGTGTGTTGGCACATGACTAGAACATGCTCGCCGCAAAGGCAGCACCCACCGCAGGAATCGTACCTGGGCTTCAACGAGAGCCTGAGCCTGAGCCGAGCGCATTGTGCCCGATGCAGCCCCGGCCACAAGCCTCCTCAAGATTTTTCCACATACCCTGCATATGTGCAGATCGTTCCCCGCATCCTACCACACAGCCCTCCCGAGGTCGAGGTCGAGACCTCCGGCTGCAGCCGTTCCATCGGTTGCAACCGCAGCGGAGGACGCCCTCCTCGAGGCGGTTGCAACCGCTTCGCATGCACGCACCGCAGATGCCTGCCAAAGGCCGGCAATCACAGGCAGGAGGATTGCGCTAGGCCCGGCGGAAAACGCGCGGCGCCGGACGATCAGCCCGTGGATCCGCTTCACAACAGCATGCGTGACATTGAGGACTCTCAGGATCCCAGCAGCGGCTGCCGGCGGAAGCGCAGGATACCCGCCTCCTGGCTGTGTTGCGCTAGCCAATTCAAATCGAGCGGCTGCCATGCCTTTACTGAATCCCGGCAATAGACCACCCCACCGCTGGGGCCAATCGACCGCTGCGACGTCAGCGAGGGCTAGGGAGAGCCTGGCACGGAGAGGGCTGGGAATAGGCGGGTCGCCGCCGACAGTCAGTCGCAACAAGGCCTCGCGTACCCCTTGCTTCTCCGTATATTCTAGTACGCGCCTGGCGCTCGAGCCAAACGACCGCCAGTGCCTTCGCACAACATTATGAACCATGATAGCTGACTTCATTCGAGCATCCCTAGGAATGGGCCTTGGCGCTCCTCCTTCATCAAGCATCGAAGGCGGCAGGGGGAAAGCAGATGCAGATGCTACTGCCAGTCTCTGCGAATAGTGTGTGTCAATGAAGCACACAAGAGCTGAATCAGAATCTAGACTGAGTATGCAAGAAACTACGATACTGATTTGAGCTTCGGCGTCTCACTATCATCTGCTCAACGAAGCCTGGCACATTCTCACAGTGCTCCAGAATAGTAGTAGCATGGCGCTGGGTCTCTTGATCTGGAGCCGCGGACCTTTGCAGCAGCGATAGCAAGTGAGGAACGTGCCCCTGGCTAAGTACCGCAGGAATAGCGGCCCTTGCGAGTATCTGGCTTTGTGTGGCAGCAGCAGGAGCTCTAGGAGGGCTTCTGTAACCCTCAGGGGCACCCGACATGTTATTATACGGCCTCAGCCGACACTACGAATGCAAATGGGAATAACTGTTCAATAACATAACTCCGGCAACTTGTTGAACGAGTCATGAACGAACCCCCACGAACCTTCGTAACTGCTGCGAGTTTTAAAATGACATAATTGTTTGCTCAGCTTCAGCCATGATCATCCCAATTTAGATTCAAGATCCTAATTCTCAGGTGCCAGAGTGGATTATGGTTGAGCTGCAGGGAGAAATTCAGCCAAAAGGTCGCTTGGAAGGCCTGGCTGGCCTTCGGTTGGGAGCAATTCGATATAAGAATGTAAGAATGAGCTTCTGTACCGTCAGTCATGAAACGCCTATCCTATTTTTACCCACCATTTGATAGAATGTGGCGGTACCGATAGTACCGCAGGGTGTGCCGGTCATGCGAGTGGGATAGCATGAAATTCTCGGGAAGGAGGAATCCCTTGCGGATCCTCAAGCAGTAATCGAGAAAGCCCGAGTTCGACCGTCAGAGAGCCAGGTTCTTTTGCAGCAAGAGCGCGAGGCAGCTGTGGCTGAGCTTGCCGATCCCAGTTCTGCTCTTGATTCGATGGGTCCAGCACCGATTGGAGCGGACGGCTTCGTGGACGGCTACAATGTGGTCGGATGGATTAAGAAGAAGCTAATATTTGTGAGCAACCCAAAGCCAGTACTTTCAAAACGATATAAAGCACCTACGGAAGCCCAGATTGCTGCCGCGGCTGCTGGAGCCCGTGTCAAGGTCTGGGGCGACGACGGCAGCGCCCCGAGCCTGCCATCCACCGCTGGTGCCGGTGCGTCTGCTCGAAACCACCACGCTACCGGGGAGGTCGCGACTTCCGGTGCCTCCGTACTGCGGGCGGGGGCCTCTGCAGCAGGTACAGGTACTGGCATCGGCGAAGTGCCTCGTATGGGATCGCTAGAGGAAGTCCAGGGAACAGTTGCATAGGCATAGGCACAGGACGGAGCAGGAGGTAAGAGGCAGAGGTCATCACATGGTGATGAGCATGACACGCAGGGCACGAGATCGGGATCGGGATCAGAGTCAGCGTCAGGCTCGGGGTCTGGAGCGATATTCGGTCAGTCTGACGGAGGCCATCACAATGCTGAAATGAGCAGAGATGGCACTGGGGTCCAACAGGCACACATAGCTGCCTAGACACCATCGGGTACAGGTGCACATGCACAGGCACAGCCCTAGGCACCCTCACAGGCAGAGGCATCGCCAGGGTCTCACGTGAAGAAAGCCAGAGTGCAGTAACGGCCAGCCATGGGCACCTTAGGCAGAAGTGAGATTTTAGATGCTAGATTCTACACGCTACCTGTGTCTGTCCAAGTCAAGTTGTTCATGTTCAATTCCCGTCTTCAGTTCTCGAGGTCCCACGGGCCGCTGCAACGCCGCGCAATCACATGCGGAACACCCCGAACCGCGTGTCCTCGATCGGCGCGTTCAGGGCGGCACTTAGCGACATCCCTAGGACGTGCCTCGACTCACGAGGACGGATGATGCCGTCGTCCCACACGCGGGCAGTGCTGTAGTACGCAGAGCCCTGCTCGGCATACTGTGCCCTGATGGGATCCTTGAAGGATTCTTCATCTTCCTGGGACCATGCCTGGCCCCTAGACTCCCTCCCGTCTCGCTGCACCGTTGCAAGCACGCTGGCGGCTTGCTCCCCGCCCATCACGCTGATCTCGGAATTTGGCCACATGTACAAGAACCTAGGGGAGTAGGCCCTCCCGCACATGCCGTAGTTCCCAGCCCCGAACGACCCGCCGATGATGAGGGTCAGCTTTGGGACCTTTGCGGTTGCAACCGCGGTCACTAGCTTGGCTCCGTCCTTAGCGATACCTCCAGTTTCGTAGCTCTTGCCTACCATGAATCCCGTGATGTTTTGAAGGAACAGCAGAGGGATCTTGCGCTGGGCGCACAGCTCGATAAAGTTGGCTCCTTTCTTGGCACTCTCACTGAATAGAATCCCGTTGTTGGCCACCACCCCTATAGGCATCCCGTAGAGTCGTCCGAATCCACAGACCAGAGTCTCACCGTACCTTGCCTTGTACTCGTCGAACCGACTCCCATCCAGGACCCGGGAGATGACGGCACGGACATCGAAGCCCTTCTTGGTATCCGTAGGTATCAGGCCGGCCAGGTCCTCTCCAGAGAACAAGGGCTCCTGAAAGTCCGACTGCACATCAATATTCGGGTCCTTGAATGAGTTGAGATTAGCTAGGGAACGTCTGGCCAGGGCCAGGGCGTGCTCGTCGTTGTTCGCGAAATGGTCCGTGACACCGCTCTGTGAGCAGTGAACATCTGCACCTCCCAGTTCCTCGGCAGTAACGACTTCGCCAGTGGCCGCCTTCACGAGCGGGGGTCCCCCTAGGAAGATGGTACCGTTGCCCTTAACGATGATGGATTCGTCGCTCATCGCTGGCACGTATGCACCTCCTGCAGTGCACGACCCCATGACCACGGAGATCTGAGGGATACCGGCCGCGCTCATATTTGCCTAGTTAAAGAAGATGCGCCCAAAATGGTCCCTGTCAGGGAACACTTCGTCCTGCTTCGGGAGGAATGCCCCGCCGGAATCGACGAGATACACGCACGGAAGGTGGTTCTGCTGCGCGATCTCCTGCGCTCGCAGATGCTTCTTAACAGTGATGGGGTAGTACGTACCTCCCTTCACGGTAGCATCGTTAGCAACAATCATGACCTCTTTCCCGTGCACGCGGCCAATGCCAGTGACGACGCCGCCGGATGGGAGGAAGGTATCTTCGTACAGCTCCCAGCCAGCCAGCGGCGATAGCTCAAGGAAAGGAGAGCCATGGTCAAGCAAATGCTAAATGCGTTCCCTAGCTAATAATTTGCCCCGCCCTCTGTGCTTCTCAACAGCCTTTGCACTCCCCCCGGCAGCGACCGAGCTGTGCCGATCATCTAGAGTTGCCTCTAGTTTTCTCATCGCGGCAACATTCGCATCGAATTCTTCACCACTGGTCTCCATGCAACTGTCCAAAATACCAAGCTCAGGTACAATGGAATAGGAACGAGCCTGCTGACCAATTCGCACGCATGCAGCCATAGGTGCCCATCTTGACGCTGACTTCTGCGACAACAAGCATGCAAGCACAAGCAGAAGAAGAGTGGTATGGTGGAATACAGATCAATGAAATGGATGCTATCAATTCGCCTTACCGAAATGGCACTCTTAGTTAATGATCTGAACATCTTAATGAGCTTATTTACAGTAATAACAGTATTGCACCTGTGTTGTACAAAATGTGGTAAACGTGAAAAGACTCGTCATAATACAGTCAATGCTCATCTTGATGTTGTTACATCCAGCCGTTTGAACCCTACTTAGCTTTGCCAGATACTGTTCTGGGCTCTAATTTGAATTCATTTTCGCTATGGCTCGACACCGTAAGCTCAGAATGCGATTGCCATGTTAAAGCACTCTATTAACTGAAGCGATGATCGTCGCCTATTCCTACGTGCTACTAGTCCCACCACTAAACACTTTGTTGGCGCAGAGCCTGATCTGGTTATGTGCCGAAAGACTACTGGTATCATTACAGGCAAGCTATGCGAAGGTTGCGCGGGCCGATGCCCCATTTGCGACAGCTACGTTCGGCAACACGAACCAGCTAGGATTTGCGATGAGTGCGACTACGGGAGCTCATCCGGTCGATGCATCATATGCAAAAGAGCTGGTGCTGAAGATGCAAAGTACTGCTTTGAGTGCTGCTAGCAAGAGAAAGATAGAGACGGATGCCCAGCTGTGATCAACATGGGAAAGCAGAGAGCCTCGACATACTACTCTCAAAAGAAATATGGATTTAAAGATAGGACAACCTGATGTCGACATCTCTTTATGACAGGTGCAAGCATAATGCACAAGCTGGGGGTTGATACCCACGGATGCTTTCGCATGCGGTCGATCCCAAGGATCTACTTGTTCGTTGCTAAGGCATACGAGAGAGAGCCTGGACTAGCTTCCTTAGAGCCCGCCGTGCCCCCGGCACCGGCAGCATATAGCATGATAGAAAAAGTTACATATCAAATCTTGGATGTTGTTTCTACAAGGCGATTGCGAGTCGCGACGTGGGCTACCCGAGGACGAGGAGAAGGGGATGGGCATGGCAGTCAGTTGAGGGGGCAAAACGCAGATATCGCAGTGAAGACGAGGATAATAACAATAAGAGGAGGGGAAGGATTATGACTGAACGGGGTTCCGCTTGGCATGTACCTGCTGAGCTGCTGAGCCGAGCGATCGTGCGATACGGCCAGCCTTCCGCAACTGTCGGCTCGGGCCCGGGTGACCAAAAGGAAAAAAGACACTAAGAGGGTGAGGGAGCCGGGGAGCGGGACAGGTGGATTCGAGGTGTTGGTACCGCTGTTGAGTCGGGACGACATGGTGAGAGAACAGTTGGCTTGAATCAGCGGTCAGTACCTTGGAAAAGCAAATCCATGCCTGCAGGAGAGTACACGGAACACGGAACACGTGTACTCATGAACACATGAATTGAGGGGTAAATAGATGAACCGCAGTAAATTTCAATCACCATTCACCAACAGACGCATCACATGAAAGTCCCCAGTCGTACTCGGATCGAACTCGTTGAACAACCAACCAACAGCAGGAAAGTCGTGAACAACCAACATGAAACTGGGTATTCACAGTGCCTATCCGTGCCTGCATTATCGATTGCCTCCTGCCAGCTTGCTACTCTCAGGCAGAGATCTCAGCCAAAGCATGGCCCCTGCCCCCATCAGCGGCGGTATCCCAAGGAACAGCCAGGCGGGGCCCCACCCGCTCGCCTGCTCCACCACGGGCAACAGCTGGATCGTCACGATGGTTACCGCGAAGCCGAGGCCAGTGCTGGCAGTCAGAAGTGTTCCCTGATATCTAGGATCACACAGCTCGCTGACGCAGGCGGAGTACTGTGCACTATCCGGTATAATCGTGGCTCCGTACAGCAGTGTCGCAACGACGACTCCTACCCTGCCGCTCTCTGTGCTTGCATCCAGCCAGCCCAGCCATAGAGCCGTCGAGCCGCTGATAAGGAGCGCCACGGTAGTTACTAGCGTTCTCCCGAGTCTGTCGGCCCACGCCCCCGCCACGGGGCACAGCGCAGCACCGACTGCAAACGCGAAGAACGCGATCAGTGATGATACCTTCATGCCCTCACCTTCTCCTCTGACCCCATCATCCCCGTCAATGTCACCGTCCCAGGCTGCCAGTCGCTCCTCAAGAAATGGCCCGACCCACGCCCAGAATGCGTAGAGCTCCCACTGATGACACAGATAGCCGATCACGGCGAGGCCGAGTGGGAGCTCCTGAACCATCGACAGGAGGGCACGAGGCTCGAATGGACTGGCTGGTTTCGTGTGCGGTCCGTCACCTACAAATACTACCATTATGCCCGCAGCTGCCAGCGAGAGGGAGCTGCTCATCCAAACAACTGCTTGCCAGTTCTCGGAGAAGACAGATCGAA
>Ga0136560_1001808_pt1 | contig 10978 bp, 7 predicted proteins | sample AntRauMeHopE1497_FD_104925 | JGI IMG/M metagenome (GOLD analysis project Ga0136560, IMG submission 104925) | Saline lake microbial communities from Rauer Islands, Antarctica - Metagenome Hop E1 #497 | ecosystem: Environmental > Aquatic > Non-marine Saline and Alkaline > Saline | place...
CCTGGGTTACGACCGCCCTGCGGTGTAATCGGGAACGGTAACCAGCAGGCACGAATGACTGGTTTAACGGCTAGCTTCAAGCACTACAAATTTGGGGTTGGCGTCCAGCTGACGCACCTGGGGAAAAAAGCGGCCAAGGCTGCGGTGATATCCCAGATGCCGGTTGCCCACCAGCAACAGTCGTCCGCCGGGGCGGAGGTAGCGGCGGGCGGCGGCAAACAGCGCCAGGGCGATATGGTCACCCACTACCCCACCCTCGTGAAACGGCGGATTCAGCAGTATCAGGTCGAACTCGCCTTCGTCTGCAGAAATGCCGTCGGCATGACGGAAAGAAAATGTGCTCCGGGGGAATTCGCGGGCCGCGTTGGCAGCCGCACTGATCACTGCCTGGCTGGAAACATCGCTGAAAGTCAGCTCAAGGTGGCTGTTAACCGCAAGCGCTGCCAGGCCAAGTACGCCGTTGCCACAGGCCAGATCTAACACCCGCGCGCCGGGTGCCAAAGCGGCGGCGGCCTGCGTAACATGGGGTAGCAATACACGGGTGCCAATATCCAGCTTGTCGCGGGCGAACACCGCCGGCAGCGCTGCAACACTCAGTTCTTTCGATATTCCAGCATCCACAGCCAGCGAGTAGCCCAGCCACGCAGGGCTCCAGTTTGCTAGCTCTGCGCTTCCTTTACGGCACATCACAACCCGCGCTTTTTTGCGCGCCGGCCACACCTTTTCGGTGATAACAGCTTGGCCAAACACATCCACACTGCGGTCTGGCAGGTGCTTTATCATACCGCCAGCGAGCAGCACGCCATCGTCCGCCAGCAAGGCATTTACCCGGCGCAGCAGCCAGGCCAGATAGTCGCCATAGCGGGGAATACGCATAACCACCAGATCAAACAGACCGTTCAGTCTATAGGCGCTGTGCGGGCTGTTTGTTGCCATTGCCGTTTCCGGCGCCAACACCGGGTCGTCGCACCAGCTTAGAGGCACGGGCTGATCGCTCAGATTGCTTTGCAGTGGTGGATTCAAAACCAGATTGTGTGCCAGCACCGGCCCAAGAGCCGCGCTGTCGGCCAGGGTAACCGGCTGCAACTCCCATAGCCCCAGTGTAAGAGCACCAAAGTTGTCATCCACCACCAGCACCCGCGGATGTTGTTTGCCCGCCGGCTGTTTATCCTCTAGCCACTCATTCTCCACCCAATCCGCGGCTTGCTGCAACAGCAGTTCATCCGCTGCGTCCCAGGCTTGAAGGCTGGCAGCATTGGCGTTTGGCCGAACGGCCTTATCAAGCGTTGGTGCCGGCGCCGTACGCACCAGGTTCAACGGCCATATCACTGCCGAAAGGCCCGGTACACCGTGAACTTGTTGTTTTCCGCCAGGCGTTCAACCGGGCCGATGCAACGGCGAATCAGGGCCTCATATGGCAGAAAGTTATTGGCCACCAGGCGCAGCTCACCGCCGTGTTCCAGGTGGCTGGCCAGGTCGCGCACGAAACGCTCGGTCATGGTCATGTCGGTGCGCACACCGCTGTGAAACGGCGGGTTGGATACCACCGCCTGCCAACGGCCGTCTAGCCCGGCAATGCCATCAGACGCAATAATCTCGCCCTGTGCACCTGCTTTGTCGTAAGTCGCGCGAGCGCTTAGCAGCGCCTGGGATTGAACGTCTACGGCGTCAACGCTCAGACCTGCTCTTAGGTCAGTGCGTTCGCCAGTCTGCAGCCAGGCGCCAATAACGCCGGCGCCACAGGCAAAGTCAAGAACTCGCAGCGCCATACCAGCCCGCGTCGGCGGTATGCCGGGCGCCGCCCGCACTGACTGGGTGGTCAACGGGGCACTAACCAAGGTTTCCAGCAACAGCCTTGTACCCGGATCTAGCTCGCCGCGACTGAACACGCCGGGCAAGCCAGCTACCGCAAGCTCCCGGCCGGCAACGCTGACCTGGCTCCAGTCCAGCCAATCGGCGATGGCAAAGTGCGCAAGCGGTGTTACGTCTTCTGCACACCACACCTGGCAATGCCGCGCACTGTCAATTTTGTGCACCTGCGGCAAGGCCTCACGCAGCTGTTTTACCGCGCCGGCAATGCCCTCTTTTTTCTCCCCCAGCACCAGCAGGCTGCCACCGGGGCGCACCAGCCAACGCGCCAGCGACAGCCGCAGATCCAGCTCGGCGCGGGCTTTGGGCAAAAACACAACCACGGCGTCGAAAGTGGCGGCCGTCAGGGCCGGGGCATCATAGCCAAAGGCTACCGGCCAACTTTCAGCCTGCTCAAGTGCCTGAGCGTATCCGGCGTGTTCGCTCATCGCCAGGCCACTACCGCCAAGGGTTGCCAGCTCGGTTAGCAAACCCGGGGCAATAACGCCCAGCAGGGCGACCTTGCCAGTCAGGTAGGAACGATTACGAAGCAGCGCTTCGTGGGAATTGGGTAATGCAGACATGGGAGTTCCGTAATTCAGACTTTGATCAGGCGGCCGGAGCGCACCGGGCGAAGTACCATTTCATCCACCGATTGCTGGCGGGTATGCTCGCTGGCGGCAGCGTTGGATATGGGTATGCCCATATCCCGCATTATGCCGTCACGGAGGTCGTACACGAAGCCGTGCACGGTTAAGTCCTGGCCACGCCTCCAGGCGTCCTGAACAATGCTGTTCTGGCACACGTGGTCCACCTGTTCAATCACGTTCAATTCACACAGGCGGTCGGCGCGGTCTTGCACACTGGTGATGGGTTCCAGAATGTGCCGGTAACGATCGCGCACGTCTTGCACGTGGCGCAGCCAGTTGGCAATCAGGCCGAAGCCCTCGTTCAGCAGGGCGGCTTTAACACCGCCGCAGCCGTAGTGGCCTACTAACAAAATGTGCTTTACTTTCAATACGTCAATCGCGAACTGCAACACCGACAGGCAGTTAAAGTCTGTGTGCACCACCACGTTGGCCACGTTACGGTGCACAAACAACTCGCCGGGCATCAGGTCTACAATCTGATTGGCCGGCACCCGGCTGTCGGCGCAACCAATCCACAAATATTCCGGGGCCTGCTGATTTGATAACCGATCAAAAAACTGTGGGTCCTGTGCCTTGATGTTCTCCGCCCAGGCCCGGTTTTTATCCAGCAAATAATCCAGCTGCCCCATCTATCCGCTCCGATTTGTAAGTTAAGGCGACGGATTGAACGGGAATTGCTCCCGTTAATCAATACCTAGTTCACATCAGAAGCCGTTTCTGCCGGTTCAGCTGGCGCCTGATGCTCCGCCGGTGCCTGGTGAAGAGTTGTCTGCGCCAAATCCAGCAATTCCCTCAGGGCCACCGAAAACATGGCATATTCCGGCTCGGGGCTGCGTTTCAACTCGACCAACATCTCCTGCCAGCGGTCAATCATCGGCTGGTGACGGGCCATCCATTGGTCCACGCACACAGCCACGTCATCCGGCGCGCCTAATTGCTGCAGCACGCCGGTGGTCAGCGCCCGCTGCTGCCAGTTCAGGTCTTCACGGAAACTTTCCCGCGCCAGCGACTGCCAGTGGCTGGCTGGCACCAGCGCCGAGATGGCGCCGGCAAACCAGTTCAGCTGCAGACGTTCGCTGATTTCGTAGTACAGGCTGGCCACGGTTTTCAATGGCACATCTGTCGCTTCCTGGGCTTCGATAATACCCAGCGACGAATACAGATAGTTGGTGCCCGCCAGAACTAGCGCCAAGTCTTCTGGCACTCCAGCCTCAACCAATTCCTGATTGCGTTTCTGCCACAGCTTAAGAGTCTGGCCGTTAAGATAGTCAGGCAGACCCGCGGTGATGGCCCAGACGCTGTCGGCAAAGCGCTCGATGTGGTGGGCAATGGACAGTTCAGCGCGACGGTTGCGCAGCAGCCACTTCACGGCACGACGCATCATGCGCATCATTTCGTGCATCAGTTCCAGCTGCAACTGGGCGCTGATATGAAAATCCTGATCTTCGATACGGTCCCACCAGGTATCTATGCGGAACAGATCGCGGGCGATGATCCAGGCCAAGGCAATCTTGGCTGAATCAGCGCCGGTCGCCTGCTTGATGTTATCCACAAAAATGATACCCATGTGGTTAACCATATCGTTGGCAATCTGGGTGCTAATGATTTCCCTCCGCAGCTGGTGCTCGCCCAGCTCGGCGGCAAACTTGCGATTGAGCTCCCTTGGAAATACCTTCGACATCTCCCCCGCCAACAGCGGATCGTCAGGCAGATCGCTGGCTACCAGGGTTTGTTTCAGATCGGCTTTCACGTAAGCAATCAATACTGCAAGTTCTGGTCGCGTCAAGCCTTTACCGGCCTGCTTACGCTGATTTAAGGCCTCATCGTCTGGCAGGAACTCCAGCTCGCGGTTAAGTTTGCCCTCTGCCTCCAGGGTGTTCATTAGCCTGCGATATTCTTCAATGCGTCTGGCGGCGTCATCACTGGCGATACTCAGGGCCTGGGTCTGGCGATAGTTGTTCTTCAGCACCAGAGCAGACACGTCTTCAGTCATGTCTTCCAGCAGCAGGTTGCGCTGCTTGGCGGTCAAATCGCCCATCACAATGGAGTGATTGAGCAAAATCTTTATATTCACTTCGTGGTCTGAACAGTCCACACCGCCGGAGTTGTCAATGAAGTCGGTGTTCAAGCGCCCGTCTCTGAGCGCGTATTCAATACGGCCACGCTGGGTAAAGCCCAGGTTGCCGCCTTCACCAACCACCTTAGAACGCAGCTCGGCGCCGTTGATACGAACGCCGTCATTGGCTTTATCGCCGACATCGCTGTGGCTTTCACCGCTTCCTTTGACATAAGTGCCGATGCCACCAACCCATAGCAGATCTACCTGTGCTTTGAGAATGTGGGCAATCAGCATGTTGGGCGGCACCCGGTCTGCTTTAATTCCTAGCAATGCTTTAATTTCGGGGCTCAGCGCAATGGATTTCGTACTGCGGCTAAAAACGCCACCACCGGCGGATAGCAACTCGCTGTTGTAATCAGTCCAGGCCGAACGCGGCATTTTGAACAGGCGCAGGCGTTCTTTATAACTCTTGGCTGCGTCTGGAGACGGATCGATAAAAATATGGATATGGTTGAACGCCGCTACCAAACGGGTTTTTTCCGAGCTCAGTAGGCCGTTGCCAAACACGTCACCGGCCATGTCACCAATGCCCACCACGGTAAACTCGTCGTCCGCCGGGTTAATACCCATTTCCCGGAAGTGTCGTTCTACCGATACCCAGGCGCCGCGGGCGGTAATGGCCATTTTTTTATGGTCATAACCGTTGCTGCCGCCAGAGGCAAAAGCATCTCCCATCCAGAAGTCGTAGTCAGCAGACAGACCATTGGCGATGTCAGAGAATGTGGCGGTGCCTTTGTCGGCGGCTACCACCAGGTAGTGATCGTCTGCGTCTTGGCGCACCACGCTGAGCGGTGGCACAATATTGCCGTCCACCAAGTTGTCGGTAATATCCAGCAACCCGCGAATAAAGGTCTTGTACGCTTCTTTGCCTTCGGCCTGAAAGGCCTCGCGGTTAGAAGCTTTGGGCAGCTGCTTGGCAACAAAACCGCCTTTCGCTCCCACCGGCACAATCACCGCATTTTTTACCTGCTGCGCCTTTACCAGGCCCAGCACCTCGGTACGGTAATCTTCAAAACGATCCGACCAGCGCAGGCCTCCGCGCGCCACTTTACCACCACGCAGATGCACACCTTCTACGCGCGGAGAATAGACGAATATTTCAAACATCGGCATCGGCAGTGGCATGTCCGGAATGCCGGTCGGATCCAACTTTACGCTGATGTAAGACTTGGGCTGACCCGTCTCGTCGGGCTGGTAATAATTCGTGCGCAGGGTGCAGTGAATCAATTCCATGTACAGCTTGAACACCCGGTCTTCGCTCAGGTTCTCTACTTCTTCCAGCCCGGCGTTGAATTCCACCAGCAGTTTCTCCTGCGTGGCCTTACGCTTGGCAGGGCTGTAGCCGTTATCCGGATTAAAGCGGGCTTCAAAGCAGGCCAGAAGAACTTCGGTCAGGTTCTTGTGGTTGAACAAGGTTCTGGCAATGAAGGTCTGGCTGTTGGAAAAGCGGATCTGGCGCATGTAACGGGCATAAGTGCGCAGCAGCGCAATCTGGCGCCAGCTCTTGTAAGACGATTTCATCAGGCGGTTGAAGGCGTCGTTCTCGGCATCGCCGCGCCACACGCGACGGAAAAGTTCATCAAACAGTGGGCGCAAACGTTGCAGGTCAACCGTTGCACCGGACACCGTACGCAGAGTGAAATCGTGCATCCAGACCACTTCACCATTGCGGCTGGTCATTTCAAACGGATGTTCGCTGAGCACGCGGAAGCCAAAGTTATCAAACACCGGCATGATGTCTGACAAAGGCACCGGATTGTTTGGATAGAACAATTTAAAATGAACGGTGCTGTCGTCTTCTTCCAGCGCCCGATAAAAACTCATGGCCATATCGCCGGTTTTGGCAGCGCTGGCGACGTATTCCAGATCAATGGCGGCGCGGCGTGGCGAAAACATTTCCAGGTAACTGGCAGGGAAACCCGCGCTCCATGTGCGCTTCATCTCGCTGCCTTTCTCTTCGCCCCAGGCTTCGGTAAGCGCTTCTAACAGCCCGTCACTCCAGGACTGCGCCAGCCCGAATACCTTGTGGCGAATCTCGGCCAGCGGCAGCTGGCGGTTCTCCATCGGCGGTACGCGTATGGTGAACTGCACCCGAGCCAGAACCGATTCGGAGAAATAAGTGACAAATTCGACGTCTTCAGCGCCCAGGGTTTCTACCAGAACCTGCTCGACTTTAAGGCGCAGCTCGGTGTTGTAGATGTCACGTGGGAAATAGGCCAGGCAAGACACAAACTGGCCGTACACGTCTTCGCGCATGAACAACTCAATACGCCGGCGTTCCTGAATGTAGAGTATGCCAGAAGCCAGTCGCAGCAGTTCTTCGGTATTGAGCTGGAACAGCTCGTCACGGGGCAACACCGTCAGAATTTGGTCAAGCTCTTTGCCGGTGTAGTCGTCACGGGGGAAGCCGGACTGCGCCATCACACTTTCAAATTTGCGACGAATCAAAGGAATCTGGTCCGGCCGCTCGTTGTACACTCGAGCGGTATAAAGGCCCAGAAAGCGCCGTTCACCCACCACTTCACCCTTCTGGTTGAAGCGTTTTATGGCGATGTAGTCCGGGTAAGCCGGGCGATGCACGCGCGAGCGCTGCGCAGATTTCGCAAAGATAAACACATCGTCAGTGCGGGTCATTTCCTGCCCTGTGCGATTAGGCAATTCGCTCAGACGCACGCATACGGGGCGTTCGTTGTTTACCCGCAGGATACCAAGTTCGGAATCTTTTACCCGGCGCACTTCCAAGCCGTTTTTATCGTTTACAAAATCGTATTCGTCGTATCCCAGGAAAGTGAAATGATCTTCTTGCAGCCAGGTCAAAAAGGCCTGTGCTTCTTTCTTCTGCTGCTTGCTGATGCCCCCGGCGGAATGCTCCAGCTCTTCGCGACTCTCCATCACTTTAGCGGTTACCCGGGGGAAGTCGCCCACAGCAATGCGCACTTCGTGCAACACGCTCTGCAGCACCTGCTCCAGCTCGGCCATTTCCTCTGGCGCGCTGTGGCGATCAATTTCAATGGCAATAAACGCCTCTTGGGCGCAGTCAGCCCGATCAGCCCCGTTGGCGTCTTTACAATTAGCGTGCAGATCCAACAGTTTGCCATCTTTATCGCGGCTAATCTGTAGCACCGCGTGCTGAATGGAGTGGGTGCCAATTTCGCGCTGGTTAATGGCAATGCGCAGTGAGTCAATCAGAAACGGCATGTTCGGGTGAATGATAAAAATCATTGTATGGGTCGATGCCCAGCCATCGCTTTCCAGATCCGGATTGAACACTGAAACCGGGGTCTCGTCTTCGCCGCGTTGACGCAGGAGCTGCCACGCTGCCATTACACCGCCATAAATATCTGAAAATCGCCGATTGACCAGTTCTTCCAGAGGTATCTGCGAGTAGTGTTGGCGGGCAAATTCGCTGATTCGGCTGGCTTCGGTTTTGGCAATTTTCTCGCCAAACGCCTCCTCTAACTTCGAAAAAAATTGTTTCTTACTGGCCAATGTCAGCGCGTTCATAACGTACCTCTGGTTCGTGTAAACGATGGGGGCTGGTTTTTATACCGTTGTTATCGCACTAGGATATGTCAACTGTTTGATTTTTGCCGGCATCTCCGCAAAATTACGGCATTTACTTATCAAATCGTTATCAGTTCGTTATCGCCCCGATTGTTGTAGCATAGCTATCTTTTACTATTACCGGTCACGAGTGCCTTGCCTATGTCTTCGCAGTTATCACTACAGCAGATTTTTCTTGATCTTCAGAGCCAGCTGGAAACCCGTATCATTGGCCAGAAAACCCTGGTTAACCGCCTGTTAATGGCTTTGCTGGCTGATGGCCATCTGTTGGTTGAAGGCGCACCGGGGCTAGCAAAAACCACCGCCATCAAAACCTTGGCCGAGTACATTGAAGGCGACTTTCACCGCATCCAGTTCACCCCTGACCTGCTGCCTTCCGATGTGACCGGCAGCGAGATCTATCGCGCAGAAACCGGTCTTTTCGAATTTCAACGCGGCCCGGTGTTTCACAACCTGGTATTGGCTGATGAAATTAATCGTGCCCCGGCCAAGGTGCAGTCCGCATTGCTGGAAGCCATGGGTGAACGCCAGGTCAGCGTGGGCATGAACACCTTTGCACTGGAACCGTTGTTTCTGGTGATGGCTACGCAGAATCCGATAGAGCAGGAAGGCACTTACCCCCTGCCGGAAGCCCAGCTCGACCGCTTTCTGATGCACGTATTGATTGACTATCCGGACGCCAGTGCCGAACGCCAGATTTTGCACCTGGCACGCCGTGACTTTCGCCAGCCCGCGGCAGCCGTTACCCGCCGGGTTAGTGCCAGCGAGGTATTTGCAGCGCGCCAGGAAGTGGCCGACGTGCACATGGCTGATGCGGTTGAAGACTATTTATTGGCGCTGGTGTTGGCCACCCGTAACCCTGCAGAACTAGGCCCGCAGATCGGCCCGGAACTGGCACGCTGGGCCAGTTTTGGCGCCAGCCCACGGGGTACTATCGCGCTGGACCGTTGCAGCCGTGCTCTGGCCTGGCTTGACGGGCGAGACTATGTAACCCCGGACGACATCCGCAATGTGGCCTTTGATGTGTTACGCCACCGGGTGCTGCTAAATTTCGACGCCCAGGCTGAAGGCATCAGCACCGACGATTTTTTACAGCGACTAATAGAATGTTTACCGGTAACGGCATAATCCGCCCATGAATCAAAGTAGCGCATTCAGTGTACCTGCCTCGTCCCCAAAGGCTTCGTACCCGCAAGCTTCTTCCGCGCAGGCCAACGCAGAGCACGATATCGCGTTGCCGTTGACTGCGCTGATAAAGCTACAGGCAGAAGCCCATACGCTACGGCTGCCCTCGGCCAAGGCCACCCGCAGCCGTCAGACCGGCGCTTATGCCTCACCACAACGTGGCCGCGGTATGGCGTTCGCCGAAGTAAGGCAATATCAGCCGGGCGATGACATTCGCGCCATTGACTGGCGAGTAACGGCAAGGCGACAACAAGCCCATACAAAAATTTACGAAGAAGAGCGGGAGCGCCCGGTTCTGCTGCTGTGCGATTTAAGCCCGTCACTGTTCTTTGCCAGCACCGGCGCCTACAAACAGGTGCGCGCCGCTCAGGCTACCGCCATGTTGGCTTGGGTTGCGCTTTTTGGCGGCGACCGGGTGGGCGGCCTGGTGTTCAACGGCCAGCTGTTGGCGCTGCAGCGCCCCGAACGGCGCAAAACCTCGGTACTGCGACTTTTAGATAATCTTGCCCGCCTACAACATCAGCCCGGCCAGTTTCACCCCGACCCATGCGCGCCGCTGGCACAAACCGGTTCGCTGGATAACGCACTGGCTGAGGCATGTAGAGTTGCGCGCACCGGCAGCCGAATTTTCATCATCAGTGACTTTATCCAGCTAAGCGAACACAGCGCCGGCCTGCTGGGCAAACTCGCCCAGCACAACAGCGTCAGCGCCGTTCATATCAGTGATCCGTTAGAGCAGGCATTGCCCCGGCACGGCCAGTTTGCGGTGGCCAGCGCCGCCGGGCCGCTGTGGTTTGACGCCGCTGACAGCGCGTTTCGCCAGGCCTGGCAGCAGCGCATGAACCAACACCAAACGCGGCTGCAACATTGCCTGCGGGTGGCGGCGGTGACCAGCATTGATGTTTCTACTGGCGAACATCCGCGCCTGGCACTGCGTGCGCTGATGGCCGGCGGGGGCCGCCTGGGATGAACAGCCCTGACACCGTCAATACTGTCATCAATACCGCCAACATCGCGGCCAACAATGCCGCCGACGCGCTGCAACAGCTGCGCGATATTCATCTACCCGAAAGCTCAGGTTGGTGGCCGCCGGCCCCAGGCTGGTGGTTGCTGGCCGCTGTGGGGTTAGTCTGCCTGGTGCTGGCCGTGCGCGGGTGGCAAGGCTGGCAGCGGCGCAACCGGCGCTGGCAAGCTGTACAGCGGGAACTGACGGCACTGCGGGCGCAATTGCAGACGCAATCCCAGACGCAATCCCAGAACAGCCCCGCCTGGTTCAGCCAGCTGAATGCATTGCTGAAACGTGCAGCCCGTGACAGCTATCCACAGCAACCGGTCGCCGCCCTCAGCGGTAACGATTGGGTTGCGTTTTTGCAACAAAGTAGCGATAACGCCGTTGAAGCAGAACTGGTTAACACTCTGGTGAACGCCTGCTGGCAGCCCCACAGCCGCTGCGACCCGCAGCAGGCACTGGCCTTTGCCGAGCGCTGGTTGAAAAGCCATAAAAAACAACTGCGGGGTGCGCCATGATACTGGCTTATCCGTGGGTACTCTTGCTTGCATTGTTGCCTCTGGCGCTGCTTTGGCGGCGCCGCGCAGCCCAACCCGTGCAGGC
>Ga0136560_1001809_pt1 | contig 10970 bp, 4 predicted proteins | sample AntRauMeHopE1497_FD_104925 | JGI IMG/M metagenome (GOLD analysis project Ga0136560, IMG submission 104925) | Saline lake microbial communities from Rauer Islands, Antarctica - Metagenome Hop E1 #497 | ecosystem: Environmental > Aquatic > Non-marine Saline and Alkaline > Saline | place...
CCCCCGCCCCCGCCGCCCCCTCCCCCGTCGTCGCCGCCTCCGTCCTTGCCCGCCCCGCCGAGGTTCCCCCCCGCCGACCCCATCGTCCGCTGCTGCCTCGCCGCCGCCCGTGCGGACAGCAGCGCCAGCTCCTCGGGCGGCGAGCAGCCGCAGGACGCGAGCGCCGCGGCCTCCACCGCCACGGCGGGGCCCTCAACCACCAGGTAGAGCACCGCCGCGGCGAGGAAGGTTAGGGTAACGTTGGCGAGCCAGAGCGTGAGGAGCTCGATGGAGGAGTGGCGGACCCACTGGGTGCGGGAGAGGAGGAGGACGCGGAGGACGGCCGGCTCGGTGAGGATGGCTGCGTAGGTGAGGCGGGCGAGTGGCTGCCACCCGGACCACTCGAGGACGCTGCGGACGGGGCCGCCGCCGCCGGCGAAGCTCGCGAGGCAGGCCAGGGCGGCGGCGAGGGCGGCGGCGGGGCGGGCTAGGACCATGTAGGCCACCTCGGTGCCACGCTGGTTGATGGGCCACCCGGGGACGTCCTGCCCGTCGGGGAAGGAGGAGCCGCCGGTGGTGGGGGCGGGCCGCCACCCCGGGCGGAGCGGCGTGCCAACCGTCCTGGCCGCCGCTGGGGTGAGGCCTCCTCCCCTTGCCATGGCCGCTGCGTCGGCCGAGGCCACGGCTCGGATGATGCCCCCCCACGACAGCATCACGACGATGCACGCTGACGTGGCGAGCAGGCACCACGGAGCCCACGGCGGGAAGAGCCGCTCGTCGTCCGACGCCGACGCCACGACCCGCCGGCCCCTGCCGCCCCCTCCGCCCTGGCCGCCGCCGCCCCCTCCCCCGCCCCCTCCCGATTGGTTCGACGCGAGGCGCACCCCCCTGCGGCGCGGCGACGACGCCCGGTGCGACCGCGCTGCCTCCTCCACCTCCTCCGTCGCCAGGCTCACCCCCGCCACGTGCGCGCCGTCGCGCCTCCTCGCCTCACGGTCCCGCCTCCGCTGCCGCCTCCGCTCCACCGCCGTCTCCATCCACACCCACGCCATCGCCAGCAGCACCCCCACCACGAAACCGCTGCCCCGCGCCCACGGCGTCACGTAGTACAGATCCACCGTCTTCAGCGGCGCGCCCGAGCCGGACCCGCCCCACGTACCCGCGCCCTCCCCCGGCGCCACGAAGGGCCCCATGTGGAGCCCGAACGCGCCGACGACGGCGGCCGTGACGCCCACGAAGCCGGCAAGGAGCGAGACGGCGGCGCAGAGGCCGGCGGCGGCGTGGGCCTTGTAGGTCCCCAGGACGACAGGGAGGACGACGAGGGCGAGCTGCATCTCCACCGACAGCAGCCACGACGACGACACGCACTGGTGCGCCGCGAAGCCGCCGGGTGCGCTGCTGGGTGCGGCGTTGGCCGCGAAGACGAGGGAGGCCCAGCCCCACTTGTCGCACTCCTCCCCCAGCCGCGCCCACCCGCCCCAGAAGGGCCCCGACGCCACCAGCGGCACCACGGTCCACTCCAGGAACATCACGGCGGCGGTCAGCGGCAGGAAGCGCAGCGCCCGGTGCACCAGGACGAACGCCGCGGAGCGCAGGCCCCCGGGCGCGAAGCAGCCCCGAGCGGCGCGCCGCGTCGCGGCGTTGCCAGGCATCGCGGTGCCGCCGCCCATGCCGCCTCGGCGGTCGCCCGGCGCCGCCGCGTCCCAGCTGTCGGTCGAGTCGCCGTCCTCCCCGTCCCAGCCGCCGTCGCTCCCGTCCCCTGCGCCGCAGCCGCAGCACCCCCGAGGCGCCGCCCGCCCCCCCCGCCTCCCCCGCCTCGCCGCCGACGGCGACGTCGCCAGCCTCCGGATCGCCGCGTCGCGTCGCATCGCCCTCACGATGGCCACGCGACGCAGCGGCGGCAGAGCCACGAGGAAGCCGGCGGCCATGAGGAGGACGTCGGCGGCGCACTCGGCGAGCGACATCCAGACGACGGCAGGCCACTCCTCGAGCTCGAACTGCGTCAGGAGGGGGTTGCTCAGGCCAACGTGCCGCGAGGCGCGGAGGGAGTCGCCGGCGGCGAGGACGAGGACGCTGAGGACACGGACCCCTGCGACGGCGGACGGGGCCGACACGCCCGCCCGCCTCGCGCCGCGGCCCGCCCAGTCGCGGCCCGACGGCGACGTGGCGGCGAGGCGGCGGCAGGAGCGCAGGAGGCTGAAGGAGAGCAGGCAGGGGCAGACGCGGAGGCCGGACCACGGGTCGCGGGAGTCGGCGCCCCGAGGCGACGACGATGACCCCGCCTTGCGGGGCGCCGCGCGCGGTGTGGCCGAGGCGGTGAAATAGCTGTCCACGATACCGCCGCGGCCCCCGGCGCCCATGCCCTCGCCGCCCGCCAGGCTGCTCGAGCCGTCGGAGCCGCGCCGCCCCCCGCGCCCGCCGCCGCCGGAGGACGACACGGCGGCCGCCGCCGCCGCGGTCGCCGCCGCCGCCGCGGCAGCCGAAACCGCCAGCTCGACCCCCGCGGACCGCGGCGCCGCGGGCGATCCCCTCCTCGCCCTCCCCGGCGTGCCGCCGCCCCCCGGCAGCCTTCCGTCCCCGTCTGCCACGGACCCCCTCGCGCTCGCCCTGCCGCTGCCGCCTCGCCACGTGGACGTCGCCCCCAGGTTGTAGCCTCCCACCCCAAAGTCCACCTCGTCGAGGGAGCCGGAGTCCCTCGCCCTGCCCGCACCCCACGACGACACGCGCCCCTGCCCCGACCGCGGCGCCACCCCGGCCAGGTGCGCGTCATCGGACCAACCACCCTTGCTCTCCGCACCGAGCAGCCCCTCGCCCAGCCCGTCCCCCCTCGCGCTGCCGTTCAGGCTCCCCGAGCTCTCCATACGCCCGCCCGCGGGCGGGCCCAGAGACCGCACCTTGATGGGCCCGCCCGCGGCCGGGTCGCCGCCGCAGCGGCAGCACCCGTGCGGGCTGGCACCGCGACCCCCGCCGCCGCCGCCGCCGCCATCCTCGTCCCCGACGGCCGCCGTCGCGCCGCAGCACATCAGCGCGAGGCACCTGCAAGACCGCGGGCACCGCCAGCCGGCCGCAGCGCCAGGAACGGCGGAGGCGAGCGGCACGCCTGCGAGCCACAGCACCCACGCATCGACGCAGCCGGGCGACTCGAACGCAGCGCGGCGCCGGAGAGCCGCGTGGAGCATCGTGCCGCACACGGCGAGGAGCACGAGGACGCCGATGACGCTGAGCGTCATGGCGGAGCCGAACGACCAGCCGACGGCGTGGGCGCCGCAATCGAGCGCCACGGACCCCATGTCCGGGTCTGGGGCGAGCACCAGCAGCAGCGGGATCTGCTCCGTCAGAAACGGGATGTACAGCCCGTTGGAGGCGTTCCGGAGCGCGGCGTCCGAGGCGCAGGCCTCGGGAAGGCACACCCCGTACATGACGCCGGCGACCGTGAGCAGGCAGTACTCGGCGTCCGGGATGATCACGCATCGGTCGTAGTTGCCGAGGTCAAAGGTTGCGTGGCCCGTGGCGTCCACGAGCGCGAGGTAGTCCTCGACCGTGGAGGGGGTCACGCATTCGTCCGCGGTAACACCGATCACCACGGCCAAGAGGCAGAACCACCCAGCCAGGGCGGTAATTTGCATCGCTCCCGCGGGCCTGGGGAGGGTCGTGGCGCCGGGTGTGGGCGCGGGGGCGAGGAAAAGGGCGACGACGGGAGGTCCAGACTCTGCCCTCGGTGTTCGGCCAACTTGAAGCACTGACGGCAGGCCCAATGGCCCGCGCCGATGCCGACCTGCTCTCCGACATGGAGAGCGCGGAATCAGCTGTAAGCACAACGACGGGGCCGGGGCACACAGTGCGACACACGGGGGCGACGGCGGCCGTCCGGCCAGCGCAAGGGCGAGGAGTTTCTGGCCCCGCCCCCGTTCGCCGCAGATCCGCGCCAAGGTACAGGCAATCGACGACATGATGACCGAGAAGCGAATCGCGCTCCAGACCGTGTTCCTGGAGCTCGAGAGTGAGGGCGGGCCCGTTTGGCCGGCGAACGTTGGCTCGCCGTTTGTGGCCGCCCCAGCGCCGCGCGAGAGCCTGGCCCCGCGCCTCGGTGACGACGCGTCCGATAGTGCGCTCGCAGGGAGCATGAAGGACCTGAACATGGAGGAGGCGGGCGTGGCGGACCGGGCTGCTCGTATCCGAGCTGGTGAGCACGTTGCCCGCGCTACGCACGCGGGGTGGCCGTAGCGGGGGCCGGCGACCCGAGAGTCGGTGTTTGCTACGTGCCTTCGCAGACCTTGAGAAGGTCAAGGCGGAGATGAATGCCCTGCGGAGCACACAGTCGATGCTGGCGAGGCAAGCGCAAAGCCTTCCGGCCGAGATCGCTTCGATGCGGGCCGACGCCGACTCCATGACCGAGGCGCTGCGTTCGAGTGAGTCGACGACGGAGCGGGCCGAGGTGGACGCGTCGTACCGGGTCGGGGAGATGCAGCGGGGCGTGGAGGCGTTTGCGCCCCTCGGCATCCGGTTCGACACCGGCGACGACGGCCGCGTCCGCATCGTGTTCACGCGCGTGGACGAGGCGTCCCCGGAGCGCGAGTTCTCCTTCACGGTGCAGGCCGACGAGGAGGGGGCATTCACGCTGGTGGCGTGCGAGCCGGCGGTGGCCGACGCGGCGGATCGGGTCGCCGCTCTGAACGAGGACCAGGACTTCGGGCGATTCGTCAGGGGCATGCGACGCACCTTCAAGTCGATGGTGTGACCCGCCCCCCCGGCGTGCGTGCGTGCGTGCAGGACCGCGAGACCAAGACTGCCTGCGACGACCATCACTCCTCGCCCGCGCCCCTCGCGCGCTTGGCATCGGGTCCGGCGCCCGCCTCCCCCTCGCCCGCGTCGCCCCTGCCCTCCTCCACCTCCTCCTCCTCCTCCTCCTCGCCCGCGGCCGCCGCCTCCGCCGCCTTGGCTGATTCACGCATCACAAGCGCCGCCCGGACCTCCGGGTCGGCTGCGGCCTCCTGCTCTAGCAGCTTGGCAGCAAGGGCCGCCACCTCGGCCTCCGACGGCGCGGCAAGCCCGGCCTCGGCCGACGCCGGCTCCGCCACGGCCAGCGCCGGCAGCTTCCACGCCTTGCCGAGCTCCTTGGCCAGGGCCTTGCGGCCGCGCTTCCTGCGCCGGCGCTCCGCGTTCCTCCGGGTGCGGTCCTCGCACTCGGCCGCGGCGTCGGCCGTTCTCATCCGGAACGCCGCGTCCAGGTCCGCCTCCTTGGACGCCGCCTCCATGTTCCGCACCCGCGTCAGCTCTCTGTCCCGCATGTGCCGGTACTTGTTGTACGTGGTACTCCCCGCGCCGGCGGTTGAGCCCTGCACCGTCACAAGGTCCGGCCGAAGGTCCACCGCCGAGCCAGCCTTGGCCTTGCTCGCGGCATACCCCACGGCAACCATGCGGGGGTTGTCGTCCGTGTCTGCGGCGAGGGATGGTTGGCGGGGCGGGCTCGCTCGGGGGCGCGGCCGGCAGCAAATGCGCGATGCGCCCAGTCCGAGCACACCGTGGGAGCATGCTCACAGGTCTGCACCGACGTATATCGCCCCATTGCGGCGCAGCTCCCGCGGCCCCGACGGCGCGCCTGAGTGGCCGGACCCTCGGCAGAAGCATGCCGAACAGAGCGCACGAACGCCCCACGCGTTGGTGCTGGTTCTGCACCGCGCTTGTCGGAGCAGCAGCGCACAGGGCAGGCCTCGGATCGCGTGCCAGCTGTTAGTGGCGTGTGTGCCGGCCAGGGGCAGTCGCTTGACCGCAGTGCGGGGCGGGCGGACAGGTCGGCCGGTGCTGGTGCCGGGACGCGCGGTGTCCCCGTGGCATCCACGGGGCACGGCGTGAAGCCTCGTGCTCCCGGCGGCCGCACCGGGCCGGTGTGGGATGCCCGGGGTGGTGGTCGTGGCCCGCGGCGCGCACCCTCCCGCCGCAGCCCGTGCGCACCCCGGGGGGCGGGGAATCAGCCATCCTGCCGCCCGATGGCTGCGTCCGGTCCACGGCTAGCCAGGCTGTGGGGCCCGGTCAAGCCGGCTCGCCGCGACGATGCCCGCACAACTCACAAGCCGTGAATGCCAGCAGAGTCTCGAGCAGGTTCAACTGGAGAGGCTGGCTTTGCATTTGCTCCCCCGCGCCGCCGCTCGCGTGCAGTCCTTGGGGACCCCGCCACGGTGCACTCGGGTCTTTGACACCCAGTTGGCCCACGCACCGGCACGCAAGCGAGCTTGCTTCGCCCCCCAGAGCATCATGGCCGCTCTCAAGATCGCAAACCTCTTCTCGGTCGAGGGCAAGAACGTCATGGTCACCGGCGGCGGCAGGGGTATCGGCCGCATGATCACGGAGGCGTTCATCACCAATGGGGCGGCCAATGTCATCATCACCAGCCGGAAGCAGGAGACGCTGGACGCCGCGGCCGCCGAGCTCAGCGAGCTGGGCCCGGGGACCGTCGTCCCGCTGGCGTTTGACCTTTCCAAGGCCGACGCGTGTGTTGCGCTGGCAAAGGCGCTGGAGGGCCGGATGGACAAGCTTCACGTGCTCATCAACAACGCCGGCACGACTTGGGGCGAGCCCATGGACACGTACCCCGAGAAGGCCTGGGATCGCGTCTTCGCGCTCAACGTCAAGGCCCCCTTCGAGCTCACGAGGGCGTGCCTGCCGCTGCTCCGCGCCGCCTCGACCACGACGCACCCGGCGGCCGTGATCAACATCGGGTCCGTGGCCGGGCACATGCCCCAGCCCGTCCCGACGTACGCGTACGACGCCTCCAAGGCGGCGGTGCACATGCTCACGCGGAAGCTCGCGGCGGAGCTGGGCGGCGGGGAGGCGCCCATCACCGTGAACGCCATCGCGCCCGGCTTCGTCCCCTCGTCCATGTCCAAGCAGCTCACCACCTACGCCACCGCCGACGCCATCGCGTCGAACATCCCCATGGGCCGCATGGGATCCCCCGAGGACATGGGCGGCGCCGCGCTGTACTTCGCCTCGCGCGCGGGCGCCTGGTGCACCGGCACCGTGCTCACAGTCGACGGCGGCTCCGTCGGGGCCGCGGAGATCCCGTTCGACATGGAGGCGGCGTCGCACCTGTGAGGCGCGGACCCGGGGCAACGAGGCGCCGAGCCGACGTCGCAGCCGCCACGCACACGCGGCCTGCACACAGCAATCTCAGACGCGCCGCGGGTGCCACAGACGGCGCTTGCCTTGCCATGCGCGGCGTGTGGCGGCAGCGGGAACGCGTGGCATGCTTTGGCTGATCACGCGAGCAACACCGCACCGGTGGCGTCGGCTCAGGCGCAAGCTGCCAGCAGCAGCGCCGCGGCCAGCTCTGCCTGCGCCTCGCTCGGCTGTGCCGTGACGAGCGGCACCACGGCGTCGGCGAGCGACGCGGCCTCGGGGAACGGGGCGCCGGCGGGGACGGCCGCGAGGTTGGCCGCCGCGGCGGCTGTCATCTGCGCCGGCATCCCCGTCAGGGCCGCCCCCACGGCCCTCGCCACGCGGTCTGCCGCCGCTTCCGCCGCGGCGTGCTCGTCGCCGCCCAGGCTCCGAGCCGCCGCGCGGAGGACGGCGGCATCGGACGCCGCCCTCAGCGTCGTCGCGGCATCCATCGACCCGCTGCTCGCCGCCGCCCACGCGTCCACGAGCGACGCGGCGCCCCTCGGCCCCGCGGGGCCGGCCGCCTCGGCCGCCGCCAGCGGCCCCGTGCCCCCCTCGGCGACGCCTGCTGCCGCCGCGGGATCGCACCGCAGCAGTGGCGACCGCCTCAGCCGCCGCCGCAGCAGCACACGGCACATGGCAGACTCCACCGCCTCGGGCCCCGACGTCGAGGCCGCCGTCGCCGTGGCGTGCAGAGCCTCTTCCTCCCTCTCCAGTCGCTCCGACGCCACATCCGCCGCCCTGGCCTCCGCCCCGGCCACGCCCGACGCGGCCGCCTCCTCGTCGAGCTGCCTGTCGGGGTGGGTCAGACCCCACGCGTGCGCGACACACGTCGTCGGCCGCAGCTCCAGCGGCGACACGCCCCCGCCGACGGCCACACGACGCACCCGGCCGAGCTCCGGCAGCAGGCACGGCGTGACCGCGCGCGTGGTGACGGTGCGGAGGCGGCGGGGGCGGCACTGCACGGTCGGCGGCACGGCCCACGGAGCCGGCCCGCCCGGTGCCCCCGCCCCGCCGTCCCCGTCCTCGTCCTCGTCCTCGTCCTCGTCCTCGTCCTCGTCCTCGTCCTCCTCGTCGTCTGTCTCGTCGGCCAGCACCGTGACGGCTGCCAGGAGCGCCTTCCCCGATCGACGGTCGGCCACCTCGAGGCAGCGCCGGTCCACGGCGAGGCCCCACAGGACGCGGAGCGGCTGCACGTGCCCCCGGTTGTCCGTTGAGCCGACCGGCCACACCGGCAGGAGCGACGCGACGAGGGCGGCCACGGCCTCGGGCGAGCGGGAGAGCGTCGCCCGCCCGCCCCCCAGCACCACCATCCCGATGGCAGAGCCGATGCCGACGTGACAGCCGAAGGTCGAGGCCCAGGAGAGCGACCGGCGGCATGCCCGGAGCGCCGCGAGCGACGCCTCATCGCCCGTCCCAGCCATCACCATGCCGAGACCCACCGCCGCCGCCGCCCGAGCCGTCTCCACGGCCTGGTGCTCCGGCCGCAGCCGCCGCAGCGTGCCCAGGCCCATGCCCCTGCCCTCGGCGCCCCAGGCGTCGCGCGGCCGCCACCCCGGCCTTTCGGGCGGGCCCTCTGACGGGTCCCGCGCCGCCGGGTCCGGCGCGTCGTCGGCCCGCCCCGTCTGGGCCCGGAGCGACGCCAGCCCGTCGTCCGAGGAGCAACGAAGGTCCCCGAAGAAGGCCAGCAGTGACAGGATGAGATCCCGTGGCCCGGCCCGCCCCGTGCCGGCGTAGCGGAGGCCGACGGTGAAGGCCGCCCCGCCCAGCGCCGCGCAGTGCACGGAGCGACACACGTCAAGGTCCACGTCCGAGAGACGCACGCCCAGGGCCGCCGCGGGCCGCAGTGCCGACGGAGGCGCTCGCGGCGCCGCCGCCTCGGCCGCAGAGGCTGCGCTCGCAGCCCCCGCGCCCTCCTCCTCCCCGCCGCGGCTCTGCCCCGCGCTGCCCCCGTCGCTATCGTCCGCCTTCTCCTCCCCGGCGCCGCCCCCCCCGCCCTCCCCGTCCTCCTCCTCGTCGCTGCTGTCCCCTGCGAGGGCGAGGATCAGGTCGGCGAGGCCCTTCCCTCCCCCGCCCCCCGACCGCGCCTCCTCCAGCCTCCTCACTTCGTCCAGCACCGCTCGCACCTTGAGCGGGACCTGGGACCGGACCCAGCGGGGCGTCGCGCGCACCTCGTCCCAGCACACCAGGCCGCGCGACACCACCATCAGGGCGGCAACGTCGGGCCGCACGGCGTCGAGGGCGGGGAGGGAGTCCGGGAGGAGGAGGACGGCGGCGGCGCGGCCGCAGTGGCTCCGGTGCCACGCGAGGCCGATGGCGACGGCGGCGCCGCGGGCGGTGGTGGCGGTGTCGACGCGAGGCGAGAAGGACTGCACGGACGGCTCCGACGCCTCGGGCGCCGCGGGCGGGCGGTATCCCGGGAGCGTGCCCCCGCGGAGGAGGAGGGACAGGCGGTCGAGCTCCCGGGCGGCGCGGGGGGAGTCGGCGGCGCGGGTACCGAGGCACGCGAGGCCGAACGCGATTCCGGCGCTGAGGCTGTATGCGGCGCGGTCGCCGGCGAGCTGGAGGGGGAGGCGGGCGGCGGCGGTGTCGTCGTCGTCGGGCGTGCTGTCGTCGAGGGCGGATGCGGTGAGCTGCTCGAGGAGGAAGGACGCGACGGCGGGGAGGGCGGAGCCGCGGTGGAGGAGGCCGAGGGCGACGAGGGCGGTGGACTGGGTGATGGCGGGCACCGATAGCTCCCGCAGAGCGCCCGGGATGGCGGCGGGGAGGTGCAGCACCGTGGTGCGGTGCACCGCGGCGTCGCCCGACCCGGCGGCGGCGGCGGCGAGGCCGAGGAGGACGCCGGTGGTCACCCCCCGGTGGGATCGGGCGAGGAGCTCGTACAGGTCGGGGCGGGTCAGGTGCAGCAGCGCGCCGCAGCCGACGCCCATCCCGGCCAAGAGCCCGCCGTGGCTGAAGGTGGGGTGGCCGCCCCCGAGGACGCCCGCGGCGCCGCTGAGGGTGCCAGCGGCGGCGGCGGCCGCCGCCGAGGCCGCTGCCATCGTCGCGGCGCCCCCCCCTCCCCCGGCCGCCGCCGCGGCCCCCCGCTGTCCCGTGAGCGCCCCGCCCCCGAGCGCCGCGTCGGCGCCGATTGCGGCGTGGGCCTTGACCCAGAGCCTCGCGCAGCGGGCCGGGATGGTGCCCGGGAGGACGCGCAGGGTGGCGGCGGCGGCGTTGTGCCACTCGGCCCAGGGCGCAGGGCTGGACTGCGACCGGGAGAGGGACGCGATGCTCAGCGCGAGAACGGCGCCGGACCTGGGGTGGCGCGCGGCCAGGGTCAGCGGGGGCACCGGGACCAGGTCGCCCGGCTCTGCCGCGAGCGTCCCGGAGGTGAGCATGGCTCTGCCGACGGGCACGGCGCAGGATCGGCGGGCGAGGAGGATGAGGCGCGCCTGCCGCTGCTGGGGCTGCAGGGCGTCCTCGGCCCCGGCGGCGCCGTCGCCGACCGGGCCGTACAGGCGGGGGGGCCGGGACGACCGGAGCATGCGCGCCGCGGCGTCGAGGCGGCGGTCGAGAGGGAAGCGGGCTCTGCCGGGCCCGGCGACGAGGGGGGCTAGGCCGTCGCGGTGGAGGGGGTCTCCCGACGCGGGGACAGTCGAGGCGGCCGCCTGCGCGACGGTGCCGACGTTGGGTGACATGCCGGTGGCGACGGGGCAGCCCGGGCTGAGAGAGCCGGTGGAGGGGACGGTGCCGGGGGGGAGGAGGAGGGGGCAGGGGGGGGGCGCCGCGGCCGAGGGGGCGGGGGCGGCGGCGAGGGTTAGGGCGGCGGTCCGTGCTGCTCCGGGGAGGGTCCGTGC
>Ga0136560_1001811_pt1 | contig 10959 bp, 15 predicted proteins | sample AntRauMeHopE1497_FD_104925 | JGI IMG/M metagenome (GOLD analysis project Ga0136560, IMG submission 104925) | Saline lake microbial communities from Rauer Islands, Antarctica - Metagenome Hop E1 #497 | ecosystem: Environmental > Aquatic > Non-marine Saline and Alkaline > Saline | place...
CAAGGGATTCGGAATCGAAATCAGCGCCGAGCCGAAGCCCCCCATCTACTCCAGGGCTGGTACATGCGTTTCATTGATCAGCGTCACCCTGGTTGTGTTCCCTAGGTCGCTGACGAGGGGACCGGAGGACTCCTCGTGACCCCTCCAGAGCATCGCAATTTGGGCCTTGTACTTTGCACCGGGGAGATAGAACACAACAGCGAGTTCATGCATCCCACTCCCATCTGCATCGGGGAGCCATGCAACAGCTGACCCGAACTATCTGGGTTCATTTGTCACCGGCAGAGGCATTAGCTCTCTCATCGTGGTTCCCATCTCGGGTGAAAGGATTGATGTCCTAACTACCTGTGCACTGCTCGACAGTTGCAACAGGAATATGGCTCCAAATGCAGTGCTTGTGCTCCCATGCTTGTATTCCGGGGCACCGACAGCCAGCACTGCCACACATGCACCAGTGCATGCGCCCTCTGTCTATGCAGCTCCGTCGGGTCCTGCAGGTAGGGCCGAGAGACTCCTGCCGAACTGCGTGTTGCTGTCCGGCCACCCTCTGCCTAACCCTTCGAATCTATTACTACCATGGGCAATGTGCACTGCAGTGCCATGCACATTCCCAGACAGGTCCAACCCTATGATGGCAATCGCACCTCGCCCGCTGGTGATGCCCGGAGGGTCGAATCCTGGTGCACTCACTGCAACGAATGTGACATTTCCGGCTCCGGATAGATCACCCAGTCCTGCCATTGCGGTTCCAAATCCCTGCCCAGACGAATACCCGAAGTTTTCTCCATAGCTGCCTCCGACTTCCCTCATGGAAAGCACATCGCCCCCTCGCTGGGTGAGCACGAGCCACAGGTACTCGAGCTTCACCCGCACCAGGATATCGTCTGTTCCCTGGCCATCTACGTCCCCGATAGATGCCACACTGTTTCCCACGGAATCATCGACCCCCCAATCGTTGAATGTGTTTCCCTGTCCTCGCGCGAAGATCCGCTGATTCGTAGGCACATTCCATGCAGGGAGGCACAGGGGGCTGCTTGGAGATGCAGAGGGAGTGGGAGTGGGAGTGGGAATAGGAGAGGGGTCGGCCACGGCCTTAAGCGATCTGGAATGAGCACTATCGGGCAAGAGATCGTCAAACGTCCCGCACATGCTGTAGCTCTGAAACTCTTCCTACAAGAATCCGGGAAAACGGATCACGAGAAGCTCTCGATCGGGGCTATTGGAATCGATGCCTGCATCCAGCTGACATATTCTCGGATGTCTCAGCCCTGTACATTTCGTGCAATTTGTGCAGCCCGCAAGTTGTGCATCGCTATATGCATTTTCGAACGCCTCCACGCTATTCATAGAGATACTGCCGAATCTCCCCGATAGAATTGCTTCGTGCTACAGAACCCTCAAGAACGACTCTTCGCCCGTTTCTGAGTTAAGAGGTCGAGGAATAGTAACAGCTACCTCAAGTGATGTTCCATACTCTCCTAATGAACATTCGGAGCCGGAGGTCGAGCATCGTGGCCATCGTTGCACCAGAATATCTACTGCATATGATATCTTCTTCGCCACGATAACCGAACCATTCCTATTTTCAACGGTCTTGCCTTCTGCAAATACAAAGAAAGCTACGGACGCTCTTGCTTCGTTGTTACGCCACTCAGTATGCGAAACAGATGCTAGTGAGCCTTGGCAAGTTGAGCTCGAAGTGCCCGGGTACCTATCTTTGGAACTCAAAACCGTTCCAGACTTTGGATCGAAAGTCGCGTGGCTGTGATCTCTAACAAGAAACCCGCGATAATCCCTTTCTCCGATGTAAGCTATGCACGGTCGATTAGTGCAGTTCTTGTCATCAATGATTGGCGTTCGCAGCAAAACATCTCTACTGCAAGCATTGCCATCAGGTCTGCCCGAGGAGATCATCAGCATTGAGCATTGCAATACCAAGCATATATATAATCGGCGCAGAGGTAGCAAAAAGATATGTCGCACCTGCCGCATTCAGCAGGATCGTTAGAGTGCCATCCGCGCTGGGCCTACATGGACTCACTTTCAAGTTGGTCGCAAATCGGAACGAACGAAACTACTTCGGGGTACACCGTTGAATCCCAAAATCCGGTTCTGGTTGGCTCGTTCGTGCTCGAAATTCTGAACTTGGTTTCCGCCGCTCATCAGAACAAATTATATCATGGAAACATTGTGCGTGTCACGAGCAGCGAGCGGCACATTCACGCGGGCTCCACCCCCACTGAGATGAAGCCTACCCTCCAAAGCCACCCCACCCCATCTGAGTTGAGAAAGATCATCGCACATCTGTCGCATCACTACAGCCGGAGTTCAACCACTGCTCCGAGATCCTTGTCATACATGGACACAGTGGCTGCAGCTCGCCTCCCCTGCGAATCCACGGCTTCGAGGGCATAATCGCCAAGGAAGCCACGGACGGCGAACTCACCAGCGGAATCGGCGGCGCCGGTCGCGTTCGTCCACCACTAGCGGAACACGAGATCCCTCCAATGGGCATACCCTGGCTTGGGCACAAACACATCCGGCTCCGGATTGGAGAACAGCGGCCCGCTGTGCCTCCAATGGAACTGGTCCGTCATTCCCCACATGAGGAAGGAATCCACCCCGGGGACAGAGAAAGCAGCCGTGAGATAGTCCCGCAGGTGGTCGCCGTACAGCACCAGGTCGTTCTAAACCACATCATACTCGGTAACTCGGAGCGGTAATCCTGGCCACCCGGAGGCCGAACCCGGTGCCAGCGACATCATGCATTCAATTGCGGTGCTAATCGGCGGCATCCCCCACTCGAAGTGACTCTCCAGACCAAAGAACGTCATCGGGGCACCTGGACCCGCAGCCGATTGTATGGCGGGCAACTTCTCCCTATAGAAATCCCTGCGGCCCGTACCGAACACGGCCGAGCACACATCATCATCATTGAGCCCACGCCCGGCCTCAGGGTCTCCTTGTGCCGCCAGTCGCATCCACTTCCCCACAGTGCCCACAGGATCCCCAGATTTGTCCTGAATCAGGTCATTCACAGATATTTCGTTCGCAACGTCCCACTCGAGCGAGCGAGCGCCAAACTTGGCGAGCAGCTGCCTCGTCACAGTCGTTTCGTTGAGCACGTGAGCATCTGCTCGGGCGAGCGCTTCGGAAGACTTGTTCGCTCGTACCAGCGCCTGAATGTCCTATGGCAACCAGCGGTAGCTGTCCCAGACCAGAGAATGCGTCCGCACGGATGGCCTTGTAGCGTTTGCATTCAGGTATAGGTTCCTGTGGAGCCACTCGTAGAGCAAGAACGTCTCTTTCTCGACCGTCGACCCCTGACCCTGCTCCCATTCGCCCCAGTCGAAGCCACCCTCCATGACCGCGTGATTGAAATTATCCTTGAATAACCGGAAGTACTCAGTTGAGGTGTTCCCGTAGTGCTGATACACACCCGTGTACATGAAACATCCAAACCGGAAGTAGTGTCCCTTCATCGTCACACCAACGGAGGCACCAGGAACGGCTTTGCCGGTGGCATCGTCGACGACACGCACGGTCATGTTTGCCTTCCTGTGTTCCTCAATGCGGGCAGCTGCCTCTGTTCGCCATGGTGCATCGGGCTCTCGGCCCCCGTACGTGAATCCGATGGTGGGAAGGTCAGAAGGGGTCGGGGCACCTGCCCCCTAACCGTAATTCCTTACCTCAATCGCACGGACAGCGATGGTCTGACCAACAAACGGCATCCCAACGTTAGTGTTGTACTAGCACGGTGTTGCTTGCGAACAGTCTGTTTCTGAAGTCATTGCAAATTGCACCTATTGCCATGACTGGTTCGTCATCGGAACGTCGATTTCCTGATATCCTGCGTACGTGCTCGCCTACTCCATGATGAACTGCACGCCCGCACCATACGTGGCATTCGGCTAAATTACCTTTACTTCTGCCTGGTATGCGATCGTGTCGCCCTTGTGAACCGTCTAGTCCGAAGTGATCTGGATGCTAGCAGAGTATACTTGCGGAGCCGGTGCAACGGTGGTTATCTCTAGTCCAGCAATACCCGATGCATTCACCCATTTATAAGTGACAAAATTGGGCTCTCCATAGTGAGAGCTGATGTTGTATCCGTTAGATACTATCATATTGTAAGGATAGCCAGCCGAGGCGATAGTCGTGATCAATGCCGAGAGCACCTGCGCAGGCATGCTGTGCTTCTGTAAGGGAAATCCCATTCTTCGTTAGGGCAAGCCCAATAAGCCCTGTTTTTCGCTTCGTTCGCGGTTGTGCTTGCACTTTGGGGATACGAATGCCCCTAACATTGTGTGCGCCACCAGTTGCACTTGGGTCGGTTGTCTGGGTTGCAACCGCTCAACAGCCTGCCGGTGGGTCCCTGGGATCCCTGCAGAACCGGCTGCCTCCGAAAGTGCTTGCAACACAGCTTATTGAGGGGCACGCGTAGAGTTCCGCAGCAGCAGCACAAAATGGCACACTGCAGCGCACTCGTAAGGGCCGAGTTGTATCCAAACCGCTGGACCAAGCTGCACCGAGAAAAGCGCGCGCAGCGCCAAAAGCGCCAGCGGTTCCGCAAACCCGCATCGACACACGAAGGTCTAATTGCTATTGCTGCTCGGAAACTGGTCGAGTATGTTGCGCTTATTTGCTGCTCTTTTGTGTTCCGCTGGAATAGGTATCCAAGCCAAGGCGTTGCAATACCAGTCATCCGGATTGTGGGTGTCCCCGAAAGGTTCTGACTCAAATCCCGGAACTGCAAACAAGCCATTACGGTCTCCGCTAAAGGCACAAATGCTCGCGCGTGAACTCATTGCAGCTGGTTTATAGTCGAATCTGACAATCACGATCGAGTCGGGCCAGTACTTCCTGAACGATACCTTGCGATTCGGTCAAGAGGATTCTGGCAATGGCGACTATGCGGTTCGATGGGTCGGCAGCCACGCTGGCAAGCCTTGGTGCAGTGTTCCAGCGTCAGCCGCTGCAACCCCAAATTCAATTTAGAACAAGCGCAACCCCACTCGTGGCAAGTCAGTGCCGCTGGCAGTCGGTCCGCTCGCCGATGAGCAAGCTACGCAGTGGGCAGCGCAATGCGATGCATGGGACAGCTCCCAGGCCTCAATTCTCAGCGTGGGCGTTCCAGTGATCAACTGGTAGCCCCCCTCTGCGGGCAAGCGAGCTTGGACTGGGCACTTGCCCACCGGATCACCTGCTTTCAAGACCTTTCCCTCCGACATGACCGACATGAATGGAACCGTCCGCACGCGGGCCCGGACCCCGGACCTTGGTTCCTTCTACGTTTGGAACGACACGCTTTGCCACAACGTTCGCTCAGGGCCGTGCGAGAATGAAGCCAGGTACGGCTTTGTATACTCTCCTGGCGACATCCCGGACAGTTTCGAGCAGCCACTGCAGACACGAGTGGTGGCGTACCACGGATGGACGGACAGCGCGCACGCGGTCCGCGCCGTGTTCCCTGAAAACCGCACGCTACTTCTCGTAAATCCATCGGACCGTCCGATCGGTTACTGGTCGAACCACGACAGCGAGGGAGGAGGACGTTATTTCTACGAGTCCCTCGAATCTCTCGATTCGGCCGGGGAGTGGTACTTCGACTGGGAGAACAATGTGCCTATGTACATTCCAGGGGCAGGGGAGGGAGATCCGAACGAGATGGGTTTTGTCCTCAGTCGGCTGACAGACGTAGTAGTCCTAGAAAATGCTCATCACATCGATTTCGATGGACTCTCATTCCGACATGCTGCGTGGGCCTGTGACTACGAGGGGGGCCAAGTGTGCGATGCTCAGAGCACCTCGTGGCAATCATATGCTGCCGTGAACATTGGACTGGGCTCCCACACAATCAACGTGCTGAATTCAGAAGTTGCAGCCAGTGGTGGACCAGGTATCTGGGCCTCTGCGAATGTCTCTCTCGTCAACATAGAGGGATGCAGTGTACACGACCTGGGCGCAGGTGGACTCCGGATCGGATTTGACAACACGTTTGGAAGCGCTCCAGATTCCGGTGGTGAGTGGAGCTACGCGTCGCCACAGCCTTCCGATGCGATGCGTAAGTTCCGCACGGAGGCGCCGCGCGTCGGCGCCAAGTACTGCCATCCACCGACGTCCGACGATGGAGCCGAAACAGGGGTGTCACTGCCAGCACATATCCAGAATTAGGCCGACATGGGACTCCAGGCAGGGATGGGTGTTCCGCCTGTCAGTTTTTATGGCTCCGAGTCAACACAGTCCCTTGTTCCGATGGAATCGGAATCGGTATCGGAATCGATCGGGCGACGGCAGGGGCAGGTTAGCGGGGGCAATTACATCTCTGCCACTGAGGTGGCTGTGCGTGGCAACGTGATCTCTCGTGGTGGCTTAAGCAGTGCAAGCGGGACGGGTATAACTGCTCAGTGGGCGATGCAATCGTAGTTCGAGCACAACGAGGTTCGCTTCTTTGCCTACGCAGGGATCTCGCTCGGCTGGTGCTGGAACTACGCTAGCCCGAGCGGGTCTGGGGACAACATGGTGTCTGGCAATTACATCCATGATCTCGGCACAGGCACATACAGACAGCTCGGGGATGCGATGGCAGCGATATACACTCTGGGAGTGCAGCAGGGAACGGTAATTATGGGGAATATCGGGCATGACGTGTATGCCAGCTATTCCGGCGGGTACGGCTTATCGCAAGACCAGGGCTCGTCCAATATCATATTCGCAAACAACACGTTTTCTCGGATCAACGCTGCTCCGCAGACGCAGCACTATGGGCAGAACAACTCGTATGAGAATAACATGTTCTTGTACGGAATGTATGACGCTGCGACCTTCGAGAACACGCCTGGGCTGCGTTCGGTCTGTCCGTAGAACCAGCCAAGCAACTTCCGGTTCGAGAGGAATATCGTCGCGTTCAGCAACTCAACAGATAACGAGACTTTCCACGGTGCCTACAATTTCCACGCGAAGTATGGTTCGGATGTAGCCGAGCACAAGTTCGATTTCACGAGCAACTGCTACTGGAACTTCGCAGAGGAAAAAGCCGCATTTGAGCAGAAATCAATCTGGGGCGGATGCAGCAAGGGGTACTGCCTGGGTTCGGACTCGGGAGAATCGAGACATCTGACGTTTGAACAGTGGCAGGGCGGTTGCGGGACCAGCGGCGGGTCATCACCTACGAATTGCACAGGGCCCAAGCAGGATGCTGGCTCCGTCGTGGCGGATCCATTGTTCGTTGGCAGCCCTGAGCAGCTCTAGTTCGAGCTGGCAGCCGGGTCACCATGCTTCGGGGCAGGGTACCAAGCGATCGATCTGAGTCGCGTCGGGGTGGCCGGGGCGTGAGTGGTGCACTGCATGCCTGCGACAAGCAGCATCGACACCGCCCACACCACAGCATCCGGATTACCGACCATGCCATGCCATACATCTGCGGTTAGTGCTTTCGGAATAGATGGGCTCGGCATGCCCGCAGCGTGCCAACAAATCGCTTACAGCGTTCTCGACGGAGTCTCCACCGCTACGCGATCGATACGTTAAACGAACGGAAAGTCCCATGCATCCCATATTTCATTGAGGTCGAGCGGGGCTGTGAAACTTATTAGGATGATAGTAGTAAAGCCGTTATAACATTCACCATAGCAATACGCAGTGCTCCCGGTGCTCATGGAAACTCGTGTGCTGCTCTTCATCACAATCTCATTCCCGCAAGCCAATTGAAGACTCGCCAATTTGAATCTAAGCTACTCCTGAAATAACTAGCGATTATACTATTACCTTCTCGCGGGATCCTGGGTGCAGCACGAGCAGGTAGACGCCATTCTGGCGAAACGTGTCATCGCGACAGTCGGTCAAAGTGCAACTGCCGTCGCCTATATCCTTGGATCTTCGAAGGCAGCCATTTAAAACTTGACAGGCCATCATGCTGTCCGTAATAGCGAGTAGCATGCTAGCAACAATTGCGAGTGCATACAATTTTGACTGGATCACGTTAGATGCCGGTGGTTGGGTGACTGGTATGAGCGTCCATCCGAAGTCAAAGACTGTTTACGCCAGAACCGACGGTGAGCAAAGAGTAAGTGAATACTGCTCGTCACAAGCATTTAATTTTGAAGATACAACATTTTTATATACAACCGAATTGCTCGAGCGCAGTGGGTGGGGCATACACGTCGAACGACGGAGGTCGCTAGTGGGATTGGATTTCTGGGTATATTCCAGGCACTAGCGCGTGGAGCACGCAGTGCCTTGCCCCAGACCTTACCGATGTAACGGGCCAAACAATACTAGTTGGCCATGGGCAGCCGTATGATCTCTAGAGCTCGAGCGCCCAGAAGTGGGAGAAGCAGGGCATCTCCCGCACAACGGATGGGGGAAAGACCTGGGAGCTCGTCCTCTCCAATGTGACCTTCAGCGGGAATGGCGACTGGAGGCAAGGTGGAGAATGCATTGCTTTCGATCCTGCAAATCCATCCATCGCCTGGGCAGGCACTTAGTACGGTCTTTGGCGCTCCGAGTCGGCGGGTAAGGCGGGAACATGGCAGCAGGTAGAGTCCTTCAACAGCAACGAGAAAGTATTCAACGCCACCGAGGGAGGCATCGCTGGGATCTCCTTCCGGGGGACCCTCGAGCAACCGAATCTCGGGGCGAGCGCTCCTGAGGTTGCAACCGCACACGAGTCCTCCCAGGGAGGGGCATCGCAGGAGGTCTGGGTGGTAGGTCCCCAGCACATCGCCATCTCTCTGGACTCAGGGAACACGTGGAAACCTGCCACCGATTTCGGGAACGCCTCGGTGCTTGGAGTTGCTGGAGCATTGCGTGCGCGGCGCTGCCTTAACGGAACCACCTTTGTCTCCGTGATTTCATCATCATCATCATCCTCCTCCTCCTCCTCCTCGTCTGCCAATTCTGGCTCCGAATCCGAATACGGGATCTATGGAGGCAGCGACACAGGCAACCTCGCCAGGGTGGATGCGAAGGACTGGAGCGACCCATCCACGTACACGTGGCGCAGTCTCTCAGGGAACAAGAAGGACGGGAGCGAAGGCCTGCCAAGGGGAGCCGGCAGCGTGGATCTCATCGAGGTCCTCTACGGCGAGAGCACCCTCGTCTCTGCGTATGCTGACGGATCATTCGGGGTGTCTAGAGATGGTGGTGCGAGTTTTACAATGAAAAACCGCACGCAACTATTGGGTCCAGGGCAGAGTCCCGAGTGGTTCCCATCGAATGCGAGCATCCGTGGTACGATTGCATTCGGTAATGGTCGCCTCGTCATCGACCCCACAGACTCGGAGAACACGAGATGGATCATGGGCACGGGTTTCTACCCTGCAAGCACGGTGGACGAAGGCGACAACTGGGTAGCTGACACTGCTGGATTCGCCGAGGTGTGCACATACCGGGCACAGCAGCATCCGTACGTGAAAGGCCGGACCTTTGTAGGCGTCATGGATCTGGCTGCATTTATGCTGGACGGCGATGACGTGGCGTGGTCGATGATGCAGCATGAACCGGCTGTACCCCCCTACGGGGAACAATGGTTTGTGATCGATTATTGCCACACTGGCGCTTTCTGGCCTGCAGCGGAAGGCATGCCGGCCGAGAGCGGAGTCATCAAGATGGCTTGCAACAAGCAGGGAGCCGGGGAAGGGCAATGGCTTGAGTCGAAAGATGGGGGTCTCACTTGGTCCGTTACTCTGTCAGCCAATGTATCTGGTATAGATGCGTATGTCCCCTTCGTAGACATGCTGCAATCCCCCGATGACTCAGATGACATCTTACTTACAACTGGGTGGGGATGGTTCTCGAACTCGAGCAAGACGGATGGCATGTGGCGGTCCACAGACGGAGGCAACTCGTGGATGCAGGCCACAAGGCAGCCAAAGATGGGATTTATCGGGAGCTTCTATTCCCCGGCAGGCAAGATCCAGGCTGATCCGGTAAACAAAGATACACGCTACTGGCAGCTCGACAACGCCGGCATATTTGTCAGCAAGGACCGCGGTATGACTTGGGATGCGTGCGCCTAGCCATTCAACTCTGGGGTTCTCAATAACGGTGTCGTCGCCGTGGCCGACCCCACGGGGAAGTTCGGCGGCAAGGCGGGCGAATCCGTGGTGCTCGCGGTGGGCAAATCCGGCGTAATCGGGGAGGGGCTGCAGGTGTCGTACGACGGCTGCCTCAGCTGGTCCGTGTTCCCTGGCACTAACTTTACGTGGGAATACCCCATGGGGTCAAGCGACGGCCCAAAGATAGACGCGCACTCCTCCGGTGTCATCGTTGCGACCATGGGAATGGGCGAGCAGTACTACGACACTTTCTCGGTGTGGGCGAGCACTGATTTTGGCAAGAGCTGGACGGATATCGCGGATGTTTCAAAGGGGCAAGGCGTAAAAGCTACTGGGCTGTATATCGACGAATGGGACCCGACGCGGGTCATCATCTCGAGCGGGGGCCGCAGCCTTGCGCGCGTTGTACTTGGGTGAGGACTCTAGAGTCTAGACCGCCGTTCAGGTTCTAGGACACCAATTTTGAGCTCGAAAACGATAATCACGACTGCCATACGCATACATTAGTATTATGTAGCACGAAAATCAAGGATTTTTGCGTCAAAGCTAGCCATTCGGCCTCGTACGCATACGTAATCAACGAGACCGTCGTAGAGCCTGGACGTCGGCCGGAGTCCGGCGTGGGGAATCTCGTGTTAATCTCAATCATCGAAAGTGCACGCTATCATGATTCACATCTGAGAAAGGCTACCCAGGCAAGCAAAGACTACTAAAGCTTGAAATGCAGCCGCCTAAGCACCTTGCTAGGGCCCCAGTGCCCCAGCCGGTACCACCGCTCCCGCGATTCCCGCTGCCTCACCTCCAGGTGCATCTTCCTGCTGCCCGTCCGCACCCAGCTCAGCTTTAAAGGACACCACCACCAGAGCCAAGCTGTTATTTTCGGCTGCCCCTGCAGCCAGGC
>Ga0136560_1001812_pt1 | contig 10957 bp, 15 predicted proteins | sample AntRauMeHopE1497_FD_104925 | JGI IMG/M metagenome (GOLD analysis project Ga0136560, IMG submission 104925) | Saline lake microbial communities from Rauer Islands, Antarctica - Metagenome Hop E1 #497 | ecosystem: Environmental > Aquatic > Non-marine Saline and Alkaline > Saline | place...
CCGAGGACGCTTGGGGTCTAAGAAGAAGAACACTGGTAGCAGTCCCGGTGGTAGCCGCGGCGAGGGCGGCACGAGTAAGCTAGACCCGACTTCTTCCTTTGGACAAGCGTATCCTGGGGCAGGTAGCAACCATGGAAGTTTGCTTGGAGGCAGTATGATGGCTGTGTATTCTGGGGGAGGAGGTTCGTCATTCGATGGAGGCAGCATGATTGCAAGGTCGGACCGACTGTCGCAAGCACCCGACTTCCTGCACACAGGGAGGAATGCCCTGCCGAGTCTGGAGGCTCTTAAGCAACAGATGGGGAAAAAAGCGGGCAGCACCAGCAAGCATAGGCGCGCTTCAAGGTTTAGCGCAGACGGCAGCTTTGTTGCTTCATCAGTGACGTCCAAGTTCGATGCGCTTCAAGTAGATTCGGATCAACCGGCAGGTTCCCCTGCTTCTGGCATGTAGGCAGCTGAAGGTCTGTACAGCGGTCGGGATCCCATGAATGGGTCTGATGCCACAGGGGGTAGTCAGGCAAGGGGGTAGACCGTTCGGGGTGGGCGGGCCGGCGAGTACGAGGACGGAGATGGGGAGGAATCCGATGAGTCTCAACCTGACACTCGCAGTTGCTTCGAGGCCTGGTGTCCCTATTGCCACTTGCTGGTGCTGGGTCAATGCCCGTGTTTTCTTCCTGGTATTCATGGATAGATGGCTTGCGATCGGCTGCAGCGACAGTATTGCCTCGCTCCTAGACTGGTGGTCGCACTCTGGGCCATAGCTCTTGTGTCGCTCGGAGGTGCTATAAGCGACATTTCAAGCGTCATAGAGACAGGCCAGTTTGACATCACAGGACCCTCGCGGAGCATGGAGGACACGATTGACGGGTCGGAACGCGAATCATTCGTCACGAGCAGTGGGGACGGGGTCGGGCCGACCGTCGTACTTGTCGCCTTTGCTGTCCTGATGGGCTTCCGCAAGAATGTCTTGTGCTGGCCGTGTGAAGTAACGTATCGACGTCGGACATGCTGGTGCTGCTGTAAAGGCATGGTGTCACCTGGTGATGCCGAGCTTGCGTGTGCCCGATGCATTGCGTGTCCGATGGGGGGGCGCGATGGGAGTGCATGCGGGGTAGTGAGGCGGATGTGCTGCTGCCTTTGCTGCACATCCTCTACTGGATTTGACCAGTGCTGTATTTCGGAGAGAGAGGCCCAGCGGCACGAAGAGAGGCGCAAACCCTAGTACTGGGCAAAGCTGAGGCAGAAGCGAGAGATTAAAAGGCTGCGACGGCGACCAACCGATAGCAATGCCGAGAACACGGCACGAACGGCAGCAAAGACACCCCTAGATGTGGCCAGGCATCCGATCAAGATTAGTGTGCGCCCAGCACCGGTTCCGGTTCCGGTTCCGGTTCCCAAACGCGCTCAGAAGCAGGTTCCCGACACCAGCAGCGGTCGCCAAGGCTACTCCAATAGTGGTTCAATAGCAGCCAATAGCGATGGGCATAACCTCACGGGCAGCACCCAAATCGTGGTCAAGGAGGCGTTAGGTGAACCGAAATGATAGTGAACCCAGCGCAGTTATATGTATTCGACTGAATCATTGTTATGCCAATAATTGCACGATGAGGATTGCAAAATTGTACACCAGCAGTTTGTTAGGTGAGATCGGGGCTTCGAGCACCCCCCAATGTATTCTAAATCTTGGTCGCAGTAGTTGCATCTCGCTCGGCCTCGCTTACCTCCTTGGCTGAGGCAAACAGATAGAACTGCCATTTCGCACCGTCACCAGCAGATGCGAGGACCCTTTTGGCAGTGCCCTTCCCTAGCTTCACATGCATGGGTAGTATCGTCGTCTCCGATGTCCCCGGCTGCATCACATCTAAGGCCAAGGCACCTTCCGTCCATTTCACGGCGCAGCCAAGGCACAGGGTCGGGTAGCCCGAACTATCATCCCATAGAACTCCATCGGCTGCGGCTCCCTGCTTGCACGTAGAAATGTCTTCGCAACCGGTATCGCTGCAATACTTGGCCATTTGACAGGAAGACCTTGATACAGGCACTCTGTGCAGGCACTCTCCGTGGGCCCTCAGCTCCCCGTCGTGCTCCGGATGGCTCGCTTCCCAGCAATTGAAACAGTATGCGAACCCAGAGCACCCGATACCGAAGCATCTACGAGAGGCCATGTCAGTCCTGCACTAGAAACAGGGCAAGAAGCCTTGTGGCATGTGAAGCGTCGTGCTTTCCGGCCTTCTTGAGTTCAGGTAGTAGTGCCTTTGGCGCACCATGTCGTACCGCAGAGACCACTCGGGATCTGGGTGAACCTCCGCTCGCCCAAATAGTCTGGGCTTCCGCTCCAGCACGCTCCCTGATCGCAAGTCTACGTACTTTGTCTTGCCGCTGTACGGATCTACGACTTGCTCCAGCACGTTGCGAAACGAGTCCACAACGGCTCTGTGGATGCGCCTGCCTCGAAAACGCCGCTGGAGTCGTGTTGCTGCGAGCTCCTGGTGCATGTGCTCCCAGTCCGACCGCTCGTCGGCGATTGTTTGCGCGCTTGCGTCTATGCCTGCCTTGGCTACGCGGTGCGCCTTGAGCAACTCCTTCGCGTTCTCCCTTGTCATTGGAGCGCACCGGAAAGTGTGTCCGGTCTAAGAGTGCACGGCCCAGAGACGTCCAAGAAATCGCTCTTCGATCCGATAGTCTGAGCCGTCCTGCCTGAGGTCTTCCACATTCTTTGTAGCCGCGAAAGTTTTGCTCTCGTCTTCCAACCACTCCTTACCAGGTTCCGACACGAGCCATGCAGCTGTTTTCTCTCGTGCTGCATCCGAAGCTCGATTCGAGGCCCCTTTCCACTTCGCATTGAAGGATCTCGTTGCCTGAAGCCGCTCCTGCTCTATTCTCGTGCTTCGCTGGGCTGCCTGTCGATCCAGCACCTTGGTTTTTAAGGCTTCTGCAGCTGCGCTCTCTAGTGCCGTGCTTTCTTGATCCACCATCCGGTGCATTTCAACCTCTGTTGCGAAGGCTTCTTGCTCCATCTCCTCGTGCCTAGCCTCCGCCTCAGCTTGCGCTGTAATTCGAATCCTGGCGACTCGGTCTCGTTCTGCCTCCAGCGTGTTCTGATGCAGCACCCGAAGCTATCGCCTGGATGTGCCAGCCATGCGCTGCTCGTTCACGTGCGATCGAAGCGCTCTCAGGTATCGCCTACGGATTACTGCTGCAAACTTTCCATCAGCGATCTTCGTAAGTCGGTCGTGCTTCCACTCTGTGAAATACCGCTCGCGCACATGAGCTCGGTGCATGGCGGTGGCCCTCACGCTCAGGATGGTCCGATGCCTAGTAAGTGCATCGACATGCTCGTGCCACGCTCGAATTGCTCTTCGGGCTAAGTTCACGCCGTAATTGAGCCTTGCTACTCGGTTCTCTGTTCGCCAGAGGATCTTGTCTCTTGCCTGCTTCAGCCAGGTACGCAAGGCCCGCCGACTTTTGTGCCTGAACTCTATCAGACGATGTTGCTAAATTGTAGCGACTGCAACTCGCCACTCAACGAACCACCGGCGTGTCGTCTGTCGCTTCCAAAGGCCCATGGCATGTCGTATCTTCATTTTGTAATTGACCGCCTGCATCTACCGCTGAGTCTCATCAAGCTGCTTGTCGAGCTCAGCTCGCTGTACCATAGACCTCAACGCCGGAGGCAATCGCTTCAAGCGAATCGACTCGACTTCTTGCAGCAACCGAGGGCTCATCGCTATGATCCGTTCAAGATCGTCACCCGATATCAAGTCTGGATTTTTTCGAACTCCCACGTGGCCCTGGGTCCCAGCCTCTCGCGGCCGAGAGAGGGATTTCGAATGACTGGCAGTACCATCAGAGCGAGGCTGGTAGGCGTTCGAGGGTATGGCCTCAATTATTTGCATGCACTCTGGTCCCGAGATGCATAAGGCCCCAAGCATTTTCATAAAATCAACCCGGCTCAAGCCTCCAGCCACGTCACCGTCGAATGACCTGAACAGCATTCGTAGTACTTCGCCTGGACCGGCATCGGGCTTGCAGCGGAAGAATTGCCAGAACGCTAAAGCTTCCCTTCGATCAATGCTTGCTCGCTATGCAGGGTTCAAGAGGTCGAACGAATCCTCAATTATCTTCCCTAGCTTCGGCAGGGACACTGGTGACGTCGCCAGGTCAAGTGCCGTAGACAGGCCAGCGCAATACTGAGACTTCTTTATCAAATTCGCGGAGTTTGATCGTTGCGATGCAAACAACAGGGGAACCTCGAAGCTAAACCGTAGAGAACCACTCCATCTCATGTGCTGCAGCACTGATACCCATTCGCGACCGAACGACTAGAATCTCTGTCGATACTTAAGCCTCCGCAGGTCCAATCTGTTTGCCGCAGCTTGAGTAGCTCGTTCAGTGATCTCTCTTATAGAAACTACTTCCTCCTTGTACTCCTCAAGGGTCGGGAGTTCAAGCCCACCAGTAAAAGCATCATTTTTGTGCAGCTAGCTAGCTAGTAGATCTGCAGCATCCGACGCCTGCAGCAGCATTGCATCTTGTTCGATAGAGCCCTCTATAAGATCGATGCTTGAACTTAGCAGCCCTTTAGCTTGGGATCGCTGCAACCTTGATTCTGGGTCCTAGATATGCAAATGATCAATGGAGTCTCTTGAATTGGATGCGCTGCCCGCACTAGCATAGGCGGTCTCCTTCTATCGAATATCGTCAGCCTTTACTACCAAAGCACCTGCTGCTCTTATAGTATGACGCTTATTCATCCTCGGGTGGCCAGTGATATTGACATGCGCCACTTTGAGCGACAATACTGCCAGGTTGAGCTGAGCTCGCCAGGCTCGCCTGTGGACGTTTTGACTCGCAACATTTAATATACCGCACGTGCTGAGAACGCAACTAATGCCCATATATAGCTTCATAAAGAAATAAACGTTGAGAATTTTGGATAGTAGTAATGTCAGGGTCAAGTGGACGTGGAAGAGGCCGGGGTCGTGGCCGTGGTCGCGGGGGCAATCACTCAGGACGATCGAGTTCTAGGCAGTAGCTGCAACTGCGGAAGGTTGGCAAGTATTTGGGTATTGACCAGTACAATGTTGTACATGTTCGAGCCGCAGAAGTTCCAGCTACATCAAAGTAGGCGGTCGAGGCTGCTGCAGAGCTCAGATCCCAGCTTGAAACTAGCCTGGATCCGAATGCACCTCTGAAACAGAAGCTTCAAATCGTGGTAGAAATGGGCGGTTCTCCAAGAGCTAGAGGCAGCCTAGACTGCACCGGAATTCAAGCTCTAGTGGAAGTTTTCATTGAATTCGCAGATGTTGTGCAGCCAACGATTCTTCGGCTTCACGCGAATCGAATCCGAGACGACGGAGTTGACTGCCTATGCGAGCTTGTCCGCGCGTTCTCACTGCGCGCCGAAGCAAGCGATAACGACCAGCATGCGTCCGATGGTGCTCGGGCGGACCCATTTGGGTAGGATCACGCTAGCGATTCGCCCGGAGAGCAAGTAACGCGAGGCAGGGCCGCATTTCATGAGCTCCATCTATCGCACAATGGCATTTCAACAGCAGCAGCTTGCCGGCTTCTTGATGCTATCAATGAAGCCTCACAGCTGGGAGCTTTTCCGCTCTAGGTCAGCGGACGAAGTATGAGTAGTATCAAGCGCAAGGGGGGGCGAGGACCCCGTATCGAAACGAAGCCCCTGTGGCTGCGACTCGAGTACAACAAGATCGATGCGTCTGCCCTCAAGTAGCAAGCCGCGTCTTTCCTCAGTCGGGACGATGACAATTGTGCGGTCCTGGAGGAGGTCCGCAGAGCGGAGGCAAGCGGTTCCCGGTTTGCAGACTGGGAACCTGTGTGGAGATCTGATGCAAAGGTGGCAAGGGCCTAGTCGGGGGCCGGGGGCACAACACGGGCAGGGTCGGATTCGACTGAGGGGTCGGCCGAGGAGGGCCACGAGCAGCACTTCGGTCAGGGAACAAGAACATCAACCAGGATGAGTGGCTCCGTGAGGGATTGGCGGCTGAGAGAGGTCTCGGTGCCTGCAGTTAGTTTACCGTTTGCGAGTGCGCAGCTGAAATCCATCAGCGATTTCATCGGGAGCCGAACTGGGACTGAGACCCTTGTGGAGGCTTCTGTTAGTTCGAGATCGGGATCGAGGGAGGGTGTGGTCGAGGGAGGATCAGCGGATCCCGGGGGTAGCCATCCTTCGCACGGCACTGGCAGATCACCATCACCTGGTGATGCGTCCACGCTGAGGCTAAAGGAAAAGGGACAGGGACCAGGACCGGGACAGGGAGTGGAACGTGGCGGCCTTCAGACTCCGTTGCTGCTGGTGCTGGATACAAATGCAGTGATTAAAATGGCACAGGTGGACTCTGATCAGGCATGGGCAAGGAAGCAGGCGGCTACATCTGATGGTGGAGGTGCACTGGGAGGAGGCCCCCGGCTGACCTTCGCGTCGTGTGTCTCCATGCAGGAGGAGGCTGAGGAGGCTGGCTGGGAAGGCTTGACCTCACCGGGACTACGAGCACATTTTGTGCTGACCAACACCGTGGCCAGCGAGCTGGATCGATAGAAGAGTAACAAGAGCGTCGGCAGAGCCGTCAGCTCATTCCTTAGGCAGGGAGGCCTCATGGATGAAGCTACAGGAAAAGGAGTACTCGTACAGCTAGCGTACGAAGAGGCAGAGGCGGTAGTTCTAGAGGAAATGTCCTCGGTGCGCGCTGCACTTGACCACAACGATATCTTGCTGCTTAGCGTGGCTAAGTATCTTCGTGCTGCCGTCGTCAGGGAACACGGCTGGGCAGCTGCCGACCGTGTGATTCTGGTCACGGATGACGCAAACTTGCGGAGGTAGGCGCCAGAGCACGGGGTGGCCTCCGTCAGCTGGTCAGCCCTCGATACCGTGTACAGTGAGGCGGCAGCAGTGTGGCAAGAGAGTGAGGAGCACGATGGGTGTCCGTTCTCGGCGGATCCTCTCATCGCTTGTTCGGCAGCTGCTGGGGCAGAAGGCCTTGGCTCCGCCGCCGGGGCTGGCGGTGGCGATGGCGGCCCTGCGGCCGGCGGCGGAGACGCTGGAGAGTATGATCTGCGTGGTGTGGGAAGGGGCGGTGCCTCAACCCTTGGTACCATAGGGTCGCCTGTCGCGACGACCACCAAGGAGCGTCTGCTCGGGCATTCGAGGCTGCAGACCCAAAGTGCCGATGCGATCGCTCTGCGCGCTGCTGCTGCGTTGCTTCGAGGGTTGCCCGCCGAGGCCAAGTCGATTGCTGCGATGCTTCCCATCGTACAGGAATTCGAGAAAGCAGTCGCCGGAGGTCTTGTTGCGACTAGAGATGGACCGACGGAATCGATGGACTGCCTGGAATTGCTGGCCTCTAGGCTCGACGGGATGGCAGCTACCTTGAGCGACAAGGTGGCTCGCCAGGCGGTGTCTCCCTTCCTGCAAGCGCAGTCGTCGCGCGTCCGAGGCGGCCCGGGGGCTAGGCGCTCTTAGACTGCGTCCGCACTAAAAGGACTGGATGCTTCGATGCCGGAGGGTCGCAACGGTAGCCCGAGGAGGGGAGCTCTTGACTTCGAGTTGTCGGGATCTCCTGCAAGTCACGACAAGTTGACCAATCATAGCAGCGAACGCACATTTGACTGCCGCGTTTGCGGAGAGAAGCTTCCGTCAAGATCGACCCTTAGAGCCCATCTAGCTAGCACTGGGCATGTTGTCTCGGGCGGATAGGCACCTGCACTGGCAACGTCTTCGTAGGTAGACTAGGCAGGCAACGACGGAGGTACGCATGGCACCCGGAGCGGCAGAGGTGGCGGGCGCGGAGGAAGAGGCGGTGGACGAGGTAGAGGCAGAGGGGGTGGGAGTGGGACGCGAGGCAAGGGACGGGGGAAGCCGGGGAAGGGGCGAGGACGCGGGAAGGATTGAACGTTACCTACTAGCAAATGACGTAAAACTACCCCCCTTTGATTGGCCTTCTATTGTATAAATTCTACTGAACGTTTTGAGATAAGCTTTGCGGCACGAAATACGCCACTTCCTGCCGTGCGTTTTCGATCAAGCTGATAAAATGCCAGGGGCCGACAGCAACTTCCTCAGGATTTGGAGCAGTGTACCCGCAATGGCATACGGTATGAGATACCCAGCGAGTTGCATCGATGGGGGTCGACTGCTGCTTATGAGTTGCAACACTCCCAGCACCAGGTACATACCAAGGGTCAGCAAGTAGAAACCTTCGAAGGCTGTTCGTGCTAGCGTCAACGTCGCCCATGGCGTGAATATGCCTACCGCTTCGAACCACGATGATGGGACGACCCAAATGACCCAACTAGACATCACCATCCAGACCCACCACAGTAGACCGGTCCCAATGGCCGCATTCAAAACTTGCGATGGCTAGCTGACACACTTCCACACAGTTCCAAGGGGACCACTTACTAGAAGGAACACGGTTTCTTGAACTGTCTGACCCTGAAGCAAGGATGTCCACAGGGTAATCGCGGCACACGCAGCAAGGAGCAGTACTGCCAGAACACTGATGTCTCCCCGTACCTGCAGCACTCGTACCCACGCATACTCCGCATTCGAGGTCACACGGTGACACGCAGTGTACGCCAATCGCCCGGTCCCGGCAGCGCCACACTCGCACCACACCTCATGCCGGGCGGGATCGGTGGACGGTGCAAACTACGACACAGTCAGTTGCCCTGCTGTGCGACCACCGGATGCAATTTCAAGGCTAGACCCAGCCGGCACCTGCCTGGCCTCGATCTGCTACGAGCCAGATGCACCGGGCATTACGAGGGCGGTGCATTGTCTCTCAGAGAAAACACCTGCAGCTTCTACCGTCCTACTCCCACCATGTCCGATCAGACTGTCCCTTGGATCTATGAGTATGCCCCAAACACCAGTTCGCAAGCCGTGACGGACGGCCTCGACAAGTGCAGTGTAAACACCTGAGAAGAATCGAGCGAATCTGCCGGCCCCAGAGCCAGGCCCAAACTTGCGGCGTGGTATCACCCCGCCCGTCCTGTTCAGCTGTGCTTCCCATTGCTCCTCATACCACTCCAAGCGCGTGAATCTAGAAGAACGCTCTTCCGTCCTTGCCCACTCACCGCCGTCCGTTCCCATCAACGCTGTACCTGTAACTCTGGCACCTACACTGCGAGCGATGGATCGGCCTGATTCGGAATAAATTCCTATCCTCGGCGACGACCCAGTTGGAGCAGAACCGGTGGCATCGAACTCCAGGGTCACCATGTTAACAGCCGGGTGGAAACTACCCTCTGACTCCCACGGACCCGCCCGTACCGGCCCTCCGTGCTACAGCAGCGAGTTGAAGGCGATAATGATCTTGCTAGTAAGTGACGTGCTCTTTGTGGATGTCCCGCTCGAAACCAGCTGACCTACGCACCTGGACGCATCGGGGAGTGTCGCTGATGCAACGGACTCCTAAGGCGATCTCCTCGGCTATCCAAGGACAAAGGCACGCAAGCAGCCATGCGCAAGCAACTTGGCAGCAGCCCACAAGCCGCGCTGGCGGTGCAATAGTCGCACATTACCAAGCCTCTCTAGCACTTCCGCTGAGAGCCCTACGGCAAAATTGCGGCCGGTCTCACCATCACCGGCCCTGAGGAAAACACTCCCAGCGAGGTGCTCGTCACCAATGGCCACCGTAAGCTGACGCATGACAGACCGAAGGCATACGGAGCACTCAAACGCGCCTTCGCGCTCGTGGTCGTCCCAATTGCCTGACGACCCGAAAGCATCTGCTAGCAGAGCGAATGCTTGGAGGTGCTACCTCCTGCCATCGACGACCGGTGACCTGTACGTAGTAGCAAGCGATACGATGAAGCGCTGAAGTGCTACCAATGAGTTGCCTGCATCTGGGTCCCTTGGCTGCAACTCATCCTGATCAAGTTGCGAAGCAACAGCTGCAAGAAGTCCTGCGTCTGTCTTTGCTCGTCCAGCAACCAATGCGACGTGTCGAAGCTCATCCCAATCCGATCTGCATACAGAGTTCCTGCTTGCACAGTGCACATCACCTCCGATGATGTATGCCACCTTGGTGGACGCAGACATCAGTTCCAGCACGGCAACGGTGCTCGGGATGTTGAGCCCGAACGTGGCGTACTCGTCGTTCTCGAACTGCTTAGCAATGGCAGCTTCATGGTAACCCATCCACATGAGTGGCACGCTGCTTGGGATGACAACATCATGCACGCGCGGAGACTGCTCTGCCCTGGCGAGCACGCTAGCGGCATGCGCCAGCTGAGACCTTCCAATGAACGGAGACAGCGGATCAGGCTAGAACGACCTCTACCACCTCGTATCCAGCTATAACACAACTGTGGGACCGAGCCAAATGGAGAAATAGCTCGCTGGCCCCTCTCGGCCATCAGCACTCACCACGAGATCACCGCCTTCATCATCACCGCTTGATCCAGCCACAAACAATAATGCTGAAGATGAAGATCCGTCGGGGTGGACTAAGGTCTCGACCGCGATGTTTCCGGTGGCATTTGCAGTCACGGAGGCCTTGCCTAGATACGGCAAGTCCGTGGCTCCGATTTCTGTCTCTCGCTGCAGATGCATCGCTTGGCTTTGCTTGTCGGTCATATGAGTATTAGATCCGTCTTTCAGGTCTCCTCCGTCTTTCTCTTCTTCTTCTTCTACTAATTCGGCTTCAGTGCTTGTCCTTCTCGAAGCGCCCACATCGATCACCACGGGGGATACCGGCCCCCCGCCGCGCCGAGTTGCCAGCCACCTCGTCGTTCGTTGTGGGCTTGTAAGAGCCAGCTGATACTCAGCAAACACCTCCCTTGCTGCTACCACCACGTCCCCCAAACTTACCGCTCCAACTGCGTGATGGGACACGGACAGCCCCTCGAGGAGCCGTACATCGTTGCTCGGGTGATCCGTCCCTGCGTGCTGCATCCACCTGCCGAGGTTATTGACAGCTTCGTGGTC
>Ga0136560_1001814_pt1 | contig 10954 bp, 5 predicted proteins | sample AntRauMeHopE1497_FD_104925 | JGI IMG/M metagenome (GOLD analysis project Ga0136560, IMG submission 104925) | Saline lake microbial communities from Rauer Islands, Antarctica - Metagenome Hop E1 #497 | ecosystem: Environmental > Aquatic > Non-marine Saline and Alkaline > Saline | place...
CCCCCGCCGCCGCCCCGTCTGCCTCGGCCTTTGCCGACGCCGTCGCCCGCCTCCAGCAGGCCGCCGCCTCCCCCGACCTCGATCGCGTCCTCTCCGCCCTCGTCCTCTGGCGCAAGGCCGCCTCCCCCGACCTCGAGGGTGCCCTCGCCGCCTCGGGCGCCGTCGCCACCGTCGTCTCCCGCGTCATCGCCGACCGCTGCCCCGCCTCCACCGACCGCCCCCTCGCCGCCGTCCTCGCCGCTGCCATGGCCGAGGGACGCGTCGACTCCCGCGGCGTCGCACCAGGCGGCGCCCGCCTCGGCCCCGCCGCCCCCGCCACCGTCGCCGCCGCCCTCGCCCGCCGCGTGCGCGAGACCATCACCGCCCTGTCAGCCGTCGACGAGCTCGCTGCCGCCGACGCCGCCGGCCCGTCCGCCGACACCCTCGAGTCCGCCGCGCAGGCCGCCGGGGCCGCCGTTGCCGCCGCCGTCGACTCCCACCGCCGCCGCACCGTTGGCCTCGCCAACGCGTCCCAGGCCGGCGAGGCCGCGGCGGCTGAGGCCGCCCGCGTCGAGGCCGGCGCCCCCGCGGCGCCCCCCTCCCCCTCGGAGATCAAGGGCCACTTCATGCGGTTCGTGGCTCTGCAGCAGGCCTCGCGCCTCCGCGCCGAGGCCGCGGCCGCGGTCGGCGGCGGCATGCCGGCGGCCCCGTCCTCCTCCTCCGCGTCCGCCGCCTCCTCCCCGGCCGCCGACATCGGCGCCGTCGTGGCGGCCATCACCGGCCCCGAGGGCTCCGCCGAGACGGCCGAGGAGGCCACCGTCAGGGCTGAGCTCGCCGCCGTCACCGCAGACCTCCGCAAGGCCATCGAGCCGGCCGACGCCGACCTCCAGCGCGCCACCGCCGCCCTCACCGCCGCCCAGAAGCGCCGCGCCGCCCTCCTCGAGGAGCTCGCCGCCGTCGAGGACGCTATCAAGACCACCCAGGCGGCGCGAGCCAAGGCCCAGGCCGCCAAGGACGCGGTCGGTGAGCGGTTCCGCGGCAAGGCGGACGCCCTGGGAAGGCGCCAGCGCAGCGTAATCGTCCGCGTCAGGCGCGGCGAGGCGGCCGCCGCCGTCCGCAGCCTCGTCGTCGACGGCCCCGCCGAGGCGGACGCCGCCGCCGCCGCGGCAGTCCGCGCCGCCCACTCGGGCCTCGGCGACGCCGCCGCCCACGCCGCCGACGCCGCCGTCCGCGCCCTCCACCGCCTCCTCGCCGCCCTCCTCCCCCTCTCCTCCGCCGTCGAGGCTCGCGCCGACGCCGAGGCCCGCTCCGCCGACGCCCAGGAGTTCGAGATCGCCGCCCTCCGCAGCCTCGGCGCCGGCATGGCCCTCGCCGTCAACTCCACCGACGCCAAGGTCGCACAGCACCGGGCCAACGCCGCGCAGGACCGCGCCACGCTCGGGAGCCTCGTCGCCGAGGCGACCAAGGCCGTCGCCTTCACCGCCGCCTCCGTCTCGGGCGCCGCGCTCGGACCCGCGGCCAAGGCCGAGGCAGCCAGGGCCGCCGCCCTCGCCGCCGCCATGGGCGCGGACCCCGCCCCGATCGCCGCCGTCGCGGGCGTCACCCCCGCCGCCACCCGGGAGGCGGCCGACAAGCTAGCCGCCGACACCAAGGCATGGGCGACCGGCCACGCCGACGCCCCCGCCCTCCCGACGGTGGCTCCCATCAGCCCGGCGCCCGCCCCCGCCGCGGCGTCGGCCGCCGCCGCGTCCTCGGCCGCCCCCGCCCGCCGCCAGCAGCCCCCCGCCGCCTCCCGCTCCCGCCAGACCGCCCCCACCGGCGCCGGCCGCTCGTGGGCGCCCTCCACGTCCGGCTGGGGCGCCCCCGCCCGCCCCTCCGGCGCCGTGAGCCTCGCCGCTGTCATCGAGAAGACCGCGGACGTCAGCCCCACGGCAGCACCCGCCAAGGGGGCCCGCCCCGCGGCCGCGGCATCCGCCGCCGGGTCTCGCGCCGCCACCCGCGGAGCCGCTCCGGCCGGCGCCCCGTCTGCCATCGAGGCCATCAGGCGCGCGGCGGGCGCGGCCGCCGCACCGGCGCCCGAGCCTGCCGCCGCGGGCGGAGCCGGCGAGAGCAAGGAGGCCGAGGAGGACGCCGAGGCTGAGGAGGAGGCCGAGGAGAAGGAGGAGGACGCCGAGGAGGAGGCCGAGGCTGAGGAGGAGGCCGAGGAGAAGGAGGAGGAGGCCGAGGAGGAGGCCGAGGAGGAGGCCGAGGAGGAGGCCGAGGCCGAGGAGGAGGCCGAGGCCGAGGAGAAGGAGGAGGCCGAGGAGGAGGCCGAGGAGGAGGCCGAGGCCGAGGAGGAGGCTGGGGCTGCTGCTGCATCGGAAGCCGAGGAGGAGGAGGACGCGGCTTCCGATGCCGAGGAGGAGGCGGAGGAGGCAGCCTCAGACGCTGACGGCTCCGACGACGCCTGATCGGCAGCCCGTCCGGAGGCCAGAGGCGCTCCCGCGGCCACCGTCGTTCGTGACCCCAATGCCGAGGGTCGCGTGTGGCGGCTGCGCGCGAGCCCTTGGGCGCCCGAGCGTGTGAGGCGTCGCCACTCTCTCTTCAAGGCGTGATTCAGCGTGCGAGGCGGGGCGCACCGCGGCACTCACAGGGCAGCGCTGCGGCAAACAGCGAGGGACGTCGCCACACGGAGCGCATCACTCGTGCGCGTCGCCAGAAGGCTCCTGGGCCTCGTCCGCGGCTTGGGGGGGCGAGAAGCTGGCAACAGTGGGAGCGAGCCCGGCCATGGCAGTGGCCGACAGCAAGGCGCCCAGCTCCTCCCCGCCTCCGGACTCAGCTGCTGAGGCAGCTGCCTTTTCCAGAAAGTGGCTTTGCATTGTGCTCACAAAGTCCTCAAAGTCGCCGAGCGAGAGAAGCACGTCAAACACCTCGCCGTCCACCGCACCATCGTCTGCCCGTGCCTCCAGCTCGGACATGAACCAGCCCATGTCAAAATCGTCCACCGCCGCCTCCAGCGCAGCCGCTAGGTGGCCCTCCATCATGGACGAGTACTCCGTAAACAGCTCCGTCCACTCGAGCTTGAATTCCCCCGACCCCTCCGCCGGGTCGAAGGAATCGCAGTTCTTGGCAGAAAATGCGGCAACCCTTGCACGAAAGTCGTCGTCCATGATGGCGTCCTCTAGCGCCGCCACGGACGCATGGAAACGCCGGTCGTTGGTTTCTTGCTCGCTCTCCGCCTTCGCAGCTCCGTCGCTGGCCAGCTCGGCCGCGGTGCCAGGCAGCTCCTGGTGGCTCATTCGGCGACGGGCGCGGTGTGGCCGGAGTGCCGCATCTCGAGGCAGTGCTCGCATAGTGATTGGGCAGTCTCGCTCTCTCAGTCAGTTGCGCAGCGGCGGCGCGCCGTCCCCGCCCCCGTGGTCTGTGGTCGTAGTATCCGCTCCTTGTCACGGGCGTGTGCCGGCAGGCCTCAAGGCCCGCTGCGCCGGTGGCTGAACAGGACCATGCGCCCCGCTCCCGAAACGCGCCCGCCCGCCGCGGCGGTCGCCGGCCTGCGGAGGTTCGTCGGCCGCAGGGCCACGGTCTGGGTGAGGCGGGACTTGCGCGGCCCCGTGGGCCGGAAGGCCGCGGCCGCCCTCTCGGCCGCCGCTCCGGCAGCGGCCCTCCTCGCAGCGCCGTCCAGGGCCGGGCTCCCCTCCGGAAAGTGCTCGAACGGCGTGGCGGGGGCCCTGGAGGCTGAAACGCGCGACGAGAAAGGCGGCCGGTCGGCCTTCGGCGGTGGGACCTTGGAGCGGGGCCGGAGCGGCGCGGACAGCGGCCGCGACCCCTGCTCGGCCTTGCGCCTTCTTTCGTGCTCTGCCACCTGCTCTGCCGTGGGAACGAGGGCGATGAAGGCCTGCCGGTCGAGCGGTGACGCCCGGGAGACGCGGAACGCCGCTCTCTCGTCGCCCGCCCGCCTCGCCCCCGCCGACGCCGCTAGGCGCCGGTCCTTGCCCGTCGTGACCGCCATCTCCGCGGCGGCCGCGGCCGCAGCGGCGTCGTCGGTGGCGTCGGGCCCCAGGCCCGTGTGCCTCTGCCGCGCGATGGGCCCCTGGGACGGGGCCGCGGACGAGCAGTACGGAGGCCGGTCCTTGTCCGACGGCGCCGCGCGCTCCCGCGGCCTCGACGCCTCCTCCCTCGCCTTGCGCGCGATCTCAAACAGCGCCTTGCCGGCCGTGCCCGGCGGCACGCTCGACAGCGTCGGCGCCCGCGTCAGCGCGCCCAGCCCCGCGTCCCTGCTCGGCGGCGCGAACGGCGGCCTCGTCCCTGCGTCCTTCGCCGCCAGCCGCCGCGACCGCTCCCTCGCCTCCCGTCGCAGCCGCCGCGAGATGGTCGCTCGGTCCTCGTACGGGCACGCCACGTAGCGGGTGGCAGAGCCCTCCATCTCCGCGCGGAGGCGGGACGTCGACCCCCCCACGAGCTGCTTGCCCCGCGTCCTGGACGACTGCCGGTGCCGCTTCGACGCCGCGTCGTCGTACGGGTCCCCCACCGCCAGGGACGGCGCCTCGTCCACGAGAGCGTCCATGCGGCTGCCAAGCGCCCCGCTCTGCGCCGCCGCGGCGAAGCGCACCGACTCGCTCAGCACCGCCTCCCGCTCCGCCTTGGCCTTGCTCGTGTCCTTGGGCGCCACGAGGCGGTCAAACACGGCCCTGTCGCGCGCAACGCCCTCGGTGCTCAGTTTCGAGCCCTTTTCGCGTCCTGCGCCGACGCGGCGGCCCTTCCAGACGCCGCCGGACCCCTTACGCTGGTACTCGCACTCCCAGTGATCCCCGTCGGCCGCCAGGGTCATCTCAAACGTGTTGCCGCGCGAGTCCACGCTCCCCGGCGGGTCCATCCACACGCCCTGCGACGAGAGTCAGGCCGGGCGAAGTCAGGGGCGTTCAATGACGAGCGGGCACCGCGGCCAGCCGCGAGCCCAGTCGCGGCCACGCAGCGCCTCTTGCGGCCATCCTGCAACCACGCTGCGCCGGCACCGAGAGCGCGCCCCTCTTCACCCTCATCCCATCGCGGCCCCGGAACGAGCATGTGTCACAAAAATAACAATTGAGAGGCGGTATCCGGCCGTACAAAGCGAGCTGGGCGGCGCGCAACGGGTAGCGCGGCAACGCCGGCGCCAATCGCTCACCGAAAGCCTCTTTCCGCCGTCCCGGAGCTTGCCCGTCATGTAACCGAGCTCATACTCCGCCTTGGCCGGCCACGTGGCCCAGCACGAGCCGTCAGGCTTCAGCTCAATCTTTACTCGGTTGTCCTGCGGCCCGCCCCTCCACACGCCGATGAGCGACTTGGCCTCGAGGCGGATGGACGACATCCCCGCAGCAGTCCGGGGTGCCGGGCCCCCGTCCGCTGGCCGGTGCCCGTACGTGGGGAGTGTCGGCGAGGAGTTGGCCGCCGTCGCGCGACATTGGCTCTACCTGGCACGACTCGACGGGTTTTCGCGATCCACACGGACAGGGTGGCCCAGGCACGGCCCGGCGGATTGAATTGGTCCCGTCGTGGCACAGCCCGCAGCCTGGGGGCGGACCATGGCCGTGGCCGGCCTTGCCAGGCGCATGCACGAGGCAGCGATGCTGGCTCCGCTGCGCCCGGACACGGAGCTTCCGCCCGGCGCTGCGGCATTTGATGCGTCTCGTGCCACTGTGGTGAGCTCGTGCAGCGAGCGTGGCACGTGAAAGCGGCCCGGTGCCGAGCTTACCCGCCTCAAGTGACCTTGTCGCCCGCATCTCCCCGTTGCAGGCCTTGTGGAGCATCCTTGGCCTGCACACGCTCGGGAGAGGGTCTGCTGTCCCGAACGCTGCGGCCAAGTCGTGGTTTCGGTCGTGCCTCGGGGCGGTGCACGGCCATTCAGGCGCCGTCGGATTCGCCGACGCCGCTCCGGAGCCTGGCGGGGACCGCGGGGCTCGCTGGCGTGTCCCCCAGACCGCTCTCACGTACGCGAGCATTGTGTCGCTGCTTTGCTGTGGGGATGACCTCGAGTGGCTCGACGCCGGGGCCGTCAGCCGAGGGCTTGCTGCGGCGCAGTCGCCCGACGGCTGCGTGGGGCCCGCCGCCGGCGTGGGCGGCGACATCCGGTTCGTCTACGCCGCGCTGGCCGCTGAGCACGTGCTTGCGTGCCTCGAGCGGGCGCGTGCCGCGGCCTTTGCGAGGCGGCGAGAGCGCAAGGTCCGAGCCGAGGGCGCGACCGCTGGCGAGGACCAGGGCGCTGCCGCGGCCACGGCGGCATCACTGGCTGCACCGTCCGCGGAGGAGGCGGCGGGAGGGGGCCGGCCAGGGCTGGACCGCGCCGCGGCCGTTCGTTTCGTGCTTTCGTGCCAGGCACACGACGGCGGGTTCGGCCTCAAACCCGGCCTCGAGGCGCACGGCGGCGCGACGTACTGCGCGGTATCGGCGCTGGCGCTGGCCGGAGCGCTGCCGGGGCCGGACAGGGACGCCGAGGTCCCGACCGTGAGCGGCCGGCCGCTGCGCCTGCTCGTCAGCTGGCTCTCCGGCCGGGCCACCCCGGGTGGCGGCTTCGAGGGGCGTCCCGGGCGGGGCGCGGACGTTTGCTACGGCTGGTGGATCGGCGCGGCGCTGAAAACGCTGCTCGGCTGCGACGCTGACGGCCTCGGCGACGAGGGCGCGGACAGGGCGTCGGCAAGGCTGCTCTCCTTCACCATGGCGGCGCAGGACCTCGCCCGCGGCGGGTTTGGCAAGAACGCGTCGTGCGGCGCCGACCCGCTGCACTCGGCTTACGCGCTCGCCGGCATCGCCCTGTGCGGCTCCGAGGAGTGCGGCGCGCTCGGGCTCAGCCCCACGCTCCCCGCGACGGGCGTCCCCAGCCGCGTGGCGTCGGCGTACGGGGTGCGGGACCCGAGAGTGGACGTGGACGGCGTCTGGGCTGCTTACTCCGGGCCCGACAGCCACTAGCGCTCGCCCGCCGGTGTTCCGTGCGGCGCGACCCGCCCCTTGAACGAATCGTGTGCTGCGCTCCAGCACCGCGGAGTCCGGGCGTGGCTCTGTGGTTCCAGACGCAAACAGAGCGCGTCGCCGGCAGCGGCCGCAACCAGCACTCGCGACCGTCCCCGTACGCCGTGGCTTCGCACTCGACCCGCCGTTTTCTTATCACCATGGCAGCAGCAGCAGCTACTACCGCATCCGCGGCATCCGAGGGCGGCGTGGCCCGCGCAGTGAAGCGCGTCGTCACCGCCCGCAAGCAGGTGCGTCTGGACGCGGGTCGGGAGCGTCACCCCTCCCCCGCGTACCCCCGCGCGCCTTTCAGCCCTGTCCGGCGGGGCAGACATAATCAAATAGCCCATGCCTTTGACGCGGCCCGGTCCTGCTTGCTTTCCCCGCGTCCCGCAGAGGGAGGGCGCCGGGTTTGTCGTGCGCCGGCCCATTGGCGGCGCCTTGCCCCAGATTGACGTGAGATACTGCACGCCCGCACGCCCGCGCAGGCTTGCCCTTGCTGCACGATTTCACAGATTCGTTGCGTGTCCGACTGAGGAGCGCAGCCCATCCTGATGCTCGACCATTTTGGCCCCGTGACGTACGGCCCGGGGGAGGCCGTGGGCGCGCCGGACCATCCGCACAGGGGGTTCGAGACCATCACCTACATGCTCCAGGGCAAGTTCCAGCACAAGGACAGCTTCGGGGGCTCGGGGATGATCGAGACGGGCGGCGTGCAGTGGATGACGGCGGGGTCGGGCCTGGTGCACTCGGAGATGCCCTCGGACGAGATCATCGAGAAGGGCGGGACCATCGAGGGCTTCCAGCTGTGGCTGAACCTCCCCGCGGCCAAGAAGATGGTGCCCCCGGCGTGGCAGGACCGCGGGCCGTCGGAGACGCCGGTCGCGCCCATCCCCGGCGCCTCCGAGGGCTCCAACGTGCGCGTGCTCGCGGGCGAGTCGTGCGGTGCGTCGGCCGTCATCGACACGCACACGCCCTTCTTCTACCTGGACGTGACCCTGGCCAAGGCGGGCGACCGCCTGGTGCAGCCGGTGCCGGGCAGCTATTCCACCTTTGTGTACGTCTTCCGCCAGCGCGCCAGCGTCGGCAGCGCGGGGGACGAGGTCGCCGAGGGCCAGGTGGCTGAGTTCGCGGTGGAGGGCACTGACGTCATCGTGGAGGCGCCCGAGGGCATCACGGAGCCGGTGCGCTTCCTGCTCGTCGGGGGGCCCCCCATCGGGGAGCCGGTGGTGCAGCACGGGCCGTTCGTGATGAACACGAGGGACGAGATCATGGACGCGATGAGAGACTTCCAGTCCGGCAAGATGGGGCGAATCAGCGGCGAGCGCGAGCGCGCCGTCAAGACCAGCGCCGCCCGCGCGACCCAGCGCCGCACCGGGCGCTGGACCAAGGACTCGGACGAGCTCTGAGGTGGATGACGACCACGGCCTGTGCGTGCGCGCGTGTCAGGAAGCCCGCGCCGCGACCCGAAAACGAACACTGCCTGCGAGTCGGTGGTTGAAGCTCACCGCCGTCTCGGGCGCCACACCACACCGCAGATGCTGCGAGCGCTTCTCATCCTCGCGGCGGCCGCCGTAGCAGCGGCCGCTCCTGGCCACTCGGCCGCCAGCACCCTGCTGGCGTCGCTGGTGCCGTCGAAGGCCGACTGCACCGACTGCAAAGCCGTCGTCGCCGCCCTCGCCGAGGTGATCCAGAGCAAGGATGCCGAGGAAATCGTGCAGTCCATCGCGGAAGACGTCTGCAAGTCCGGCCACGGCGGCTTCGGCTACACCTGCACCAACCCGTGGGCGTGCAACGACCTGTGCCGCGGAATCACCTCCCTGTTCACCCCCGAGATCCTGTACATCGCCTCCAACGCCGGGCTGGACCCGGAGGCCGACTGTGCTGCGATTGGGCTGTGCAACGCGACATCAGCACCGGCCGGGCACGAGCGCGGGCCGCAGCCCACTGCCTGGGCGGCGGCCCCGTCCGCCTCGCCCCCCCGCACCAACGCCTCGCAGATCCTGCGCGTCCTGCAGATCACGGACCTGCACTGGGACCCCAACTACACGGTGGGCGCGCGCACCGACTGCGGGGAGCCGGACTGCTGCCGCGGCGTCCAGGGCATGGCCACCACGCCCGAGACGACGTGCGGCTACTGGGGCGACCACGGCGGGGACATCCCCACGGTGCTCATGGACTCGATGCTGGAGTTTGCGGCGACCCTGTCGCCGGATTTCGTCCTCCTGACCGGGGGTGAGAACCGCGCCGCGGGCCGCCGGCGACGGTGCCAGCGGCGCCGGCCGATGCCGCGACACGGTCCCCTCTGCCCGAACCCCGGCCCGTCCGTCCCTCGCAGACTACCCGCCCCACATGGTGTGGAACGTCACCGCGGAGGCAGTGCTCGAGGTGGCAGCCGCCTTCAGCGCCAAGGTGAAGGCCGCTTTCGGCTCCACGCCCGTGTTCGGCACGGCGGGGAACCACGAGGGGGCGCCCATCAACCAGTTCCGCCTGGAGCTCGGCGGGGAGGGCTCGCGCCGGCTCTTCGCGCCGCTGGCGGAGCAGTGGGGGGGGTACGGCTGGCTGGACGCGGCGGCGCAGGCGCAGCTCGCGGCCGGGGGCTACTACACGACGCTGGTGCCGGGGGTGGCGACGCCCGACGGGCGGCCGCTGCGCCTGGTGGTGCTGCACCCCGGGTACCACATGTCCGACAACTACTACACGCTGCTGGACCACGACATCGACGTGGCGAACGAGACGGCGTGGATGCGGGACACGGTGGAGCGGGCCGCGGCGGACGGGGAGCTAGTCTGGGTGCTCACCCACCACCCTCCGAACGACGGCGACTACGCGCCAGCCTTCATGAACGGCTTCTTCGCCCCCCTCGTGGCCCGGCACCGCGAGACCGTGCGGCACGTGTTCTCGGGGCACACCCACAAGGCGGAGGTGCAGCTGCTGTGGGCCAACGCCACCAACTCGTCGCGGCTCGAGCCGGCGGTTGCCGTGTACGTCGGCGCCGCGCCCACCCCGTACGGCGGCGTCAACCCCACGTTCCGCGTCTACGACGTTGACGCGGCCACGATGGAGGTGGTGGACTACACCGACTACACCGTGGACCTCGCGGCCCAGGGGCTGCTGAACCAGGTCGCCAGGGAGCCGGCGGCGCGGTGGCGCGCCTCGTACTCGGCCAAGGCGGCCTACAACATGACGGACCTGGCGCCGCAGGACTGGCACCTGCTCGCGGAGCGCATGCGCACCGACAACGACCTGTTCCGGCGCTGGGAGGTCAACTATCACACGAACAACTCGGCCGTCGCCGACTTTGGCCCCGGCGAGCGCCTCACCCGCGTGTGCGACATCGTCGGCGGCACGGACAGGCTCTTCAAGATGTGCAAGGCCGGGCAGTTCAACACCTCCGTGCCGTCGGGTTCCGAGTGACGTGCGCCCTGCCGAAGCCTCAGCCGCCCTGCCGGTGGCACGCACACCGCCAGGCACTCACGCGCCATGGCAGCCCCCGCCCCCGCCACCCTCGTGCTGGGATCGCGCAAGTCGGAGCTGGCAATGGTGCAGACGCTCCACGTCAAGGCGCTGCTTGAGGTTCGTTCCGCCGCTCCCCTGTCTGCCTCGTCGCTCCTGCGACGCGCCGAGCCAGACAATCGCATTCTTTGGCGTGTTTTTGCTCGCGCGCAGGCGCGCTTCCCTGGCCTTGAGGTGCAAGTCCGCACGAGCGCCACCGAGGGCGACCTGAAGCTTGACCGGCCCCTGGCCGAGCTCGCGGCCGCGTCCCCGGGGCTCTTCACCAAGGAGCTGGAGACCTGGCTGGTGGGCAGCGCGTGCGACGCGGCCGTCCACTCGCTCAAGGATGTTCCGACGCAGCTGCCCGCCGGCCTCGCGCTCGCAGCCATCAGCGCCGTGAGACAGTCGCGAACCACGCCCCCCCTCCCCCCCCCCCCCCCCCCCCCCCCCCCCCCGTCCCCCGCCCGAGGGTCCCTTGCCGCCTTTCGCCCCCCCCCCCCCCCCCCCCCGCCCCGCCGGC
>Ga0136560_1001815_pt1 | contig 10953 bp, 9 predicted proteins | sample AntRauMeHopE1497_FD_104925 | JGI IMG/M metagenome (GOLD analysis project Ga0136560, IMG submission 104925) | Saline lake microbial communities from Rauer Islands, Antarctica - Metagenome Hop E1 #497 | ecosystem: Environmental > Aquatic > Non-marine Saline and Alkaline > Saline | place...
ATTGCTGGCATCGTCGCAGTGCGAAACTGTGCGATTGTCATCCGCACTGCTGGCGCCGGAAGCCTTTCGATCGCTAGCAAGCTCGCCATCTGCTGATAGCGTCACGTCACTGGATCTGTCGAGCGCAACCGTCGCGGTTCCGTCCGGCAGCGCCTCCTCATCCGGGCCCTCACGAGCCGTTGAATCCGTCCTCGCGCAAGCACTGGCGAGCCTGCCTCGGCTGCAGCGGCTCTCGCTCGATCGCCTCCGAGCTGTTGAATCTAGCAGCCTGCATGACGAACCGCCCCGCGATACTGGCAGTAAAATCTCGCGACTGCGCCTGCTAGAGGCCGCGGGCATACCTGGGTCGGCCATGGCATCTCTGTCCCTGCGAGGCCAGAAGTCGGTCGCCAGCGATGCGGCGTGGGCCCAGATGCTACGCTCCGCAGCTGGACGCGGAGGGGCATCAGCCGAAGGCCCACTTACACCTGCCATGTCGAGTTCCGGCTCCTCCTCCTCATCTCCTGGCAAAGGGGGTTTCGGTACCGGTACCGGTTTCGAGCTGGGGTCATCACCTAGGCAGGCAGGGTCGCCGCATGGCGCAGGCTCCGATCATGACGATGCGATTGGTGCCCCTGGCAGTGGTGGCGGTGGCGGCGGGGACCCATCTTCGTCATTGCCGGCTGGAGAGCATGTGCTAGCCCCTGAGGAACACATCGAGAGGCTGGCCAAACTAGCAAGGCTCGTGCCTTCTGACCGAGAAGCAGAGGAGATGGCAAACGGCGCCGCCGACGGTTCCGCAATTCCGTATGCAGCTGCCCCAGAGGGAACACAAGCGGTTCGCTGGCAGGAGCTGGATCTGTGCGACGTGAGTGCCCAGCGAACGCGCGACTACGGCGCGGTGGAGGCCGCCGCGACGGAGGCCGTGTCGAAGTTTTCACCCGCCCTGGAGCGCGCCAGAAAGAAAGACGGCAGGAGAAGGACTGCCGCTGAGAAAGACCGTGCAAGGCACCTGGCCGCCTCGGGCAAGACAGAGAGCGAGGCAGCAAAAGGGGGCAAGGGCAAGAGCGGCAAGACGGCGGCTGACAAGGGCAAGGCCAAGAAAGCCAAGAAGGCCAGCAAAATGAAGGCCTCAGAAATACAGTCCCCTCCGGACCCACCGCAGCCGCCCGTCCCGGTCTCCGAGGAGGACGCAGCAGCTGCGGTTGCGCAGGCGGTTGCAACCTGCGATGGAGCCTCGCCACCAACGGACGAGGATGGTTTTCGCACGGACGGGCTGACTGATTTAGGGCTCCGAATGATCGGGCTCCTGTGCCCTAGCCTGACAAGGCTGAGTCTGCGCATGTGCCAGCCCGTCGCGGCAGAACCTTGTGTCGGCTCTGATGTTCCGCTGGCAGCGCCGCGCGAATCGTCGTGGTTTTCCCTGGCTCTCGATCTGCCCACTGCGGCTGAGCTAGTTGCAACCGCGAGGGCGCAATCGCTGCGAGCCACGGAGGCTGCTCGTGCCCGCGCTGGAGCCAAGGCGAAGAGTAAGAAGAAAAGCGGTGCCGGGGGCGGAGCTGGGTCATCTACGAAGAAGAAGAATGGGCAAAAGGGCGCCGCGTCGACTGCTGGCTCGGGCGGGGATGGTCCCCCGGCAAGGTTCGGTCCCGGATTCGCCGAGCTGCTCACGCACGCGGAGTGCGCAGTCGCTCGTGTTCCCTGGCTGGCCCCTCTGACGGACAGAGGCGTCTCGCTTCTGCTAGAAGGGCGGTGCAGAGACACGCTGCTCGATCTGGACTTAGAAGGGTGCGCGTGGGTGGGCAAGGAAACCATGGCGGCGGTCGGGTCTAGGTGCAGCGCATTGCAGCGCATTGGACTCGCTGGGTGCACCGGGGTCGGGGATGGGGCCTTGCTGGCGTTCTGCGGAGGTCTGTGCGGAGGCATATCCGCCTCGCTCCGATCGATTGATCTTACGCGGACTGAGGCATCTGCCAGCGGAGTACGGGCTTTGACCGGCCGGCTCCCTGGTCTCCGGTTGCTAGTCATGGTGGGATGCGACAGGGTGGATCCCGCCGAGGTGGTGGCCCTTGCTCGAGGCCTGCCTGACTCGGTACAGGTGGTTTGGAGGCCGGCGGGGACGGCAGCATTAGCAGGGGGGAGAGCCTTGGCCGGGGATGCCAGCGGAGGGCTGCAGGACGCGGGAGGTGGTACAGGAGGAGGCGTGGCCGGGGCAGTGTTTGCGGTCCCTCGCTCGCAATTTGTCCCTGGGTTCAAAGCACCTGCCTCCGGCGAGCGCTTCGAGGACACGCTGCAAGACCACCTGCGCACCTAGGGCAAAGCTGGCAAGAGCAAGAAGAAGAAGAAGGCGTGAGTCCGAGCGACCTTTGCTGGCGCTGGCACTGTTGGTGGAGTGCACGTACGTGTGCCGTGAAACATTAGAACAGGTATCAGAATGAGTCTAACATATACAATCACAACACTAAAATATAGCGTCCCACTGGATGTGCGGTCTGCACCGGACGACCGGGCGGCTATCTCGCAACTGCTTTTCACACCAAGCTAAACGTCACATTAGGCCCGACCAGCAAAGCTATGCATTCTTGCAAATCGTGTCGAATGATTCATCTCTCAGATAGTCATCCACTAGCTCGTCCCTTTGCGCAGTCATAATACTGCAACCCTCGTGAAAAATGGGCGGAGCCACCGCGCAGAAGTCATCGAATGCAGAAGCGACTTCCACAGCACTCGGCTGGACTGCCGAGACGGCGCCTTGGACCTATCTCCACACCAACTCGCACGCAAAACACCCTTCTTTGTCCGAAGCAGACCCCCCGAGCAGACCTGTCTGCTTGGCAAAATTCAACCCAGTGCTGGCCGCACCAATCACGCCGCCGATAAACTCTTCTTTGGTTCCCTCTGATACCACGATAGAGACGCAAAATAGTGCCATCGACAGGACCTGCATTAAAAATGGTTGTCGCATGCTAAGATGTCCACTAGCTTGAGCTTTCGAGTGGTGGTACTTGCACGAAGTTTACCCCGGTCGTGCTGGCTTCTGCTGCTCCGGTCGTTTTGCGAGGCATTCATATATTAGCTCATTACATAAGCGTCTGGTTTAAACTGCAACATCTGCAACATCTGCACAAAATCAGCAATTCGTAGGATATTTCCGGTATATCATTTGGGCCATAGTTTCCAATATGCGCTGTTTGCAGTCATCTCCGCTTCGTCGCGTCAGCGGGCTCATGTAGCATGTTGCCAGGATGCGAACCAGCGTTCGAAGGCAAGTCCATTCAAGCTCATCGCAAGACGCGTCGTTCTTTGATGCGTTTCTTGGCAGAGCGCAGGCGGGCGAAAGCCTAGACTTGTCCACGAACGAGCTCGCGATGAGCGTTCAGAAACTGCACCAGAAAGTGCTGGCTCCGCTGAATGACCGATGTCTCGGTCCATTGGAAAAGAGCAGCCATGAGATGCTGACGAAGCCCATGGTGTTTGTCCTAGGCAACCACAGCAGCGGAAAGTCAACTTTTATTAATTATGTAGCTGGCCGGAAAGTGCAAGCGACCGGGGTTGCACCGACCGATGACGGGTTCACGATCATCTCACCAGGTTAGCAGGATGCGGACCAGGACGGCCCGGCTCTGGTAGGGGATCCAGACCTTGGGTTCGGAGGGCTCCGCGTGTTCGGGCGCGAACTTATCAACCATGTTAATCTGAAGGTGCGTACAGGACTCAGGCTGAACGACATCATGGTGGTAGATAGCCCTGGCATGATCGACAGCCCGATGTCCGTGCAAGGGCTCAGCGTCGGAAGCGGCGGGGCAGGGGCTGGCCAGGCCGGGAGCAGTGGGCACTATGACTATGGCATAGCCCCTGTCGGCGCAAGCCTAGGAGGCGCCGCCGCAGAGGAGCGTTATTCGGGGATCCGCACAAATGCCAGTCCTCGTGATCGGGGTTATAATTTCCCAGGCGTCGTCCGCTGGTTTGCAGAGAGAGCCGACGTGATCCTCCTGTTCTTTGACCCGGACAAGCCAGGCACTACGGGCGAGACCCTCGCCTGCATGCGGGCAGGCCTCGCCGGCATGGAGCACAAGGTCGCCTTCGTCCTCAACAAAGCCGATCAATTCGAGAAGGTGCACGATTTCGCAAGGGCCTATGGCTCCTTGTGCTGGAACCTTTCCAAGGTTATACCCAGGAAAGACCTTCCTTTGATATACACCATGTGCGTGCCCATTGATTCCAGAGGGGAAGCGAGGATGGGTGACCACGAGGAGGAGGACGAATCCGACGTGGCTGCGCGTGGGGCCGGGGCCGGGGGCGAAGAGATGGACGAATCCAAGGGACTACGTGGGCTCCGCAATGCAATGCAGGATCTCGCTGCAAATCGCCAGGAAATCATGTCTAGCGTCAAGCGCGCCCCAATGCGACGAGTGGACAACCTGATCACGCGCCTGTATGACAACACGCGGATGCTTCGCATGCATGCCTAGATGGTGGAAGCGGTGCGGTCCGATGTCAGGGGTAGGCTTTTCCAGTGGGCCTCGGGCGGTGGCGCCGTGACACTGCTTCTTGGCTCTTTGTCGGGATTTTAGCTCTTTGTCGGGTCGTGGGAGACAGGGGCACCACTGGGTGCGGCGGCTGCTCTAGCAGTTGGGGCTACTGTCTGGACGTCGCAGCGGGCGCTGGAGCAGCACCGCAGGTACCTCGTTGACGGCGGCGCCGCCGGTCTGGAGGCCATGTTCCGCAAGTAGCACTTTATGCAGCTGGCAGAACGAGACGACTTCGTAGTTAGCCTGTGGGAGCGTGTGCGTCCGCAACTCCTGGGAACGATCCGCACTTTCGGCCTCCTAGGCCTCCCTGCCGTCGGTCCGGCCGAGCTGAAAGAGCTCGACCGCATTGCCGGCGAAGAGGTGACGAGGCTGCGGCGAGCGGCCAGCAAGACGGCTGCGATGGTAATGTAGCTAGAGGAGGAGGAGGCTGCGGCGGGGGGCGGCAGCAGCAAGTCGAGACGAAGTGGAAGCGTGGATAGAGGTGCTTCGGGTACTTCAGTAGAAGAGGACAAGAGATGATACAACTAACTGCAACGGAATCAGGTAAGCTATTTCTTAAGTAAAATCCAGCATTTTGCGATTCGTATTCGTAGTGTTGTCCTGGTTCCCACTCCTGCTCGTGCTCGTGGTCATGGTCATGGTCTAAGCACTGGAAGTACGTACAGCGTGGCGCTGATGGTGCAAGGTGATGCGCCTGTACATCAATAAAATAAGTGGCACAGGCGCATGTAGAACAGAAACTGTCTGCCTCAAAGTCCTACCAATCGTATTCCCCCCCCACACGTACGACATGACATCAACTTCCCCCCCCCCAATTGATTTCTACTATAGGGATTAGTCACTCCCCGGGACTCCTGCCGGCGGGTCCCATTGCTTTGGAGAGAGCTGCTTCTGCCATACCACCCCGAATGGTTGTAGGGATGCCACCGCAAGTCTTTTTGATTCGATCATATTCGCTCGGGGTTATGGTGGCAATGGAGCTTTGATATCGCTCGACCTGCACATGGGCGAGTTCATCATCACGCAGTGCCCTATTCAGTCCTGCTTTTAGAGATAATGACTGTACAGCTTCCAATTTCGTCCAACCTTGTTCTGGCATGACCTGAGGCAAATAGGTCGCTGACAAGGAGCGTGAAAAGCCGAACTTTGCAGCTGGAAGTCGAAGAGTAATTCCATGCGTGCCCACGTCCCAATCGTCCCATGATGATGCTGGCTCAAACTGCACAAGGATCGAAACTTTGACCCTGGATAATGGTAGCTCATCTTGGACCATCGGATCGAACCTGCCATCTGAGAATGCACTCTTGGCCACAAACTCCCCGAGAGTGTCTGTTCGCGTTTCGCTCAGCGTGCCAATGCACCCACGAAGCTGCCAAGACCCAAAACCTTTCGTGTGCTCTTTTTGTTTCTCTATCGTGACGAAAAGTCCCCGCACCGGCGCAATCAGGTCTGCATCGAGAGTAGGGACAGGTAGACCAAGAAGCAACTGCTCCAAGCAGCAAGTCGCATATAGCGCAAGATCTGCAGTGGCTCTGAGCTCTGGCACCGCACTTGAATCTGCTTTAAATGGTGCCGCTGCCATGTATAAACCCCAAACTCAGGACAATTGAAAGCAATCTGAGAAAATTAAGAATTGTGTTTCAGCAACAAACACGGCAGCAAGCTAGTTGATTACGGTCCGGCGTGCGTATTGCTCTGCAGCAAGTCTAGTTCGCACAGGCTAGCTATCAGACAGTGCAGACTATGTACGTGTGGCTTGCTGGACTTCAATTACTCGCTAATATTGCGCATTCTTGGGAGGTCCACGGTGCACGCCGCCAAGGACCTCTAGGTAGCTGCGGAACCTGTGGATCCGTTGCGCGGTGCCCATCTTGCGCGGCTGGTGCACTGATGCTCCCTTCCCGTGATTGCTCTTCCCAAGCCATTTCTGAGGCGACACATTGTGAAAGGCAAACAAACAGCAGGAACGTACTGGAGCACTCACTTGCTTGGTTCGTCCGGCTAGATTCATTGGTTTGTCGAGAAAATCGACCGCGAAACGTGCTCACGTAAGCACGATGGATGATTGGGGCGAACTACACGATATTGTGGATATTGATGACAAAATAGCAGGAAACAAAAGCAAAGACTTCGTCTAGCGAGAAATACTACATGATGGAGTTGATAGAGCTGGTAAGAAGTTGCCCAATAATGGCCTGAAATGATAGTCTTGCGTTGTTGCCGGAACGCCGAGGTGCAAGCAGGAGCAGTCCTTCGCACCTCGTTCAACGGAGTGCAAGCCTATTGCAAGCACCTTGGAGCTCTAACTTGCAGATTGCTTCAATTAAAACAAAAAACCTGATTTGATTAACTGAAGTCTGCCTACCTGGGCAATACTTGGCGATCGTGCATGTCTCAACGAATCATTGGTCTCATTTTCGTCCACACAAAAACCATTTTGCCACCACCTTGCATTCTTCCCGCAGTACTTCCAACACAGCACGGCTTAAAATCCCAATTTACAAGCCCGGGAGCAGTTTTCCAGCCTTTTGAAGCTGATACATTAACCTCCGACTTCTTCTGCGCCAAGCCTGCCTTGAGAACGCCGGTAGTACGCGAGAGCCTTCACCCGAAGCCACTCGAGAGCAGAAATAGATCAGAGTGTGCTACTACTTCTGTTGATCTATTTTTCGGATCTGGCATTGAATGCACTGCGTCGGAAGGCAGTTTGCAACTAGCTGAGGAGCTAGACGTCGACGCAAAGCCCCTGGCGAGCCGTGCGCAAGCTCATGCTCGCCGATAGCAACTATCAGACGAACTTGTCCATGACTCTAGCCTAGGCGCGACAAGCATGCAAGAAGATACTGATGAAGATGATGACCTTACAGATAGAGCCGAAGCAGCAATGTGGGGTGAAGGCGGCTTATCGGCGGGGCATCACTTTCCTTCTGTTGACGATGCAGCCATGACGAGAGGCTTCAGCAGCATATCCGCAGAAGCATAGGATGCACTAGTATTATCTCGGCGAATCGGTGAGCTGTCACCAACTGCAGGACCCTTGCATCAGGCTATCTTTCGACCTGCCGCCGCGTTCTTCGCGAACGACGGCCGCGACCAGCCCGAGTGGTCGCTACCCCTTGACAGCGACGTGCTCGAGTCAAACACTACGCAAAGAAACGATTGCCACAGCAGACCTCTAGTGGGAGCAGAATCGTAGAGAACTACCACGCACGGGCAACACGGGGGGGCGGCGTAGCAACTGCACTAGGCTGGCGTGCACCGGCCTAGTAGAGAAGTGATCGGTAGCAGTAGCGGACATCGAAATCACGTTGGCATGGATCTATTTGAGCTAGAACCTCAGGCAGATACCGAGCTTTAGCACAATGATGAAGATATTGACCGAATCGTTATGGAGCAACAGCTGCGGAAGCAAGAGCGCCAAGACCGGTCAGGCTCGGGACGTCCCTCGATGATCAGGGCCCCAGGACCATTGCACCCATACGCGCAAGCATCTGAACAGGCAGCTGCAGCAAATGTCGGCAGTTTGCTTATCCCTCTGCAGAGCCTCTCAATACGTGGGAACCTTTCGCCGTTGGGAACGCCTAGGCACGGCACCACGGGCTTCGGACAGGTTCGTGAGGCTAACCCACAGCAAGACGGATCGATCAAGCCGCAGCAGAACGGATGCAACAGAAAGCACGCCCATTTGAGAAGTACCGCAGCATCGGGCGCGAGCCAGAGTCCCTATACACCAGGATAGCAGAGCGTGCTGGATCCCAGCCCTGGACAATGGAAGAAGCCGAGCGGGTTGATCCAATCGCCAAGTTTCTGCGCGCCCGAGTCTATCAGGAATGGAGCAAGTGCGCGGCAAGTCCAGCGCATGGATGCAGTGACCGCGGTTAGCGGCCGGGCGCGTAACGATGCAGAAGAAGATGCGCATCCAGCTGCTCCTACTCTGCACCAAATGCTGCAAAAGATGCCTGGCGCATCCTCATCTCCCAGGCCAAGCATAAATCCACCTAATATGCGCCGAAAACAAGCTGCTGGCAGGTATGCCGAGCGCGGTAGTTGCGAAGCTAGAGATGCAAGCAACGTGGCCGGTATTGCCATCGATCCCGTGGACAGCCTCCTGGAAAACACGATTGGAACGAGAAGCCACAGGTCTGGGACTCGCTCGGGAATATCGACCGCAGAGGCGTCCGGCCAGAAGCGCGGTATTCGGAAATGCCCCAAATATACCAGGGAATCGTTCGATAGGCCCAAGATCAACGTACATCCGGACGTGCCGCATGACTACCTCTCCGACGATCGGCTGCTCAAGGGATCCGGTCGCCTTCATCCTTAGCAAATATGCACCTTGAAGTACTGGATGGCTGAGCATGCCCACTGGGAGAAGCCCTATCCAACAGAGGCCGAGAAACACGACCTCTCTACCAAATGCGAGCTGAAGCTTACCCAGGTCTCTGACTGGTTCCGCAACGAGCGAAAACGCCTTTGGCTGCCGCTAATGCGCAGACTTGGAAAAGTTCCCCCGAACAAGTCGCACCTAGCTGTTCTTGGACCGGCCAGGAGAAGCAAGCTCGCTGCAGCTGCCACTGCGGTGCCAAACACGCAACGATCCACCCCTCGACCCACTGCTGAATCCGTTCATCCAGCCGCGGGGAAGGAGAGCTTCGAGAGTGCAACGCCACTGGACTTGTCTGCATCTGCTCCCCGCAGATCGCAGCGCAGTCGCACGAAATCCGACGCCCTTCCAAGTGCCAGTGGGAAACCGTCTACGGCTGCAGCTATGGAAGCCGCAGCAAAGTGGGTGCAGGCCGGGTGCAGTGCTATCACAAGGCCTCGAGCGGCCAGCGTATCCGTATTCGGAGGAGCAGCGGCATGCACGGGGATGGGAATGGGAATGGGAATGGGAAAGGGGCCACCAAGACAGCACGCTGGCCTTCCTCCATTGCCACCACAGAGTGAATTGTTGTATGGTACTGTGCCAGGTCATGGCCATGATGCGAGCTCCAGCTGGACTGCCTCTACTCAGCCCGGCACTGGGGGGCTCACGAGCCCACAGTACGCGAACCATCCAATGAATGCTGCGATACCCCCGAGCCTGCTGGGTTCCAGTACAGAAGCAGCACCTGCATCAGCAGCTGGAAGCAAGTCAGCGACAGCCGGGAAGACGGCGAACTCCCCTATCTTGGCGAGAGTTAACGCATTCGTGCCTGCTCCTGCCTCTGCTCATGGGCACTCCGCATCGACAGATACCAATCTGAACGGAGGGCACTTGCCACTGACTAGCGTTCCAAGCGCGATACCCGCTGCCGTGCAACCGTAGGCTGTTCCCTCTCCCTCTCCCTCTCCCTCTGTCTCTGTCTCTGTCTCTGTCACAGGGGCACCTCCTCCCATACACCGCCCAACCTTCGGCAGCCGTTCCAACGGCTCTGCTGAAGGCAGCCAGGGGTAGCACTAGGGCCTGGCGTCGCTGCTGGACGCGAGCCTCGGGGCCACAGTAAGCAGCAGCCCGGTGGTTCTAGTGAGCAGCTACCAAGAAGGCCCAAGGAATGCCAGGGCATCAGCTACTGCTCCATAGGATCACGCCGCACACAGACTTAGCGATGTTTAGAGCAGCACCTAGCTCCGGCCACAAGCATCATCCTCGGCAGCACCTGGACTAGCTGTAGGTGCCGCTCCCGGTGCCAGCGGGGCAACCCAGGGTGCCTCCTAGGCAAGTACCTACGCCGGTATTGGAAGCTACTCTACCGTTTCTGATCGATCCAACCCGCAGCAGGACAGTGGGAGCTCAACGCCGGTTGGTCGCACGAGCTCAAGCGACTGCGGGATGCTGAGCCACGGAACGACAGCTCATGCAACTTTCGCTGGTGGCAGCCCCAGCTCCGGCGACGAGAGTCAACCAGAGAGCGCAGTTGAGTACCATGCACCTGGGTAGAGTAGTCCCAACGCGCGTGGTGCGCCAGCAAGTGGCTCGCGTGGTTCCAAGCGGTCTAGACAATCATCACTGATAGAACAGCAGCCGGAAGGCCCAATAACACCTGACGTTCTGGCGCCGCCTAGGAGGGGGAAGCGCTCCAGAACCGCATCGAGCGTGGCTGCTGGTGATTCGTGAGCCTGTGCGATTTTAAACAGCACAAATCGCAGAGTTTACTCATGCTTTCGACATCATGCAGAATCCCAGTAGCTTGTATACCGGTGCTGAACTCTATCTTTTTCACGCTGGCGCTGCAGGATCAAGCACTTTCAACACAATGAATCCAATTGTAGTTTTGAACGGCACAAAACATCTGCCTAACGCGTGCAAGGGCTCGCAGAGCTCATTTACCCAGTTCCGCAGGATCCTGCGCGGCGCATAGTCGGCCGTTCGACTTGCGGACAGGACCAACTTGACTCAGCACCGAATGCCATATTTGGACCCGCAGCAATACCAATAGGGGCGTCCATGCAGAGGTCAGGG
>Ga0136560_1001816_pt1 | contig 10951 bp, 2 predicted proteins | sample AntRauMeHopE1497_FD_104925 | JGI IMG/M metagenome (GOLD analysis project Ga0136560, IMG submission 104925) | Saline lake microbial communities from Rauer Islands, Antarctica - Metagenome Hop E1 #497 | ecosystem: Environmental > Aquatic > Non-marine Saline and Alkaline > Saline | place...
CGCCGCCGTAGTCAGCGTGCCCCGCCCGTGCCTCAGCCCCCGCGCCCTCTGCCCGCGGTACGCCGTACCGTCAGCCGTCACCTGCACGCCCTTCCCTTGCCTGACCCCGTCCGCCCAGCCCCCCTCGTAGCTGCCCCCCCCCACCATGCAGTACCGCCCCGCGCCGTGGAACAGGCCCCGCCGCCACGCACCCTCGTACACGTCCCCCGATCGAAGCCGCGCGCGGCCGAACCCGGTCACCGCGCCGCCGTCAAACTCTCCCTCGAACACGGCCCTGTCCCCGCCGTCCGTCACCACCGCCCACCCGTGCAGAGCCCCGCGCCGGAACCGCCCCTCCACCATGTGACCGTTGCCGTACACCGCCGTCCCCGCGCCGTGCGGCAGCCCGTCAACCGTCTCCCCCTCGTACACCACGCCCGCGAGGGCCCCCGCCGCCGCGCCCAGCACAGAGGCACGGACCCACGCGCCCTCGGCCCCCGCGCCCGGGGCCGGGTCTTCGGCGCGCAGCAGCGGCTCCGCCTTGGTGGCGTCCAGCCGGAGGCGCTTCGTGTCGGCCGACGCGTCAGCGAGCGCCGCCTCGTCGTCCTCGTCCCTCGCCGTCGCAAGCTCCGCGTCACGCACGCGCTTTGCGGCGCGCCTGTCCGCCTCGGCCGCGGCCTCGGCCGCCGGGTCGGCCTCGTCCGCGTCGCTCAGGCCCCAGGCGGCCCGGACCGCCGGCCGCAAATGGTCGTCGCGGGAGGTATACGTCTTCTCAGCCAAGACCTCGCCCGTCTGCGGGTCGAACTCGCCCTCAACGATAAAGGCGCCAAAATCGTTGAAGCCCTGCCCCAGAACAGGCCATCGCGGCGACGAGCCCGACGATAACGAACTCGGGCCCGCACCGTCTGCCCAGCCATCCGGCGGGAGAATCGCGAGAGCGAAGCACTCGTTCACCGTGATGGTCTCGCCGCCGGGTGACGGCGGCATGAGGAAGGTCACAGACCAGGCGCTGCAGGCTGTGGTCGGCAAGGCTGCGGCGGACGAGCTCGAGGCTCCGCTGCTCCCTGTCGCCCCAGCCCTTGACTGGGCCGACGAGCCGGGCCCATGCGCGAGCTCAGCTGCTGCAGCGGCACCCGCGGCTGAGGTCGCCGTCCCGGCGGCGGTGCCCTCGGAGAGCGACCTGCCGTTCGCCATCGGGGCAAGGCCTCCGCCGCCCGAAGCCTCGGGCACGCCGAATTTGAGCGTTTCTGTGATCGCTTGCGCCTCACGCCTGCTGGCGCTGCGGTGGGCCTGTGGCCTGAGCCCGAGCAGCAAGGTCGTGTCCTGGCTCGTGAGCTCGGCCCGGAAGGCCGCGGTGGCCTGCGCGAGGTTGAGAAGTGGCGGACAGCACGGCATGGCAACTGCTTGTGGGTATATTCCGAAGGGCCGGAACAGGGCGGCTAAGCGCATCGCCGCAGGGGGGCTTCGCGCGGCGTTTTTTTGTTTTGTTTTTGCCGAAGGTCGCGGCACCCGGTGACACGCACCTGTTCGGCGTCTAGCAGCTTGCCCTGGACCTCGCAGCTCGACTTGGGGTCATCCTCTCCCCACCAGGTGCCCTCCATCTTGGGGCCCCGCAGGGTCACGCTGAGCGTCACGCTCATGATTCGTCCGAGAGTGCTCGACAGCGCCGCGGCCACACCACAACTCTGCCGACTCCGCCAGCCCGCCGAGCACGGCGGCCCGTCCACACCGTGCGGGAGCCGCGTGTTTTTGTCTGCCTGCATACGAGGCAGGGCTGGTTTTCCGCCCCTGAGCGTCTGCCGGGCGCCTTCCAGGACAGCGCCGGACGGGGGTCGTGCGGACCCCGCCCCGACGCTTGAGCTTGACAGCGCAGCCAAGCAACGATGTCAGACCTCTCGGACATTGCCAGGCTCGGGTATGCGAGCGTTCCGGGAACTTCCATGGCATTGCTTGCGCTCAAGAACTTTGTGGCGACGACCGCGGCCGTCGTCGTCGCCAGTCTTCCCCAGCTACAGTCAGTGAGACGGCGACCTGCCACAGCAATGGAACGCACACCCGCACGGAACACTGGGTCTTTGCATCAGTGCGATGCCGGCTCGTCTCGGGCGCTCACCGCGCAGTCAGTCTTCCCCACCTTCTTCACAACAGGTCCTCGCTGCCGCGGTCCTGGTGCCCGTGATCGCAATTGTGGTCGTCGGTCAGCGCGCGGGTGACGCCCTCGGAATGGCTGTCCCCGCGGCACTTGCGCCCGCTGTGAGCGGAGTCGCCGTCGCGTGCGTGCGGATTCTGGACCTTACGCCCCTGCCGTGCGCCACAGTGCTGCCTGGCTACGCACCGTTCGTGGATGTGGTGGCGGTGGTTGGGGTCGCGGTGCTGGCGCACCTCATCGTGTTCTCGCAAGCGTCCCCGCTTCTCGACCGACTTGGCAACGCCGTCGTCGTCCTCCTCTTCATCACGCGCTCCCCCGCGGTCACCGGGCTGTGTTCGTCCGGCAACGCTTGGGACGACCGCGTGGCGCACGTCATCGGCACCTGGGTCGCCCTGGGCGGAACCGAGCTCACCGTGTTTGTCGGCCTGTTTGCGGGCGTCGCGACGACCGTTCTCCTGTCGCCCTGCGGCTCGGGGCCGGAAGCATCGACCAGGCTTGGCCGCGTGGGGATGCGGATCGCTCACGCGACGCGCATGACTGTGCGAGCGTTTGGTCGAGTCAAGGTGTCCGGCCATCGCCCGGCAGCACCGGCGCCTGTCGACGGCGAGGATCAGCCGGCAGGTCCCCAAGCAGTGTCCGATAACGGCTCGTCGGGTGCTGCACCGAGCCGCCCTGGCTCGGGACGGGAGTCGCCGGTGCGCGAGCGGCAAGGTAGCGACCCGCCCCGCGGCTTACAGCGCGCCAGAGGCAGCGACAACGGCAGCCTACCGGCCGGGGGCACTCCAGCCAGCCCCATCGACGTCCAGGTCGGCCGCATCTCCGCCGCCTCACTGGCGGCGCGCGACTCCGCCCCCCCCGTTCCGCGAGGCCCTCCCAAGATCCACGTGGCGTCGCTCCACAGCCGGCAGCGGGGCATGCAGCTGCCGGTGTCCAGGAGGTCGTCCGAGGCGTCGATGGCTACCCCGCCGCCGACGCCGCAAGGCTCGCCCGCCGTCCGTGTGCCCGCCGCCGCCCAGGCCGGGGTGCCGCCCTCCCCCCTGGTGGGCTGGTCGACCCACGAGCGCACAAGCCCGGGAGGCACAGCCGCCGGCTGGGCTGCATCGCAGCAGGGCGCCTCGCCCGAGGCCCGCGCGACCGCGGCGGTTTTCGCGTCGGGGCCAGCGTCGCTCCGAGCGCCAAACCTGACGGCCGCGACGCTCGCCGCCCTCGACTCTGCCGAGGATGAGACCGGGCTGCTCTTCGCGGCGATCCAGGCCTCGGCCACGGAGGAACGGCTGACGTCATGCCCGCTCGATGCGGCATGGCTGCTCTGCTGCTGCCGCCGCCGCAACCGCCCCGCGGCCGCTTTCCGCGCGCTTCAGGGCGCCAAGATCCTGCAGAAGCTCGGACGAATCGCGCGGCTGATGGCAGGGGCGGAGCGCGCCGTCCCGGCAAGCCCAATGCAGGCGATGCTCGTCGCCCACGTCCGCGAGCCGATGGAGTCCCTTGCCGCGGCCATCACGGACGCCATCCGTGCCATCGTCGACGACGCCGCCCCAAGCTCTGCCTGGACGTCCGGCCTGTGCCTGACCGCCAGGCGGCCTCGTGCTGACGTCATCGACGAGGGTCTTGCCCTTTCGGCCACTGCCGTTCGCTCAAGGATCAACGATCTCGTCGCGGCCTTCACCAAGGCAAGGGGGGCCGTGCTTTACGGCCTGGACGGGGGGCGGCGGCGCGCGGGCGTGCCTGAGTGGCCGATGGCGGAGCTTGTGCCCATCAACGCAGTGCTTTTCGGCCTGCTCCGAGTCGGCGAGAACTGCGTCGCGGCCTGTGGTGGGGACGAAGAGGTTGGCGCAGCATCATCGTCGTCACGGCCGAGTGACGGTGCCGTCACACCGGCGCGAGACGCCGCGCCGCCGCGCTTGGGGGAATGCTGCGGCGGCTGCTGGGCCGGAGCCTCAAGGTGCCCGTCGCTGACCGCCCTCGCTTTCACGTGTGGACATGTGCCACGGGGCTGCATACCCTGCCGGTGCCATGGCGCGCAGGACGCGGCCCCGGCCAGTGATCCCCGCGCAGTCGCAGGCCGAGGCGGCGGGACGTGCTGCTTCGGCTGCTGCAGGAGGACGCCGTCCTGGCCGCGCGCTCGGCGGTCCGTCAAGGTCTCCGCAGCAATCACTATCGCGACAGTCCTCGCTTTCCTCCCAGCCACGGGCAGCGCGGGAAGCGGAAGCCTCGACCGGCTGGAGTGGTCGGTCTGGACTCCGCTCACTGTTGCGTTTGTGTTCATGAGCGCAAGCGGCCAGTCCGTTCGGCAAGTCGTGCTCCGCCTGGGCGGCACCGTTGCGGGGTCCATCTTCGCGTTGCTGCTCGTCATCGCATCGAGGGGCGATCGCACCGCTGTCGTGCTGGGGCTCGGCGCGTGGTCAGCGCTCGTGGCCAACGCTCGCGCCTCACCACGTACAGCGTACGCAGGTGCCGTCGCCGCATTCACGGCAGCCATCGTTGCGATGGCTGGGTTCGGCGCGGGGGGCGAGGGCATCACTTCGGTCGCCGTGTCGAGGATGTTGCAGAACTGCGTCGGGGCGGGCATCTACCTCGTCGTATCCAACGTCGTGTGGCCCCACCACGGGTCCGTCGCCAGCCTGAGGGCTGTTGCCGACGCGCTGACCGCGGTTGGCGAGGCATCGCGCGTCGTCCTGCGCCGCTTCGCCGGAGCCCTCGCCCCCGGATCCGGCCGGAGAGCAGAGGCGACCGAAGGGACCCGCCCCCAGGGCGATGGCAGCGACGCCAAGACTGTTCCGCATCGGCCCTTCACGCAGCAGCCGGTTCAGGATGGTACGTCCGCCGCAGTCGCGAGGCTCACTTCCCGGGTCGAACCCGTTGCCATGGGCCTGGCGTCGCGTCTCTCCGATGCGCGCAGCGAGATCGGCCTGGCTGCGCCGCGCACGCGTGGCGTGCGCGCGCTGGCAGGGGCTGACCGGCAGCTGTGGAAACTCGTCCGGTCGGTACGGTGCATCGACCAGTGCAGGCTCGCGCTCGCCGTGAGCAGGAGCCGCGACTCAGACTGCCTCGGCACATCCGCTCTTGCAGAGCTGGAGCTGCTCCGAGGCCCGCTCGAGGCCGTCGCCGGGCGAGTCAGAGCGACGGCTGCAGCAGCGGCCACTGCGCTCCGGGCTCTCGCAGACACAGACGCCCGTCGGCGCGATACTTTCTGCGGGGCCTGCCACCCAAGCGCGGACGCAGCAGCTGCCCTAGATGCCCTCGACGCGAGGATCCCTGAGGCCTTGTCGGCTGTAGTTCTGCTGGACAGCGCCTCCCAGCAGCTGGCCCGGCGCCTTTTCCGCCACGTTCTTGCAAGCCCTGAGGCCATGACTCCTGCCATCGGGACAAGCGAAATTGTGTTGTTTAACAGCGCCGTGTTTGCTGCCAGGCAGGCCTGCGAGGCTGCCCTGGCCCTTGCCGCCACCGTCGAGCTCGTTGCGGCGCATCTTCTGCCAGCCGACGGTATCGTGCAGTGGGTGAATTTGGAGCGTGAGCGCAAGCTTGTGTGAGTTTGGCATCTTTAGCAGCGCCCGGCAACAGAGGTGCAGCAACGGCTGGAAGTCAATGGTCGATCGACGAAACGCGTGCATCAATCGCTTCTGCTCCCGCACGAGCTCGGTCAATCACCCCAGGTCTAACCTGCCCGGCCGAGTGAGCCTCAGCCAGGGCCTCAAGGTCCAGCTCCTAGCCCTGCCAAAGGGGAGCTGCTGTCGTAGCCCGCAGCCTTCGCAGCTCGGGCCGGCCGCACGTCACCTCGCGCCCGCACGGTGAGCGCATCCTCGTGCCCTTGGCTGCAAGAGGCAGCTTTCGCCGGGCTTAGCCTCATTCGTCCGGGGACATGCGCGAGGGGTTCGATCTCCCACCGGCCTGAGCCGAGCCATCAAGGCTGGCGTTGTCGGCGAACCGCTCCCTGCGTGGCGCAAGCCCCGCTGGTTTCGCACCATGCACAAGGCAGCCGCCCGAGGTTGCCCGAGCGAACACATTTGGTCATTATTATTGACACTTTCCCCGCACGGCTCGCGCAGGGAGGCGGTCGAAGCCTCGACTAGAGGAGGCAGCAGTGATGTCGCGGGCCGGCGGCTCAATGCTCCGAACCATCTCGCCGGAGCTGCTCGGCGACAGCGTGCTCGTTCCGGGGATTGAGGACCAGCAGACGTTTCGTCGCGCCTCGGCGGCCGCCAACCAGATCCGCCACTTTACAGCTGTGGACTCGGAAAGACACCCGATTTTCCTGTCGTTTGCAGACGTGTCGCTGGAGGCGCTGTACTCGGCGTACGCGTCCCGCCGGGCGGTGGTCTCCATTCGGCGTGTGTGCCTGCTGCTGCTGACGCTGGTCTTGACCATGTCGGTGATGGAGCTGGCGTGGACGCAGCAGCAATGGGACTCCGCCCTCACCGCCGTGCTTATCTTGAGAGGCATCACAGTCATGTGGGTTGGGATGCTCGGTATCTCTGCCGACCAAACGTGGACGCCGCGGCGTCTCCGGCGATCAGCCTCAGCGCTTTTCGTGGGCGCATCGGTTCTCCTGGTGACTGCCTCCATCGTTGGTTCAGGCATCAGAATCCCCGAGCCCATGAGCTCTGGCGCAAGCCTCGCCGCCGATGGGCCGTATTTTCTGCGCCCGCTTAGCTGGTGGACTTCGATTCAGGATGTGTCTCTCGTAGTCGCAGCCCACACAAGCGGCTTGCCCCACGTGCTAACTACCTGCGTTTGCGCTTTCCACTGGGTGTTGGTCGTGGGCACGATGGTCGCATCGACGGGGAACAACGCCAGCGTCCCGGAAACGCTGGCAGGCTTCACCTTGGCGCTGGCGGTGTCGATGGCGGCCGTCATGGCGTACTTCAAGGAGAACTCCGCTCGCTCCGAGTTCGTGTACATGCGGAACGTGACTGCCGACAAGCGCAGACGCGACGGCTTGCTGTCACAGATGCTGCCTCCCCGCATCAAGGCGCGGCTCAAGGATAGGCGCGACGTGGCTGATCGCGCTGACACGACGGAGGAGAACAACAACACCACGGGTGGGGATTCCGCCAGCGTGCTCTACGAGGCCAGTGAAGCCGGTGCTGCCGTCTCGGGAGCCTCCTCGTCGGGCGCGGGCGGAGTCGAGCATTCGGCTGCTGCGAGCTCAAGTTCAAAGCCGGAACGTTCGATGGCAGCGGTGGCTCCGCTGCCGGCAGTCGATGCGCTCACGGCCCCTGCAGGTGCGAGCAGCCGCACCGCCAGCGGACTCAGCGGCAGTCCTGGAGGGGCGGGATCTGCCGCTCCCGCTGTGGACCTGACAAGCTTGCCGGGTGCTGAGGCGAGGCCTACACTTGCCCTTCCGGGACTCGTGCGCTCGGAAGTGACGAGTGCGTTGTCACCACCCAGCCTAAGGCAGATGAGCCCTGCTTCGCAGCCCTCGCGACTGCCGCCCATCACTAGCTCCTCGCTGACGCCAACCGCTCGAGCGATCTCCACGCCCATCTCCATCAAGGCGAGGGCCTCTGCTGGATCACAACAGAGGCGAAGAAAGCATCGCGGAGTGAAGACACCTGCAGTGACAGAGATTCGGTTTCGGCCGCGACGAACGATTGCTGGCGTCATGCAGCGCGGAGTCACTGCCATTGCGTTTGAGGAGCGCCAGTCCCTGGCATCTGGTGCTGAGCCGCCTAGCCCTACGTGCGGTCCGGCCCAGACTCCCGGCCTGGCCTCAAATGGCTCCTTCTTGCAGCGAGTGGACGACGTCGACGACCCTGGCCTGCTTGCTCTGTCTGGCGGAAGCGCGAGGTCGCCGTTTGCACGAGCCCCTCCGCAGTTTGGACATGCGGCAGCCAACGGGCGACGCCGCTCGGTTCTCAGCCGTGCCCAAGAGCTTGCACTCAGAGGGCGCTCGGAGCCCAGGCGGGGCTCGGCCATCGACATGATCCGCCAGGCGCTAGAGGAGGCTCCGGAGGACATGGCCAGCCAGCATGAGCCCGCAGATGCCCCGGAAGCTCCCGAGCAGCCAGCGCCCACTGACAGCCACCCGCATCTTGACTTGACGAGGTATGACTCAGACCTGCGACAGCTCTCCGCCAAGTCGCTCCTTGACCGTGATGGCCGATCAGAGGCTGCGCTTCGCCCTTCTGGGCATCACGGGGTCGCGATCGGGGACGTTGTCGTGCCTTCGCATCCAGTCCAGGCAAGGATTGTCGAGGCAGCCGAAGCGGCTCGCCGGATGTCATCGCAGCATCGGTCACTTCGCATCACTGACGGGAAAGCACCAGCGCCCTCTCCAAGGAAAAGCGGGCACCAGAAATCATCCAACAGCAATGGTGCTGATGATGAAGACGATGATGATGAGGCTGCGTCCAGGCTGGCGGCCGAGGACGCGCTGCATCGGCACGGGGACACGGCCATGGTGACCGATGAGGTTGGGCAGGGTAATCAGCCGAGCAAGAGATTGGCAGACCTCAACGGGGTGGCCTTCTCCCACGAATCGGTGTCGGTCATGTTCGTGTACGTCGAAGGGCTCGACACGGCGTCGAACGAGGTCTCGCCGCTCGACCTTGTGCGCACCCTGAACGACCTTTACGTGCTTTTTGACGCGGAGACGGAACGTACCGGAGTATACAAGGTCATGGCCATCGCAAACATGTACCTGGCCGTCGCGGGAGCTCCGGAGCCCGACCCCTTCCACATCGTCCGCGTGTGCGACGCGGCGGACCGCTTCCTCTCCATCGTGGCCAGCAGCAACCTCATGTTCGGAAAGGAGCCGGTCAGGGTTAAGGTGGGCATCAACTCCGGACCGGTCGCCGCGGGTGTCATCGGCCGCCGCACCTTTAACTACCACATCTTTGGCGACACTGTCAACGTGGCCTCGCGGATGTGCTCAACGGCCGAGTCCATGACCACGCACCTGTCGAGAGCCAGCGCAGAAATGGTCACCTCCGTCGATCCCGAGGGATGGGGCCGGCGCCTTGTGTCTCGCGGCGAGACGATGGTGAAGGGCAAGGGCATGATGGCCACCAGCGTCCTCTCCATCCCCACTGCACGCTCGCGTCAGCTGTCCGCACGTCGGGGGGCGTGGGGAAACAAGGACGGAAGGGCCGACGACGCGGGCGAGTCGCCGGTGAACCAGGTCGTCTCGTTCGTGCGCCGGATGGCATCGCTTCTCCCCGGGGGCGGGTCAACCGCAGCAACCGCAGGCGGATCCGTCAACGACGCCACCGCGCTCCCTGGCCGACTCGTGGCGTCGTCTCCCAATCACGACAGAGACGACAGCGACGGCAGCTTCTTGTCAAGCCGGAGGATGAGCTACGACGCCAAGCTTGTCCGCGAGACCTCGGCAAGCTCACCAGTCGACGCCCGGAACGCATCCATCGGCCCGCGGACGCCGTCGGTCATGTTCGCAGGGTCTGGTTCGTACCGGAGGGCCAGCGCCCCCACCGTTGCCGGCCATTCCGAGGCACCGTCTCCCTCCTCCCGAGCGCCGCCGATTCGTCTCGCCAACTCCTCGCGGCGGCTTCTGAAGTCGGGGGGGTCAGCCATCGCGCAGCCGGCGGTGGCCGTTTCAAGCCACCAGCTCATCAGGCGCGCACGCTCCTACAGGATCCCTCCACCCCCGACGCTGCGGAGGCGGCAGAGCCGCCGGTCTCAGCTAGATGAAGACTCAACACGGGTTCGGATCGAGCGCCAGCACCGTCTGCTCCTTACGTTCGAACGGGCTGCCTCGGGGGGAAAGCGTCTCATGGAGATGCGATACCAGGCGTCTCGGAACCGAGTCGAGCCGCGCGTCGTCGCCGTCATGCTGCGCGTCATGGCCATGGTGGTGCTGCTCTACGACCTCTTTGTGGCCGTGGTTGCCCTGCCGCAGGGGCTTACGCCCACGGGCGCGTCGTTGTGGGCAGTCATGCACGCGGGAGCGGTCCTGGTGCCGGCCTTTGCGTACGTTGTGCTCCTCAACCTCGTCGTGTGGCCGGAGGGGCGGCACGCAGAGCTCAACCAGCAGCGCCGGGCGATGGGGCTTCCCATTCTTTCCAGGGCCATGTCTGTCAAGCGGTGGTCGCCCACAGCGACGCACTGGACGGCGCTTCTGGCATGCTTTGCAACCTTTGTGCTCTTGACGGCCCCAACGTCGATCGACCAAGCTTCCACCCGTGCGCCTTTGGCCATGATCCTTGTCTTTGCCAACACCTTCTTCACGCTCCGGGCGGTCCACGTCGCTGCCCTCAACACCGCTTGTACCGTCGTCTTCCTCGTGATCATGAGCATTCCCGGCTCGAGGCCTGCTGGCGCCGTCCTCGGTGTCACGGCTGGAGTTGTCTTCACCACGGTGCTGACTGTCATCCACGCGTACTCGAGCGAGTCCGGGCAGCGGCGTAAGTACCTGATTCGTCGACACGCCTTCGACCAGGCCAAGAAGTGCCAGAGCCTGCTCCGGAACATGCTGCCGTCGAGCTCCCACGTGGAGCGGCTCATGCGGGGTGATATCATCGTGGAGACCCTTCCTGAGGTCGCGTTGCTGTATTCTGACATTGTCGGGTTCACACAGCTCAGCTCTGAGCTTACGCACAACCAGCTGATCCATCTCCTCCACGACTTGTACACTGCCTTCGACACGCATCTCGACAACTACGAGGGCCTTTACAAGATTGAGACCATCGGGGATGCGTTCATCGTCATCGGGGGGCTGGGCCGGGCCATGCATGCCCCTGCCCACGCCTCCCAGCACGAGCTGGCCGCGAGTGCCCTCGCGCTCTCGGGGAGGCAGAACCGCAAGTTCGACCCAAGCATGGGCATCAGCCTTGGAATCGGGCTGGGCATGGGAGGTGACAAGGTGCA
>Ga0136560_1001817_pt1 | contig 10949 bp, 8 predicted proteins | sample AntRauMeHopE1497_FD_104925 | JGI IMG/M metagenome (GOLD analysis project Ga0136560, IMG submission 104925) | Saline lake microbial communities from Rauer Islands, Antarctica - Metagenome Hop E1 #497 | ecosystem: Environmental > Aquatic > Non-marine Saline and Alkaline > Saline | place...
CACCACCACGGCCCACACGGCAGCGCCGGTGGCCCAGCCCCGGGACGCGCGGCGCCGGCGCCTGCCCCGGGGCCCGCCTTCTCGGCAGAGGCGGCCAACGCGCTGGCTGACGACATGCTCTCCTCCTTCGGCGCCCCGCCCGGTGCCGCTCCGCCTCCCTACGACCCCGCACCGGGGGGTTGGGGCATGGTGCCGTCGAGCGCACCCGCGGCCGCCGCTGCGGCTCCGCCGCCACCCTCCTTCGCCCGCGCCTCCGCCCCGTCGTCGTCCTCGGCGGCCTCGTCGTCGGCCGGGGGCACAGACGGCAAGGGGCGCCCCGTCGTCCGGGTCACCGGCACCAGCTCCCACGACATGATGCCCCGGGTCGTCCTGCACCCGCTGAACAGGGCGCCTGACGGCAACGACGCGGAGGCGTTCCGCGGCATGGTCCTGCCAAAGGCGGGCGAGCTCAAGGCGTCGGCACGCGCGCACCTGTCCAAGATTTCGTCGTGGTGGCCGAAGAGGGAGGGCCGGCGGTACTTCTGGCTTTACCCGGCCGGAGAGGAAGACAAGGCAGCCTACAAGGCGCTGCTGAAAGACCTGGTCGACCGAGACCGGGCACTTGCCGTGGAAGCCGGCGACGGCAGGCACATGTTTCACATCATCCCGCCGACGAAGCAGATGCTGCAAAAAAAGGTGGTGGCATCACAGCACAAGACCCACCTCGTCGTCGTCTACGGGCGCGAGGGCAAGCGGTGAGCCAGGCTTTTGGAGTGTGTGACGATTCCGTTGCCGGCACCGCGGGCGCACACGCTGGAACGAGCTGCAGGCAACTAGCAGCACCCGGTTTTGGTGGTACTCGGCGGCGCCCGGGGTCGCTGAGCGGGCTTGGAGGTCCAGGACCGACCGCCGTGACAGAGCCCTTGCGTCAGTGCACTGTCGGGGCATGCGGGTTCGCAAGAAGCCACTCGCACACCACCGAGCTTGCAGCCCCCTTGCCCTGCCACCTGCTAACTGCTGCGCGGCCAGCATGAGCGAGACTGGCGAGCAAAGCCCGATGAGGCCCGAGGAATCGCCGGGAGCGCTGTCTGGCTTCCTGGCATCGCGAGGTGAGGCGAGTCAATCCGAAACGGCTGACAGCACCATGCCCCAGCGTGCTGTCAAGCTCAAACCAATGCCAGTCCATTGCTTCATCCATCACAGACTACCTTGCCAGTGATCCTGGCGCTGCCCAGCGGCTCGTGCACGCCCGTTTCGGCGATGGCAACGGCTCCTGGTTTGACAGGTGGCTGACGGCCCCCGAGCCGCTGCGCCGGGGACGCGAGCACCATGCTGCCCTCGCTCCTAAGCTGATCCCGGGGAGCGTTCGGCCAACTGTCGGTTTCAAGAGCCTGGGCCGTGGGATGAACGAGGGGTCGACACGCATCGGCGACGAAAGCAGCCTAGCACATGCTGGGGTCCTGTTGATCAGGGCAGGAGCTGCCAAAATGGGATGCTCGCGCGCTCCGGGCTCCAAGATGACGGTCCAGCCAGGCGGGCTCCGAGCAGGCGGGCTCGATTTTCGGGAGAGAAGGCGCCGCCGTTTGGAGGCGCAGGCCGCAGGAACAGCCCCGTCTTGGCTAGATGGCAAGCAAAACGGCCCAAAATCGCGGCCAGGGTCGGCAGACTCCCTGTCGGATGGGCATGGGGGCGAACCCGGCAACGACTGGTTTTCACCCGTTAGGGCGATCGCCAGCGGCCACCGGCGGTTCGTGGAGTCGGTCCAGGCGGCATCAGAAGGTTCAGTCAGGTTTAGACGGCCTGAGGGGCGAGACCCCGGGCGGGAAGCTCCCAAGGCACCATCCTTGCCGCCGTCGCTGGAAGAACTGGTCAAGGGTGCCAGCTTTGGGCAGCACCGTGCTCTCGCGAGCGCGCTCACGAGCCCAGACGCGTTCCTCAAGGGCGTTGAGAGTGAGGTCACGATTCCGACGCGTAGCGAGCAGGCAATGATCGCCAGGTCGTTTCGCAACGCGCTGGCGTGCGGAAAGGAGACTCCCGCGCCGACAGGCGGCGGCCGCGGTGACCGCATCACGCCATACGCCGCAAGGACTGTGTCTCGTTTCATTCCCGGAATGGAGGCCTCGACCCCTCGATCTGCCTCCGACCGGCGACTCCTTGCGAGGCGAAGGCTGAAGATGGGATTCATGGCTGCTAAACTCGGGGCAGCCCGCGAGCTTCAACGGAGGTCAGCCGCAATCAACGGACCCCCCGGCGACGGCTTCCGGTCGCCGATCAGGCAAGCTCCTTCAGGGCTGGCTGCTGGCGCTGCAGGGGAGGCAGAAGCAGCACGCCCCAAAGCCAGCGCAAATGACGTCCTTGTCCAGGCATGCAGGGCCCGTGGAATCGTGGCAGAGCCGCTGCTCGACGCGATCCGGGCAGCGGGGGGTGACGGCAGCCGCCTGAAGGAGCTGAGGATCCCGCACCACTCGCTCGGGGACTCGCACGCTCAGGCCTTTGCCCGCGCACTCACCGCAGCGGACATCTCGTTGAAGCTTCTGGACGTGCAGGACAACCGGATGACCTCAGCCGGGGCTAGCAGCATCCTCATGGCCGCGGCGCTTCACAGCAACCTTGAGACCCTCAACATTTCCCGCAATGAGCTGCAGGCCAGTGGTGTGGCGGCACTTTGCGGCCTGATCCGCCACTCGAAGTCGCTCACCGAGCTGAGGGCCTCGAGCTGCTCCATTGGCGACCCCGGTGCCAAGAGCCTTGCGGACGCCATCAGCGCCTCCCGGTCGACCTGCCGGCTGGCGGTGCTCGACTTGTCACACAATGGCCTGCAGTCCATTGCTGGCACAGCTATGTCCTGCTTGATGCTCTCATCAACAACGCTCACCGCCTACGACCTGTCATGGAACGCGATCCGGGACACTGGAGCCCTTGCAATTGCCGAGGCGGTCGAGGGCAACCGAAACGTCAAGTGGTTGGACGTCGCATTCAACGGTTTCGCCGACGCTGGGACCATGGCGCTCGGCACCAGCCTGGCCAGCAACCAAACGCTGACGTATCTGGACTTGTCCCATAACTCAATCATGCCCAAGGCGGCGTTGGTCTTGGCGGTGAACCTGGCCTCAAACTCCACTCTGCAGACCCTGACGATTTCAGGGAACACGCTCGGCCAGTTCGGAGGCCGGGCCTTCATCCGCACCGCTGTGGGGAGTGGTGCTCTGGATGTTGGGCTGGACCGGACAAACATGGAGGTCAACGACTTCTCTGAGGCTGCGTTCGACCCCTCAAGGCCACAAGGCAAGCGAGTGATGGACCTGGACGATCTTTACGGCCGGGCAGTCGCCATCGAGCTCATCCGAATCTTCCGTGACAATGATGGAGTCCAAATCGATTCGCTGGTCACTTCAGGAGCAGGCGTCCCACGGACTGTGCAGCTGGGAAGGAAGCTCGTGCCCTACAAGGATGATGATGGAACGCAAAGGATGCGCTCAGCGGTCATCGACAAGGACACACGCGAGGAGTGGGAGGTGCCATCCGGTGGCTCGATGGCGGTCACTGTCAGTATGCGGCAGGAGCGCGCCCAGCGGTGGAGGACAGCGTCGATGAAGGCCGTGTCGGGAGTGATCAACATGCTCCGGCGAAAGTCGCTCACGTCTGACGAGAGGTCGACGCTTGTGCGGCTCGCTGCAGAGGACATGACCTTCACGGGGGCACAGGCTGCGCTCATCGTAAACCGCGGTGCAGGAGCTCACGAGGACAAGTACGAGATGCGCCACTCTCGCTCGCGGGTTGGGATGGCGAGATCCCTGCTGCCCAGGATCATCAGCGAGGGAGATCAGGGCACGTTCATCGATTCTGTCCTCGACGGCGACGAGCGTGAGAGCTTCGCCACACAGATTGGGCAGCTCGCGGACTTTTCGGTGACGAACCCAACCGGGCACTACCGGCTGGACCTGGGAGACGCGAACGACCGCCAGCTCATGCAGCAGCTGCTGCAAACTAACAACGTCGAGGCTAGGCTCAGCAGAGCCTCTGGCTGCGGTGATACCAGCCAGCTCGGCAACTGGGAGAACTTCCGCAACTCGACCTTCAACCACCAGGCTACGCGGATACGTGGCAACATGCAGATTCCAAACACTGGGGTGTTTGAGTTTGACTACGTGTCCACTGCTCGACCGCCGCCAGATGCTCCGACTCTGAAGGCCGCGCACATGGTTCGCGTTGTCAAGGGGGTCTGCGCCGTCCTGGGTATCAACGACTGGCCGTTCCTGGTATCAACTCACGCGGCTTGTCAGGTTGCGCTGAGCGGGAGCGGGCAAGAGCTGCTCCTTCCACCGCCGCCGAAGGATGATCAGCCGAGCGACGGCGCTGACCCCGGCCCCTTCCCTGCCGTTGAGATCGCTTCCTCTCACGAAGCAGTGGCTACCGCACGGGCGCTAGGAAGATCGGGGAGCATGCGGCAGATTGTGAAGCACAGGCGGATGTCGCTCATGCAAGTGCCCAAATTGTCCCGTCTGCCGGAATTCGACGAAGCTTCGGATGGCAGCGACGAGGACAGCGACGGCAGTGGCTCAGTCATGACACCCGAAGCCATGCTACACGGTTCGTCGACCCCATTTCTCAGGCAGGACAGCGCGCCCAGCGAGAGAGGCGCAAAGCTGCCAGGTCCACCAAAGGCCCCGCCCGCGCCTCCCGCTCGGCCACCCGCTCGCGCGCCGCCGACTGCGAGTGCGGATGTGGCTGCCGTGAGTGGTACCCTCTCATCAGCGCTGGCGCCCGAGAAGACGGAGGCATCAGCTCTGCCTCCTGCTGCGCAGGCAAGGGGGCGGTCAGACCTGATGTTCAAGGCGGCCGAAGCAGTCCTCGTCACCAAGGGGCCAGCCATACTGTCGGAAACTACGGCCGACCCTGGTGAAGGCCGAGCTGGGATCAATGCTGACAGCAATGACGGAGTTGCAGCCAGCTCAGCGGACGCTGCGAAGCGCCCTGGCAAGCGATCGATGGTCGAACGCATCAACGTGCTGAAACGGGCCGTGTCTCATGTCAAGCTTTCTGAGGAGGAAAGCTTCGCCGAGCTGCGTAAAGTTGCCGCGAAGCTTGGCCTTGTTGGAGCGGAAGCCGACAACTTTGTTGCCACTCTGCAAAGGGAGGAGAAGGAAGCCTTCAGCCACCAGAAGGAGCAGCGCAGGGCCAGCCAGTCGCGTAATGCCGCCTTGCCATCGAGCTCCGTTGCCGCAAGGGAGACACGAGACAGGTTTCCGGCCGCTGAGCCACGGCTGAAACCTCAGGAGCTGCGAGCTGCTGACGCAGCTGCAGCACCCCCTTCCTCGTCGACTGGCCTGCGACCAGCTCTACCAACGGCGGGTGTGACATCCGACTCGGCCATCAGTGCCGTGGCAGCGTTCTCAGAGCAGGGCGTGATTGGGGCCTTCCGCCGCAAGTTCAACAATCGTCCGACTTCTCGCCCGGCCGCTGTGAACGTAAGCAGCGGCCCTGCCCACACCGCGCGCGAGCTCGACCAGTGCAACCTTGCCGTCAAGATGCTTCGGGCAATGACTTCAGAAATGTACGTCTCGATTGACCAGGCTGAGGTGCTCGTCAGACTCATCCCGCCGCGCTTCCAATTTGCACGGATCGAAGCGGTTGTGGCGATCTTCTCGAGGGTCGCAGATCTGCGCTTCGTATGGAAGCGGATCGTCCCGCTCGTCGGCCCTTGGGAGCAACGAGCGAAGCTGTGTAACCGACTGGGCTGGCTCAACGTGATCAACCCCGAGCACTCGGAGGGGTTCTATCACATGAATCTCACAGTCCGAGACCAACACTGGGTCGTGGATACCCTGGTCATTCTGGCTGTCGCCGAGCCTGGACCGAACATCATGGACGAGGCGCACTGTCATCACGGCTACTGGTTTCCCGGATGGCAGCTCCCTGCATCGTGGATCGACCGCATCCCACCCATCGGTGAAGTCGTCCTGACGTATGTTTCCGACCTACCTGGGTGCGCAGTCCTGCCGTCTGCCCGCCGCATGCTGGCCAAGCGATACCTGGTGAGCCGCACCGGTCACACGGATGACGACCTGTTCCAGCTCTACAACCCCAAGGAGTGAAGGCAGGAGTGCATTGGCTGGTCTGGTTTACGATTTCACTGATTCAAACTGTGCCTCAAGCTCTGCCCCCGGCAGCACGCGCGGTTCAATGCCCGCCAGCTGGGCTACACGCTCGGCAGCCTTGGCTGCCGTTGACGCACGCCCACCAACGGCGACAGCGTCCACGACGATGGTCACTGTCGCATCGGCAGCACCGACAACAATGGCACCCATCGCTGCTGCCGTCGCCCGAATCCGCGCACCAAGACCCGCAGCCCTTCCAGCATCGACGAGAACCGTCTGTCCGGCCAGTGGCATCCTCTCGTGGCTGGCCGAGAGCAGCTCAGCGAGCATGAGAGCACCGTCGTCGCCCTGAGCAGCTGCTGCGCCTGTGGGTGTGCGCGCTGTGGTCCCATCAGGAATGCCTGATGTGCGAGGCGTTGCGATGGCCGCAGCGCCGTCCAGCTGGGCCATGGCCGCAGCCGTGAGGGCGCTCCCGCCCCAGGACCAGCCTGAAGGTGCTCCCATTTCTGCAGCCACTGATTCCGCCCCGCTCGCCGCCGTTGTCCCATCGCCAGCCATTGGGAGCTCCGGGAAGCTTGCGCGCATAACACCCCGAAAACGCTCCACCTGCGCCAATCAGAGCCACACAAGTGAAAAGCACCTCAACACACGGGGTTGCTATGGGCCAGGGTGCTTGGGGGCCCAGAAAGCCCCGGCTGCGCACGAGCGACGTCAGGCATGCTCACCGTCAGGGGCTGCGTAAAGTGGTCACCGAGCGCGTCAACGTAGTCTGGCAGCCTCGATCGCGTCGACGGCCCGGCAAACACCAGGTGCTCGTGGGGGAGGGGGTCGAGGCGAGCGCCGGCGCGAGCGCAAGCCTGAACGTAGCGCGGAGTCACCTGCGGCGGGCGGGTCAGAGCATCGGTATGGTCGGCCGGTTCGGGGTCAGGGCTCGCCGCCGCTTAGGTGCACAGAAGTGTCGTGCGCTCTGCAGCACGTCGGCCCCTGCCAGCGCAGGACTCACGACATCAATGTCCGCTCCGCGACGCTCGCACCACCGGCGGTGGGTGGCGATCCGGTGCCCCCGGACGCCCACTGCCATCCCGGTGGACTCAAGGCAGTTCTGGGTGACTGTGGCGCCCAACCGAGCGAGCAGGATTCGGACCCAGTCCGCCGCGTCGTGTCCCTCCGGAAGATCCGCGCCGTCTCCGGCGCGGTCCAGGTCGGCCGGCCCGAGCGAAGTGGGGTATACCACGACCTCCACTCCCGCCAGGGCGTCCGTGTCGGCGGCCTGTGCCTTCACGGCATCGCTGGCGACGAAGCGGCCTGCGATTGAAGGGGGGGGCGGGAAGGCGGGGAGGTCGATGACGGTCGGGACGCCGCATGGGGCAGGCAGGTCAGGCGGGACGCCGCCGCACGGGTGACATCACGAACGGAGTGCTCGGCATCCCTTGGCGCGGGGCCGAGGCTCGGCTTCGCTCACCGTCGAGCCTTGGCGCGCGTGAGGCTGCCAGCCGCTTGGAGGCACGGGAGGCCCCGCCGTCGGCGGCCCGCTTCCGGGCCCTGGCCACGACCCGCGACACCATGATGCTGTCGCCGCCGGGCCGCGTGAGCTTGCCGCCCGACGCGGCCATGATCCGGCCGACGTCGGACATGGTCGCCGAGTCCTGCACGCCCTTGTCCAGGCGAAACTTCTCCACGCGGGGGAAGCGTAGCGCGACGCCGGCCGAGAAGCTCAGCCGCGTCCCTGCCTGCGCCCGCTGCAGCTCCGCCGCGCACACCTCGAGGACGACGCTGTTCCGTGGGTGGTCCATGACGAAGTCGGGGAGGTCCTTGCGCGGGGGCCGCCAGTCGGACATGTACGGCGCCTTGGCCGGGATGTCGTCCGCGGACGAGATGGGCCGCATGTGGGGCGTGAGTAGCTCCCGCAGCTTCCCCAGCTGCTCGAACGAGTAGCCCGTGCCCACCTTGCCGATGGTCTTCCACCGCGCCGCGACGGGCGCGTGCGGCCCCGCGGGGCCCTCGGACGGCTGCCGGTCCGCCACCGCCAGCGTGAAGGAGGACAGCCCGCCGGCCCGCACCCGGTCCCTCCGCCCCTCCCCCAGGAAGCCCCCCACCACCACCAGGTCCATGGTGTCGTAGCTCCCGTCCATGTACTCGGGCTTGATCTTGAGCCACAGCCTCTCCTTCTTGCCGCCGCACACGTACGGCGCGGCGACGCTCTTCACAACGAGGCCCTCGGACCCTGCCTGGATCGCCTCGTCCAGCCGCCGCTCCACAGCGTCCGCGCGCTCCGCCTCGGGGAGGCTCCGGGGCACCAGGGCGGTGGGGAGCACGTGGAGCTTGTTCGGGACGCGGCCGGGGGGCGGGATGATTGCCTCGAGCAGCTTGCGGCGCTCCGACAGCGGCAGCCGCGTGATGTCGCCCTCGCGGGTGACCGCGACGCTCGGGCGCTCCACCCACAGGACGTCAAACGCCACAAAGCACTGCGGGGCGGATCGGGTGGGGGCGGGGGAGGGAAGGCAGATGTCGAGGGCGGGTGCCGCGGCCCCTGCGGCCGGCTCGCTCGTCTGCGCCGGCGCGTCGCCCCCCGTACGCGCCGGCTCACGATGCTGCGGGTGCCCGCGACCCCGCGCGCCTCCTCGTCCGCCACCGTGCGGTTGTGCCCGAAGTTGAGCGTTTTGCCAGTGGCCGAGTCGACCGCCAGCACTTCCCCGTCGAGGATGGCCCGCTCGGCCTTGACGCCGGCCATGATGACCTCGCGCAGGACGGGCTCGTAGTGCGCGGTGTAGTCGTTGGTGCGGCGCGTGAAGCAGCGCATCGTGGCCCCGTCCTTGTGGATCAGCAGGCGTTCGCCGTCGAGCTTTTCCTCGATCACAAACGACGCGGCGCCCCCGCGCGGGTCCCGCATCTGCTCGCAGACCTTGGTGCCCTGCGGGGGCCGGGCACGAGGCCGCGGGCGGGGGGGCTGGGATCAGTGTTCGCGGCAGGGACGGAGCCGATGCGCGGGCTGACGAGCGGCGGCGTGCTCTCACCACCGTGCCGGAGCAGCTGAGCCTCCCGCAGAGCATGGGGTGGAACGCCTTGCCGAACAGGATGCCCTTGCTCATGAGGTCCGACGACGGCCTGCGGAACTCGTCGGACGAGCAGATGGTCTCGAGGTCGTTGCGGGAGTTGTAGATCTCCCGCGCGGCCTGCGGGGGGGGCGGGAGAAAGGCGGCGGGGAGGGGCACGCGGAGGAATGGCCGGACGTTGGCTGCGCTAAGGCACGCCGGCGGCCGCACGACGGAAGAGACGGCGGCGGGGGAGGCACGCCACCCCGGTGCGCACCTCGTGGAAGTGGGCGAGCATGGCTTCGTGCCGGATGCGCGCCTTGAGGTCCTTCAGCACGATGCGGAGGAGCCACTTGTGCTCCAGAGGGGTGTACGTCTGGATCATGTGCAGGATGGCGGCGCGCTGCTCCGTGTCACCGTCGGCCGTGGCGAGGCGGTCGAGGGTTCGGTTCACGTCGGCCAGCGTCGGCCCCCGGTTCAACGGCGGCCGTGGGTCTCCCACGCTCGTCCGCCCGATCAGGCTGACCTCGGCGGCTGCCCCAAAGTCGCCGGCTGCCTTGCCCACCTGGGCCTTGGCCTTGAACTGGGTCATGCCGAACGTTGCTGCCGGCACGTTGAGGACGCTCGCATACACCTTCGCGATGCGAGACTCCTTCATGTTGTATGTGCGGCGGTTGACATCCTGCGGGGGGCATGCCAGCGCCGGGCAGCGGTGGGCGGCCCGGGTTGCGATGTGCAGCGCCTCCAAGCCAGGGCTCGGCTCACCTGAAGCGGGAGGATGAGCCGCACGAGAGGGAACAGGCTCTGGCCGGTGAACCAGAGGAAGGCAATGTGCTTCGGAACCAGCACGTCGAAGCGCTGGTGTGCCTTGAGGTCGGAGCGCTCGCTGCATGCGGTGAGCGCTTTGCACAGGCGCGAGAACCGGTAGTCCTCGAGCTTGCTATCGCCGGCTTCCGCCTTGCACTCGCTGAGCAGTTCCTTGTCCGCGAACATGCGGTTCATGAACGAGCAAAGGCTCTCGTGCCGCTCGCGGGCGGGCAGCCTCGCGAGCCTGGATGTCGGCCGGCCTGGCGCAGCCGTCGTCGCCATGGAGGACGACGCCGACGCCGCGGCCATGCCCACAGAGCAAGGGCCTGCGGTTCGCGCCGGGGAGTGCCGCGCACGCTGTGACGGGGGGCGCCGGGGATTGCAGAGCGTGCCTGCGGGGCCGTTCGAGCGGCACACGCGGCCGTGGTCATGGAGATGACCCCAGAAGTCGTCAAGCAGATCTGCAAGGATACCAAAGGCTACGGCACGGCGTACCTGAATGACGTCCTGTATCTGCATCACAAGGTGAGGCAACGTCCGGGCTCAACTGAATTCTGCCCCTGTCGGGCGCCCGCTCACGAGCCTGACTGCGCCCCCTGTTGCTCGCAGGGGTTCCGCGAGATCAAGAACCTCGAACCGTACACCGGCCTCAAGGTGAGGCAGCGGGAAACGGCAGCGCGGGGTTCCAACGCTCAGCTTCGGGGAAACGGTCCGCCACCTCTGGCGATGTCCGTCCTTCGATGGGCTCTCGCAGGTCTTGTGGCTTGAGGCCAATGGTTTGCGGCGCATTGAGGGCCTGGAGGCCCAGACGAGCCTTCGCGCCCTCATGCTCCACGAGAACGCCATCGCACAGATTGAAAACCTCGGCCACCTGGTGGAGCTGACCCAGCTGAACCTCGCGGACAATGCCATCGAGCGCATCGAGGGCCTGGAGACGCTGACCAAGCTCGAGGTGAGCGCCCGCCGCGTGCCGCTGCAGGGCTGCTGCCCGCCGCCCCCCACCCCCCCCCCCCCCGCCCCCCCCCCCCCCCCC
>Ga0136560_1001818_pt1 | contig 10948 bp, 6 predicted proteins | sample AntRauMeHopE1497_FD_104925 | JGI IMG/M metagenome (GOLD analysis project Ga0136560, IMG submission 104925) | Saline lake microbial communities from Rauer Islands, Antarctica - Metagenome Hop E1 #497 | ecosystem: Environmental > Aquatic > Non-marine Saline and Alkaline > Saline | place...
GAGCAGGCATGTGACAACCCGATTGTTCTTAGCTGGGCTGAAATAGTGGCTGCTCGAGACAAGCTCGGTACGCTGGGCGAGGGCGGGGCGAGCCGCAAAACCGTCAACGGCCTGCAGGACTCCGTTCGTGTCCATGCCTCAGCGACATCGCAGATCCCTGCCACGAAGACACGCGTGACAAATGATGCACAAAGTCCAAGGAAGGCAGCGGCGATCAAAGTCGCCGAGGTCCCGGGGATGAGGAAGGGCTGGGGCGACCGTTGACCCAGGAAGTCAACGGCCGCCCGAGCCGTTCTTTCGTATCAGCCTCCATCCCCGCCCAGAATGCGGCGGGAATAGGCGCAAGCAGCAGGCCGTACCGCGCTGCTCGGGCTCGGCTCGCTCGGCTGCGTTGTGTGCGGGTGCGGGCGCTGCCCGTTTCCCCGTCGCTCGGCGTTGTGGGGCAGAGCTACCATTGCAAGCAGACGTTGATGGGTGGCGCCTTGGCCTCCACAGTGCAGGCCACGAAGGGTCACGCACGCACCACCCCGAGCCACCACACTGCGAGGCAGGGGGGGCACCAACGCACCGCGGTCGGGCTGGCAACCCCCCATCGTAGCTTCAGCCCCGCCGCCCTCCTCCCCCACGGCCGCCTCGCCCTCGCCACCAACGATCCGCTCAACGCCTCGCAAACGCCTGCTTGGTCTGCTCGTACAGCAGGAAGCCGACGGCGTTGGCCGGCACAGACCGTGCCACGGCCGGCACCATGCCCCTGGTGAAACCGCGCCAGCCGTGCTCCTCCATCACAGCCCTCGCCGCGGCGGTAGAGCTGGCGTAGCGCCGCTTCGCCGGGTCCAGCGCGTCGGTCTGGAGCATCGTCTTGACGACGTCGACCGGGTAGCAGAGCATCCAGTACGCGAAACCGCCGGCGCCGCCGGCGACGAGGACCTCCATGGAGGTAGGCTGCCTCTCGTAGTCGTTGGTGAACCAGCGGCGAGTGATCTCGTAGAAGACGAAGTACGAACCCACGCCGATCATGTTGCGGACGATGGTGGGCGCGATGCCCTGCAGCACGCCCGAGAGGCCGCGGCGCGTGAGCACCTGCTTGGCGCAGTCCAGCGTGCTGGCGTACTCGGCCGGCGGCGCCGGGAGGCCGCGCGCCAGGGCCTGCTTCGCCCCGGCCATCTGCTTCTGCATCTGGGACTTGACGAGGTCCTGCGGGCCCTCGATGAAGGCCACGACGAAGCCGGCCATGAGCGCGGCGCCGGCCACCCTGGGGATGGTGTCCTTGGTCCCGCCCTCGGTCCACACGTTCCTGAACCCGCTGAAGGACGCAAACTGCACCGCGTTGAAGATCCCCATGCCCACCAGCGGGCTGGCCACGCCCCTGTACAGGCCGAGCACGCCGTCGCTCTGGATTGTCTTCTTCGCGGCGTCCACCATGCCGTTGTACATCGGGTTCTTGGGCGACTGCATCACCAGCAGGACCTTGATGCTGCGTAGCAGGGGGGTCCAGCATCCGGGCGGCGCGGGGCAGAACAGTGAGGTGCGGCAAGCGAGTGGGTCACCTCCCGGGCACGTCCGACTCCACCCGCGCGTAAGGGCCGCCACGGCCGCCGCCACGCGCCTTCTCACGTGTCAAAGGGGTGCCCCACGAAGCAGATCCCGAACCCCGCCTGCGCGAAGAGGCATGCGGCAGGCAACCGAAGGCTCGAAAAAGCCGGAACAGTGATAACGGCCCAGCCAGCGCGTTAGCAGCCGTAATCGGGCCGCATCACGCGTGTGCCGCCTCACCATAAACCCTGCCGTCACCTCAGCAACAGCCTGCATGGTTGAAAGAGGCTTCACGAGCGTGTGACAGGACAAACGCCGCCACAAGCCACCCATTCTCTGCTCTACTTCACGACAGCTGCCAAACGGGGCCGACGCGCGCCCCACGAACGCCACACGAGCTCGAACACGAGCCTGCGACGCAGCTCCGGCCTCAGCTCGGTCACCTTTCCTTCTTGGCCTCGGCACCCGCCTGCTCTGCGCCCGGCGGGCCGCGCTTGTCCAGCCCGAGCTGCTTGCGCTTGTAGCTGACCAGGAGCGATGACGCCCTGCAGAACGCAAAGACCTGCGGCGCTCGCGGAGGGAACGCTGGCGGGGGAACGGGTCGTGGGGATCGGCCGGGCCAGAGCATCCGAGGCCGCGCGGCGACCCCGAAGCGCCGCCCGCACAAAGGGCTCGCACAAGTCCTCACCATCTGAAGAAATGCGAGGAACAGGAGGGGCAGCGTCACCATGAAGCTCCCGAAATAGCCGTGCTCGTCGAAATAGTCTTGCGTCGCGATCTCCCGCCAGTATGGGGACAGGCGAGGCGAGACAAGGGGCGCGACGTAGGCCAGACCACAAACAACCACAAATACGGCGATCTGTGCGTCCGAGTGCCTCGAGGCCAGGGCCGCCGCCACGTAAAGGAGGGCCACAAATGCCACGATGCTCAGCACGAGGGGCTCCGCCCAGTTGACCGCGTGAACAAAGCCCATGACGGAGTTGTACATTTCCTGCATCGGAGTCGGCCCCGCTCCTCCCGGGGACGCAGCCTTGGCGATCTTGGCGGCTTGTTCCATCAGCGACGACCGGATCGACTCCGGCAGCATGTCCATGGCCGACCTCAGCTCCCGTCGTCCGCCAGTAAGGGCGGGCTGCTCAAAAGTGACCCCGAGAGCCGGATGCTTGCGTCTGGGGCGCGCAGGGCCGGTCCGGGCCACGCAGAGCACCCGCACGCGCGTTCCGGCTCGCGCGGACGACCTGACGCGCACTCTCGCGCCCGACACAGCATGGCGGCGGCAACGGCATCCACCGAGGCTGCAGCGGCGACGTTTGACGGCATTCCCGTGGTGGACGTGGGAGCGTGGCTGGACAAGGACGGGGCGACGGACCCCGAGGTCCTTGCCGCCGAGTGTGCCAAGGCTGCGGCATCGCTGCACAAGTACGGGTGCCTCTTCGCGCGCGACCCCCGTGTCAACTCGGAGGACAACGACCAGTGAGAACGCGGCAGCTGGGGCCAGAGAGCGCGGCGGCGCAACGCTCCTTCGTGCCTCCCCGGTCGGCGCCAAGCCCAGGCGCTCACGCGGCCGATACTCCGCCACGGCACGTCGTTCGCAGTTTCCTGGACACGCTCGAGAAGTACTTCGGCACGCCCGAGGAGGCCCGCATGGCGGATGTTCACCCTGAGCTGAGGTGAGCCGGCGAGCGAACACATCAGAGGCAAGTCAGCCTGCCTTCGGCCCGCCCCGCCCCATCCCGCCCGCGCTCCGCTGGCCCTCGCAGCTACCAGGTCGGCGCGACCCCGTCTCACACGGAGCTTCCCAGGAACCACTGCGACCGGATGAAGGCGTACAAGGAGGCCGACGCGCCGCTGTCCGAGTGCCCGCCCCAGAAGGACTGCAAGTGGCGGTTCTTCTGGCGCATCGGCGAGCGCCCCGCAGACACCAAGTTCGGGGAGCTCAACGCGCCGCCCGTGGTGCCCGCGGGAATCCCGGAGTGGACCTCGACGATGAACACTTGGGGCGGCAAGCTGCTGGGCTGCGTGACCGGCGTCGCCGAGATGGCCGCCCGCGGCTTCGGCCTCGCGGACGACGCGTTCAGCAGCCGCATGAACATGGGGCCGCACCTGCTCGCGCCCACGGCGACGGACCTTTCCCGCTTCGGCAAGGAGGGCACCGTTTGCGCGGGCTACCACCGCGACCTCAACTTCCTGACCATCCACGGCAAGTCCCGCTTCCCCGGGCTCTACGTGTGGACGCGCGAGGGGCGCAAGATGATGGTGCGCGTGCCCAAGGGCTGCCTCCTGGTGCAGGCGGGCATCCAGGCCGAGTACATCACCGCCGGGCATGTCATGGCCGGCTACCACGAGGTCGTCGTGGCCCCGCAGACCACGGCCGCGATCGAGGCGGCCACCGCGGCCGGGCGCTCCCTCTGGCGCATCAGCTCTACCCTGTTCAGCCACATGGCCTCTGACGGAGCGCTGGAGCCGATCGCGCACTTCGCCGACGAGGCTGCCGCGGCGGACTACCCCCGGGTCTTCGTCGGCGAGCAGGTCAACGCCGAGCTCGCTGCCATCAACCTCGGCGCCGCCGCCGGGGCGGAGGAGGCGAAGGAGGCCGAGGCCACGGCATAGACGAAGCACGGACGCCGGTGCGAGTGGTGCCGAGGCGGCTCGAGCGGTGACCGAGACACAGGCGCGGGGCGTGCTAGCGCGGCGCAGCGGGGCGCCAGCGTGCGCGAGAGAGTGGTTTTGTGAGTGCGCACGGCCGGGTCAAGAAGCAGCAGCGACAGAAGAGCGGTTTCGCGAGCGCCAGCGGCACCTCACGCGATCCTGGGGCGCTGCTGCGGGTCCCTTTCACGAAGTCTGTTCGGCCGGCTGGGTTTCCGCACCGCCGGCGGGGCGCTCTGGGAGGCACGGCCGCCGAGGCCGTCGTTCGGTGGCTCCCTGTGCCAGCTGCCCGTGAACGGGGGTGACGCGATCGTGCCTCCCGTTCAATGGTAATACGCACGACGGCCACACAAACTCGCTGCTCCGCAGCCGCGCAAGCCCGCAGGAGCCACACCGTGTCAGGGCATGATGTCAGCGTGAATGGTGCCCGCACGGGCCTTGTCAGGACATGCTTCCTACGAGCGCCGCAGCCGCTGCAGCCACCTGGGCGGCGGTGGGAACACCCGTTCCGGCGCTAGCAATGCCTGCCACGGCTGTGGTCGCCTCTGCGGGCGGCATAGCGTGCACGGCCATCGCGGCCGGGGCTGTCGCGGAGGGCAGAGCCTCCGCCGCGGCAGAGCCGCCAGCTTGGGAGAGCGACGGCGGCGGGACTGGGGCCGACTCGGCCGAGCTGCGGGGGAGCTGAGGCGGCGCCGGGGCGGCAAAGGAGGCCGAAGGCTGGGCCGGCGCGAGAGCTGGCGCCGCCGACGTCGTCGGAGCGGCGGCAACAGGCATGGCCTGGGTCTGGGGCGCGAGGGAGGGCGGCGCCGGGGCGGCCGGCACGGCCGTCGGGGCTGGGTGCGGTGCCGGCGCGGCCGCGTGCTGTTGCTGTGCCGACGACGCTCCGGGCTTGTGCTGTTGTTGCCTCTTGGCCGCGTCCAGCTTCGCTGCCTGGGCCAGGAAGACGGACACCCGCTGCTGCACCACCGTGGCGGCGACGTCCGACGCGGCCAGAATCTCGCGGACGTCCGCGTCCGTTAGGGTGGTGTCAGACCCGTAAGAGGGGGAGGTGATCTGAGCCGGGAAGAGCAGCCGGCTCTCCGGAGCTGTGCCCCCTCGGGCCGGTACCCGTGCGGCCTCGAGCGACACCGAGTGTTCCATCGCCTCGACCAGGGGCGGGGCGAGGCCGAACGGGCCGTCCGGCGAGGACCCGGCCGCCGGCGCGTCGCCCACGTCGGGGAGGGAGCCGGACGCCAGCGCGGCCCGAGCGCGGCCAGCGGTGGCCTTGATGACGACCGTTGTGGCGTCCGCGGGGAGCGGCTCGGCCGCCAGCACCCTGGCAAGCGTGTCGCTGACTTGCGTGATCGCCGCCGCCGCCGCGCGGGACACCTGGAGCGCGAGCCGGGTCGAAGGGTCTCGGACGCGAGCGGCAAGGAGTGCCGCGTCGGCGGCACGGGCTGAGTCGCTGCGGGGCCGCTTGGGCGCCCGCGTTGATTGGTCGAGCGAAGGCGGTCTCATCGCCATGTGGTCCCTGGGCTTGGACCGCGGCCGTGTACCGCCCTGGAGGAGCACCGCAGCGACAGCTGGAGCTTGCTGCTTGTACCGATCGATGTCCTCGGGAAAGTTGAGCGCCTTGATGGCCTTCTCTCCGCGCAAAGCAACGGCCGCCAGGTCGTAGTTCCGCGCCGCCTCCTCCTCCGAGTCGAACGTGCCGATGTACTTTTGCTTATTTCTGTAGAAGATAAAGGCTGTGGCCCGCTGCCTGCCGCTGTTGTACTCGATGAGCCGAACACCACGGTACGACGAGCTGCCGTATGCGTAGCAGCGAGCCCTGCCGTCGGCGTCTGCCATGCTGTCGGGAGCGGTCGTGCGCTGCATTTCGCCGGCGCCCGTCCAAGTGCGCTCACGGCGGGGGCGCCAGGAGTGCAAGGCCTTGGCTGGCGTCGGTCCAGTTTTAGACTTGAATTAGGGCTGGAATCAAGATGGTTTAAAGTTGCTTATTCTGGGTCCACTGCACGCTAACTGGTTGCAGCTGCACAACCGAGCCGACGACCTCTGGTTTGCACGGGCGGAGTGAGTGGGCACGCGCCTGTGGCTGCTCTCCCCAGCGGCTAGTGGCGGGAACATGGCGAGACGCAGGACACGACCCCATCCGGCTGCTACGACGGAAACCGGAACACACGGGATGCAGTGGACCACCACCGACGGGCGCGCGCCCGGCGAGGCGCCGATACCATCTCGCCGACGCTTCGCCTCGATCGGCTTCGCTGCGAGCATGGGAGCGTCAAACGAGAAATCTGGATGCGGGGTCTCGTGCGATTCCGTTCCGCCCGGCATCGGCTATGCCCTCGACCCGCGCAGCCGTGCCGCCGCCTCTGATGCCCACTCGGCCTCCGAGGGAAACTCCCGCCCGAAGCTCTGCAGCGCCGCGGCGCCCAGGTCCGACCCCTCCGCCCCCCCGTCCAGCTCTGCCAGCCAGCCGGCGCTCTGCCCGGCCAGGTGGGCCCAGACCCTCGCGGACCGGTCCCTCGGCCGCCTCGCCCCAGCCACCCCGAGCAGCTCTACCACGGCCTCGTCGCTCCCCGCCTCGCAAGCCGCCAGCGCCCGGGCCGCCACGAGGGCGCCCACCGCCTGCGCCGCGGGGCTCCCAGGGTCGGACCGCAGCAGGGCGAGCGACGCCTCGTCGCCCAGCCCGGGCCCAAGGAGGGCGTCGGCCCCGGGGGCTCGGCAGAGCCGGGCGGCGGCCACGGCTCGCGCGAGCGACTCGCCCAGGGGCAGCAGCCGGCCGGCTCTGCCGAGACGGAGCGGCTCTGGCAGAGCCCTGGTGCGGGGGGTCCGCCCGCGCACGCTGCGGGCCACCCATGCCTCCGCGTCCGCTTGAGTCGCCCGCCGGGTGAGCGACGCGTCGAGCCGGTCGCCGTGAGAGCCGGTGCCCCCGGCCTGCACCAGGAAGAGGCCGGCAGAGCCGTCGGCCGCGGCGAACGCGGCCCTCACCACGCCTACCACCTTTGCCCGCGTCGCCTCTACCGCGGCAGCCCCCGAGTCGAGGTCCGACCCCGCCACCGACAGAGCCGCCGCGTTGAGCCGGGCGACGACGTCGACCCTCCCCCGGCTCAGAGCCGCGCCCCCGCCACCGCCGCCGCCTGACCCGGCCCGTGTCACGGCCAGGAGGGCCCCCGCCGCCCTGGCCCCCAGGTGCCTCGCTGCCTCCAGGGTCTGACCCCACTCCTCCCGCCCACCCGCCCCACCATCCGCCGCCGCCTCCTCCCCCGGGCCCCGCCCCGGCCCCCGGGCAACCGCCGCCAGAGCCGCCACAACCGTCGCCGCCTCCTCCACCGCCCCCTGCAGAGCCGCGGCGCCGAGGCCCCGCCCGCCGCCGCCCGGCCCTGACCCCGGCGGACCGCCAGCGACGCCCATCCCGTCCAGCTCTGCCTCGGCTCTGCCGACGAGCGACCCCAGGACGAGCGACGCGTCGGCGACGCCCCCCGCCGTGGACCCCCAGCCGCCGCACATCGCTACCGCCCTCGCCGCCCACGTGCGCTCACCCCTAGACAGAGCCACCGCCGCCGCCGGCGAGCCCGGGCCCGCCCCCCGCGGCCCCCGCAGCGGCCGTGCCGCCACTTCCACGGCCGCCCGCACTGCCGCGGCCGCCGCCTCGGGCAGGGCTAGCGACAGGGCGGGCGACACCACGGCCGGCCCGGAACCACCCTCGATGCAGAGCTGCGCCGGCAGAGCGCGGAGCGGGCTCGCGAGCCAGTCCGCCTTGCGCCCGGGCCCGCGGCGTCGTCGTGCGGGGGACAGTTGCCCCGCCAGGAAGGCGCGGGGCGTGCCGGTGATGCTGCCGACTCCCGCCACGAGAGCCAGCGCGTCGTGTCCCCGGACGTCGCCGCGACCTGACTCGTGCCGCCGCGCCTCGCCGCTAAGCCCCGGCCCGAACCCCCTTGCCAGCGAGTCGAGCGACGCGTCAACGAGCTCTGCCGCGGCAGAGCCCGCAGCAGCAGAGCCGGGGAGGGCCGCTCCGCCGCCCGCGCGCGCCGCGGCGCCGCCGGCCTCGGACCCCCACGCAGCCGTGTCAGCTACCAGGAAGCCGAGAGACACGACGTCGCTCACCGACACCGCCGACGCCTCCGGGCCCCGCCCCCCGCCCCCGGCCGCCCGGGCCGCCGACCACTCTCGGAGCAGAGCCGCCGCGCCGCTGGCGAAGGCGGCCGTCGCCCCCGCCGCCCCATCGTCGTCCCCCGCCGCAGCCTCGCGCAGCCCAGCCCACACGACGGACGCCGCCCCCGCCGAAGACAGGTTGGGGCGCGCGGAGCCCCCGCCCCACCGGCAGAGCTCCGGCCCCGTCCCGTACGCCGCCTGCAGAGCCCCCCGTGCGCTGTACGCCGCGGCAGAGCCCCAGGGCCCGCGCACCCGCCCCGCCTCCGCCTCCTCCGCCCGCTCCTTCCGGCTCTGCCGGCGGCCGATGCGCCTGCCGGCATCGTGCCGCGCGGCGCGCGAAACCGCTGGCGGCGCGGGCATGCCCCAGCCCCCGCCCGCGACCGGCGCCGCCGCCACGGGGGTCGCCGCCCCTCCGCCTGGTGCCGCCTCGCCGCCGCCGTTCCCCCCGCCGTCGTCCCCGCGCCGCCAGACCGCGAGCGACTCCGCGTCGCTCACCACGCACTCCCTGATCGCCTCCCGTCCCCGAGCGGCCTCGTCACCCGAAACCGCGCGGCGCCGCTCGCACAGCAGCCGCGAAACCGCCGCACGGCGCATGCCCTGCCGCCGCCTCGCCGCGTCAGCAGCACCCACGAGCAGAGCCTCGAAACCGCGCGCCGCGGCGCTCGCCGCCGGGTCGAGCGCGAAACCGCACCCGCTTGTCACGGCCGAACCCGCCGTCTCCCCCGCCGCGCCGAGCAGAGCCGGGGCAGAGCCGTCCGCCGCCGCGGCGGCGACGGCCCTTCGCAGGGCGGCGGCGAGCGGGTGCGACTCCACGGAGAGCCGGTGCAGGCGGACGAGGAGTCGGGGCGCGGCGGCGACGGCCCGGAGGTTGGGCTTGGCGGAGGGCGCGGCGGGGCCGGCGGCGGCGATGATGTCGACCAGCACGCGGCCGAGGACGACGGGGGCGATGCGGCCGAGCGCCCGCTCCGCAGCGACCTCGAGCCCCGCGGGGGAGTGGCGGTCGTCGTCGAGGGCCGCGGCCTGCTCGGCGCGGAGCAGGAGTGCGTGAAAACGGGTCAGTGCGTCCCCGCAGGCCTGGACCGTCAGCGAGCCGGGGCGGCCCGTGACCGCGTCCGCCAGCGCCCCGAGGCTGTCCGCGCCCAGAATGGACAGCCTCACGCGCTCCGCGTGGTCCAGGAAGGCGTCCTCGTCGTCAAGGTCTGCCTCCACCGGCGAAAAGTCCGCCATCGGGTCAGCGCGACCGACGGCCGCGGGGCTCGGCGCGAACGACCACTCAGATGCCATCCGAGCCGCCCCGCGCGTCCTCGGACCGCGGGCGGCGAAGCGGCGCAGTGCCCGGCGCATGGCCAGCCGCAGCTTCCCAGGAGGCGCCCGTGTGCGAGCCGCGCCGCCGCGCCCAGGTCTTGGTACGCCGCGCCCGCCGCCCGCTCGGCGCGGTCCGGCCTGCTGTGCGGCGCACGGCGGGCTTAAAGGGGCAGAGCCGAAAGGAGCGGACGAGCAGGCATGGTTCTCCCCGCCCACGCCCCGCGCGCACAGGACCCAGGATCGGCGGGTCGTACCATGCTTGCGAGGGCCTCACGAGCGGCTTCGGTCGGGCACGGCGCGTGGCGCACGGCGGCGGCGGTTGTGGCACCGGCGGCGGCCAGCCTTCTGTCGGCGGCCGCCTGCGGGCCGGCGGGCGCGCGCGCGATGTCCGGCGATGCGGGGAAGCCGAGCGGGAGCAAGCTGTGGGGCGGGCGGTTCACGGGGGCGACTGACCCGCTGATGGAGAAGTTCAACGCGAGCATCCATTTCGACAAGCGGCTCGCCCGCGCGGACATCGAGGGCTCCCGTGCGTACGCTACGGCGCTCCGCAAGGCGGGCCTCATCACCGAGGAGGAGGCCGAGACGCTGCGCTCGGGCCTGTCGCGCGTTCTCGACGAGTGGGCCGGCGGGTCATTCGCCATCGTCGAGGCGACGGACGAGGACATCCACACGGCGAACGAGCGCCGCCTGGGGGAGCTCGTGGGCGCGGTGGCGGGGAAGCTCCACACGGGGCGCAGCCGCAACGACCAGGTGGCCACTGACGTGCGGCTGTGGCTGCGGGACGAGCTGTCGTCGCTCGAGGGCATGCTCGCGTCTCTCGTGGGGGTCATGGCGGAGCGCGCGGAGGCGGAGATCGACGTCCTCATGCCCGGGTACACGCACCTGCAGCCGGCGCAGCCGGTGAGCCGGCCAGAGAGCCGGCGCGCGCAACGGACCCCGCCGGCGACGGCCGGCCACGCGACGCCGCGCCCGCCCCTCGCCCCCGCAGATCCGCTGGGGCCACTGGCTCATGAGTCACGCGTCGGCTCTCATGCGCGACGCCGACCGGCTCTCGGAGATCCGCCGGAGAGTGAACATCATGCCGCTGGGCAGCGGGGCCATCGCGGGTCACCCCTTCGGCATCGACAGGCAGGCCCTGGCCGTCGACCTCGGCTTCGACGGCGTGTCGAGCAACAGGTGAGAGACGCCGATCGGGGGCAGAGCAACCGCCGCCGCGGGCGTGCCCTGGCGCGGCCACGCGCTCCGGGCCCCGCCAGCCCCGCCACTGGGTCACCGGCCGGCGCCTGCTGCCGTGTGCGCGGCTGGGCACGGCCGACGGACACCAGCC
>Ga0136560_1001819_pt1 | contig 10946 bp, 10 predicted proteins | sample AntRauMeHopE1497_FD_104925 | JGI IMG/M metagenome (GOLD analysis project Ga0136560, IMG submission 104925) | Saline lake microbial communities from Rauer Islands, Antarctica - Metagenome Hop E1 #497 | ecosystem: Environmental > Aquatic > Non-marine Saline and Alkaline > Saline | place...
AAATTATGGAAGTTATTTTGATCTATAAGCAGTATTTCAACAGCTGCATTTTTAAAGGATTTTGCCATGCTTATGCCAGCAAAACCTGCACCTATTATAACGACTCTAGGAAATGCTTCTTTATCTTTCATTTGGATATGCCGTTGCTTTTCACCGCGCGTGTGCGTCACGCCGAAATCACTTCCAATATAGCACTTATCCCTCTAAAAATCAAGTTAAAACCCTATTAATTTGAGATATTTATTTCGCAGAGTTACCGTTAAGGCCTATCAGTGTAGTGGTTAAAATAAAATCTCAACATGTTAAAATCGGTCACCGGCTACCATTGATAAGATGGGTTATCAGAAAAAAAACTTGATCTTTAATAGCGAGTATGTCGCGAAGCTCTAAATAAACAAATCTTTTGTCAAATCAGAAAAGCCAGCGGTGGTGGTCATCTACTCGATTTTCCTAAAATAGACCGTCGTAAAACAGTGCGTTTTAATGGGGACTATGATTTTGGTGTGGTGAGAATTCTTCTCGTTGTTCACTATGATTCCTGCTGCAAACTCAGGTTCATGTTCAGTTGAAGTTCCGTTTCAAATTTCATTGAGACTTTGTTCCTAAAACAAAAACCACGTTCGCCATGCCGCGCACCTCATTTCTAATCACCTATCTTTGTACCATGGCAAAACTGGGAAGTGCAAAAAACACAAAAAACAAGAGCAAGCACACAAAGCTCATGACTCGCAAAACAAATAAGTTGCGAGCCGAGAAAGAGTTGCGCATCGCTAGGCTTAGAGATGTACTCAATCGCTCGCGCACAAGCACTGATGTTGAAGAAGCGAAGCAGTAAAACAAACCCTCTCTTTATAGGCGACTGCGGGCAGCATCTTAGCCTGTAAGGTTGCGTGGTGCTGCGTACAGAACAACGCATGGCGGTAACACAAACTGCTGAAAACATCGTAGTTAGAAAAAAACGTAACGCAAATGTTAAAGAAATCCTATCTAAGATTTTTTTAACAATTGATAACGTATCTTATTCTTAACTTTGTTGAAAAAGAGATGGAAAACACCACCGAAAACAGATACAGCGACTACAAACGCAAGGTACTTACAGACGACCACACGCCTGAAAATACAAACGCCGACTCACAAGACTGGCTCGACGACTATACCGCACGTATAACCGTGCTGTAATAGCACACAGTTAGGTCATCGCAATCTAGCGGTGTACCTTTGTACCATGAAATGGAATCCAAAACTCAATACTGCAAATTCTTTTACTGGCGCCCTACCAGCTGACCCCATTACGGTAAACAAGCCCCGCCAAGTTATGGGCGCCGCATACAGCGTTGCACACCCTGTTCGTTTTAAAAACCCACAGTTGCTGCATGTGTCAAACATGGCAGCCACATTAGGCCTGCCAGCAGCATACTTGCAAAGCGATGATTTCTTAAAATTAATTACTGGACAAGAGTTGCCAGAAAACGTTACACCTTATGCCATGGCCTATGCAGGTCACCAGTTTGGTAACTGGGCCGGACAACTGGGTGACGGCCGCGCCATAAATTTATTTGAAACAGCACACAACAAAACCAACTGGGCATGGCAATTAAAAGGTGCTGGCCCCACACCCTACTCGCGACAAGGCGACGGGTTTGCCGTATTGCGCAGCAGCATACGCGAGCATTTATGTAGTGAGGCCATGCACTATCTGGGCGTTCCCACTACGCGCTCGCTATCCCTAGCACTTAGTGGTGAGCAAGTCGTGCGCGACATGCTTTATGACGGTAATGCCGCTTATGAAAAAGGGGCAACCGTTTGTCGCGTTGCACCTAGCTTTATACGTTTCGGTAATTTTGAGTTGGCTGCCGCACAAGGCGAAAACGTACTCCTAAAACAGCTCACAGACTATACCATCACCACTTTTTTTAAGCACATTACTGCAAATGGCAAGGAGGGCTATCTGGCATTTTTTCAAGAAGTAGCAGACCGCACGCGCGACATGGTACTGCACTGGCAGCGCGTAGGTTTTGTACACGGTGTTATGAACACAGACAACATGTCTATACTGGGGCTCACCATAGATTACGGTCCTTACGGCTGGCTCGAACCCTATGACCACAACTGGACTCCTAACACGACAGACAGGCAGCACAGCCGCTACCGTTACGGCGCACAAGCCGAAATAGGTTTATGGAATTTATTACAGCTCGCAAATGCACTGTTCGCCCTTATAGAAGACGCGCCTGCACTAGAAGAAATATTAGCTAATTATAAAAACAGCTATCAAGAAAAGTACCTGACCATGATGCGTTCTAAACTAGGGCTTACTACTGTACAGCCTGGCGACGGCGAGCTCATAACCTTTCTAGAACACAACCTGCAATTGCACGAAACAGATATGACCATTTTTTTCAGAGAGCTAAGTGATATCGCAAGGAACACAACAAGTGCAGAGGCTTTTGGCATTATCGCCGTGGCCATATACGATTTAGAAAATTTAAGTGAGCCACATCAGTGGAGCTGGCTAGATTGGATAGACAGCTACCTCGCTCGTTTAAAGCTAGATACGGAGCATTTAGATGGTGAAAATGACGCTTTCGCGGAAGCGAGATCTCAACAAATGAACTCCGTAAATCCTAAATATGTCTTGCGTAATTACATGGCACAACTAGCTATAGACGCCGCAAACGAAGGAGATTACGGTCTCATTACCGAGTTGCACGAGCTACTCAAAAAGCCCTACGACGAGCAGCCAGAGTATGAAAAATGGTACGAGCTTCGGCCAGACTGGGCGCGCGATAAAGTAGGTTGCAGCATGTTGAGTTGTAGTAGTTAAAATTTTGCTCGCTTAAAAATATTATATTTTAGTGTATCTTTTAAAAATAGTAAATGACTTTTTTATGAAAAGCTAGCACTTCTTGTTGTTTTTTGCAGTTACCTGCAAGCAGAAGCCCAAGACCCAAGACTCATCTCAAATACCTGGTATTGCACAGAAGTTAACATAAGCGGCACCCAATATCTCCCCCTTATTTTTTTACCTGAGTTACCTAATGTTCCATTAACGTTTAATGTTCATCAAGGTCCAGGAACTATGCAAACTTGGTATTGTCCACTAAATGCATGGAACGCTACAACAGTTCATACGAGTACTACTTCCTTTGAAGCAAACCGCGCCGGCGGCTTTTCGGGTGGATGCCCTGCTTTGACTAGCTGGCCGCAAGACGCAGACTTTTTTAATGTCCGGTGTCATCTATTTTGGACCCCTGCGCCAAATTCGAATACCTATGTTATTCAACCAGCAGGTACTTTTTTAACCATGGTTATTACTAATGTTAACGGCGATACAGCTATTTATAGCACCGATGCTACTGCTAGTATAATTGATGCAGCTACTGCTGGTTTTACATTATACCCAAACCCAAGTTCAGATTTTCTAAACATACAATTCGACCAAAACCGCAATGTTTCACAAATAATGATATATGATATTGCTGGCAGAATGGTAATGAGCACAAAGGAAACACAAAACCGCGTCGATATCGCTAGTCTAACAAGCGGTAATTATATGCTACAATTAACTTTTGAAAACGGCTCGCAAGGTGGACAGCGCTTTGTTAAGGAGTAACGTGTCTTACTTTATTCAGGTTTATTATCCTTTTCCACATTCGGTTTGTCTTCTATCACCACGGTTTCTTCTTTGTACCTAACAGCTTTGGCGCTGGGCAAAATGCCGTTTGCATAACGGTTTATATACGTTTTTATAAAAATAGCCCCATAAAATAATATCAGACAACTGTAAGAAACCCATAATAATAACAAGACCACCATGCCTGCTGCGCCATAAGCGCTTGCTGGTGATGATGTGGTAAAGTACACCTGCAGTAAAAACTTTCCTGTTTCAAAAAGCAAACCCGTGAGCAAGGCGCCCGGCCATATAAGTTTCCATTTTACCTGTGCATCTGGCAAAAAACGGAACATGAGGCCAAACATAAACGACACCACCGCGAGCGAAAATATAAAGTTTAACAACATCGCAAAGGTTCCGACCATAAAGTCTAAAGAGTCTTTGAGTTCCTGCAAAACAATATTTAAAAAGCTAGAAAGCGTAAAACTTACCAGAATTAAAAAACCTAGCGCGATGATAAAACCAAAACTCTTTGCTCTGTCTGTAAGAATGTTCCACCAAGGCGTTTTAGGCTTAATTTTGAGCCGCCATAACTTGTTAAGCGCAAGTTGCAACTGCACAAAAACACCTGTGGCACCAAAAACAAGGGTCGATATTCCTATAATAGATGCAAGTAGCGTTCCCGGGTCCTGCTGTGCGGTTTGTAATATTTTATTAATGTCTGCTGCGGCACTGTAACCTATAAGAGATGCAAGTTCTGACGTGAGTTTTCCAGTGGCAATCTCTGTATCCCAAAAAAAGCCTACGAGCCTAATGATGATAACGAGCAGACCTGGCAAGGCAAGTATCGCATAATAGGCAACACTTGCGCTTAATTGCCATACATCTTCCTCATTCCAGCGTTTTGCGCTTTCCCATAAAAGCGATGGTACGTGTTTCCACTTGTATTGTGATTGGGATATCTCGTTCTCCATCATTATCTAAAGGTCGTATTAATTTAGGACACCGTAAAAAATATACGGGCGTTTAACAAAACATAAACAAACTGTGCGGTTAGGGTTAACAGCAGCATTGTGATATCTATCGCAGCATAAAATCCACAGGATTACACGAGAGCCCATAAACGCGCCAGTGCGATAACATGCTAAAAAGCAGCAATTCAGATTCATTCACATAATTAACAACCACGCAACCTTAACGCTAACCTATCACAAAATCTACCGCCATGCCTACTGTGCGCTGGCTTAGCTCGTTTATAGATTCTTGTGTAAGTTGCAGCACTCGTGGGTAACCGCCCGTGGTTTGTGCATCGCGCATTAAAACGATAAGCTTGCCAGCTGGGGTGAGTTGCACCGTGCCAGGGATTACTGGACTGCTCGGTATAGGGTTTAAATCATTTACAATAGGTTCTACTAACTGAAATGCCATACGGTTCCAGTTTTTTGAAACCGTAAACGATTTACCCAACAGCTGTTCTTGCTGCTGCCTGTTTAATACATGAAACTCTGCACCGCGGTAAGCTTTTAAACTGCCTTTAAAATTGGGTGTTTCAAATGGTGTAGTTGTCCCAGCGGCCTTAACAGGTTCATAGGACAAAAAGCTACCTTTGCTTAGTAAGGCTGTGTCTAGCAAGCCTGGGAAATACGATGCGCTGTCTAAATAGCTAGCTACTTGAAAACCACCCGCTATGGCCAGGTACATAAAATTACCGTCTTTTGCCGCACTCATACTAACTACATCGCCTGTTTTTATGTGAAGTACACAAGGTGTTAATTGTTTTTTCTGCCCGTGAGTCACTTCACAAAGTGCGCCTGTAATGGCGATAAGCGTAGGGTCCGAAAACATAAAGGTACCACCTGTCATCGTCATTTCCAATACCGCGGTGTTTGCTGCATTGCCCAGTATGGTATTTGCTTGCCCTGCGCTATACAAATCCATCGCGCCACTATGCGGCACACCATAATCACGAGCACGCAACCTGCCCGTATCTTGTATGCTGGTGTAAAAACCGGCATCTATAATGGTGCATCTAGCCATGCTTAAAATCATTAAGATTTAGCCTACTTGCGTCTCGTTCTAACTGCATAAAAGTAGCAAAATCTATTTCATAAAACTGCACGCTGTCCGTGGTTTTTAATAAAAAAGGACTATGTCGTTCTCTATCAAACAAAGGTACAGGACAAGCTCCCAGCACATACCAGCCACCAGGACTTTCTTGTGGGTAGATTCCGCACATGGCCGCCGCTATGGCGACAGCACCTGCTGCGACTTTTATTGCTGGAGTAGCTTTACGCGCGATGTTTAACTGTGCAGGCAAGCCACTTAAATAGGGGAAACCTGGTAAAAAACCCATACACGCCACGTCGTAAATAGCGGCCTTGTGCAATGTGATAACACGTTCTACGGGCATACCCGACTGCTGTGCGACTGCTAGCAACTCTGTAGCGGTGCGGTTATAATAAATGGGCAATTTCCAGGCCGTCCCTGTTTTCAAAATGGGTTTTTGCGGGGTGTTCAGCATGCTTTTTACAGTATCTATAAGTGGTTGCGATAGCACTTGCGACGGCCATATAACCAGCAACGATTCCATGCCGTGGTTTATAATGACCTCTTTTTTAAAATACTGCTGTATCATTTGTGCAGCATGAAACCTGTAACTAACAACATGTTTACCAATGTGTTGCACGGTTATAAGCAAGCTGTTCTCACTCATGTGGTGGTATGTAAAGCGGCTACCCAATGCTTATATTGTGTAGTTTAAGCGCAGCGATTATTTCCTTAAAACGGGCTACTATAGCTGCATTATCGCCATGCACACAATAAGTTTGCGCGTTCATAGCAAGTCGCGTTTCTGTCACCGTCTGAACTTGTTTGAGCTTTACCATCATAGCTATTTGGTTTACAAGTTTGGGCACATCAGTTATGAGTGCATTCGATTCTTTGCGAGAAACAAGCCGCCCATTTTCCAGGTACCTGCGGTCTGCAAAGGCTTCTGTAAGGTATAACATCTTGTTTTTTTGAGCGAGTTGTTCCAGCAAACAACCCGGCGGTATAATAAGCGGTATGGTTGCATAGTGTTCTTGCATTAACCTCACGGTCCACATCGCAAAATCTGGTTTGTGCGCTGTCGCATGGTATAGCGCACCGTGCATTTTAATATGTTGCATGGGAACAGCCGCCGCACGTGCTGCATGTGTAAACAATTGTAGCTGTGTTGTTATGCTTTCGCGAAAGCGAGATTCATCACAAGCGACCTGCACCCTACCGAAGTTTTCTTTATCTTCAAAAGATGGGTGTGCGCCTACTTTAACGCCATGCTCTTTTGCTAAAATCAACACCGCTTTTATAGTTTCCGCATCACCATAATGACCACCACAAGCCACGCTGCACGAGCTTATGAAGGGCATGACCGCGGCATCGTTTCCAGCGCCTTCACCTAAATCCATGTTGAGGTCTATCACGTGCATATTAACTAATTTCAAAAACTTTAAACAGTGTTTTAATACCTAAAATAATCGCTATAAAAATAACGATAACGGCTATGACATTTTGCGTTTTGCCGTTTTTAAACCTGCCTAAAAATTGCCTGTTTACGAGCCACAATAACACCACGGCAATGAGTGGCAGCAATAAACCGTTTGCGATTTGTGCAAAGGTGATAAGTTCTACCGGCCTGAATCCTATAGAGGCAAGCAGCACACCTAGCGCAAGAATAAACATCCACACGGCCCTAAACCGCCAGCTGTTAAGCCCGTCTTGCCAGCCTAAGCAACCTTTTACCACATATGCTGCAGCGAGTGGTGCGGTTATAGCACTGGTAATTCCCGCAGCGAGTATGCCTATAGAAAATACGTAGGTTGAAAGCGACCCGAAAAGTGGTTCTAGGGCAAGGGCAAGGTCTTTACCACTGGCGCTACCGCTGGTATGCGTTACCGTTGCTGCAACGATAATGCTCATGGATATAAAACCACCTACGATAACAGACAGGATGGTGTCCCACCGTGCAGCGTTGAGCCTGGAACTATCGCTCCATTTCTCACTTACAAGCGACGCGTGTAAAAACAGGTTGTAGGGCACAACAGTGGTTCCTACTAAGGCTATGATGGTGTAAATGTTTGCAGTGGTAACCACGGGCGTAAAAAGTCCTTTAAAAATGGCTTTAAAATCGGGGCCTATCATGGCTGCTGTGGCGATAAACGATATTCCCATAATAATGACCAGCGTGACAAGCACCTTTTCTAGCACGTTGTAATTGCCGTAAAAAAGTATGGTAAAAGCAACCGCACCTAGTAGCAAGGGAAAGTACCATTGTGCACCATACATGGTATTTAATCCCATGACACCACCAGCGATGTTGCCAGCTTCATAGGCCGCATTTCCCACCACAATGGCCGCGAGAATAAGAACAATTAAACCGTTTCGTAGGACCGTATTGCTTATCGCATCTTTTAAGATTTCTGGCAAGCCTTTACCTGTTACGAGACCCAAACGCGCTGCCATTTCTTGCAAAATTATAGTTGCAATAATAGACAGTACCATGGCCCACAGTAAGGTATAACCAAATCTTGCGCCAGCCAGTGTACAGACCGTGACAGTTCCTGGTCCTATAAATGCTGCTGCAATGAGCGTTCCTGGCCCTATATTTTTAAAGACCTTTAGGAACACGTGATGCGTTTTGCAATGCATAAATTGCAAAGCTGCCTAACCAGTGACCGCCTTCATAATCGTCTGCAACAAGATTGGGTAGGGTGTTTGTCAGGTGCGCATCTGCTAGTTCTGTGAGCGTTCCGTACTGCTCTGGATATTGCGTTACAAGTCCATAAAGGACCCATGCCCTGCTCAAGTTAAGCCCGTCTATGTGCACCAGCTTACCGTCTGTACGGTCTGACACGATGCCTATTTCTAGTGCAAGCTCGCCCAGTTCTATACCTGGTAAAAAGGCTGCTACCCATTTATGAAAATCTTTGGGCGCTAGTATACGTCGCATAATGTCCAGTTCTTCTAAACAAGGTGATAAAAAGTCATAACCGCTAGGCTCCCACGCAAGTGGGCAGTTTACGTCTTCCATATAAAGGGCACGTGCCTTGGATTCTATGGCCTTTTTAAGTGCGCTTTTGTTTGCATGTGTGGCATAATCCCATGCAAATGCCATCCCAAAAGCCGTGTTGTTATGCTCACCTACCCGTATGGCATAGTTGAGTTTAGGCAGGTACGCTGTATATCGTGTGACCACAAGATCCGTAAGCGGTTGCAGGTTTTGGGCGAGCTCCTGACCAGTAGCAGTATCCCAAGTGTCTAGTTCTTGCTGTAATTTAAGCAGCCAAGCCCAGCCATAGGTACGTTCAAAAGTGGTATTGTGCTCTGTATGCAAATAAGCAATCTCAACCGCAATATGTGCAGGTGTGAGGTTTGTTTTTAATTTTGCGAGTAAGGCATCGCGCTGTTTAAGCTCTGGAAATTGTTTGATTAACGTGACAGCGCTCCAGGTGCCGTGCACCGCACTGTGCCAGTCAAAACAACCATAAAAAGCAGGATGTTGCTGCACCGGGCGTTTCTGGTCCAGCGGGCTCGCGGTTACATGGCCCATTTTATTAGGATATTCCTGATCTAGGCATGCAAGAGGCAAACTGGCAAGGTTGTTTGCTTGTTCTAGGGTTAGTTGTGGTGTGGCTAGTTTTGCTTTGGCAGGGTCGCGATTGTATGGTTTTTCTTTGCAACTGCTCATAAAAAGCAAACAGAAAATAACAAAAAGGTACTTATTCATAGCGTATCTGGTTCAGACTCTAAAGATAACGGAATGTTTTGTAAAACGGGATTTGTTTATCAGCGGCTCCAGCATGTTAAAAACCACCATAACCCTTTTAATCATTTGATGCACCTGTAACAAACTCTCGGTTTAAACTTAAGTCTATAATATGGATCTTCATTAACGACTTTAAATTGCTCAGGTCGTTAACCCGCTTTTGTAGCTTATTTCCTAAAAAAACTCCGGAAATAAAATAGACCTCAAAATTCTTTTCACCTGTTGGCACCTGGTTTTGTTCTATGATAATAGTTTCGGTAGACTTGTATTTTTCTACTAGGTTTATGAATTTAGTTTCGGCAACCTTTGTTGCTGTAAAGTCATTACCATTCGTTTTTTCTGCTAAATATCCCATGTCCTCATAACAATCTAAGCTGTAATAACTTTCCGTAGTGCGGTCTATTAACAATAACATAGGAAGTTTGTACTAAGAAATATCATTAAAAGCACTAATGAAATTTGTAGTGTCTTTAAAAACGCTCATGGAGCTGCTATAATCAACATCGTTAATAAGACCCTCGTAGTATGCTGTCCTTTCTTGCTGGTCAACAAACACTTTAAAATTCTTTATTCCCAAATAAGCCTTCGTCATACTGCTGCACGAGGATAGACCCATTACTAGGAAACATAATAAGATTGCGTTTTTCATGATTATTTTGTTTTATTGGTATTAAAAACGTCCAACGCCATTTCATAAACCTTACGCAATTCTGTCTCTTGGTCTACTATTACTTGGTGTAAGATTTAGGTTTTCTTGGGTCGTTGTTCTATGGCTATTTTTTACGTAGCGCTGTACAGTTAATCCAAAAACCCAATTCCTACAACCGCTCCAGCAACACCACACCGTTAACTACTTGCACTTTTACCTCGCCGTTTACCACGGGTAATTTTGTGTTTGTGTAGGCGTTACGCAGTCGTTTTGCGTTAGGAAACACCGTGGCAACGGGTATGGTCATGTGGCCGTCTGGCAAGCCTGCGCCTATAATTACCTGGTCTTTATAAGCTGCATGCGCATAAATTCTGGCAGCAAGCACACCTGTTGTTTGTTTTACAAGCTGCACGTGGTCACCAGCACCTACGGCAGGGTGCTGTGAGCGAAATTTTCCAAGCTTTTGCCAGTGTGCCAATACTTCTTTATTCGTGGTTTTCCAGTTCATCATCGAGCGCAGGGTTGCGTCGCCCGTCGTACCTTCTATAACCAGCGGGCGCGCGCTCTCATCGCCATAATAAATTTGCACCATGCCTGGTGTGAGCAGTAGTTTTGTACCAGCCTCGAGTGCTTTTTCTCGCTTCGGGTCAAAGGGCTCACCATCGTCATGCGAGCTCACATAATTCATCGCATAAACTGGTTTACCTGGTTTCTCTACCAGCAAGCTGTCTCTAAAACCCTCATAACGGGCAAATAACTCGTCATAAGGCGCAATAGCGTGACGCTTAAACCCAAAGTTTATAAGCGCATCGTAACCCGCGTCAAAATAATCTACGGGCTTTTCATTAAAATAATACGCCCGACCGCCGCTAGACTCATAG
>Ga0136560_1001820_pt1 | contig 10939 bp, 9 predicted proteins | sample AntRauMeHopE1497_FD_104925 | JGI IMG/M metagenome (GOLD analysis project Ga0136560, IMG submission 104925) | Saline lake microbial communities from Rauer Islands, Antarctica - Metagenome Hop E1 #497 | ecosystem: Environmental > Aquatic > Non-marine Saline and Alkaline > Saline | place...
GAAATGAATAATCTGATCCGCTCTTCGGAGCATCAGAAAATAGCCGAGGAACTGAGAAGTGACCTATTCACTTGGCTGGAGAACACCGGCGGCGAGCAGATCCCACTCAAGCGAATCAGCTATCCCAAGCGAGATCATATCTATCAGCGAACGTATTAATTCTTATGGAAAAAATCCCCGTAACTGCCGTGTTTGATATTGGAAAGACGAATAATAAGTTTTTTCTGTTTGATGAAGACCTGCGGGAAGTATTTCAGACCTATACTCGATTTGAACCTATTCCTGACGAGGACGGATTCCCTGCGGAAAATCTTCCTGCGATGTCCGCTTGGATGTTGCAGACTTTTCGTGATGCACTGGCCCTGTCTGAGTTTGAAATCAAACGACTCAATTTCTCGACCCACGGAGCAAGTTTTGTGCATATTGATGAAAATGGAAATCCTGCCACGCCGCTTTATGACTACCTCAAGCCATTTCCTGAAGCACTTCTAGAAAAATTCTATGCCGAGAATGGAGGTAAAATGAATTTTTGCAAAGCAACCTCCTCCCCTCCACTTGCGATGTTAAATTCGGGATTGCAGATTTATTTCTTGAAATATGCCAAGCCTGACTTATTCAAAACTGTAAGCAACTGCTTTCACTTACCACAGTATGTGAGTTTTCTATTTACAGGAGAAAAGACAGCCGATTATACCAGCATAGGTTGTCATACAGGACTTTGGGATTTTGAAAAGAACGATTACCATGAATGGGTAGATCGCGAAAATATCCGGGCACTCCTACCTCCCATAAAGTCTGGAAAAACAGTTTTAAAAACCAAACCTGAACTCGGAAGTATCCCCTGCGGAATTGGGATTCACGATTCCTCTGCGGCATTGCTTCCTTACATTCAGCGGGAAACAGAACCTTTCCTTTTGCTTTCAACTGGGACTTGGGCGATCAGTATCAATCCATACAATAAAACCGATCTAACCAAAAAAGAGCTCAAGCGGGACTGCCTGCAATTCCTAAGTGTGAATGGTGATCCGATCAAAATCAGTCGATTATTTATCGGCGAGGAACACAAATTTCAGATTGAGGCAATGTATGCCTATTTCGATCAGGTCAAAGGAACGTATAAGAAGTTGACTTTTGATCCACAGCTTTATGAGAGAGTAGTTTCGTATCCCAAAAAGCGAATTCATTTTCACTATCTCAAGGCGGAAGATTTTGAAATTTCTCAGGCCACAGTGACAGATTGGAGTCAGTTTGAAAACTTTGATTTGGCCTATTATACCTTTATCCACGAGCTGACAGACTTGCAGATTGCGTCATTGAATTTGGTTTTAACGAATAGTCCGGTTAAGCGAATCTTTATTGACGGTGGATTCAATGCAAATACAATTTTCCTCGAAATGCTGCGAAAGAAGCTCCCTGATCTGGAGATTATTCCAAGTGACTTCCCGAATGGTTCGGCTTTGGGAGCGGCAATGTTGATTAATGAAGCGATGGCTTTTAGTCAGGCCTAATTCTGAATACAAAAAGACCTTCCAGGTTTTGAAAACCTGGAAGGTCTAAAATCTATTTGTGGTAAATTCAGCTCTTCAACTTTAAAGTTCAAGGGGACGTTTGGTAGAATCCATAAAGAAGTCCGAAGCAAGCCCAGCCAGCCCGATTACAGCTTTAGGAATATCAAAAAACCGTTGATCACGATCACCAAATCCCGAATCAATATGGTTTTACGGGATTGTAATCCCGAATTATTATGATTATAATGGATTATAATCCCGAATTATTATATTTTTACTGGATCTAAATCCTGTACCATGATAAAAAGGAAACTTCACGAAGTAATCGAAAAGAGACTTTTCAAGGGCAAAGCTATTCTGGTTTTTGGACCAAGACAGTCTGGAAAATCCACACTGATCGAGGAAATTTTGAAAGAAAAGGAGCATTTATACTTGAATGGAGACGATGCTGATACCAGTTACATCCTCAGTAATACCACAGCCACAAAACTAAAAATCGCTACAGGAAAACACACTATCGTATTTATAGATGAAGCGCAGCGGATCCCAAATATTGGGATTACCCTAAAACTTTTTACAGATCAAATAAAATCAGTTCAGGTCATAGCAACGGGCTCTTCGGCGTTTGAATTATCCAGCCAAGTCAATGAGCCCCTAACTGGACGCAAGTTTGAATACATGCTTTACCCCTTGAGTTTTGAAGAAATGGTGGCTCATCATGGTTTGATCCAGGAGAAACGCTTCTTAGAACACCGCCTTATCTTTGGATATTATCCCGAAATCGTAATAAAGACTGGGGAGGAAGTAGAATTGCTAAAGCTTCTCGCCAATAGCTACTTGTATAAAGATTTACTCATGTTGGAGCAAGTCAAAAAGCCACTCATATTGGGAAAACTTCTCAAAGCATTGGCGTTGCAGGTGGGCAGCGAGGTGAATTATCAGGAAATTGCGCAGACTATTGGCAGTGATCCTAAAACGGTGGATAAATACATTGATCTTCTAGAAAAAACCTTTGTTGTCTTTCGATTACCAGCTTTAAGCAGAAATGTCAGAAACGAAATAAAAAAAGGGAAAAAAGTTTACTTCTACGATTGTGGTATTCGCAACGCCGTAATTAATAATTTTAAATCACTTGGTGAACGAACAGATACAGGCGCGCTTTGGGAGAATTACCTTATCGCAGAACGACTGAAATACCTTCAATACCGAAACATAGAGGCAGACAAATATTTTTGGCGTACCACGCAGCAACAAGAAATAGACTATCTTGAAGAAAGTATAACTGGACTTTTTGCTTTCGAATTCAAATGGTCGAACCATTCAAATGTTCGCTTCCCTGCTACTTTTTCAACCAACTACCTACATGCCCAAAAAAAGCTGATCACTCCAACTAATATGGAAGAGTTTCTTTTGTAAATATTTCAGTACTTCCCAGTAATTCTATAAAGTAAAGCTGTACCTGCCTTCTTCTAGGTATAATCAAATCCTGAGTAATGATTGGGAAGAAAGTGCAATCCTTCCCTCATATTCATACTATCCCGATAGCTACCTTAGGTTTGTCTGGATAGAAAGGTTTAGATGCATCCGACTTCTGCACGGATTACACCTAGGCAAACACGCTAATCCTAGTGGAGCAGCTATGTTGATTAATGAAGCGATGGCTTTCAGTCAGGCTAATTCTGAATACAAAAAGACCTTCCAGGTTTCAAAAACCTGGAAGGTTTGTATTCTCATATCTTCGGTATACCCACAAAATACAAATCAAATCCTCCTAAGCCGCCTGGGCGATTCGAAGAGAAGATCATCAACCGGTTGGAGAAACTTCGATGATCCGAGACTATCGGTCGGTATTCATCCTGTGCTGAATTGATGTTAGGCCCAAAATTCACAGGATCGGACCAGCCAGATCCAGTCTTCATCGAATAGTATAAGTCGTATCCTCCAAATCCTCCAGCCCTATCGGAAGCAAAAACAAGCATGCCTCCATACACAAAAGGCATGTGATCATTGGCGGTAGAATTAATCGAAATCTTGGAAGGAGTCTTGGATGTATCGCCAAACAAAAACTCCAAAGGAGCAGAATTTGAGGGTAAGTCCAATTCGTAAATATCAAACACACCATCACGATCTGAGGACATGAGAAACTTTTCAGGCTTTCCCTGACTTGCTATATCAGCGCCCTTCAAATAGTCTTCACCATAGAAGCATGGATACATTTCGCTTGCCGATTCTTCAAAGATCTGGAAGCTTTGAGTTGTTCGGGTATTTGGTGTTCCAAGTGATTTTTCAGGCTCAGCATAGATGGAATAAATGCCTTGATCATTATCTCTACTGAATAGCAGAATTTTATTATTTCCACCATCAATAAAGCTGTACGGTCCTTTTTCGTTAAATGGAGTCTCCGTCTTTCTGACCCAATCTCGGAGATTGTTATCAAATAACGTGTTTCCTTTGTCAACTCTCAGAAAACCCTCAGACTTATCCCAATAAAACACCAAATTGGATTCAACAAGATTGAAGTGATTAGGTTGAGAACCTTGCCGATTCGACGAAAACACAAGTTTAAACTCATGATTTATTGTCGGAATATCGGAATTAATGTCATCTAGGTTCGAATTGACAACACTCAAGTTGGTCGCTTCTTCAGGAAATATACCTGTATTGAATCTATCTTTATTACAAGACTGGATCAATAGTACAATTAGAGCGAAAATTATTGTCTTTTTCATCGTATTCCAGGTATCATTTTCAACCCATTATTATAATTTGACCCACCTGATCCATATGGCGCAAATACACCACTGGAAAACCATCCACCCGGTCCACCACCCAAGTGCCAATTCATGCTACTGCTTGAAACAGAAAATAGACTTACAAGCCATTTAAAGCTATGTTTGATTGTTTGATTGTTTGATTGTTTGATTGTTTTCATAATAAAAATTATTAAAGTGATTAAAAGCTAAGAATTTTCTTTTAGTTCGCAAGTGATTTTACTAAAAAAACTAGAAATTTAACATTTGGATAATTTACTTAAGCTACTAGCGTAGTAGCCTTAAGATCAGTTTTTTGAGTTGGAAAAATAGAGCTTTCTAAAACTATATGTTATAGGTCCATGTGATTCAATTTTTTTCCTGCAGATCTTCGCAGAAAGCTATCGCAGATTTACCCTGATTCTATGCCGTAAATGCGAAAGATTTTTCTTCCTACAACTTATGCTATATTCTCCTTGCGGAAAACATCTTTAAGACAGCGAAGCAATGACCACAGAGTTTCACAGAGATTTATTTTTCAAGGTTTTAGACCAAAGATTTTTTTTGTCGATACATGTGTACTATGTGACAAAAAATCTCCGAGTCTGAGCAGTAAAAAAGTCACCTGAGACTCTAACCCTACAGCAAAGGACAGGAAAAACCACTTTAGAAGCTAACTAGTGGCTATTCCTAAAGGAGATCTAAATATCGCCTTTTTTGTCTCCCAAAAATCATAGATGGCCTTATCCGTCAGGAGATCAAGCGCTCACTGGATAAGGTCTTAGCTCAACATATTCCAAGTGATTTTTGCTTTTTACAAAAAGTATTTTATATTTTTGCTTTATTTAAGAACTATTTTAGTTTTTTGCTTTCTGGAAAAATCATAACATGGAATACTTAATTGAAAAGTCTACACGTAAATCAGGACTTGTACAAGTTAAAAAAAAACGATATCTGTTCGATCAGATTGACTGGGAACAACGATTAATTCTATTGCTTGGATATAGAGGAACAGGCAAGACGACCATTCTTCTGCAGCAGGCACATGCCTCTCCCAGCCAGAGTATTTACATGAGTTTGGACGATTTTTATTTTGAAACCCACCGATTGATAGAGACGGTGACAGCACTTTATAGAATGGGTTACCGTTTGTTTTTATTGGATGAGGTGCATCGGTATGAATGGTGGTCCAAGGATCTCAAGCAGCTCTATGATGATTATGAGGACATCAGGATAGTAGCCACGGGTTCCTCCATTTTGGACATCAGTAAAGGAAATGCGGACCTTTCACGACGGGCTTCCATCTATCACTTACATGGTTTGTCCTTTCGAGAATACCTGAATTTCAAAAAAGGCCTAGATTTAAAAACTCTGGCTTTATCCGATATTTTGACGAGCCATCATTCGATTGCACCTGACTTGCTCGATGTTTTTGACTTTGAAACTGAATTTCAGACCTATCTCAAATCAGGCTATTTCCCATTCTTCTTAGAAGCAAACAAGACCTACTTCCAGAAGCTTCAGGAGACTATTCAGTTGGTCATTGACTCGGATATCACTCCCTACGAACAGTTGCAATACTCCACCACAAAGACCTTAAAAAAGCTACTTTTTGTAATCAGTGAATCGGTTCCCTTCACACCAAATATCAATAAGCTATCCCAAAAGCTGGAAACACCGAGAAACACGGTACTCAGACTTCTGGATATTTTGGGAAAAGCTCAGATTTTACTCTTGTTGAGAGCTTCTACTTCAGGGATTAGCTATTTGCAGAAACCTGAAAAGATCTATCTCCAAAACCCTAATTTCATTCATCTTTTTTCTCCCACCATGTCCAACATTGGAAATATCCGGGAAACTTTCTTCTTTAACCAAGTAAGTGCGGTGCACGCGGTGACCTCCTCCAAGTTTGGCGATTTCATGGTAGATGACACCTATGTATTTGAGGTCGGAGGACCTTCCAAAACCAGTGAGCAAATTCGTGGTGTTCCCAATTCCTACTTGGCCTTGGATATCCCCGGAGGCCAAGAGAAAAAAATTCCGTTGTGGCTTTTTGGCATGCTTTATTGAGAGCAAATACATAATAATCTAACCTAATTTCTCCCTCTCTTTTCTTCAAAAAATCAATATCTGACTCTATTCCAAGCACTCTAGGCGCATTTCCTTTCTTTCATATTTGAGGAGCAATTGTTTTACGCTCATCTGATTGATTCTCTTCAGAAAAGTATAAAATTGTATGTAAAGCTCGAACGAATTGGATCTAAAGCAAGGGTCAATTTATTCTATTCTCGGGACAGCAAAGGATAGCAAATCAGGAAAATCCCACTACCTAGGATATCATCTATCCACTCAATCCAATTCGATATGAACTTTGCTTTGACGCAATTTCCGTCTTTCACTTGGAGTAGTTAACTTACTTTCCAAAATGATCAACAAACCAACCCCTCATATCGCCCTTTTTATCCCCTGCTACGTGGATCAGTTTTATCCCAATGTAGCCATCGCAACCTTGGAAGTACTGGAAAAGCTAGGCTGCAAAGTCAGCTACCCCACCAATCAAACCTGCTGCGGTCAGCCCATGGCAAATGCGGGCTTTGAGCGGGATACAGTAGGGACGACTGCTCATTTTATCGAGACTTTTGCCGCATACGATTACGTGATTTGCCCTTCGGGAAGCTGCGTACTCCATGTCAAAAAACATTCGCCCAAAGCTCCGGGCCTTGAAAAAGAACAGGCAGCCTTACACGATAAAATCTTTGAGTTCACCGAATTTCTGACTGATATTCTGGGCATTGAAAAGTTGGCCGGTCGCTATCCCCATCGGATCGGCTACCATGCCTCCTGCCACGGACAGCGTGGACTTCGATTGGCCTCCTGTTCGGAGCTTCATGAACCGCCTTATAATAAAGCAAAAAAACTATTGGAGAATCTAGAAGGTTTGCAATGGGTGGAGTTGGCAAGAACGGATGAATGCTGTGGATTTGGAGGAACTTTCGCAGTAAGCGAGGAGGCACTTTCGGTACAGATGGGCAAAGATCGCTTGGAAGATCATATCACGCATCAAGTTGAGATTTTGACTGGCGGTGATATGTCTTGCATCATGCATTTGCAAGGCATTGCTTCACGACAAAAACAATCCATCCAATTCAAGCACCTCGCCGAGATCCTAAACGAAGCCATCATATGAGCCATCCACACGAAGCAGCAGAATTTTTGAAAGACCCCGCCAAATCAAAATGGCATGACGAGACGCTTTGGTTTATCCGTGACAAGCGGGATAAAATGAGCCATACCGTCCCGGAATGGGAAGAGTTGCGCGAACTTGCATCTACGATCAAGGATAATGTACTGGGGAATCTGGCTGACTACTTGGAAGAATTTGAGCAAAATGCTATTAAAAATGGCGTTCAGATTCATTGGGCCAAAGATGCCGAAGAACACAACGAGATTGTGCTTTCGATCCTGAGAAAAAAGGACTGCACCGCAATCGTAAAGAGTAAATCTATACTGACGGAGGAATGCCATCTTAATCCTTTTTTGGAAAAACATGGCGTCGAAGTAGTGGATACTGATTTGGGTGAGCGGATTGTCCAATTTCTCAACCAACCGCCAAGCCATATTGTGCTTCCGGCCATACATTTGAAAAAAAGAGAAATTTCTGAGCTTTTCCACGAAAAACTGAATACCGAAAAAGGAAACGAAGATCCATATTACCTCACACAGGCTGCAAGACATCACCTTCGGGAAAAATTCCTAGCGGCCAAAGTAGCTATCACCGGAGTGAATTTTGGGGTGGCAGAGACTGGCGAATTTGTAGTCTGTACCAACGAGGGCAATGCCGATATGGGGGCCCATCTGGCTGATACGCATATTGCCAGTATGGGAATCGAAAAAATCATACCCGAGCGCAAGCATCTTGCAGTCTTCCTCCGACTACTTGCTCGATCTGCCACTGGACAAAATATCACGAACTACAACTCTCATTTCAGAAGTCCGGAAAAGGGAAAAGAAATTCATATCATCTTGGTGGACAATGGCCGGACGGCTCAGTTGGGGCGTGAAAATTTCAGAAATTCATTAAAATGTATTCGCTGTGGTGCATGTATGAATACCTGCCCGATCTATCGGAGAAGTGGTGGATTCAGCTACAAAAGCACCGTTCCAGGCCCAATTGGATCGATTCTTTCACCGGGTTTAGATTTGAAAAAACACAGCAGCTTGCCATTTGCCTCCACACTTTGTGGCAGCTGCACCGACGTCTGCCCAGTAAAAATCAATATTCATGAGCAGCTTTACCTTTGGCGGCAGGAAGTGACCAAAGCGCAAGGCACATCCTTGAAAGGTCTTTCGATGAAAATGGGAAACGGGATTTTCAAAAGTCCACTCAGCTATAATTACTCTGGGAAAATCATGCGGTTGGCTTTGAAAAACCTTCCGACATCGATGATATATAATCCGCTGAATGTATGGGGAAAGCAACGAGATCTGCCACCCGTGCCTAAGGAAAGCTTCAAAGAATGGTATCAAAAAAATCGTAAATGAGTAGTAGAGAACATATTTTAGAGAAGATCAGAGTACTTAAACTAGATCAAAAACCCATTCCGACAATTCCGGATTTTGGAATCAATGAAGATCTTCAAGAGCGATTTAGAGCTTCTATTTCCAGCAATAAGGGCGAAATGATTACAGCGGAAGCTTTGATCTTCAAAATAGAATCCGGATTGTTTCCAAATGTTTTTTCGACGGTCAGTGATTTTGCAGATTTCACCAATCAACCTTTGCCAGAGGACTCTCATGCCTTTGCAAATCTCGATTTAGCGATTCTCCGAGGTCAATTTGGAGTTGCCGAGAACGGTGCGATTTGGCTGGAAGATGCAGATCTGAAATTTCGGGCAATCCCATTTATAACCGAGCATTTGGTGGTTGTTTTGGACAAAAATGAGCTGGTACCGACCATGCACCAAGCTTATGATCGAATTGGAAATGCAGCTTCAGGTTTTGGATTGTTTATCGCCGGACCTTCAAAAACTGCGGATATCGAGCAATCCTTGGTAATCGGTGCCCAAGGCGCAAAAAGCTTGATGGTTGTGTTGATTTAATTCAGTCTTTTGGTCAGGAAAAAACTATTTTTCCCATCTTCAGTTCTGGAAAATCCAAGCTCCATCTCCAGTTTGTCTGCTATTTTCTTGCAAAGTGGAAGGCCGATTCCGGTTCCTTTCTCTCGCATCGTACCATAGGTAGTTTTTACTTTGAAATCAAACAAAGTCGATTGAATCTCCTCCAGCATCGGAATTCCTTCATTTCTGACGATCCACTTCACCTCTGATTGGTTACTAAGCAGATCAAATTCAATATCACCTCCAATGGGTGTAAACTTGATGGCATTATCCAAGAGATTTTTGAGAATGATTCGAATTTCAGCTGCCTCTATATCAAGCACTTGATCAGCCCCGAATTTATTGAAATAGATTTTTTGATTCTTCGAAATAGCCTGTGAATACATTCCTTCTTTCATATCCTCAGTAAGCTTATACAAACTCAAGTTTTCGGTTTCGAGTTTCTTTTCTTCCAGTTCTGCCAAGACCCAATTCAAAGTATTGTTAAGTACACTGGAGAGGTGATAGCTTTGATTTTTCAAGCTTTTGAGGATTGATTCTAATTCCCCTGGTTCAAAAACATCTTGATCCACCAAGTCCAAAGTCTGACCAAGTGTTCCAATAGGATTTTTCAAGTCATGGGACAAAAGCGCAATCAATTGATTTTTTTTGGTGTTCAATGATTCCAATTCTTGGAGTGCATGCTCTTTTTCTGCTTGGATGACATTTAAATTCTGATTCTGTTTTAAATAATTCTTCAGAAAAATATGAATACCCAAAAATGCAAAAAGTCCCGACCACCAAATGGTGATAAGGTGATCCCAGAGGAGATTATCAATTCCAGTATAGGTGTATTCCACGGTAATCAAACCAGCTACTTCACTGTAAAAAAGCAGGGAATAAAGCGTGAAAATAAAAAACATCCAAACGAATTTGGGCCAGCCTTTGACCAAGATAGCAACCCCAACTACAAATATGAAAATAGTGTAAATTGTTGGCCCCCTGAAGCCAGCGTTATAAAAGTAATTTGCAGCTACCAAAATCAATCCGATAAAAATTAAAAATTGAATCACCAGATGATGGTAACCGTACCGGCGCATCACAAAAAACCCAATCAAATAAGGAAATGAAAAAAGGAATTTGGTTACAATAATGGTTGGGCCTAATCCTAAAAAAAAATCCGAAATCGAAAGTATAACCATCAAAGCAGCCCCCAAAGCAGAAAAAACGAGAGATATTCTATTTTGAAGCTGATCTAGATTATTGCCTTGCTCTCTAGGTCCGAAGAATCTCATTAGTGATTTTTTTTTTGCTATACTTTCTGAAAACTAAAATTAGAACATTTATGGGGAAAAAATTATCATCCACAATTATTCCGAAAAAGATTGTTTCATTTCTCTATTGGGTCCAAGAAGAAGTGATTGCTTCAATTCGCCCTTTTTCAAAATCAAACTCGGGTTAGTTTGATCGGGTATGTTTTTCCAGCATTCCATTGGCAGACATAGATATTTTCATCCTGATCGATACATACATCGTGGCAGTGCTTGAATACTGGCTGTGACTGCACCATGAGTTGCAGTTCGCC
>Ga0136560_1001823_pt1 | contig 10925 bp, 16 predicted proteins | sample AntRauMeHopE1497_FD_104925 | JGI IMG/M metagenome (GOLD analysis project Ga0136560, IMG submission 104925) | Saline lake microbial communities from Rauer Islands, Antarctica - Metagenome Hop E1 #497 | ecosystem: Environmental > Aquatic > Non-marine Saline and Alkaline > Saline | place...
TCACCGGCAACGGCGTAGATATAGTCGCCGACGTTATCTCCCTGCAAATATGCACCGAGACCACCAGCACTATGGCCAGTTAGTAGCACCTCCGTGGCATTAGAAATCCCGCGGGTGCGATGTAAGTCCTCCAAGAACGCATCCAGCAGTCGTCGCCCTCGGAAGTGCAGCTCTTGATCTTTGTACATTGATGTTGTTTCATTGTTGGAAGAGTAGCTCGTCCCATCGCAGTAGTACATGTACGCAATATTCCACCCCGAAAATCCGGGGTTGTAAGTCGGGTCAATCGACGTAATTCCATCATCTGAGATGGAGCTGTCCCAGTGCTTGCTGGATCCGAGGCTCGTGTTGGCTCTATTTGCACAGTCCTCTAGCGATCTGCACCAACCTCCACCATTGAGAACAAGTAAGTATTTAGTCGAATTGACATGACTAGCGGCAGCACGCCAGTAGTATCCACCGGGTGTTCCGTCTAAACACTTTGCACCGTTCGCATCAGACATTAGGTGCAGCTCCAGATCCCCAGAAGCTGAAACGCGAGCTGCGACTAATGTGGCCGCAATTGAGAATAGATATAAACTTAGCATTCTAGCTCGAATTTAAAGATCAGGGTTCGCGGTGAAGAATATTCAGCACAGACACGAGGGTCCATTAGATCCGGATGCTTCGATGATGAATAGGCTTAACCATATGGACTTCGACGGGTGGCCAGGCTGACAGGTGCTTGGGCGTAACTCACCTTTGGTCCCCGTAGGATAATCGACAGCGAGATTTCCGGGTCTAGAATGATAGTGTTTATTTATGGATCGGAGCGGGTGCCGCAACACACTACGGACATCAGCTCTTCGGAGAGGGATTCTTAGACGCTGCACGCTGGACGCATGCCTGAGGAGCAAGCAGAGCGTCGGCAGCAGATAATTGCGACAATGGAAGTAAGAGGCGCAAAGTAGGCTTAGAGTAAGATGGAGGTACCGCAGCTGGGCGGAAGGATGGGCAGCGTGGGACTGGGTGAGGTGAGGTGAGCATGCTCGGCACGAGTAGGTCGTGCACGCAGGATATACTTTTAGCTTGTGATGGTGGCGAGCCAGGATCGCCGAGCTTCGTTCGTTCGTTCTCCGGCGACGGCGCGACGCCATCCAGCACTCTGTGGATACAAACTCTGCGGCAAACTTCTCTGCAATGGGCCGACTGTCGCATACTTACGGTTATGGCTTTGCGTACGAAATAAATGCGGAAGCTGTAGCACTATCAGGTTTAATGCCGGCCATACATGTCTATTTCAGTATTACGAGAGGTTCCTAGTCGCACCGCCTGCTAGACTCTACTACGTAGACGTACCCCGGTGTGCGTCTTCTGGGTGCCCCTAGGCGGCCTCATCACCAGTGGCAGTGGCAGTGGCTAGCTGGCTTCTCGTGGCGGGGGCCGGGACTGCCCCCGAATATGCACCCCCCTCATTCGACTCACCGGTGCCACCACTCGCGTTTGCGCTTGCAGCAGACGACGGACCGCTGTCACTGTTGCCACTGGCAGCAGTTGATGCAGTCGCAGCTTGAGAACCCAGTGCATCCGAGTGCGTGATACCTTCATCCCCATCACTTCCATTATTGTCAGAAGATTCATGGGTGGGTGCCTGTCCAATACGTTCCAAAACGGTGCGCAGCTGCTCGACGGCGTCGAGTCCACGCCGAACATCCGCTGCTAGCTCCAACGATGATGCGTTAGACCCCCCACCGCTAGCTCCAGCACCCGCGTGAAAATGCGACCTATCTGAAGTGCCCGCCTCAGCACCTGATATTCTTTCGGTCGAAGGCAGGCCCGGGAGGAGCATGCCACCAGCTGCTAAGGCTGGTTGCCACTGAGGTGGGGGGTCGAGAATGGATCTCCAAGCCTAAACGGGCATCTAGTGTTCCTAGTAGACCAAAAACCGACCGCGCCTGCGAGTACATGGAACGAAGACATAGTCTACTTAGCAGATGTACGTGTAAGCAATATGCATCGTGTCAGCCGTGCCCAAGATCTCTCACCATTCTGCCACAGGTTGTTGGTGCGACCTTGGAATTTGACCCTCTAATCTTCCAGCCGAGGAACGGTCCTCGCGTTGCGTTCCTGCGCGAACGTGCGAAATTGTTTGACCGGAAGTTGACATTTGGGCCATTCTAGCTGGCGAGCTTAAGGGATGAGCTACGAGCGTCCTTAAAGTATCCGGATTGGGCGTGGTACGAAATGCAACGCAACAAAACCGCCATGGGCGGCAATGTCAATCGAGCCTATGGCGTGGCCGGACAAGCACTTATCTGGAGCCTGTAGACTGCAGGCAATCCAAACATAAATGGAATACCTAGCGCTTCTATCGGGCAAAGATGGAAAATCAGTAGAACAAGCGTTGAGCGCCGGTTTCCGGTACCGGCATGATGCAGCACGGGTAAGCTAGATCTGCCTGGTATTACCACAATGTTTCCGTTTAGATTGAATTGCATCTGTACTGCATGCATCATCTGACCTTGGTCGCAGGCTCCTGTACAGATACTCGCCTCGAAGCTAGGACTGGCGACAACAGAAGATACTACCGAGGTTCTCAAAGCGTGTATCCACTTGGTTAAAGCGGCTGTTAAAGATCTCCCTGGTTCTCCATCAAAAAAAGATGCACTATTGTTAATCGCCAGTATGTGGGAGGGGGCAGGCGAGTCGAAGGATGTGGCGAGAGCAGCTGCTGCAACATTGCAGACTCGCGTAAGCACTTGGCGACAGGCAAGTGCGCTCTAGCGACCGTCTCTACCGCGTCTTGAGGATTTACGATGGAGAGTTGATTTAAGGGCATCAGCTAGTAGTGCAGCACGGGTTGGGGTGCCCTCTGCTCTTGTTGAGCTTGCGCTGAGAGCACAGCCGGCAAGAAGTGGCGTAATCCCCCCCCGGGAGACGGTTCAGGTCGAGCTGGATGCAAGAAGCCTCGGCACCCTCGTCGCAGGCTTGCGAAGAGCCAAGGTTGCTCTGGATGGCTTATCTAGTGCCAAGCCAGCACCCTCAGGGCGTGAGGTCGGTGCTCAGGGCAGTGACACATAAACCACCATGTACATGTTTGCATGAATCGTTTAGGCTTGCAGTCTGCTGCTCTGCAGCAAAGTTTATATCAGATCCATGCATATACCACACGGAGGCCAAGCAACTATGCAAGCCATTGTAATCTGCGCCATGCCACATGGATGTAAACCCCAATTACCCATGCAATGCGAGCAGGGATTGCACCGTCGCTGGGGACCTGCACATCGGACAGCTGCCTTTGCGACTCGCCCACTGCACCCCACATTCCCAGCACAAAACATGCCCACATGGATACGCACATGCAGGCTGCTCCTCGGTCACCTCCCCACTGGTATGTTCTCGCATAGATGGGCTGCCCGTAGCTTGATCTGGACCTCGTATTTCTCCCAGCCGTAGCACCTCAAAACACACCGGGCACTTCGCTCCACCGAGACCATGACAATCACCATGACCGTGGACCCCATGGCAGCCACTCATGCTCTACCCATTTTTCGCATGCCCAAAGTGACGCATACCTGGTGCCATCTCCGTTGCTGTAACCTCCCCCCCCCACCTCTCGTCATGCTAATGGCTCTAACTGCCTGTCGTAGCAAGAGGAGATACGTCTGGAAGTATACGCACGCTATGACCCATATGGTGCCAAATCTAGCTACTTGCTGGATTGCATCCGGTCACATGCAATGCGCCCTGATCTCCACTTTCACTCCTACCCCCAGTCCCACTCCCTCTCCCTCTAGCACCCTCCTCTCGCCTTGCCTCTCTTGCCTACACGCGGGCCGCTCCTCGAGCCAGAGCCCGGGCCAGACTGCCAAGCATGTCCACAGCTGCCGTGGTAGATTCCAGCAGTGCCACTCCTTGCATCGAGTGCGGGTTCGGACTTGGACCTGATGATCGTGCCCCCCTCTGTGTGAGTGTCTGAGGGATGGTCGATGTTCCTGCTGTTGAACCAACGGGCATCACGATGGACGGCATGGGTCCCATCAACACAGGGGGCGATGCTTGAGCATGCGTATTGGTCCTCCGAATCGACCGCACTGCCACCATTCGATCTGCCCAGGTGGGGAATTCGCCGCGAACTAGCATGGATATGCGATGCGCGCGAGCGAATGTGTGAGCACCTGCTCGGGCAGCCGCAGCCACCGCTATCGGCAGCAAATATCCTGCCCGCGACAATACCCATACTCGCACCCTGGCGTAGAGCCGCATGAAAGGCTTAGTCAGCATGAAAACTAAACTGGCAGCAACTAATACCGGGCGGGACATGGTTAGACCAACATTGAGGAAAAACCGAATAGATTTGGCAAAGAGTCGGCGGCACAGTACCAGGAATTGCGCTGCCCAATAAACCAAACGTTTCTAACTTGGCACAGCAGAAATGGGGAGTGCGCTATCTCCATCGTCCTGATTGCTCAAGAAGTACGACCAGCGTTCGGAAGCTTCCGACATCGAGCTCACGAGCGCTGGTACGGATGCTTGCGCGGTCGCAACCTGGTCAGGCGTATTCTCAAGCAAGCCTGCTCCTACTGGTGGATTATCGAAGCGCTTGGCTACATAAGGAATTGCTGCAACCAAAAACGCCAATCCCAGCGCTTCTTGAGTGCTTAATCGACGCAGGTTCCCAGACCCTTTTTGATTACCCTCTCTAGCCAGCCTGAGTAAACCGAAGCACGCTTCACCGAGCGACCTCTTGAATGCAACAATCGGGATCGACAAGCCCACGAATGTAGCTATGGCAGTGATCTCCGGAGAAGCTGCTACCGCGAACCTCCGGGACAAAAGCAATTTGGAGGCGCTCATAACGATGCTCTATAGCCCCCCTGCAACCGATCTGTCACAATCAAGTCCTGCAATGATATCTACAGCAGATGAAATTTCCATTCTCAGACCATTGTAAGCATACTTACAAGGTGGAAATGCTAACAATGTTTGGTCGAACGAATCGAACTATTTTTATTTATAGCGTGTAGTTATCATCGTCTGTCCCGGTTCGGCTCTTGGGCTCATATACATCGATCAATAGCGCTGGGACCGAGGGATTGGAGCATACCTGTAGCTTCGATGGCAAGCAAGTCTGACATGAAATCAGAAGAGCTGGGATACGTGCGTGGTGCTAAGCGTGAGCCCTTCATACATCGGCATGCAGAAAATGGACTATTTCGATCGCCACTTGGATACCCCTATACTTGAATCATCTTACCCGTTTTGCAGGTTACACCTTTACTAAGGATCGTGCTCACTTCGCTCATCCTGATTAGCTGCGCCAGCACTCAATTCCTATCCATGCAAGGGACTTCTGCGCTCATCTGCTGATTCCTCTAAATAAGTGCCGACGGGCAAAAAAGTTTGCTTGGTACGAGTGTGATACAGAGCGCCATGCGTTCGAGAAATGCCGATACGTAGAGTGAGAGTTCAGCCGATGCCGGGTTATTTATTGATGCCTGCGGTCTAGCTGCCATTGGCCGGTGCACGCATTACAGTTTGTGCGCAGGCATTTGCGAGCAATTAAGCGTAAGCTCGACGGGGAAGATTAATTGCATATAATTATGAAAATTATGTCCAAATGAATTTACAGGCGAGCAGGTTTTGATCAGGGCTTCAATACTGGCGCAGAGCAAATAGCCCAGCCTTAATCCGTGCAAGTGATGATCGTCGTCCCACGGCATTTAGCAGATCGCCGAGAGGTGCTCCACTGTCGCTGCCCGTCAGACACCAGCGAACAGGAAGCATGGCCATCGGCGCTTTCACCCTAGCAGGCCATCCCTGATATCCCAGCTCGGCCTCCTTGTTGTCCTTAGCTGCAGCCCTCCTTGCCTTGTCCAGGGTCTTAGCGACAGATTTGGCCCCCCGCATGACGGTGACACCCCACTCATCAGCACTTGCATCGCTATCAACGACGCCGAGCTCCGACTGCCCATCCAGCTCCTCTAGAAGAGCCTCCAAGAGCCGGATGCTCACCCCGACGTCACCACCGGGGGACTTGCCTCCGCACGTCGTGTCGAGAGAGGCCAGTGCACCAGGACTCTCCCAGGAGCACGGTAGCAACACTGGCAGCATGACTGCAGGCAAATCCGCCGCAACATCGGCCCTCTCGTGCACTAGATACATCGCACTGCAGACTCCATCGACAGACATCACCTCCAGACCCTCTGCATCGCTCTAACCCTCTCGTCCTTTAATTGCCATGCAGAGGGAACCGCCTCCTTCTTCTGCCAGCATCCCAGGCCTTGGTGCATGCCGATGGAACCTCACAGTCACACTGATAGGTTTATCTGCTGCACTTTCCATTCCAGAGGCATCACAAGCGGCATCTGCTAAAGCCTCATCCAAGGCGAGAGCATGGCTACCTCCATCTCCGTCTGTCCCCTGCGAACCGGATTGCAGCATGCATTGCAGCCACTCCCCTGCAGCTGATACAGGCATGCTGCGACCTTGGTCCAAGAGTTCCTTGGCTTGTTGTGTGGTTGCATCAGCCAGCTATCCCCCCACTAATCCGGCTAGACGCATTCTAGCACCTGCAGCACCTGTGGATCTCCCCGGCCATTGCCCTCCGAGTCTTCTCTCCATGCGATTCATTTCCTATGCCGATGCTGGGATTCGCTTAGATACTTCGGCAGATGCCTCATCCTGTTGATATCCTACCCCACCCACTTCAACGGCAGCCCTCAGGTGTTTGCCCTCGATCCACCGCCTCTTGTGCTCAAGTACCACTGCATCCGACCTCCCCACCTCGTCCAGTCGAAACTCGGCGCACAGCTGCGGCAGATTGAATACTTCTCTGGTATCACCCCCGCCCGGATGCCAGCCTAGCATCGCCACATGGTTTACCAGAGCCTCTGGTAACACGCCTTTCTCTCTGAACTCACCTACGCTAGCAGCTCCATGCCGCTTACTTAGCTTGGTTCTGTCTTCACCAAGTAGCAGCGGCAGATGAGCAAACCGAGGCAGTTGAGGCACTCTATGCAGCCCAGGGGCAGGAGACATGTTAGAGGTACCATCAGGCGATGACGACGACGAAGCAAATGACAACGACGTTGACGAGGATGATGGTGATGATGATGATAGCCCCTCCGTGTGCATCCAGGGAGATAGCGAGAGCCAGTCATCTCCATCCCTGCCGCTATCTGTGTTTCCATCTCTACTTCCAGGGAAGAGCCAAGGCATGTCCGACTACCCCGGCAGTGGTGCCATCCCGATGGAGTTAGCCGTTGCCCGTGTAAAACCATCCGAAGGACCTGCTGCACCACCATCCAGCCATGATAATGCACATGATGATGACCATGCATCAGCTGCACGGTCCCTTACATCTCCTGTTCCTTCCCCCTACCCCTCCTTCTCCTCCCTCGCACCATCCCAGCCAAGTGCCCTATAGAGGAGTGCATGTTTGGGTAATGAGGCCATCCATTCCTAACCTCTGATGACATGAGATATGCCCATGACAGCGTCATCTGAGACAGAGGCGAGATGGTATGTCGGCCATCCATCACTCTTAAGCAGCACTGCATCATCCACGGAGGCAAGGGGGAATCTCGTCCCACCGAGGATCTCGTCATGCACTCTCACGACAGGCTATCCGTCAGCGGAGTCAATCACAACGCCGGCCCGGCGCCACCTGGGACTAAAAGGAGACTAGAGCGCTGCAATTGATCTGGGCATCCCATCATCGCCTTGCCCAGTACCAAGGGCGCCTAGACGTGGAACTCGGAGCCGAATGACGTGGGCTTCTCCGGCTGCAGCTCTGGCCTCGGCTTCTGCAGCAGGAACGCCCTAGCATTTGCCATCGTACATGATGGGCACACCACGCCTGGATTGTTCAGCTCTTAGCGAATCCAGGCGTTCTGCAGAGCAAAAACACCGGTAGGCTGCTCCCGATACTAGCAGTCTTGCCGCAACGGCGTGGTATAAACGTAGGCGCAAGGATTGCAAGTACAGGCCTGATGGCTTGTCATGATAAGGCGCCTGAAGCAACCCCCCATGGAGCTTGATGCTAGTTTCTATGTCATGAACGCTCGGGCCGGCATCAGGTAAGATGCCACACCATTTCAAGTCCTCGAGTATTGCCTCGGAAGTACCCGGAACGAATCTGCTCCGGTCTGTGTCCTCAATTCTGAGCAAGAAATCACCGCCAGCCTTCCGAGCCAGCAGATAGTTGAACAGTGCTGTGCGTAATCCTCCAATGTGCAGAGAACCCGTTGGAGACGGGGCAAATCTCGTTCGTACTCTTGAACCTGAAATCGATGTTGAGAACTTAGGTCCGTGGGGGCGTGCATGCCATCGCAATGTGTGGATACCCTGCATAGGCATTCGCAAAAATGAAAATATTCGCATTGTATAGCCGACCCGGTATTTTGTGATTACCTGAGAATAACTCCATGCCGCCCATCGCCAATGGGTCAAGCATACAAAGCGTCATGGGAGCCGTTCTCGGCTGGTTGTATGTAGCACGCAACACCTCCAATAAATGCACTTTAAGTGGTATAGCTTAAGTATGGTACCGCGGATCCCTCAACTAGGATGGGTGCACCACTCTCACTGCCGCAGCACTTTGCGTAACTGGAGCAGGGGCTGCTGCTGTGGGTGCCTCCTCGACTGGGAATGCCGATACCATCGCAAGCATGAAATTCGTTTCCTCTGCCTCAGTGATATTAAGTTCGTCCATGATCTTGCTTGCCTCCGCCCCATCCGGCAGACCTGCCAGTGCACCTGTTCCGGGGCCATCCTCGCCATCCTCGCCATCCTCGCCATACTCGCCATCCTCGCCATCCTCCTCATGCCTAGATTTGATGCCTTTGATGGCTTCAACGAGAGCTGTCTCCGTGCGCGGAGGTTTCGGTGCTGCAGGAAGTGCCAACTGCAGCTGCTCCATCTGTTGCATAACACTTGCCATGGCATCCGTACGGTAGGCTCTAGATGCCCCGGATGCACCCCCGCCGGCTCCTTTCCTCGAGCCCTTGCCTCCCTCATGTACACCCCCTTCGCCATCCTCCCAATCCTCGTCACGACCTTCAGTTCCACCTGCACCCTCACTCGCTTCCTCGTCGGTTTGGATCAGCATGGCAGGGTCATTGAGCCCAAGCTGCTAGAGCTCCATCTCATTCTCCTTCGCCAGCTTGAGGTTTTCTTGGAGCTCATGGCGTCGATGAATCTGTTGAGCCGCCTCCCGAGCCAATTCTCGACAGGTTGAATCCCCGTTGAGCGCATTGGCCCAGTCTCGCAGGCGCTCGATGACTACTTCCTTTACGATGGCATTGATGGCACTAAGGAACTCCTTCAGCTATGCTTTGGCTACCCTCTTCAGGTCCCCCATGACACGACTCACGACCTGCTCCGTGATACTGCGCGGCCGATGCATTGCACTGGCCGCTCGAAGTGCACTGAACATCTTGTCTTTGGTCACAGCTCCGCCCTAGGCTGTAAGTATATGCGTTAACGCAGCTGCCTAGGCTTGCATGGATACCTCCTCGGCCTTACCGCCATCGATGTAGTGAGCATTGCGAGTGTAGAAACTAGAATTGCGCTCAGCCAGAGCATCAAAACGTTCACGCAGACTCTCTTCGCACTCGTCAAGCTCTTGCACACACATTGCCTGCATGCGGGCACGAAACTTCGGCTCAAGCTACGCCTTGGAGTGGCACACCCTAGTGATGCCCTCTTGCACGCAAGGGCCGATCAAGTTCATCAACTTCTTTACGTGCAACGGCAATGCGTCTTTCAAGCTTTGTCCGATTGCCTTCAACTGCATCTCGAAGGGGTATTTGCCTTGGAACCACGGAATCTCATGAGGAGACATCCGTCGTTGCACTTCGCCTCGCACAGCCTCCTCGTCTGCTGCATGAGCTGAGCTGATGCGCTTGGCGATTGTCTCAAAATCTTCGGTTGCCTCACGGGTCCGATAGCCGATCTCGCTGATGGCGCTCTATAGCGAGTCCACACAGGCGCGTAAGATCGTGCCCTTCTCAGCTGGAGTCCTGCCAATCTTGTCCAAGTCGTCCTCGGTCTCTTTGCGCTTGGCTCGCACCTCTTGCAGCATCTTAGACACGTTGCTCATCACGAGGTCCCGCAGAAGTATCTCTGTGCGTGCCCTCAAGCTCTGCACGCCAACCACACCAGATGCGAGGAGACCACCTGGGACCTTGAGCTTTTCACTAAAAGCCTCCATTTCATCGTCGTGAGTCCAGCCCTCCCTAGCCCCTCCGAGCCTAGCCACTACAAAATGTGGCGCATACCGGGCAGTTGGCCCGCCTTCGGCCAACTACTTTGCAGCACTGACGATGCGATCGAGCAGTAGGCTATTTGCTTCAGCACCGTCCGTAACGTCGCATTTTGTAAACACCTGGATGGTCCTGCGGCCGTCAGGGTCTGCTTCCTTGGCCAGCTGGAACGACGTGTGTCTGGCGGTGTCAGTGCCAGCTTCGCCCACAGCGATGATGAGCGACCTAGGACCGGCAATACGCTACTGCAGCATCCTCTTTGCCACTTCACTGCCGTGTTCCTTGCTTGCGTGCAGTCCAGGCATGTCCAGGAGGGTGAGGCGCTGACGGAATTCGGTTTTCGCCATTACACGGATGGCAACCGACGCGAAGGCACTTGGTTGCTCTGATTTTTCCTCGCCAAGCTATTCGAGAAGTATCTGTTTCTGTGCCTCTGTAATCTCACCAATCAGCTCATCTCGCTCAACAACTTTGTCTTGCACCTTGAACGTGCGATCAGTATGGCTGTTAGATTCGTTGGGATGCATGTCGATCTCAGTTGGACAACGCGTGCATGTGCCGGAGCCAAACGGCAGAAGCACGCCGCTATACGCTTCGAGCAGAGAACTCTTGCCAGAGGACTGGTCTCCAGCTATGACAGCCTGTGGCAAGTCAATTTCGGCAGTTTTTCCGAGCCGA
>Ga0136560_1001824_pt1 | contig 10918 bp, 17 predicted proteins | sample AntRauMeHopE1497_FD_104925 | JGI IMG/M metagenome (GOLD analysis project Ga0136560, IMG submission 104925) | Saline lake microbial communities from Rauer Islands, Antarctica - Metagenome Hop E1 #497 | ecosystem: Environmental > Aquatic > Non-marine Saline and Alkaline > Saline | place...
GGAGCGGGGAGGGAGAGGGCAGGCATCCACCAGAGGGGGAGGAGCGGGGTCGCAAGAAGGGCAAGGGTTGGCCATGCAATGAGCTGCTTCATTGCAACAATGCTGGCATTGCGTATGTACTTGATGATTGCATGCGCACCTGCATTGTGAAAGCTTGCAAGGGGGATGAACGGAGAGAGCGCTCGCTCGGTCTCACCACTCTGGCCGCGCTGTTTTCACGGAATCGGTAGTCTTGGTTGGAGATCGGCTCGAAAAGCTCCCCTCCCGAGCACATTTCGAAGACCATCTTAATGTCTTTTTCAGTCTCGAAAGCGTCAAACAGTCGTACGATGTTGCGATGGCGCAGCTGTCGCAAGATTCCAATTTCTTTTCGAAGCATGTCCACGTAAACCCGCCTTCGCTTCGGCACTGTCTTAATAGCAACCTTAACTGGATTCTTGATGCCTTTAGCTAGGTCTGATAATCGAACCGCTTGGCGCACTTCCCCGTAGTGACCTGCGTTACACGGGGAAATAAATCCAACGACCATTGGTAGATAGATACCAAGGCCCAACTATGCTCAAGAGAGGCAATTCCAACCGCAGCAACGCGCGCCGGTCGATATGATTAAACTCACCTGCCCCGACCTTGCCTAGAATTTTGTAATGATCTTCCACTGTCCTGGTCCGCATTGAGCTGCTCAGCACCCAATACCCGGATACGTCTGCATCCTTCTATCTCCGGTTCTAGGCGGAACGACCATCCCCACCGCGCTCTCCTGCCGCTGCTTTATCCTTACGTTTACCGCTGCTGCCGTCGCTCGGTCGTTGGGATCGATGGCGGGCTGACGAGCCGCGGCTTGGGTCACCTTCCTTTGATGCGGTATCACCATCGCCACGGGCAGGTGGGGCCTTCAACCCGGCGTCGGCACCATCAGGTCCACCGTGGGTACGACCACCATGTTCAGACGCAGGCGTATTACCCATGCTATTCAGTTTGTATCTTGCTTATGGTAGTGCAAACGTGGGTTTTCGCATTGAGACCTACGTTTTTATTATAACGCGTATATACGAACACGAAAGGCGTTTCCCAGTTTCCGGTGTTTTATAATTGTCTCCCGTACTTGGGAAGTTGTACAGGAAAGAACCTTTTCCTGGCAGTTATTCTTAGATTGAAGTACACACGATCCCGCTTTTATCGAAGCGGCCGTTCAAAAAAGCCTCAGCACAGGTTAAACCCTACCACAATTGACAGATTCGAGGAGGAATGCTCCCACTCGGCATACTTGTAAGCCAGAAGTTAAGCACGATCGAGCCGTTCTTGAACTGATACCATGAGTACTATGAGTCCGCATGTTGAATCTAAGGAGACGGATCGGCCTGAGAATTTGACGAAATCCAGCATTCGAGCCGTCGCAAGGATTCCGTTTAACGGAGCGACGCGTGGTACCGATGGAGGCAATATCGCGTATGAAGCTTAGGAAAGACCGCGAAAATAGCTCAGGTTCGGGCCTAGTACTGCCACTGGGGACACAGCAGCGCTGACACGCGATGAAGAAGCTCTGCAAGACTCTCCATCGCTTCAACTGCCTCTAAGCGTCCGGATGCGACGAGCGGCTAGATCTCGAGGTTGGGCACTCCTACCGCTTCCGGCCCAACCTTTCAGGTGGAATGATGTCAAATTCTCTCAGATGTCGCCTTTGGCTGCCGAATCCCGTGCTGCCATCGAGTAGTGCGCAGCGTGGGCAGATTCCCTGGTCACCACGGCCACCTCTGTGCGCCCTGGCCTCGATCTTGCTGTGGGGGAGATCAAACGGCGCCCGCGGTTGCGTGAGTGGGAGCGCGACATCAGCAACTCTACTGCTAAATGCCGCCTGCGCCAAGTCGATGGTACCGAACAAGTTGACGGGGCACCTAATTCCGATTCCGAGTCGAAATCCGTCGCTGACACTCGCTCTGCATCCGCTGACTCTCAGGGGCAGGAGCCGTTGGATCGGTGGATGATCCGCTGGCAGCGAGGGTCCAGTCCAGGGAACAGGCATGCCTTGGTGCTTGCAGGCACTCCCACTCATCCCGTATGGCTCTGGTTGTGGAGAGGTGCATTGCATGCAGGTGCTGCAGGTGCTGGGACAGGGGTGGACAGTCCGTTGATTTGGACAGACAGAGCCCCTGCCTCTGGGGATGGAGGCAGAGCGGACACACACGTGACGAGTGAATCATTGAATGACAGTGCACCCGGCTTCGGATCCCATTCGTCATCGGGGACAGGGGCACGGGCCGTGCCAATGGTGGTGTCGGCAAGATCCAGGGAGGGGCCAGGGGAGGGGCCAGGGGAGGGGCGTCGTCAGCGTGGTGCATCGCATGGCGGTGCAGCTGACCAGACACCCCCTACCCCTCTCCCTACCCCTCTGAGTGCTCGCCTGGCATCTGGGTCATAGGCCCCTATCACCGCGAGGCAGGTACAAGTGAGACCCTTCGAGGCACAAACAGAAACAGGGGCAGAGGCAGAGGCAGAGGCAGGGGGTGCTTATCGTGGCCGTTCCGCCGGATGCGCGGCGCCGGCGCATGCCATCGACGAACTCGATACCGGCAATGGAGTTGGATCCGCACACACCAAGACGGTACGATTGACAGTCTCCCCAGAAGATGCATCGCACGGCAGTGCGCCCGCTGGCACGGAATCGTATGCACAAGGACATGGACATCAATACGGATATGGCAATGGTCATATGACCCATGGTCAGCATCTGCCTCCGCCTCTGCCTCTGCCTCTGCCTCTGGGGAAGTACGTATCCTCGGATGGAGACAGCCCGGGGCTAGTGCTCCGGTCGATCTCGGAGGAGGTAATCATGCCTCATGGCCAGACGGTGGCTCGGTAGGCGAAGCATCTGCTCGACCAGGGGTGGGCGGTGCTTTCTGCAGGTTCTGGCTCCGAATCCATTCCGAGGTCCCAAGACCCTGATCGTCAGCAGGGTGTCACAGGAGAAGGAAGGGCAGACTCATTGGGTGCATTGCATGGCCGTGCACCTGCGGTCAGTTCATTTGTGGCACCGCTGTAGACGAGTCGGGATACCCGGTGGGACGAGGTGCATCGCATTGCAGTGCAACCCGACACACCGTGGTCCATGTCGATGCATCGCATTGCAGAGCTGTTTGGCAACCAGACGTCGCGCCGCCGTCGCCTGAGAGACCTGAGAGACCTGTCCGTTTCTTCCTCTTCAGGGACCACAGGGACAGGGACAGGCACCAGCAGTTCGGGTGCCAGACGAGGTGTCAACCGGGCAGGATCGGCGATGATGAACTCGGAATCAGATAGGGGTGGCGTGAGGCTTGCCACTGCGGAAAGTTCTAACTCGACGGATGGGGGCGGGGCATCATCTGCCGGCATTGCAATGGGGGGGGGTGCAGGGGCAGGGGAAGGGACAGGGACAGAGACAGGGACAGGTGTTGGGGTGGGGACAGGGGTACGAAGGAACAGACTCGGAGTCAGAATTGGGGGGAGAGGAGCGGCATATTCCGTCGATGGGTCAAGCGAAAGGGGCGCGTGTGCGCCTGGGGAACGCAAAGGATTGGACCATGGATCGGACCAGGAACATGCCTTGTAGAACGCCGGCTGTTTCGGGTGCTTGCCCTGGTGGGGTTCTGGCTCCGGATCCAATGCGCACTCGTCACCACTCACATCCGAGTAGGGCTCCGGCCGCAACCACACGGTCCGGAAACTAAATTCGAGTTCCAACCACGATCGCAACTCGAATAGCGCTGGCAGCAGCGGCGGCGGTGGCGTGCCCAGCACCGCCGGAGTAGAGCCCGTTAGCAGTGCTGCGTCTACCACTGGATTGGATCAGATCCGATCCTCCAGAGTAATATCGGCGAGTAGCGCACAAGTTGCTGCGACAGCCGCAAACCCTGGACCCGGAGCCAGAATGGGTCCAGTCGGGAGCTCCAGTGAGTCCGGGCACATGCTCATCCGTGCAACGCCTGGGGACAGCCACGAGGAATTCGGAATTGGAATTGGGTCCCCCATGGTCGGTCCGTACGGCAGTGGCAACGGAGCGCTCGCTCGGGTGGAACTGACAGGTGTGTCCTTGCCCTCCTTGGAGACTTCGACAGTTCTTGGGGGACTGTCACTGGAAGGGACAGGAGGGGCACAGATTGTTCCCTGGGTGCAGGTGTGCGTGAGAACGACACAACGTGATACTGTTAGTGGGGGTCCGGCAGTACATGCCGATGCTGATGCCGATGCTGCGCAGTTGGGACAAGAAGGGGGCAACGGCGATGGTAAAGGCGATGATAACGTTACTGCTACAGGTGCTGCCCGAGCGATGGTGGGTCTTCGTGCTGCATGTGCTGGTGCTACAATGGCGATTCTGGGCGTTTTATAGTCTCTCGATGATAGAGAGGTCTGGGCAGCAGAATCGCTCCAAGAGTCAATCGACCCATGTGGGGAACAAGACAAAGATGCTGCAGTTGCAGTGTCATTGAGCACATTTCGAACTAGCAAGCGAGAGGGAAAGGGTGCCAACCGTGCGCACAGTATAGGTGTAACAGGGGGTCCAGATCCGGAGCTAAAACCCTCCTGCACACCGACCGCAGCGAACGGGCCAGTGAGTCATCCCGATCCCAAGCGGCCGGAATGGATCGATTCGCTAGTTGCTCCGATCGTTAGGCATGGTAGGGGGGAAGAGACGCGCCGAGGACTAGCTGCACTGGGGGCGGCCTCGAGAATTGACGCAGCATCAGCATCAGCATCAGCATCAGCATCAGCTGTCCCCCGCGGCACCACCAGTCCAAGCCACAACAACGGTCTCTCTACTGCCTCACGGGACCTGTTGCTTGATCTTCTCGTTGGTCCGCTGCATGGAGCGGTGGGAATGGGAAAGGCGATGGCAAGACTAATGCTGGTATTGACAGGAGGTTCAGCAGAGGCGGATACTATGACTCGGAACTTCAATGGCTAGGGACAACCTCAGGGCTACTACCATGATGCAGTGCAGGATGAAATCCCACTCGCGGTGTCTCTGGCCCTGATGGACGCGATCGCAGAGCTGGCAGAGAAAATGCCCCCTGGTCAGTTGTCAGCAGGAGCTGCATCTGCCCTGGCATCTGGCTTGGCTTCCGTGTGTGCCCTAGGACCTAGCATGAGATGGGAAGGGGCGTGCTCTCTGGCGGTCAGGGCGGCGGACGAACTCGCAGTGAACGTTCCTCCGTTGTACCCGACCTTGGCATGGTTAGAACAAGGCCACGAGCAAGGGCACCGATGGCGTACAAGTGCTGATCTAGAAACGGGTATGGGTCATGAGGCTATTAAGACAGGGACAGGGACAGGGACCGGGACAGAGGTAGGGACAAGGACAGGGACAGGGACCGGGACAGAGGTAGGGACAACGACAGGGACAGGGACCGGGACAGAGGTAGGGACAAGGACAGGGACAAGGCAAGGATAGGAAGGGGAAGAAGAGGATGCCAATCCCGACGATTCTAGGGAACTCAGGCTACAGCGGCACGTTGCTTCTCTGGCTGCCTCGCCACTGTGGATTACTGGAACTAGCACGGGAAATGGTGGTGGGATTGGTGCGAGTGCGCGGTCCACCGGAGAATTTTCGGGCGATGTGTCCGACGATTGGGGCGGGTATAGCCGACCTGCAACTCGAAAGATAGTGCAAGTACTTGGTCGCATCCACCTGTGGATTGACCATAATGTGACTGAGGATCACTCGCCGACAGCAGTGGTCCAATCAGCGCATGAATCCGCAGTTATAGCCACAGCCACAGCCACAGCCACAGCCACAGCTACGACGACGGTATCGCTGCTGGCACCCCGCGCCCGATGCGGTGCCAGCATCGGGGCAGGGTTAGGTGCATCTTTGGCTGCTATTGTGCGGGGCGCCAACCCTCGAAAAGGTTCTGCTGTGGCTGTCAGTTCGGCGTGCCTGGTCGCCTCTCGCATCCTCGACGAGCTTCTCACTGAGGCACATGACCATGGTCGTGACACTGATACGGAGTATCACCTCATGGAACGAAATCGAAATCGGCATCTGCACACAAGCGACAGAGGGGCGAAAACGAGTCAACCGGGTGAATCACTCGGAAACGGATACGCTGGAAACGGTGAATCAGCCGGTAGTGGTGCCGCAGAGAGCGGAACCACCGCCTGGTCGGCCTGTGCCCTCCAGCTGTGTAACTCAGGTGGGAATCTGGCGGCCGAGTGGCTGCAATCTGCAGTCCCCCAGCTAGCCTCCACGGCATCATCTCGGAGACTCGTGAGAGCGATCGGGCATGCCTCGGGGGCTCTTGCTGCGGAACTAGCGGCGCCGCTGAGTGACTCACACGGGGACTGGCCTCATGTGCTTGGACTGACACCATCAGAACAGCTGCAGTGGGGGACCAGGGCTCTGCAAAGTGACACCGCCATGTCCCGAAGTGACACTCCATTTGCCGGCCATGTTGGATCGGAGCTCCTCCGCCGTGCTCTCGGTTTGTCCTGGATGTAGCTGGCAGGGACAGGCGCCGCTCTCGCAGCGTGCAGCCTCGCCTGCCAACACACGTGTCGGAGGGCCCGAGAGGCAGACATCCTTGCGATCGGAGCACCGATGCTGGCCCTGGGGCGATGCCTGCCATACGCCTCACCTAGAGCGTCCCTTCTGGGTCTTCACGGGGGCATGTTGCTCTCAGGGGGGGATGCGATCGTGTCTCCTGCCGTAGGGGAGGCAGTGGGGAGGGACCGGGTGCGGGTGGCCCTTCTCCTGAGGAGGTCATTCTGTGATGGGGAGGAAGGCAGCAGCAGTGCGAAAAGGTCGCCGAGGGTCCCAGAACAAGGGCTGCATGCAGCGGCCGGTGAAGTGGTCGCAATCGGGTATGCAGCCTGTGGTGCGCTGGTCGCATCCGGCGCATGCTCCGCCTATGTTTACGGGAGGGGTCTGCCCTGGTGGGTCGGAGATGAGGGCGCCGCGCAAGCAAGACGGGCAGGTGTTCGTATGCTGCGGAACATCCATCTCTAGGGATCGGGCGATTCGACTCGAACCGGGGAGCCGTTGCGATGGAGAACGGTATCACGGGTGATGGTGCAACCGTGCTACGGTTCGGGCACCCTCGGACACTTGGTAGGCTCAGCACGGCCATTTCTCTGCAAGGTTCCGCTCTGGTTGACAAGGTGAGGGCGGGCGCCGCGCCATCCATGCTGTCCCTGCCGGTTGCGACCGAGGCTCTGCTCCACGGGGTTGGTCTTGACGCCAGGGGACGGGATGACGGCGGGATGCCGAGCCCTCTGGCAGCTGCTGCTGCTTTCTTAAGGTCGGCGCTGCGACGACTGTAGCGTGCTGTTCGTCGCCCTCTGTCTGTGATGGCAGCCAAACGTGCTAAGAGCGCGAGGCAGTTGATGCCTCCACCTATGCCTGCTAGTGGTAGCAGTGAGGAGAAGGGCAAGGCAATCATGGGGGAGACAGCAGGGGAGGCAAAGAGAGAAGGAGGCAGTGACGGGGATAAGGGCGACGCACAGGAGGCGTAGGGTGCGCACATGCGTCCACCAGGAACTGCAAGACCACCAGGGACTGCAAGACCGTCGATTGACAGCTCAGATGAGTCTGATGGAGATGGGTAGGCCAAGGATGGGGGTGGTGCTGGTGCCGATCGTGATGCGGTGGTGGCGGTGGCCGTTGCGGCAAGCGGAGCTGATATTGGGTCAACCCAGCCACATGGCACAAATGGGGAGCTTCCTCCCGCCGTTGGACGCACTGTGACCATGGAAGCACTGATGGGCGATGGCGAGGAGAGCAGGAAACGGCGAGGCCCAGGAGGAGGAGGAGGGCGAGCAGAGGATGAGACAACCGGTGATGCCGCGAACATTGCCGGGAACAGCAGTGGAGGATAGAGCCGGGATTCGAATAAAAGCTCCGGATCCAAGTCAACAGGCTCATCCTCGCGTAGTCGCAACAGTGCTGGCGTGGCCTCCCCGGCGGCTACGAACCGCCGACGGCCCGCAGACCTCTCAGGGAACAACGGCCCCGGGGAGGGAACATCTCCTGTGGTAGCTGGGAGCTAGGGTTCCCGCGGTTCAGGATACAAGGGCAGCGGGAAGGGCGGGCAGGAAACCAGCGGCGCTCCGAAGCGACCGCCCGTGCCCCCACTAGGTGCGAGTTTCGCCGGCCTGGGCAGTGGTGCCGTAGGGCGTGGGGTCGATCCTGAGATTGAGGGCTCGGGATCTATCGATCACTCTCAGGGGGGATTTACATCCGGATCCGCCTCGCGCTCTTTGAACAGCTCTATGGCCTCCAGTGGCACCATGTCGAAGGAGAGGCTCGGGGCACTCGGGCTTGGGCTCGGAGGGAGTGTGGGAGCTGGAAGTCAGGGATCCGGAGTCAGTATGAGAGAACAACACGGGGTGCCGCAGGAGTAGCACGCTGATTCGAGTCCCGGGGATGGCACCGGTAGAGAGCCAGGGAACAACGACATTGATGGCGGGAGGAAGGGCACGAAGGCTCGCATTGGTGGCTCCAGTCGGGGTATTAACCTGTCACTGAAACTGCCTGTGCCTGTGCCAGGGGGGGTTACGGCGGGAGGAATCAGAGGGCCAGGTGTCTCTGGGGGTACTGGTGACTCAAGTGGTGGCATAGGTTCACACTCTGGGCAGTCATTCGGGGCATCCCTGGCGTCGTCGTCAATGTCGGCCGGGGTATCGGGTGGGTTTTCAGCGGTGGCACAAATCAAGTAGGAAGGCGAGCAAGGAGGGGGGTAGCACTCTCTAAATGAGACTGGTGGGAAAGAGGGAGGAGATGTCCATGAGAGCATGGCAAGGGCAACGATCGGCATTTCGAAGGGAATAGGGGGAGGGGGCATCGGGGCTCAGCATCACTCTGGTAGTGACCAATCAAGTGCAGTGTCTGCCATCAGTGATGGTGACCTTGGGCGGCCTAGTCGAGGTGGAACAGCCAGAGGAAGAATGGATGGGCGGCCGGGGAGCATCGTGGAATCTAAAGGTGGGGATAGTGGCAGCGATGCAGGGGGAGGTGGAGGTAGAGGTGGAGGCTCGAGATCTGGGTCACAATCCAGTGGTATGCTATCAAGTGGCAGCGACTGGGACTGGTCAATTGGACCCGGTGCTATCGCAGAGGCGGAGGAACCACTGCCGGGGCCCTCTATGCCTATCTCTGCGTCTGCTCCTGGATAGGGAACACAGCAGACGGCCGACTCTAACCCACCACTCGTAGCAGGCCCAACGTCAACATCAATTTCAGCCGCAGCTGCAGGTGGCAGTAGCATCAGTAATACCCATTCACCTGACGGGGAAGTTGCACCCGATACAGCTGGTGCTGGTAATCAATTAAGCGCACACCTACCTCGAGGGAAAATGCCAGGGAACAGAGCACAACAAGGTGGTTTGTAGCTGCAGCTCGGTATGGGCCAAATCAAGGGAAGCAACGGCATCAGCCAGGGCACCGGGTCCAGGTCAGGTTCGGGCTCAGGTTCAGGTTCCGGGTCCCAGCACCTGACTTCCTCAGGTGGCACGAAGAGCCAGCCGCGCTCCCTCCACACAGCCTCGGGCTCCGAATCTTAGAAGAGCGAGAAGCAGCGCAATGCAATGCAAGGTGTAAGGGCAGGTACTAGCAGTAGCAGTGGGCCTACAGGAAACACAAGTGCCCTGGGGACATCGGCAGGCGTCAGTAGGCAGAGTTAGAGATTCGATGGAGGCAGCAGCGGCCAGCAAAGAGACGGCAGCACTGAGGCAGAGGAAGCACATCGCAATGCAATGCACCAGCGGCCACATCCCGGATCTCCCGTCCCCCCACAGTCCCGCCGTGCGACCGTCACCCCAGGCATGATGAGCACGATCGCGTAGAATCGTGACAAACTCATGGACGGAGCGCAGATCGCAGCTGCGGCTAGATCCGCCCGTCCCCCTCTTCGCCTCCGATTGTCGCTGCCTGAACAGGGGTCTATCCAACAGGCGGTGGCAGCAGTTGCAGCTGTGACAGCTACCCCAGGTGGCACTGCGAGGACGAGGGTTGTGAGAGGCGGTGCCGGGGCTACCATACCTGGGCTTGGGCTGCTTTCACCTGTCCGTCCCAGGGCGATCTCTCGAGACAGTGCTTCCAGGGCCTCTATGGATGACGACCAATCTGGGGATGGAGATCGAGAAAGGCAAAGGCGGGTGTCCGAGGGTGAGGGTGAAGGGGGTGGGGGTGGGTCAACTCCATCCCCGGATGGCAGGAGCAGGGCTGTCAGCTGGGGAGGGTCATCTGCAGAGCTGCAGCGACCATCCCGGAGGCGATTCGCAGGTGGGGTCCCTTCAAGTGAGGGCGGGGTATCGATGCAGGATGAGGGACTTGAATCAGGTGGCGTAGCATCGCGTGCGATCTCGTTTGGAAGGGAAGACGGAACTCCTCTGGCGCCGCCGACGAAACATCCAACCGGGTCGCCAGGATTCCGGTTTGGACCTGGTATCCTACCTGGGCGTAGCGGGGGACTTGAGGTCGATACAGACCCCAAGAAATCAACTGCAATGCAGATCTTTGGGATGGGGATGGCCATGGGGGGGGGCTCCGAAGCGATGTCGTGGGCAGATTCACCGTCAGGGACTGAGCACGGCTTGCTCGAGTCAAGCATGCACTCGCAGTCGGGTGCCTTGATGCAGTCAGGGGCAGAGCTTGGCCTCGGGGACGAAGACTCTGCTCTGATGCAATCTGCTGACGGTATGCCGACACTACCAGAGCACTCGCCTTTCGGCTCCGAGTCCGTATCTCCGCCGTTTCGGGCTGGACGCACATATCAGGGTGCTGGAAGCAAGCCAAGCACTGGAGGTGCACGGGTAGGCGGCGAGGGTGGCAGCAGCGGCGCTGTAGGTATCGGTATGGGGGTCCGATCAAGCCCGGGATCAAACCTTGGTGGTAGATCTGTTTCATATGGGTCTCCCGATGGAAGCGGTGGCATGATCGGAGGCAGTGGTA
>Ga0136560_1001826_pt1 | contig 10907 bp, 12 predicted proteins | sample AntRauMeHopE1497_FD_104925 | JGI IMG/M metagenome (GOLD analysis project Ga0136560, IMG submission 104925) | Saline lake microbial communities from Rauer Islands, Antarctica - Metagenome Hop E1 #497 | ecosystem: Environmental > Aquatic > Non-marine Saline and Alkaline > Saline | place...
TGGTGGTGCCGTTACTGGGATAGCTTTCGATCCATTTTGAATCTGTCCGGCAGCGGGCACTGCATCGTGGGGCCAGCAGGGAGTAGGCAATTAGAATCGCCTAGTACTACACGTGTGGGGTGGGCACCAAGGAAGCTGGGGCACAGCTCTCTCTAGACAGGGAGAAGGACCTAGACGAGGAAGGTGCACACTCGTTCGATGTGGAATGCAGCAGGAGTGCTACTGTGTCAGACATTGGACCTGACAGGTGCAGCAGGGCTGGACCTGGACTCATTTCAGTCGGGGACGGCGTGCTTGGTGTCACCCGGCTAGATCCAGTGGCAGACACCTTGCGGCTACTGCAGGGATTCCTAAGCCATCCTGGTAGTAGCGCAGATCGTAGCCGCATGACTTTTTTTGGCGGCACTGAGCTCATTGCGCACCTAGTCCGGAGCACCAGCTCGGCTCTACTATCGCCTGCGGTGGTTGCATCGATCTGGGAACTAAGTCTGGGCGTCCTTGGACGCCATGGTAGTCACTTAACTACTGCTTCATACTCGGAACGCGTGTGGTGGAGAGTACTTCGGGCAAAGATGCTTCGCCAAGTGCTTCTGGATGCTTCGGTGTGGACACGGAGGAGAGCAGACACAGCGCTTGAGGCAGTGAACCGGATACTTGCATTCGCCAAGAAGACAAGTCCGATCGATTTCATCGAGTCAAGTGCCGTAAAGCACTGCATGGAAGCGATTCAGTCCGTTTCGGTGAAGATTGCTTCTTTAAGGGCACAAGCTCAGGCCTTGAAAGGCGGCGAGACAGAGGATGCTGGCGATGCAGATAAACCTCAACTGGTTCAAGCCGCAGGAACGGGTACACTGGGAGCAAAGACCATCCCATCTGGAGTGCTGAAAGCTTCCCCGAAGCAGCAACTCCCACGCGTATTAAGTAGCATCAGTGCGATTTCGGCTGCGAGCAGCGGAGCTGAAATCTATCGAAGCGCCGCAAATGGTGAAGGTAACGAAGACAGCGCGAGCGAGTACTCCTCGTACGTATCCCGAGCACCAGAATAGCAATACAGTGGCATATTCGGAGAGTCGAACTTGCCTCCAATCCATCAGTAGATTGCTAAATGGAGCGAGGCGAGAGCGAAACTGATAGAGGCGATAGTATCAGCAGTGGGAACATGTCTCTGGCAAAGACGCGAGAACGGAGTGCGCTACGTGGATAGAAACAGCATGGCCACTGCGTTTCAGGTTCTGATTCACCAGCTTTGCGGACTAGGAGCAGCTGATCATGGCGAGTCAGGCGGCGGGCAGGCACGATCAGGAAGTCGAGGCGCAGGCGGGGCAAATTCCAGCAAACAGAGAGCGAAGCTTGAAGGAACCAAAGCGTCGCTATGCATCCTTGCCCAACTCTGGAAAATCGCTCGAGCTGGTGATGCTGGGCAGTCTAGCTTTCGAATTGTGATGCTGCTGCAGTACCTGCACAGCGAGACATAGAGTTCTTTCCGAGGGTCAGCAGACGAACGGAGTTGCCTTGATGCGGCCACACCTGCCGAGTTGCCGGTGTATCCTAGTCTCCTGCAGGACGTTGTTGGGCGGTTTATTGCCTCCCGCGCATCGCGTGGAAATGCACTCGAGTCTTCAAGCCCACAGAGATCAGGGGGGCAAGGCCAAGGTGCTCTAGAGGCATACCTGGACGCGTGTATCCCTGAGGAAGCAATACAGCAAGCGGCTGGCAATGGCCGGCTGCCTCTCGCATCGGATGTTGCGTCCCCTGTACGAACTGGATACTCGGCTAGTGGTAATCGAGTGCGATCGCCATCTGAGGAGCAGGCTGTGATGTCGTAGTCGTTTCGGCGTACTCGTCACCCGTCGGGCACATCAGCGCTGGAGCATCCAGCTGGGCACGGCCCGTTGACCAACGTTAGGGCCGGTCATCGTCGTGTTGCCAGCGCTGCAGATGCCAACGAGGCTGCAGCAGCTTTTCTGCAGCTGCAGACAGCGTCCATTCCGTCCGGACATAGTACAGGAACCAAGGCCAATCCAAGCTCGATATCTAGCAGCACCTTGGCCAAGACTGAACACCAAAGTGTAGCGATTGGGTCTGCAAGAGCAGATTCTTTCGCCTATAATGATAACCTTCTTTACAACAGCGTGAAAGAAGATGTTCCGAGGTCTGAGCAGCAAGCCGCTCTCGGCAGCAGCTGGCACACGGTACCACTTGAGCTTGCTTGCGTGCCACCAGTGCTCGGCACCGTGCAGGAGGTACTACCCAAGGACGTGTCACGGAAGCGTAGAGCGGCTGCCATTGCGACCATGCTGCCGATGCACTCAGCGAATATTGCTGGGATGCACTCAGGGTAGCACGGCACACCCTCGATCTCAGATTCCTATCGACAGATTCCTGTACGATGGCAGGAAATGTATGCGTTGCTTCACCGCGGCCCAGTACATAGCCCCGCCTCGTCAGCAGCTTCTGCAAGGCCCAGAGCTCAAGGGACGTTGCAAGGCGATGCAGTGGGTGCTGCAGCATGTGCCTCAGAGCTCACTCTTAGAATGGCGCAGCTTGGATAGTGGGGCATCGCTGATGTCTTGTTGTCTGTTGTATCTACTACTTCAGGGCGCAACGACGAGTCTTCGCTAGAAGTGGCGACTCTCTCGGCGGGGCTTCTGCTAGATTTGATGGGATGGTACGGTTCACTATCACACGCAACGCAACTGCTGTCACAATCACCCAGCTTGCATGCCGGACGTGGCGCCTCGCAGCTGATTGCCACTCGCTCTCAACGTGGGACTGCCCAGCATGATGTTACTCAGCGCCTTGTTCAAAGGTGGCGCAAACTGTACCCCACAGCGCCGCCAGCCGCCAGCAAGTTTGCAGCTGTTGGTTCCGACGTGCTTACGGAACTACCTGTCCAACTAGGGAGGGGTGGAAGGTCAGGAAGGCCAGGCGCTAGTTCTGCGTTCTCGCACCACGTGCCCTCGCATATACCAACGCCGGTGTCGTCTCATTTTGACCCGCTGCTGGCATCAGCATCTCGCAAGCTATCCGCAGACAGTATTGGAAGCGCTGGTGCCATGGCTATGCTTGGTTTGGCAGCTCATGCAGCCGGCAACAGTGACCCATCGGTTGGGATGTGGTCTCGTGGGCCTCCAATCGGCCGCATGGGGCTGGAGCGCCGCCGGGGTTTGTCCGACGCTCGATCAACCAGGAGAGCCGCGGCTGCTGTGATGGAGCGGCTCACTGATTAGCGGCGGAACAGCACGGCACATTCTATAGCCGGCCCTGTTGGCCATCGGAGTGACAGTTTTGACCCAGAGTTTGGTGTTCTAACACCTGAGGAGGACCGGGAGGCTGATGGTGCATTGGCGCACGTGAGTCCTCGCCGTCGCCATTCTGCTGATGTGCAAATGAGGCAGGGGTCAGTTGTGGGCAGGCGCGGCCTCAGAAAGCACAGTCTTCAAGAAGAAGATGATGACTCGAGCGACTTTGCGGCTCAGCCCGATGCTGCTCGGGTGATGAGAGATAGTTTTGATGCGCAGAGTGGACCATCTGCTCCAAATTCGCCTACGACTGCCCTGCGCAGCGTCGACGGGGAGAACCCAGGGAACACAGTCGAGCTGCAGTCCATCGATCGGATGCATGGCGGTACTCCGAAGGTCGTCTCGCTTTAGGATTCTGCGAACGGTGTTGCTTCGGTCATTCTTGCAGGCATCAATCAGCTATCAGGTAACGGTATTGGCCAAGGTCGCAGCACTAGATCTGAAGTATCACCTCTGCCCTACTTCCCACGGACTGCTGGGACACATGGATCCAGTGCCACTGCGTACAATGCCGAGTTGCTGTATCACCCCCCTGCTGTGTTCGCTGGTTTTGTGCCGGCGCGTCCACAAGACAAATTGCAAACACCCAGTCGGCCTGGAGAAGTCGGGATCTGGCACAGCTCCGGTGGGAAACTTGCGGCGTACCAGCTTGGCCTCTGTTCCCACGACTAGAGCTCAATCGCTACTTTTGCAGCAAGTCTTCTCGAGTCGCTGCCTTGTCATCCCAGTTGGAACGTGTCTGCAACACGTGATTTCAACAGCGTGCGGCTGCTCCATTTGTTAGATGTTGGTATCGGTGCCACAGCATCGTTAAGCTCGCCGCTCTTTGCCCCACCCGCTCGAGCAGAGGGCGCCGTCGTACGCCCCCGACGATGGATGGATCACGCATTGCGTCAAAGGAGACTCTGGTTACGGTCGTCGGCGGGCTCATACGTGCCAAAGTGCCCCGAGGCCATACTTGCTTGCTGTAGGCTGGCTGCAGCTTCTTCGCGCTCTTCGACGTGCGCAAGGGTCGTGCAGATCCTCGCTACATCTACTGCAGACATGTCTAGTAAAGAGACGATGCAGCTACATGCGTCCGGCTGGATGTAGTCTCTCAGTGGAGCAGCCGCCCAGCTCATGGCCAGATGCATGCAGCTGTCACCAATTTAGATGGAAGGCGATGCTACCGATGATGTGGACTCTGTACAAGATCTGGGCGAAGCGCTCCGCTCCATCGCCTAGATCATGGCGGTCGGGCTCGCAGCTTCACAATGCCTGGGCTAGGATCTGCTGGTCGTGGAGCGAGCTATCAGTGTGTGTGTTTCGTCCAGACTTGCGCTGCTCGCACCAGATACAAGCTCTACTGTTGATTGCGGGGTGGTTCTTGCGATCATCGATGAAATGGGACGGAAGCGGCAGTCGCACGGGTCAAGCGATAGCGGGTCAGCCAGAGGGCCGCACGCTGCTGAAGCGCGAGGAGGACGCAGCAGTGGACAGCAGCGATATCAACGCAGTGGACTATTAGTGTCGCGTAGCTTGGCCACCAGATGTATCTGCGCCAGTTTCCAAGCTGGGATTGTGTGGAGCATCGTGGAAATTTCCTTCGATGATATGGGAATAGAGTCAAGCGAGCCACCTCCGTACGTTGCTTCGACAACTGTGCTTATTCTATGGCTTGCAGAGCGACTAGGCGGTGCCTGTTCCCAAAGCACTGAAGTTGGTGCCGCAACCCTCGCTGCCGCCACTGTCCGTCGGATCGTGCAGGTTTTGCAAAGCCACACCAAGGCGATTAAGTGGTTTCAGGACCATGCAAAGGTCGAGCACATGTCATTCCAGCTTGGAACCGACCTTACCGTAGACAGCGCTGCGATTTCGCCCAGGACTAGAAGTGTATCAGGTGCTGGACCTAGCTCTCCCCGTGAAGAAATGCTTTCTGGTAAGGCCGGAATGTTCGCAGAAGCCACCGCAGCAGGTCTCGGACCTAATATTATGACTGGAATTCGGGTGCTGCCGATCGAGGCACTAACTGGAGCTGTTCTTCGAGGTGTATTTGTGTCCCTGCTTGCTACTCAGAGAGCTATGGTTGACTACAGGAGCGCAGCTTCAGATGACGGGAAATCGGCCGTGGCGGGAATTGTCCGCAGTTCAGCTCAGGAACTCTAGATTCAGGTGAGTCGCTTGTGCGAGTTGCCAGCCCTCAAGGAAGCCTTCCCGGCCAAGCAATTGTTTTGTAGAGCTACGACGGCGTCGCTTCTGATTGCAAGCGCTGCCGGCAAATGTATCGCATAGTCGTGGGACAGTCTGCTTCAAGCAGCCCCGACTGCGTGGCCGGACAGCGGCGGGTTTGCCGGAGGCGAAGAATCCGAGGCGGACACGAGGCCCAGAAGCGGATTATCAGGGCAGGTTTTACAGCTTGCGAGGCAGTGCCGGCACCTGTATGACGCATTGGTGGAGCACGGGGCTGGTGTGCCTGAGCTAGAGCCTTGTGAACTCGACGATGCCAGTTGGTTGCACGGGGTGAGTGGCTCTCTGCCGGCCGCTCTTGCACCAGGCATATTCGTGGCACATTCGAAGGGAACCTTGTCGGGGCTAAACCAAGGCTTCGCGAATCGTGTCATGATTGAAGCGGCCAATCACCCATTTCTGAAGATGAATAGCCATGACAATGGCTTGGTGCAGAAGCTGCTTTATTCCATTTGCAGCTCTGATGATGCTACCATTGCGACTGAAGGCACGGCATCGACTGGCATGTCCGTTAGCAATGCAGGTTGTACCGGTCTTGATTTACTCTGCTTGCGGAAACCGGAACTTGAAGCCGCATGTGACGCATCAGCGCTGGCGCATGTCTATACTCTCTCGCATGTATTGTCTGCATCGCTCTGGAGTGCCGGTGTCTTGCAGCGACTGTGCGACAAGCACTTGAAGCGATGCACCAAGGAGGAGCATCTGCACGCACAGACAGTGCGAGAGGGGGGGGGGCGCATGCTCCGAAAACTGCTACGCGTTGTTGCCCGTGAGAGAGGTCCATGGGGGCATGGTATTCAGAGGGAACCGAATCGGGACAACAAGTCGAGGAGTGGGGTTAGTGGCGTGGCCAGCAAGTCCTGGCAAATCGACCCTCGGTCAGACCCTACCATGAGGAGGTGGAGGTCGTGTCTGCTAGACCGTGGAGATCCCGACTATAACCAGGCGAAGAAATACTCGTCTATCGCAGGAGATTATAGCGGATCGCAGGGAAATAGCACAGCCGATGCTGCTGGTGATCTTGATGGAGTGGGGCTCGGATCTGTCGCGCACAGAGTCAAAGGAACAGGTGCGTTCCAGCTGCTTCAGCAGATTGAATCTAACGTTCGAGGAGCAAGAGCCCAGCTCGGCCGCCGCGCTTCCGATGGATCACGACCGGCATCTAAATCAACCACCGATGAAGCCGAAGCTCGGATCGGTGGTGTTGACGTGGACGAAGAAGACGACGGGGGTCTAGGTCTCGCGAAGGAAATGTTGGAGGCTCAGCATTACGGTCTCACGAAGCGCGATGTGGCAGAGGATGAGCATTCCGGGCATGCCAAGGCAAAAGCTAGGCCGAAAACGATTTCAATTGATGTATAGTTATCTCTTGACGGCACGCGTGCTTCTGTGATCGGCTAGCCAGCGCCCAACGGCATCGCAGGTGCAAGCCCGCAATCGAGTTTCGATGCCACCGAGTACGCGAAAGTGCAGGGACGGTATGGCGTGGCTAGGCAGCAGGCTGAGAGCGTGCCAAAGCAGGGAACATAGGCTTCATCTGCGCAGCCAACCGTGCTGTACTGCGGGCGCACTCAGCTGGTTTAGCCCCTTCGAGTCACCAGAGGTGTCGTGCGACTTAGCGCAGCAGCGATCGAGTGGTGGCCGACCGATACGGACTGCTCGACGCACGATGTCATATCAGACATCGACATGAGAGGCAGGCTAGAGCCCAAGACGGCACGGACACGGAAACCCTCGAGGCGTCGATAGCAGAGCGCGGAATCAATCGCTTCCTAGAATCGACACGAACGCGACGAGAACGACAAGCGAAGCTATCGAGATTCTCTCTTGTACCTTCCCGAGCCCATGAGGGTTCCATTAACGGTACTTGGGGCGGTAGAAACCCGCGCATTTCTACTAGAAGATCGCGCGGTAGAGTTGTTCATATCATCTTCTGCGGGTAGCGCAGCAGCTGCACGAGGGGAAGAGCCGGCACCTGCTGACACGGGGCCAAAATCCCTTGAAGAATCAGCGCAACAATAGTAGAATGAAGAGACCAGGTTCTCAACCAGCAAACAAGGAAGTGAGAAACATACGATTTCAGGTCAGGGGGGGGAGGAACTCTTCGATGCAGGAGGGCCCGTGCTGCCGGCCCGGGGACTGTCTGCAGCCTCTAAGGCGGCTTAGCAAGCCGATGTGCCCCCCCTGTTCTGCGGTGGGTCGCTGCTAATCTCATTCGCTAGTACGGCGGCGCGTGATGTGTTCGTTGCGTTCCTGCTCGGCCTTAAACCCCCGTTTGTGAGGCACGTCATCACTAGTCCAGCCGACAGGGCGGCTGCATTGAACTACTTGCAAGAAGCTTGGAGGTAGAAGCGCTTGTCCAACTTTGACTACCTCATGTGGCTCAATCGAATTTCTGGCAGATCCCTTCAAGACCTCGCGTAGTATCCCGTTGTTCCATGGGTACTGAGCAACTACGAGAGCGAGGACCTTGACCTGGATGACCCCTCGAACTTCCGTGACCTTGGCGTGCCCATAGGAGCGATCACGGAGAGGCGGCGCGACATGGCCGCAGAGGGACTGCAGACGACGCGAGAGAATCACTCGCAAGCAGTTGAGATGGCGCTGGAGATGGGAGACGACCCGGCAGTCAGGCCTGATATCGTACAGGCAGGACTAGGCCACAACTATGGCACGCACTACTTGAATGCAGGCTTTGTTATAGGATATCTGTTCAGGGTTGAGCCATTCCTACGCCTGCATGTGGTGCTCCACGACGGCAAATTCGATAAACCTGACAGAATGTTCAATTCGATCGGCCACTCCTGGCGGAGCGCTTCGCAGGGGCAGCCACAAGAACAACGGGAGTTAGTTCCAGAGTTTTACTATGACCATTCGTTCCTTCAGCACCGCTCCGGAATCGACTTTGGCATTCGTGAGCACACGAAAACTCCCGTTGGTGATGTGCGCTTGCCCCCATGGGCCAGAGGCAGCGCCCCGCGGTTTGTTCGTATCATGCGGCAAGCCATGGAGAGCGACCACGTGAGCGCAAACCTGCACAAATGGATCGATCTCGTATTCGGGGTGCATCAGAGACCGACTTTCCTCCCCGGATCACCGAAGGAAAGCTTAGCCGAGGAGAAGATGAACGTGTACCACTCTTTGTTCTATGAGAATTCCATGGACGAGGAGCGCCTCTCGAGGCATCCAGAGGGGAGGCAGGCCTTAATTATGGCTCGGATTTACCGCTATGAGTTGGGACAAACTCCGAGGCAATTATTTGTTCGCACACATCCTGTGCGGTGGTTAGGAGCACCAATGACGTTGCCAAGCGTCCCCATGCTCAGCCGCTCCGTATTCGGCGCTGCCACGTCCACGTGCAGCATAGTGGCCGGAATGGATGTTTCAACGAGGCACTTTGATCAAGAGCGTCATCGCGAGCGTGACGGTGTAACGCAGCTGCGATCCAGCCGCGACCGGGGACCCCGATCTGAATCAGCTGGTCACGAGGCCACTCAAGAGGACAGTCGCAAACCTGGTGGCCAAGACGATAATTCTGGTATAAGTGCTGACCTTGCTCTGCAGCGCCGCCGTCGGCTACTACGACAGCACGGGATTCGAGGTGTCATGCCATGGGTTCCGTACGACCGGCCCGAGTTCGGTTTTTCAGAGCTCATGAACACGGCCAGAGACACGGTCTACCAGAGAATCCACCTCGTGCTGACAGACCTCCGCAAGCTAGAGACTGAGAGTCGAGCAGCGACCCAGTTCAACACAGCCGGTAGCAGCGATGGCGACGACACGTATTCGCACGGATCTGGAGGGCCTGTGAGCGAGACCGAGCAGGCAATGCTCGCGCGTCGACTTGGTCTGCATGTGCACCAGCAGCGCATTATTGGTCTATTCCATGTGGAGGCGGAGAGGCCCCGACTCATTACAGTGGATGCTACAAGAGCTGTTGGACTGCATTGCTGGACCACGACTGCTGGGGGGGTGTCAGTGGTTGCAGGCACAGGGCGAGAAAAGCGGTCGAACCGCCCGGGCTAGAGCCAGGGGCGCAGAGGTTCCGGCAGCGTTCAACTGTCCAGGTGGGAGCAACCTGGCAGCGAGAGGCGCTCACGAGGTGACGAACAGGATGGAAGCGTTGTAATTCGAAGACTACAGAGATTCATGATTGATAGCGATCTTCGCGAAGCTGCGTCCGCTAGATACTTGGCTAGGTATAGTCGGCAGCAGCAGGCGTAGATCCCGCCGACGGGTCGCGTGCTTGCGCCGCTCAAGGCTTTCCTGGCCGCTCCCCGGCCTTCCATCCTGAGCCCGGACCACCCGTCAATCGACACAAGGGCGGCAATTCGGATGCTTTAGAGGTTTGGCGTCGGATTCGGTGGACTGCCGTTCGGCCGGCGTACATCGTACGAGGTGAGGGGTGCTCCCTCAAGCGAGTCGTCCGGAGTAGTTGGTGCTTTCATGTCAGTCCTTGGTATGAACAGCAAGGTTCGGGTGAGAGGGACAGCGGAGCAGGTCTCCATCAAGGAATCGACTGCTGACGGGCCTGCCTCTGGGCTCTCAGGCTCCAAGCAGGAGGAGACGCAGCAGTCGTATGTTTTGAAGGCGGCATATGCTGCTGGAGGTCGAACTGCGATGGGTGTCGGTTCTGTTCTTGGGGTGCCATTAGTCGCCCGATCGAAGGCACTCCAGTGCCTCGGGCGCACGAGGCGACGAGGGCTAGGAGAAGGTACCGAGAATGCAAGCCAACTTGGCAACGATCTGTGGTCTTCAGTGTAGCGCAAGATCAAAGGGTGGGCAATGAATGGAGCGGCAAAGCTGTATAGACTGGATAGTCCCTCGCCGTCGATGGACCAGCAAGCACAAGTACAAGCACCAGTGCCAATGGCCGCGGGAGAGGCTGTCCATCGCCCAGCGGCTCGGCAAGCTCGGATTGCTCAAGGCCTCCATGCTGCGTGCAATCTGCCTTTACTATCAGGTTCAGAAGCCACATCACTTGCAGACACGATGGCAGGAACAGGTGGATCTCATGCTGCGTCTTCGTGGACTCGACCCTGGATGCTAGCATGCTCTACAGATGGAGATTTCCTCCTGTCGTGCATGCACTGGGATCACAGTTTCCGTGTGACGGCAGCCGCGGAGGGCATGCCATCAGTGTGTGTGGTGACTGGTCACGATGGTCCGGTGACCTGTATTGCAGTGTGTCCCCTACCCAATCCGATTGCGGAGGTAGGGGCCGTCGCCGCGATAGCAAGGGCGTCTACCCCAGCAGCAGCACAGGCTGCGATTGCAGAGACCTAGCGAGCGGTTGCAACCAGTTGCGCGCGAGCTTGCGGCGAGGTGGCCGCTGGGGCGGTGAATGCTTGTGGTATGCTAGATGGGGCTGCCCTGCAA
>Ga0136560_1001827_pt1 | contig 10905 bp, 1 predicted proteins | sample AntRauMeHopE1497_FD_104925 | JGI IMG/M metagenome (GOLD analysis project Ga0136560, IMG submission 104925) | Saline lake microbial communities from Rauer Islands, Antarctica - Metagenome Hop E1 #497 | ecosystem: Environmental > Aquatic > Non-marine Saline and Alkaline > Saline | place...
AGGCCCAGCCCTGGCGCCAGAACTACGAGGACAAGAACGTCGCCGACAACCCGCCGCACCCCACCGTCCCCGACCTCCTCATCGGGGTGGAGCACATCGTCGAGTCCCGCCGGGCCAAGTACGTCGCCGTCTCGCTCCTCAACGCCAACTTCACGCGCACCGCCGGCACCGTCAGGGTCTTCGAGGGCGAGATGTCGGGGCAGCGGGACCTCATCGAGGTGGTGGGCGTCGCCGGCCGGTTCGGCTGGTCCGTGGGCAACGGCTCGGTCCAGACGACGTACGGCTTCGACATCAACGGCCGCGCGCCCCCGTTCGGTTTCCGCACCCAGCTGGACTGGGAGGACCGCCACTGGCAGTTCACAGCGCAGATGAACGACCGATTCAACGATTTCCGCAACTTCCGGGACCGCCAGACCACGGACGACTGCCCCGCCATCCACCACCGCTCCATCGACAAGAAGGACGAGTGCCTCTTCATCCTCCGCAACGTCATCCGCTTCGAGGACGCGCCCCCGCGCAACAACAGCCAGTTCGAGATGCAGAGCTACGCACGCGCCCTCGACACCGCCCCGCTCGAGGACTGCCTCGCCGAGCACCGCGCCCTCCTCGGGGCCTTCCAGGACTGCACCCGCAAGGCCGTCCCCGTGTACGAGCTCTCACAGCCAGTGGGCGTGGGCTCGCGCGAGTGCGTCGGCGGCGGCGGCCAGTGCGGACCCCCCGGCACGGGCACCGACGCCCTCCTCGACTATGGATTCTCGCCCAACGCTCCAAACTACACGAGGCTCTACGGCCCCGGCGGCTTCGTCCGGCCCAGGGACGGGTGGGGACCCGTGTCCGGGTAGCCGCCGCCCGGAAACGGGCCCGGGGTCGCTCTCCGGCCCGCGGCGCCGTCCTTTCCATCACCGACTGCCACGAATGGAATGCAGGTGTCTCATGCGATGCTGCACACGTGCCGCGCACACGGAAGCGGAACCACGCGCGCTCAGCATCCGTCGAACACGGCCATTCTGCCGCTGGCTGCCAGTGCGTTCAGGAACGTTCCACCGCCCCGCGGGGTCGGACATTCGTGTAACATTGCCGGGCGATCAGCACACACCGTTGATGGGCCGCACAGAGTGCCGGTGGCGTGAGTCACAACGCAGCAGCAACCGCTTCACCTCGGCCAGTGTGCTGTGCGTGAAGCCCGCAATCCATGCCCAATCTGCACAAGCAGCACGACTCTGCACACGAACCAAGGCAAGCGCACGCCGCACGTCCCAGGCAATGAGCACGGGAAGCGCCGGCGGCGGTAGAGCCTTCGGCTTGGTTCACGAGAGAGCGCAGGAGCCGCAGCCGCCCCGAGGCGGCGTGGGCCCGGCACTGCGCCGTTGGCAGACGGCCCGCGACCCCCACGCAGCCTGACCTCGGGGAGCGTCCGCCAGCGCACGCGCGTGACCAGCAGGCATGGCCGACAAGGCCGGCGACGGCGATGCAAGCTCCAAGGCCGCGCCGGAGGCCGACGTGGGCGGCTTTGAGTTTGATGACGGAGGGGGCGGAGATGTGAGAGGCGCGCGCCTGATCGCCTGCCTCGCTGGGCGGCCTTTCGTCGCGGAGACGGGCTCGCCCCGTGTCCGTGCGGGTGCTGCCCCCGCCCCCCCCCGGCTGCGCGCTCGAGCCATGCCCTGGATCCCGGCCCCGCACCAAGACATCGTGTCGTCTCGCCCGGCGTGCCGACGCAGAGCCACACGCTGGCGGTGCACGACTTCCTGCGCAAGTCGCGGGACGAGAGCATCCGCAAGAGCTACAACGAGCCCCTGGAGTGGACGCTGAAGCTTTCGGACTTCCGCATCGAGAACACGTGCGACGTGGCGTTCAACCCCTTCGTGGTGGTCCGGATGGAGGACCGGGAGGCGACCGTGCCGTGCGAGAACTGCGCGAAATGGGCGTGCGGCGCCCAGGACGCCACCGAGCTGCTGACCAAGTACGAGATGACGGCCGCGCACGACGGCCTGGACAGCGGGGAGGACGTGCTGCTGCCCAGCACGCTGACGTTCAAGTCGTGGCCGCACCTTGACGGCTGCGGGACTCGGGCGTGCAGCCCAAACTGCGAGAAAAACCCTCTCATCATGTCCTACGCCGACCTGCTCAACTACCGCATCGTTGTCGAGCTCTGGCACCGCGAGACGTGGATGCCGAACATGCTGCTGGGCTACCGGTCCTTCGAGCTGCGCTCCGTGGTGGCGTCGGACCCCGCCGTCGCGTTCGAGGTGCCAAACCACCACACCCTGCCCAAGGCCTCGGCTATGACCGTGGCCCGCGTCAACTTCCGCGCGGTGCTGGAGACGCGGCAGCTGGAGCACCACGTGCGCGTCTCTCGCTGCACCCTCTCCCTGTCGCACATCGTCGTCGACGGCGTGGCCATGGGCGGCGCGGCCGCGCCCTTTACCGAGCCAGCGGCCAGGAAGACGCCCCCCGGGCTCGTCTTCCCGGGCGCGGCCGGCCCCAGGGTGGAGGTGACGATGTCCAACTCCAAGACGCCCGGCAAGGTACGCAAGATCGAGAAGGCCGCCCCGGTCAGCCTCGACCTCGTCCGTGGCCACGTCATCGACGCCGTCTCGCACGTGGAGCTGGGCCCCAAGGTCCCGTCCTCCTTCTCCGGCGAGACGGGCAACTCCATCCTCGAGTTCAGCTGCTCCCGGTCGCACCTGGAGGGCCAGTTCCTCGACGTCACCGTCGTGGTCAAGGGGCAGGCGGGCTGCTGCGGCGCATCGGGCGTCACGGGCGTCGCGCGCCTCCCCCTGGCCGGCCTCACCTCGGCCGGCGTCCTCCCCGTCACCGCCTTTGTCGTGTTCAACCCCAAGCAGCTCTCCGCCCGTGGCGTCATCCCCGCCGCCCGCTTCCGCATGATCGAGCGCGCCCGCGCCCGCCTCCACGAGGCGGCCCTCGCCCAGGAGGAGGCCGACAGCAAGCGGATGCAGGCCAAGAGCAAGGCCGGGATGGACAGTGAGCTGCCCCCGAGCCTCCCCTTCGAGGCCATTCCGGTCTCCCTCGCCGGCCGGACCGTGGGCGCCTACATCCGGGCCTTCCTCGAGTGGCGCCCCGTCAACAACCGCCTCATCCAGCTCTTCTCCCAGCCCTCCGCCGCTGGCGGCTCCGACGTCGTGGTCGGGCAGGCCGGCAAGGAGGCCGACGGCACGGGCGCGGGCGGCGGCGGCGAGGGCGACGACGTCGCCATCGGCGAGCGCCCCGAGACCCCCGCGGGCCCCCTGGCAGGGGACGGCGCCATGACCGTGGACGACGCCGGGCAGACGGTCGGCGCCGACACGGCCGAGGTCCGCGAAACCGCCCGCGTGCCCATGCGGACGCTAAACTCGCGCGTCGGCTTCTCCAAGCACGGCGGCTTCGTCGACTCCCCGCGCCTCGCCGTGCAGGTCACCCGGCTGCGCCTCATCGACAAGCAGCCCGCCTCGGTGGTCGGCAGCACCGGCATGCGCGTCCTCGTCAACTTCGCGGGGAGCCGCCAGTCAACCATGTCCGTCGGCCTCGACGGCACCGCCTCGGCCTCCTTCAACCACTGGTCCGTCTTCCACCTGCCCCCGCTCCCCGGCAACGCCGACCTCACCTTTGACAAGATCCTCAGGCACACCCGCGAGCCCGTCCTCTCCGCCCTCGCCCCCGTCCGGGAGTGCATCGTCGAGGCCTGGGCCGACTCCTCCGCCGACCCCTCGGCCGGCGGCGAGACCATGGCCCACATGGTAGAGCCCCCCCGGCGCATCGTCGCCGCCCGCTTCATGGTCCCCTTCCACCGCCTCATCCCCTACGTCCCCTCCGAGGTCAGGGCCATCTCCCAGAACCGCCGCCTCGCCGAGGCCGCCGCCGCCGGGCCGGTCGGCTGCCTCGTCTGCAACGGCCCCTCCCCCGACCGCATCCTCCCCGCCGTCGCCATCGACGTCCCCGTGTACTCCCCCGGCCGCGCCCGCTCCGTCGGCATCATCTCCCTCCGCCTCCAGCTCGTCGGCATGCAGCGACCCGACCCAAACTCCATCCCCCGCGCCACCCGCGACCCCAAGCCCGCCATCGAGCCCCTCCGCCGCCGGGCCATGTGGGTGAGCCTCACACCCGGCGTCCCCGTCCCCCTCGGCCTCTCCTTCATGAACGCCATGCCCACCCCCTGGCGCGAGCGCGTGCAGTTCGCCACGGGGGCGGACGAGGAGCGGGTGGAGGACGAGGAAGAGCCGAAGCGGGCGGCGGACTTTGCGATCCGGAAGGCCCGGGCGGCCGACGTCAAGCCGACCAAGGCCGGCGCCAAGAGGGACGCGGCGCCCACACGGGGGGGGGAGGAAGGCTCGGAGACGGACAAGGAGGAGGAGGATCACGCGGCGGGGGACCCGGAGGGGGCCGAGTCGGCGGCCGCGGCGGCGGCATCCGCGGGCGGCATCGGCGCCGCTGGGGACGGCAAGTCGTCGGACGGCGCCGAGAGCGCGGCCGAGAGCGGCGAGGCGGCGGCGGGCGTCGGCGCGGGCGCCGACACGTCCGGGGAGGACAAGGGCAAGGGGGCGGAGGAGGACGGGAAGGCCATGGCTCCCAAGGCCAAGAGGCGCAAGGCGCCGGCCTCGTCGTCGGCCGCGGGCGGCGGCGGGGGCGGCGGCGGGGACGGGGACGGGGACAGGGACAGCAAGGCGGACGGGGACAAGGAGGAGGAGGAGGACGAGCTGGCCGTGCTCAAGAACCCCGAGACGAAGTCGGCCATGAACGCGGCGCAGGCGCGGGGCTTCCCGCTCGCCGGCGCCGCCGTCCCCGCCGCCGCGCACATGGATGACGTGTCGTCCAGCACCTCGGGCCTCCGCGCCCTCTGGGCCGCCTGCATGGAGCTCACGGCCGACGGCCTCACCAACGACGCCACGGCACAGGCCGAGGCCGTGCGGGCCGGCCGCCTCGCCCTGGCCGACGGCTTCGCCGAGCGCCCCGTGGGCTCCACCGACGACGACGGGCGCCGCCTGGGCGGCCTATTCGAGTACCTGCGCTACGACGGCGAGGCCGAGGGCCCCGGGAAGCTCGTGCGCGTCGGCAAGAGCGCCAAGTTCATCGCCGACGTCTCGGGCGCCGGCATGCGCGACGGCGTGCTCACCGACTGGGTGGAGGACTCGGTCAACGAGCTCCCGCACATAGGCGTCCGATCCCGCTCCATGCCCCCCTGGTGGCGCACCATGCGGGACCTGTGGGTGGAGTCTGACCAGCTCCAGATGCGGGAGAACAACTTCGCGAACTGGCTCCTCGGGGCCGCGAGCACGGCAGAGCTCCTGCAGAGCCTGCAGCCCTCGGAGGTGCGGTTCATCCTGGAGCTCCGCGGCCGCGTGGAGGCGTCGGGGGAGGGCACGGCGTCGACGGCACGGCAGCTGGAGGCCAAGATCCTGGCCAACGTGGGGCCCAACAAGATGGCCAAGCTGCGCGCCCGCATCGCGAGCTCCGCCGCGCGCGTCCTCCCCGGCTCCGGCCCCGGCTCCGCGTCGTGGCTGCACGCCGTGCACCCGCTGCTCACCTTTTACGACGAGGACGCCTCCCCCCGCCTCCTCACCGAGGCCGTCACCCCCGTCCCCCTGCTCATGACCTCGGTCACCGCCGCCTGCACCCTCAAGTCCGAGTTCGAGCGCATCCTCCTCCTCAACAACCACTCCTCCCTCGCGAACAGCGATTCCCTCCGCGCCCTCGACCTCCTCGACGACCGCCTCGGCACCGCCGACGGCTTCCGCGTCGTCCAGCTCCGCCACCGCCGCCACCTCGCCTGGCGCGTCGCCCGCATCGTCAAGGCCATCGAGTTCGCGCGCCCCTCCGCGGCCTTCCCGCGCGCCGAGGCCGCGGGCCGGCAGCGCGCCGAGAGCACCCTCCGCGCCCTCCAGGCCGACATCGACCGCGTGGGCACCGACCCCATGTACGACGCGCGCTCCGCCATCGCGGGGGACAGCTTCTCCGAGGCCCGGCGCCTGGACCACATCCCCCTCTACAACGTGCCCCCGCGCTACGTGCCCCCCATCCTCCGCCAGATCATGGCGCAGCTCCCCCGCGTCTGGATGCGCCTCAGCTCGGTGATGGACTACGGCCGCGGCGCAGCCCCCGAGCACGCCTCCCTCCTCTGCTCCCTCCTCCTCGGCATCGGCGAGGACGCCTACGTGTGCGTCGGCCTCGTCCGCAGGCACCGGTCGCCCCTCACCCTCGACATCGCGGAGCTCGTCACCGCCCACCGCCACGCTGCGGGGGACAAGCCGGCCGAAGGCGTCGACCGCGCCGAGGCCCTCCGCGCCCTGACCAAGGCCGACTCCACTGCCATCCCCAAGGAGGACGAGGTCCTGGGGCCCGAGGCCGACATGGCGCTGGCGAGGGCCAAGGCGGCGGTGACAGAGGCCTCGGGGGGCGAAGCGGCGGCCGACAGGTCCCTCTCGAAGCGGGACAAGGTCGTGGCCGAGCGGGAGGCGGAGGCCAGGGACAAGACGAGGAAGATGGCCATGGTCAAGCCGCCCGTGGGGACGGACGACGGCGCGTACACGGCCGGCCTCGGGCTCGACGCGGTGCGGGAGCGGCCGGAGTTCGCGGCGCCGACGGAGGAGGACGACGACACGCGACGAGCGACAGCGACGCCGGCTGCGTGGGATCCCATGCACTACTACAAGAGCCGCGCCGAGGAGATGGGGGTGCTCGACGAGGACGAGGAGGACGACGGCGCGGCCGGGGACGCCAAGGGCGGAGCGCGCGCGGCGTCGGCGGCGGGGGCCGCGTCGGCGGCGGGTGCCGCCGCGTCGGGTCAGCCGCGCGGTGTGCTCAAGCGCGGCAAGGGCCACGCCGCCGCGCTCCGCCGCGCCGCCGCGACCGTGCCGGACTTCCCGGAGCCAGCCTCGGCGGCAAGTTCCAAGCGCGTCGTCCTCCCCGGCTCCGAGGACGGCGCGCCCAAGGACGCCGAGCCGTCTGGGCCGGCCCCGCGCCCCGTGCACGAGCTCGTCCCGAGCCTGCGACGCCCCCCCGTCTTCCGCCCCGAGCGTGCCTGCGGCGTCTTCGTGTCCGACGGCACCGACAGCGAGACAGGGTACGGCCCGAGCGCCGAGACGCTCGCTGCGCAGGCCGAGGTGGCACGGCGCACCGCGGCCCGGCGAAGGGCGAGGGCGGGGGACGCGTCCCGGCTCGCCGCCGCCGGCGCACTGGACGACGACGACGACGACGACTCGTCGATCGACGACGAGGACCCGGGCTCGGTGGCGGACGACCGGGCTCTGATGGACGAGGACCCGGGGGGCACGACGTCGGTCCTGGGGGCGCTGGGGGCGATGCTGGGCGGCTGGGCGGTGACGGCGGCGGACACCAAGGTAGAGCGGCTCGACGACGGGAACGGCTCTGTCGGCGGGTCGGAGGACAGGCTGCAGGGCGGCGAGCCGCTCGGCGCGGACGCCGTCGCGGTGGCCGTCGGCGGTGGCGCCCACGCCGGCGTGGCGCAGAGGCCGGCCGCTCGGAGCAGCGACTCGAACTCCGTCGGGACGCAGGAGCTGATCGAGGATGACGACAGGGTGGCGGGGGCGGGGCTCGGCGCGGCGGAGGGGTCGGACGCGTTCAAGGAGATGCCTCGTCTGCCGGAGATCGACGACGAGGTGAGGCCGACGTCGGCGCACACCGCGACGGAGGGGGACGACGTCGAGGGCGACCAGGAGGAGGAGAAGGTGACCCGCTCGGGCGGCGAGAACAGCAAGACACCCGTGGTGGGCTTCGGCATCGCGGAGGAGGAGTGTCTCGGGAAGGCGGAGGAGGAGGTGCTAGCCTTCTGGGTGGTGACCTTCCCCACGCGGCGGGACACGTCGCACAGCGAGCAGTGCAACGCGCAGCCGCCGCGGGAGGCGGGCTGCGGGGCGCGGCACCACCGCTTCCTCTACTCGTTCCGCACTGGGCTGGAGCACCAGGACATGGCGGCCATGGGGGAGGAGGCCAAGGCCGACGCCTCGAGCGGGGCGTCGGGCGACGCGGACGGCCTGGGGGAGGCGGGGGATCACGACGGGTGGGGCCTGACGCAGCAGGAGGACCCGGGAACGTTCCCCGACGACGCCGACATGCCCCCCGGGGCGAGCGACAAGGGCCCCGCCTGCTCCAGCGGCGGAGCCTTCGCCACCGAGTCCGACGCCGAGCTCGACGCCATCACCCACGACGCCGTGCCCGACTTCTGGACGCCCATGGGCGACGTCCTCCCCGGGCGGTACCAGCACGGCATCACCGCCACCATCGAGCGCTCCAACTCCCGCCGCACCGCCGCCCGCCTCAGCCGCGTCATCGCCCGCCTCCGCTACCGCCGCCCCCTCCTCCTCTTCAACCACAAGAACATCTGGGTCAACAGGCAGGTCGACTGCGACGAGCGCCGCAAACGCTGGCAGCTCCTCCGCCGCGCCGTCGCGTTCGGGCAGCGACCCGACCCCAACGAGGTCACCGCCGTGGCCATGCAGGCCGCGCACAGCCTCGGCTTCCCGCACTGGGACGACCCGGACCGCGTCGACCAGTGGCTGGGGATGGACCGCCCCACGGAGACGATGGCGCGGATGCAGGCGGAGCGAGTCCGGCGGGCTGGGCCAAGGGCCAAGGCGGCCAAGGCGGCCGAGAAGGATTCGAAGGGCGGGCACCCGCTCCTGGACTCGTCGGACCGAGTGCGCCTCGACTCCGCCGTCGACGTCATGCGCAAGACGCCCGTCCTCCACTTCGATGGCCTCGGCGCCGACCGCTCCGACGCCCTCAACGAGGAGACCGGCGGGTCCGGCGAGAAGCCGCCGGCGCACATGGAGTCCGCGTCGGACCAGACCCGCCAGTCCGCCGCCGTGGCCAAGGTGGCCAACGAGCGGCAGGCCCTCTCCCAGCGCTCGGACAGGGAGTACGCCTGGGCCACCTTCACCCGCCGCCGCGACGTCGCATCCATCACCCCGGCCACCGCCTCGGCGCTCCGCGGCAACCCCGCCGGCACGCTGCTCCAGACCGGCCTCCTCCCCTCCCGCTGCTGCGACACCAGCTGGGACCTGCGGGACCGGGAGTGCTGGATGCCGCTCCTCGGCCCGCGCTCCCCCGCCGACGAGCGCCGCGCCGCGGGAGACATCGCCTCCCGGGCCGCCCCCGTCCTCGACACGGACACCCCCGACGACGGCGGGCGCATGGCCCGGACCACGGTCGGCGACGTCGGCATGGCATCGCACGCCCGCGTGCCCGTGCCGGCGGGCTGCTGCGGCTGCGGCGCCAAGCCCCAGGCCGCCGCCGAGGCCGCCATGGCCTCCTACGACATCGCCACGCACGCTCTCCACGGCCGCCTCGTCGGCGGCCCCAGCGGCACCGCCCCCTCGGCCAACGTCGGACCGCCACTCCGCCGCCAGCTCTCCCTCCTCGAGACGGATCGCCTGACCCGCGAGATCAGCACCGAGGTGGAGGGCGCCATCTCGGGCATCCGCCTCGCCAAGCGCCTCTCCGAGGGCGTGGTCTTCGACCGCCGCACCTACCCCGTGGTGCGCGACACCATGAAGGCTCTGCTCATGTCCAGGGCCCTCGCAATGAACTTTGAGCCCGGCTCCCAGGACCGCCGCATGGCCGACAACCTCACCGGGGAGGTCCGCAAGCGCGTCCTCGAGCTCATGGCCGTGAGCGACTCACGGGTCCGCAAGGCACAGGCGTCGGCACAGTCCACCGGGCGCGTGCGAGGGCACATCGACGCATGGGTGACGCGGGTGCAGATGCCGACGGACATCCGGCAGCTGGTGCAGGACACCATCCCGCGCACCAGCCCCATCGCCAGCAAGACCGAGGCGGAGATCCTGGTCGAGGCCTACGTGGAGAGCCTCACCACGGGGGTGATCTACACCCGCTTCATCGCCGTGACCATCTACGCCGAGTGAGGCCGCGAGCGTGTCCGTGGGTGGGGCCGTGACCATCTACGCCGAGTGCGGCTGTGAGCGAGGCCTCGAGTGAGGCCGCGAGCGAGAACAGTGATGTTGCCAGATTGCGTCGCTGCCGGTTGCTCGCATGCCTTGCAACACGCGTCATGCCCGGGTGCGCCAGAATGGTCGCTCGCTGCCCAAGCACGCCATTCCTGCAGTGCGGGGGGGTTGGCCGCAAGCCTCCCTTGCGGCGCAGCCCGTGCGCCGTCGCGGCAGCACGACCGCCGCCGGGTCACGCCCTCGCCCACGCACGCAGCGCCCCCTTGCGGACCACGCGAGAGGCGGACGACCGCACATCGCTGGCGAGGCCGAGCTCCGCGAGCCGGGCGTCCACCGCGGCTCCCGCCAGGCCCGAGCGCCCAACCACCACGTGCAGGTCGGCGCGGGCCCCGGCGCGTCGCACCTCTCGGTCCAGCAGGAGGCCGGCCTGCAGCTGGGTGCAGCCCCGAAGGTCGAGGAAGCGCACGCCGGGGCACAGCGCCGACAGCCGGGGCAGCGGCGAGCCGAGGCCGACGGCGGAGACCACCCCTCGGTCTGCAAGGGCCCCCAGCAGAGCCACGGACCGGCCGTCGCCCGCGGCGGCCGCCGCGGACACCAGGATCCCCTGCAGCGCGGCCCGCGCGCCCCTGGCGGGCACGCCGGCGTCGACAAGGAGGCTGGCGACGGCCGCCGCGGCATCGACGGGCGAGTCCGCCCACGCGCCGCCCTCGGCGAGGCGGGCGACGGCGTCCGCGGCCGCGCTACCCACCGCCTCATTGGCGAGCAGGGGCCCGCCGGAGAGGGCGGGAGCGCCGCCGGCCGCCCTGTCGGCGAAGCCATCGGCCGCCGCCGCGCCGAGCACCGCCCAGGCGTCGTCGTAGCCGCGCCTGAGAGAGCCGGCCAGCCACCCTGCCCCGGCCGACTGACCACCCAGCGAGGCCAGGCCGCCGACGAGGGCCCGGAAGGTGTCCGGCAGCGGCTGCGACCCGCACAGAAGCTGCGCCCGGAG